>Ga0207866_1000005_pt1 | contig 355599 bp, 339 predicted proteins | sample HigsolmetaAR203D_FD_184835 | JGI IMG/M metagenome (GOLD analysis project Ga0207866, IMG submission 184835) | Ionic liquid and high solid enriched microbial communities from the Joint BioEnergy Institute, USA - AR20-3-D (SPAdes) (version 2) ... | reverse complement strand
GGAGTTCACGGAAGCCAAGTCCAAACGGGATCAGTCTGCCGTTTTTCGTCAACTCCAGCATTGGATTTCGAGTTTGCCCAATTATATCAAGGGTTTGTTTGGAAAATTAAGCTGCGAAAGTTGAGTTCATAACTTATCCTGTGTCAGGATCTTCCGCGAACTTCTTACTTTCACCTCCTTTTTAGTAAATTATAGAATGTAAGCGTATACACAACAACTTAACAAATTAAAGATTTTACCCCATTTTTTTAATACTTTTAAATGCATAGAAACCGTCGAAGAACCGAGGTTATAACGGGTTCCGTAACATTGGACGGTTGTGTTCGAACCGCTATGCACTTTCACCCATTTCCTGTCCATCTTTCTAAGGTTAATTGAACACCAATTTCATCGACATGTACGGTCCCAAAGGGTTCCCCCCATATGTTAATTTTCTGATTATCAAGATCAGATATGTAACGACCGCCCTTTTCGAGGTTATCATAATCCGGATCAATACCGCTGACATAAGTAATGGACCCCGCGTCGTATGTGCAGCTTGTATGAGCGTTGCTCATGGAGCCAATAGATGCCGTACCATCCGACAGGTCATACCATGTGCCGTTACCACAATGTCCGGCCGTAACCCCAACATTATTACTGCCTTTCGTTCCATTGAAAGCTAGGCTACATACAGCGTATTGATTACCGCCAATTGGTCTTTCAATTCGTTCACCAGGATACAGGTAATAGGCTTTATCCTTGATTTTGAGGCCATCTTCAAGCTTCCAATTCACCATATCTTCATCGATGTATTGAAGCACTTTCTCCTTGTCGGTTTTAAATTTTTCAGGGGTAATGTACACATTCACTTTGTTGTCTCTACCGTTGATCCCGACACCTTCAAGTCCCAAAGCTTCCGATACTTTCACGAGATTGTTTTTGGAAGCATACAAATCTTTCTTGGAGTATTTCACATATGAAAAAAGACAATACAACTGTAGCAAAGATAGAAAGAACTTTGCGCTTCATGTTTTCCTTCATCTCCTTTTAAGAGTTTAATCGAAAACGAAGTAGGCTTGCCTACCCTCCTTTCCAAAAAATGAAAACGATTGAAGCATATGCCCTTCTTCTTTATAGACGATGAAAGTCAGCATCATATGACGAAAATAAAAAAACAGACCCTATTCGGCCTGTTTGCATGTGCTTGCCTTACTTTTTGTCAATTACATGAAGTCCATCTCCTACAACCCAATGAACCTGATCTTCTTTAATGTACTGGAGAACTTTTGCTTTTTTCTGTTCAAGGGAATCCTGCGATAAATAAACGTTTACTTTGCCTTTTTTGGAATCAAGGCCAACGCCGTCAATGTCCAAAACTCCCTCATCGGCTAGTTTGACGATTTGATCTTTTAAACTTACAATATCGCTTCCGTTGGCTCCCTGACTAGCTGTATTGCCTGGATTCCGACTTGATTTCTCCACTGCCCCGCACCCTCCTAGAACAATTAAAAATATCGACAAAATAATTAGCTTTCTCATGATGAACGTAGCCTCCCTAATCGTACTACTCCCTAAACGAATTATTTTTACGCTTTGTTGCAAGGGGCCTCGCTAGTCACAAAAGGCTTCTCATTCTTATTATATACTGGAAGCCCCGGATACATGTTCTTACCCAGACGGATTGGGCAATGCTTCATAGAAAGTTCGGAGTATGCGTTCAGCTTCCACAAGCAAAGTCGGTTTTGGGAAACCGGTAAAGCCTGCTCGGTGCATAGCCTCACAACAGGCGCTCGCATTAAATATATCCGCATGTAAAATCGTCAGTTGAATCTCCAGCAGTACCCATTGCTTCGGAAATTCGATTTGACCGTTTAAAGCTTCCACTTGGATATGTCGGTTCCCTGTTCCGTAACCTTCGACTGATCGAGGCTGCTGCCGTTAAATTTGACTACGGTATACGGCGATCGAAACTGAACGTCTTGAAGAACTGCACTCTCATACTTTCTATCTTCTGGTGTTGCAATCGATAAATCGATAACGGGTTTCTTCCATAGGATATTGATATACAAGAAGACGATCTTCGTTGACGACAGCCAACCTTTCTTTCGCATCACCACTTTGCACAGTACCGTGTAATAAAAGGTAGTTGCATCGATGGGACAGCCCCTATCATTTACAAAAAAATAAACCCTCCAGATTTCCTGAAGGGTTGTGCTTGCTTGTATGGTGCGGTCGAGAGGACTCGAACCTCCACGGCTGTTACACCACTAGAACCTGAATCTAGCGCGTCTGCCAATTCCGCCACGACCGCGAGCGACATGGTTCATTATATAAGCGTCGAACGGAATTGTAAAGAGAAGTTTTAATTTGGCTAGTTTCGTGCAGCATCGGCGAGAGCAGGCTTCGTTGGCTTCACGCCAGCGGCCGCCGGTCCGCCAAGGGAAAGCGTGCGGATACCGAACAGACGGGACGGCGTCTGCCGATGGCTTTCCCTTGCTTTAACTAGCGGTCGAACTCCGTTTTGTGCGGCTGAAGCGTCACCGAGCCGAAGCCCAGAAGCACAACGGCGAACACGACGAGCACGGCGATATGCAGCCCGACGGACGCCACCCCGTATCCGGCCGATACGTTCTGGATCGCGTCGATCGCCCAACGCTGCGGCACGAAATACGACAGTTTCTGCATCCAGTCCGGCATGAGGTCAACGGGCCAGAAGCAGCCGCCGATCATGCAGGACGGCGTAACCAGCATCGTATTGAGCAGTCCGGCCGACTGGCTGTTCCGGATGACGCCTGCCACTGCCGTAGCGAGACCCACGCATGCGATCAGAAAGAGTTCCAAAATCAGGAGCTGGCTGAAAAAGGGCAGGCCGTAGTCAAAGCGCAAAACATACCGGGTGAACAACAGAATGAGAACCAGTTGAACGCTTCCGGCAAGGAAGCTCCCGAGGAAATTGCCGGCGGCGATTTCCAGCGAACGGACAGGCGCCGTATAAACGCGGGACATCGTCTTGATTCTCCGGTCTTCGATCATCAGGTTTACGGTTGACGAAATGTTAATCATCAGAAACATCAGCATGAAACCGGTGGCGAACCGCACTCCTTCGCGCGGAACCAGTCCCAGATCGGTTACGCTGGATGCGATCATCTTGTTTTGCGCCCGGCGCAGCGCCTCGTCCAGCTTGGCGATCATCTCGTCCCCGGATGCACCCGTCGCGGCGATCAATCGCACGATGTCGGCGAACCGTCCGACGGCGGATTCCGCATGCAGCCTCAGGGTGGCGGAAGCCTCGCTTACGTTCAACTGGAACAGGCTCACTTCCGGCGCCTCGCCCTTCAGCAGCCGCTCGGTAAAATCGGGCGGAATCGCGATCGCGGCCGCCGCTTTGCGGTCGGTTACACTCTTCTTCACTTCCTCAACGGTGTTCATCCCGGTCAGCCGATAGGCATGAGCTTCTTGCAGCTCCCGGATGAAGTACGCCCCCATGATCCCTTGGTCCGCGTTCACGTAGGCGACGGAATAATCGTCCTTGTCGCTGCCGCCGACAATGCCGATGAGAAGCGATATCGCCGCGACCGGCAGTACGATGTGGATCAGGAGGGCTCTTTTGCCGCCCACCATTCTTTTCAGGAGATTCAAGGCGATAAAAATGCTATTCATGATACCCCGCCTTCCGATAAACCGCGAAAGAGCCGGCCAGAAATACCGCTGCGATCGCGCCGACAACCGCGACCGGCTGCCAATCCGTCCGGCCGAGCATCGAATTCAGGATGCTTTGAAACGCCCAATGGCTGACCGTGAATTCCCCGATCCGGCTCAGCATGCCTTCGGGAAGCTGAAAGAACCCGCCGCTGAAGAAGGTCATAACGCCGATAACCAGTTGGAACACCACGTTCATCGGCCCGGAGCCTTTCGTGAACGAGAGAACGAGGACAGCCAGGCCAATCGAGAACAGAATGACGGCCAGGCACGCAACCGCGACGGGGCCGATGGAGGTGCCCCAATCGACGCCCATAACGGCGGAAGTAAACCCGATGATCAGCACGGACTGAAGCACCGCCAATAGAAAGTTCGCCATCAGCTTTCCCGTCAAAATGTGCCATGGCCGAACGGGAGTCGAATGCAGACGCGCAAGCGTATGCCGCTCTTTTTCCTCGGCAAGTCCGATACCCGTGAACATGCCCGCATAGAGCAGAAACATGATCAGCATCGATGCGGCATAATACTGCATCGCCGAGTACGGTTTGCCCGCGGCCAGTTGGCCGATCTTGACAAACGATCCCGCACTGCTGCCGGCATCCGGGGTTGCCGCTTGCATCGCCGGTTGTCCTGCCGGCAGGCCGGGTCCCAGCGCAAGCGAAACGGCTTGCCGGTCGTTCAGCCGATCCAGCATGCTTTGAAAAATGACGGAGGCGGCCAGGTTTTTGCCGCTGTCACCCCCGGCGATCAGCTCCCACTTCGCCGACCCGCCCCGCAGAACGGAGGCGCTGAAATCCGCCGGCACCACAAGCGCAAAGTCGGCGGTACCGTCCCGGAGCCGGCTTATCGCCTCGCTTCGGGAAGCGGCGGATTCCACCCGGATCCGGTCGGAGACGGCGGGAAGCCGCAGCCATTCGTCCAGCATGACTCCCATCTCTCCTTCGTCTTGCCGCACCAGCGCCACCCGAACCGTTTCCAGCTTCTCGTCCTTAACTGTGAAAACCGAATCGAGCGCCGTGCCGAGAATGAAGATGAGCAATAGCGGCAGTATGAGCTGGATGAAGAGATAAACCGGATGCTTGACCGCTCTGCGAATTTCAAATGCGACAATCGTTCCCAAATTCACCCGCTTCTCCTCCTAATCCCGCAAGCTGCGCCCCGTGAGCGACAGGAAAAGCGTCTCAAGATCCGGCTCGGTTTGCGTCAGGCTCCGGATGCGCACCTGATGCTTGGACAAGACGAAAAGAATGTCCTGCAAGTAAGCCTGAGTGGAATTCAGATACACTTCGACCCCTTCCTCCAACGGCACGACCCGAATCATATGGGGATGCTGTCTCAGCTCCTCCAACGCGGCTTCCGGTATGCCCTGCGCCTCGATCGTCAGCTTCTCCTCCCCGGCCACCTTCGCGCGCAGCTCCTCCTGGGTGCCGCAGGCGATCAGCCGGCCGCCGTCCATAATGCCGACCCGCGTCGAAATCGCCGCCACTTCTTCCATATAATGGCTCGTGTAAATGACCGTCGAACCCATCCGGTTCAGCTCCCTTACCGATTCGAGAATATGGTTGCGCGATTGCGGATCGATGCCCACGGTCGGCTCATCCATGATAATCAGCTTCGGACGATGCGTAATGGCGCACGCAATGTTCAGCCTTCGCTTCATCCCGCCGGAGAACGATTTGGGTTTGTCTTTTTTGCGGTCCTGAAGGCCGACGAACGCCAGCGCTTCGTCTACGCGTTCCTTGAGCAGAGCGCCCCTTAGGCCGTACAACCTGGCAAAAAACATGACGTTATCCAGCGCCGACATCTCTTCATAGATAGCCAGATCCTGCGGTACGAGGCCGATTCTGCGCTTCGTCTCCAGCGGCCGTTCCGCCACGGAGAAGCCGTCCAGAACGATCGAGCCATAATCGATTTTGAGCAGGCCGCTCAGCATGTGGATCGTCGTGCTTTTGCCCGCACCGTTCGGACCGAGCAGACCGAAAATTTCCCCTTCCTGAATGGTCAGATTCAAATGATCGACCGTTACCTTGCTGCCGTATTTTTTTACGACGTCTTTCATTTCCACGAGAAGGTTCACGCGTTTTCACTCCTCATCTAGCCCCTGCTTTCACTAATCCCCATTATAGATAGAAGGGAGCCCCGCCGCAGGTAGAATCGGTCATGAAACGCATATGACTTAAGTCATTTTTCGGAATCCTCCTTCGCATCGCTGGTTGTGCTATACTTTTGGCAAACGAGTTCGGAAAAAGAGGATGAGACCGACGTGCTGCTTTACCTCCGCTGCCTGCTTGTGATTCTTCCGGCTTTGTATTCGATGAATGCGGAGTTCTACGATTCCGACGGCTTGTTCACCCTTTGCGTTCTTGTTCAACTCGGCATTGCGAGCTGGACAAGGCGAATGCCCGAGCGGTGGATGCTGATCTGGCTCGTCCTGGACATCGGATACGGAGCATGGGTAAGCGAACGTTATGACGGCCTGATGTATGCGGCTCATATGGCGCCGATGCTTGTCTATTTGCCCGAAGCGTCCTTCCGTTTCGCCTGGCCGATGGCGCTGCTTCACGCGGTGCTGCTGAACGCGGCCATGTGGGACCGCCCCTTGTCCTTGATCGTGACCGCCAATCTGATGTTTGCCGTGATCGGCCTGCTGCTCCTGCAGCTAAGGCGCGCGATGCGAAGCAAAGCGGAAATCGAGCTGCTTTACGACGAGCTCAGGCTCAAACATATCGAACTGAACGAAGCGAGAAGCCAACTGGTCGAATACGCCCAAAAAATCGAAGAAATTTCGCAGCTGGCGGAACGAAACCGCATATCGCGCGACATCCATGACGAACTCGGCCACAAGCTGATCCGCCTGAAAATGATGATGGAAGCCGCCGTCCGCATTTGGGCCGATCGGCCGGAACAGGGAATTCGCATGGCCGAGTCCGTCCGCGATCAGCTTGCCGAAAGCATGGAACTGCTGCGTTCGACCGTCCGCAAGCTGAAACCGGAAGAAGGCGCGATGCGTTCGTATTCGCTGACCCGCCTGATCGAAGAGATCGGCAACGAACAGGGGGTTGACGTCGCCTATTCCATAGAAGGCGTACCCTACGCCTTATATCCGAGTCTGGATTTTATCCTATACCGCAACGCCCAAGAGGCGGTGACGAACGCGATCCGCCACGGCGCGGCCACCGCCGTAAACATTACACTTCGGTACGAGCCGAACCGCGTACTCATGACCGTCGCCAACAACGGCGCCGTGCCCGAGGAAGATCGACCCTGGGGCCTCGGCCTCCGGGGGATGAAGGAGCGCGTCGAGCTGGTCGGCGGCGAGCTTGACATCCGGCGCCAGCCGAGCTTCGCGGTTACGACCGTGCTGCCGACGTACCGCCATCCCGCCTAACCTTAACCGGAAAAGAGGAGTTCCCATGATTCGTCTGATCGTTGCCGATGACGATCCTTTTATTCGTGAAAGCCTGAAGCTGATTTTGAACATGGAGCCCGACCTTGAAGTTGTGGACGCCTGTTCGGACGGCGAGCAAGCCTGGCAGGCCGTCGGCCGGCAGGAAGCGGTAGACGCCGTGCTGATGGATATCCGCATGCCGGTCTGCGACGGCGTGGAAGCGACCCGGCGGATCAAGCGCGATTACCCGCACGTCAGCGTGCTGATCTTGACCACGTTCGACGACGACGAATACATCATCGAAGCGCTGCGCGCAGGCGCGAGCGGATATCTGCTCAAAAACCTTCCGCCGGAACGCATCGCGCAGGGCCTTCGCACCGTGTGCGAAGGCAATCTGCTCATTCATCCGGATATCGCCAAAAAGCTTGCTTCGCTGATCGGTCCTCCGCCTTCGGCAAACGCTTCAGTATCACGGCCGAACTCCGTCTCCCTGTCCTCCTACGGGCTGACCGACGGCGAACAGGCCATCGTCCGCAAAATCGCGGACGGCCTTTCAAACAAAGAAATCGCCCAGGAGTTGTTCCTGAGCGAAGGCACGGTCAAAAACTATGTCACGAGCATCCTCGGCAAGCTGAACCTGCGCGACCGGACGCAAATCGCTATTTTTTACTTGAAAAACCGGCAGTTCGATTAATCTCGAAGCAGAGCTGATCGAGCCGCCGATGTCGAGCCCTTGCGGCCCGCCATGGCCTCCCGCAAGGAGCCGCGGGTATGAACCAGCATCATCGGAACCAGCTTCTCCTTGCCGCGCCGGACTCGCGCCGCGCCGTCCGGGTGCAGAAACCGCAGCAGAAGAAGCAGATAAAGCCGCGACAGCTTCTCGAATCCTTTGCCGGGAAGCGGCCTGCGTTCGAATCCCAGGCCATGAGTTAGTCCCCTGTGCAGCAGCGTCACCCCGACCAGCACCTTCACCATCGCCAGCTCGGGCCTTGCGTCCATCGCCGCCTCGATTTGCCCGAGCGATTGCCGGACGAGCCTGGCCGTCAACAGCCCGGCCCGGTCCGCTCCATGCTCGCGCACAAGCTCCAGCACCCGGCGATTGTCCAGATGAAGCTCGCCGATCCGGTCGCCCTCTTCGATCCATGTCCCGTCCGCGCACAATATGCTTTCCCCCGAATATTGCCTGACCATCACTTTGCAGATGCCGAATTGCAGCGTATATTCGCTGCGCAGAGCCATCGCCCAGCAGACGGCTTTCTCCCACGCGAGCCAAACCGTCTGGCGGATTGTATTCGGCGAGGCCATTCCAGCCGCTTTCTCTGCGGCATCCGCCTCCTTCCGCCGAAGGCCCGCCGTTCGCCAAACAAGAGGCCACCCGAATCGATCCGCTTTCTTTCCGATCATTCCCGTTCCCGCCTTTGTCCGCAATTCCTTGTTTATCTTAGCTTCATTCTATTGCTCGGGCTCTTCGTTTCCCATCGTCCGGCGTCGAATTTTCAGCCCTGCTTGCGGCTTGTCCGAAGCCGGACTTTGGTCCGGGAACGCTGGTCCGAGATCGCCTTCGGCATAGGAACGTCCAAATTGCGGAAACCTAGACGGGAATACGAACATGGAGTGAAGGAAACGATGGCTAAAACGCTCAAATCTCTAGTGCTTGCAACGGTTATGGCGACGCTTGCGGCAATCATCGGCTGGTCGGTTGCGTCCGCCCCCGCGTCCGCGCATGGAACCGGACCGTACCACTTCGGCTTCAAGAAAAGCAAAAACGGCAGCTTCCCTTCGATCGCCGAGGAAGGCTTTATGGACATCATGAAAAAGCACGAGGCTATTTTTCTCGGAAATACGGCCCATAAGGAGCTTTACCTGACGTTCGACAACGGCTACGAAAACGGGCATACCGCCCGGATACTGGACGTGCTGAAGGAAAAGAAGGTGCCAGCGGCCTTTTTCGTGACGGGGCACTTCGTTCGGGATCAGCCCGAATTATTGAAACGAATGGTTCTCGAAGGCCACCTGGTCGGCAATCATTCCTGGAGCCATCCCGATATGACGCAGTTGTCGGCCGAACAGATCAAAAACGAGCTGTCCAAAGTCGAGCAGGAAGCGGAGAAGGTAACGGGACAGCTGGACATGCGGTTTATGCGGCCGCCGCGGGGGATCTTCAGCGAACGGATGCTGGATATTTGCCGCCGGATCGGGTATACCAACGTCTTTTGGTCCATCGCGTACAAAGACTGGGACGTCAAGCAGCAAAAAGGTTGGAGCTACGCTTACGACAACGTGATGAAGCAGCTTCACCCCGGCGCCGTCATTTTGCTTCACGCCGTTTCGGAGGACAACGCGAACGCTTTGGGAAAAATCATCGACGACGCCAGAAAGCAGGGCTACGCGTTCAAAAGCTTGGATCAACTGAGCGTCAAAAATTACAGATAGCCGGGGAAAAAGGGTTAGCCTTCTTGCGGCGGGCCGATAGAGCGGCGGAATAACGGAATAGCAACCGACGAGGCGACGGGATGGCAGAATGGCGGAGTGACGTTCGGGGGCTCGGACGCTTGACCGCTGGTTCGGGCTGAAACCAATTCGCCCCTTCGCCCCCTCCGCCGCTTCGTTCCCGCTTCCGGCGCCCCGTTGACTGAAAATTTAAACTTTGCGATCCGCCTTGACTTTGTCCTTCAGCGCATGCTATTATAATCTTCGTGATTACGAAGAACGCCGCTTGCAAGGCAAGCCGGCATCGCTCCGAAGAATCACATACGATATGCGGTCGTGGCGGAATTGGCAGACGCGCTAGATTCAGGTTCTAGTGGTGTAACAGCCGTGGAGGTTCGAGTCCTCTCGACCGCACCATCATAAGAAGACCAACTCCAGCGAAACTGGGGTTTTTTTGTGTTCAAATAACAGATGAAGACGGAGCGCCCCTACACCACCGAAGGCCGGGGAGCGTCCGCCTCCACCATTGTATATTCGCGGCTCAGCTTGACCACGCGACGGTTGGGCCGCCGGATCAGCACATGGGTATCGTCCCAAGCGACGACAATGCCGATGACATCGTTGATTTCCAGCGCGTCGCGGACGACTCTCACCTTCGTGCCTTCCACCCGGTACTTATCCAACAATTCTTCGCTCAACATCCTTTGCATCCTCCCGTAACCCATCCGTGAACAAAGACCCGTCTGCGGACGAAGCCTGCGTCCGGACGGGTCTTCGATTATGCATGCAGCGGCGTTCATCCTACATGTTCCCGCGTATCGTTCGTCTCGTACCAGTAATCCAACACTTTGCCGGACATGACGCGACCGCGGATATATTCCACCTGACGCTCCGTAAAATGCTCGGTCCACGGAATGCCCAATTCGTCGCAGAGCTTGACGACCGTCAGAAGTTCGGACCACGCGACGTATCTTTTGTACCAGAAAAATTGCGGGTGCTCGATCATATAGGGATACAGATCGTCAAATTCCGTATGCTTGCAGTCGAGCGCGCGTTCGAAATGGTTCTTGGCATCATCCAGCTTCTTAGCGAAAAATTCGTTCGGTTGATCGACGGCTGCCATTGCTGCTCGCCTCCCCTCTGCAACTTAAGTCTTATTATAAATCATATGAGGCCTGTCGGAAAAGAGACATCGGCTTGGAAACCTCCGGCAACGAAACAACGGGCAACGAGGCATCCCGGCTTGATCCCGGCTTATTCGAACGTAATGACATTGCCTTCGAGGGAGGCGATTTTCACCAGGGATTCGACCCGATATCCCATGTTTCGCAGCGTTCGTCCTCCGGCCTGGAACGTCTTCTCCAGAACGATGCCGATTCCCGCGACGGCCGCTCCGGACTGATCGATAATTTTGAGCAATCCCCGCGCCGCATCCCCGTTCGCAATGATATCGTCGATAAACAGAACGGAATCCTTCTCGTCCAGCAAATGCCGGGAAACGATCAAATCCGTCACGATTCCTTTCGTAAAGGAAGGAACCCGCTCGCAGTACACGTCGTTGTCGCCGATCAGCGTCTTCTTGCGGCGGGCGAACACGAGCGGAACGCCAAGCTTGTAGGCGGTAGCGAAAGCGACCGGAATACCGGAAGACTCCACCGTGATGACCTTCGTGATCTTCTCGCCCTGAAAACGGCGGACAAATTCTTCGCCCATCTCCATCGTGAGCCGGGGATCGACGCCATGATTCAGAAGCGCGTCCAGCTTGAGCACATCCGAATTCATGACCGTCGCTTCCCGCAGAATCCTTTCCTTTAGTATTTCCATCCGGTTTCCTCCGTCACTTCTTTTCCGTCTAAGGTACCATATCCGCCACCCCCGTGCAAGATGCCGCGGCCATGTCCATGCCGGCTTGTTACAGTTCCAGTCTGCCCGCTTCGCCTTCGGTTTGCCTGCGTCTTTCGCAGCGCATCCGCCGGCCGATTGAGCCATAAGCACGGTTTTTGCCCGGTGCCGAAAATGCATGCAACTTTTGCGCGCCCGTACAGTCCTAAGTAGTAGAAAGATGCAGAAGGGTGAAGAATCGATGCGCAAAACGAAAAACTATATCTGGATGCCGCTTGTTGCCGCCATAGGTTCGTTTTGTCTCGTTTCTTGCGACCTTGCCGTCGTTTCCCCGTCTCACCGGACGATATCCGTTTCGAAAAGGGCGGACGCCTCCGGCTCTCCCCTGCGGAACGGGATGGAGGCGGGCGCCGAAACTGCGCCGTCAACCTTCACGCCCGCGTTTACTCCGGCGCCAGCGGCTTCCGCGGTCCCGCTGCCGGACGACCGGGAGGAGCGGCCGTCTGCCGGCGCCCCTTTTCCGTTCGCCGTCGCCAAGCCTTCCGAACCGGATGCCGAACGCCCCGCTCCGGAAAGCGGCAACCATGCGAGCTCATCCGGCGCCATATCGCTCGGCATGAGCGATGCGGACGTAAGGGCTCGGCTTGGAACGCCGGCGGATGTCTATACCGTCGCGGACAGCTTCGGCAGCGTGCAGATGCATGAATATGATGGCATAACCGTGGGGTATGGCCCGGACGGACACGTCGTCTATGTCGAAATCGTCTCGGCTCCGGTGCCGACAGGCATCGCCGGGCTGACCGTCGGCGAAGACGAAGCGCAGGCCGCCGCCGCGCTTGGCGTGGAGGTTCCGTCCGACTCCAATGTGCTGAGCGCCACGGTCGATCAGGGCTGGATCAAAGCGGACGTGGACCCGTCGACACGGAAAGTGCTGTCCGTCCGGCTGCTGAAGAAAGAGTACAAAAACGATGATTGACCCCTTAACATCCCCTATTCGGTTTCCGTTATAAAGACCGTGTTCGGGATGCCTTCTGAACCGTCTTCGTCGGGGCGCTTTTCCGGCAACCGAGCGAACCCGCCTACAAACGAGTGAACCCATGTTGCCGTTTGGCTTGAGAAGGCGGGTCATGTATGTACGGGCGGCATGGGGCAGCCCTCCAAGCAGTCCGCCTAGTACGCTACATCATCTTCGTCCGCAGTGCACAGCCGCTATGTAGTCCGTCCAGTACCCTACATTATCTTCGTCCACAGTGCACAGCCGCCATGTAGTCCGCCCACTACCCTACATCGTCTCCGTCCGAAGTGCACAGCCGCCATGTAGTCCGTCCAGTACCCTACATCGTCTCCGTCCGTAGTGCTCACCCGCTATGTAGTCCGTCCAGTACCCTACATTATCTTCGTCCGCAGTGCACAGTCGCCATGTAGTCCGTCCAGTACCCTACATTATCTTCGTCCGCAGTGCACAGCCGCCATGTAGTCCGTCCAGTACCTCTCATGGCCCCGAGCGGCGATTTTGGATTTTGTGCAGGATGCAGGCTCCGTTCGCCTCTTTTCGGAACCGTATATTGGATTTATTCCGATAAAATGGCGCGAGAACCTTGCGGATTCGGCTTCTGCGGTTCAAAATAATGGATATTTCCAATATAAGCCGGCTTTCGGCGTCTAAACGGCGTATTCGGTTGGATTTTTCCAATTTAGGTGCGATAGACGTGTATAGGTGCGATAGACACAAAGCCGAGTTGTTATGTAGTGGTGGTGGGGATATAGACGCATAGACTACGGTTGCTCATAGGTTGCGGTAAACTCATAGACTGCGGTAGCTCATCGGCCGCGGTTGCGATAATGATGCCGAAGTTGCGGTATGTACGCAGTTGCGATTCACGAGCAAACAGCCGCTACGTCATCCCGGGCAACTTCGTTCTCTGCCCCTGCCGGCTTGCCGTTTCCGATTTTCGTTGCGGGCAGAATGCGATTCTAGGGCAAGGGCTTTGTCCGAGCATTTGGAAATCCTTGTTCGTAAAAGGAGTCGGCCGCAGTAAAAAAGACGGAACGGCCAAGCGCGGGCCATGCCGCCGTCTAAAGCTGAGAAGTGAAGATGCAAGCGCGGAAATGAATGTTTTCGCATAGCGGAATCCTTTAGTCATGCCCGTCCCATTCCCCTCATACCCTTGTAAAGAGATACATGGACAAGGAGCGGTCAGGGGGTACGAAGGCATGAAAGCATGGTTCCGCAGTTTGCAAATCGCGTTTACGTTTATCGGAACCGTCGTCGGTGCCGGATTTGCAACGGGAAAAGAAGTGCTGCAGTTTTTTACCCGGTTCGGACACTGGGGAGCGCTGCTGATTGCGACGGCCACCTTGTTCTTCGTGTGGCTCGGCGCCAAAATGATGCTGCTCGCCGCCCAAATAAAAGCCAGATCGTACGAGGATTTGAACAAGCATCTGTTCGGAGAGCGCGCCGGCGCCTGGGTCAGCCACCTTATGCTCGTCGTTCTGATGAGCGTCAACTCGGTCATGCTCGCGGGGGCGGGCACGATTTTCTCCGAGCAGCTGCAGATGAGTTACCAAAGCGGGATGTTCATCACGTTGATCGCCTGCTTCTTCCTGCTCCGCAAAGGCATTTCCGCAATCGTCTCGGTGAACTTGCTTGTCGTACCTGTCATGATCCTGTTCACTTTTGCGCTCGTTATGGACACAATGCGCGGGCCGGGTGCCGACCGCTGGCTGACGCTTCGGAGCGATCTGTCCCCTGCGGCCGCCTGGCTGTCCCCGCTGCTGTACGCTTCCTTCAATTTAACCATGTCGCAGTCCGTGCTTGTCCCGCTGGGCTCCGTGATCGGCGATGCGAAAATCTTGCGGCGCGGCGCATGGCTCGGCGGCATCGGCATCGGGACGATGCTGCTGGCAGGACATTTCGCGTTGTCCGCGCACATGCCGGGCGCCCAGCAATTCGACATTCCGATGGGCGACATTGCCCGCGAACTCGGGCCGTGGATGCACGCCATCTTTGTGTTTCTGATTTTCGCGGAAATCTTCACAACGCTCGTTGCCGATCTGTACGGGTTATCGCTGCAACTGGAGGAGAGAATCCGCCTCCCCCGAACATGGCTGACGCTGTCCCTTCTGCTGTTCTGCCTTATCCTCGGACAGTTCGGCTTCGGACCGCTGCTGACGACGCTTTATCCGCTGTTCGGCTTGCTCAGCCTCGGCTGGCTGCTTCTCCTCATCCTCGACCGCAGGCTGAGAAGGAAGCCTCCCCATTCTCCCACGGCCTCCTGAACCGGCCCCGGTCCTGGGCAGGCCGGGCGGAAGATCAACGATCTTCCCGGCCCGGAGCACCCGGAGCGAAATCCAGATAAATCTTCTTCAGCTCCGAGATGACGCGGTTCAGCGAATACGCCTTTTTCGCCTTGTTCCAAGCGGCGCGCGCCATTTCATAGCGGAAATGCGGATCGACAATCAAATTCTCCAGCGCGTCGGCCAGCGCGATCGGGTCGTCCGGAGGCACAAGGCGCCCGTTGACGCCGTCTTCGATCTGCTCCGCTATGCCTCCCACGTCGGTGCCGACGAGCGCCAGCAAACATAAGGCCGCCTCCGCAAACACCGAGCCGAACGCCTCCGCGCGGGAGGGCAGCACGAACACGTCAAAGAAAGGCATCAGCTCTTCCGGATGCAGCATGTAGCCGTAGAAAATCGTATCGTCATAAATGCCAAGCTGCTGGGACAACGCCTCAAGCTCCTTGCGGATCGGCCCGTCCCCGATAATATGCAGCACGAACGGTCTGCCCCGCGAGCGGAGCTCCGCGCAAGCGCGCAGCAAAATGTCGAGCCCTTTGGCGGGGACAAGCCGGCACACCGTCACCAGCTGCGTCACTTCGTTCTCGTGGGCGATCGGCTTGAACCGCTTCTCGTCGTAGCCGTTCGGAATGACCCGGACCGCTTCCGGCCGGACCAGGTACTTCCCCATATAACTGGCGAAAGAGTTCGAGACGGTCATCAAAAGATCCGTCTTCCGTTCCAGTTCCCCGTACAAAGAGGTAAGAAAACGATGCTCCGGTCCGTCCGCGGCAATCCTTCCGTTCAGAATCAATTCCTTCTCGAAGCTGGAATGCACCGTCATCAGCAGCGGCGTGTCCGGATAAATCCGCCTCATCGCAAGCGCCGCCACCGGGTGATGGGCGTGGATCACGTCGTAGCTGCCTTTGAGCCGGAGCTTTGTCCACCAAATATAGTCTTTGAGCGTTTGGATATATTTGTCGACGATCGGATGGCCGGCGTATTCACGCCAGTCGAACGTTTCGAACTCGATTTCCTCCTGGCCTTTGTTGCGAATGCGCTTCGGCAGGGAGAACAATTCCATTTCCCAACCGATTTTGCGGAACCGCTCGCCGATGTAAGGCACCATGGAAGAGACGCCTCCCGGCTGCTCCGGGGGGAAAAACAGCGCCTGCAGAATGTTCAAGGGCGACTCCTCCTTTTGTCCTGCTACTCGCTCTATTAAAGATATGATATATTAGAACATATGTTTCTGTAAAGGAAACCTGGGGGGCATCTATGAATTTCAACGCGTTTTGGGAGAACAACCAGCCTTTGTTAAATCTGTTCTCCTCCTCCGTTTCGTTCATTCTTCTGTTTCTGATGCTGTTCATGGCCTACCGGTTGCTCGTGCAGACCCGCCGCAAAGCGTACCGGAATCTGCTCGTTTCGCTCGTGATCTGTCTCGCCCATCAAATGTTCGTGCTGGCGCGCACGTTCGAAGCCAGGGACGTTTCGCTGCTTGCTTTCATAACCGAAACGCTCAACGTCTTCGCCTTTATCGTCATCAACTTTTCCGTCTTTGAGCTGTATCACCGAAAACGGCCCCGAACGCGCGCCTGGTTTTACTCCCTCCTTGGCGTAGGCGGCGCGATCGCGGTCACGGGCCTGTTCTCCGGAACCGATTCGTTTCGGCGCCTTTGGGAGCAAGGCACGCCCGTCACGCCGGTGCTGAGCGTCTACCTGCTGCTGCTGTGTCCGCTGTTCGCGCTGATGTTCGCACCCCATGTCGGGCAGCGGCTTCGCTATCTGATCACGCTGGCCGTCGCCATGCTGATGCAGATGGCGGCGCTTGCGGACCGTTTTTTCGAGCCCGGTTCTTTATTTTATTCGGTTGTTTCGGCGCTATTGCCTGTCGTCTATTTCATCTTTTTATTTATGATTTTGTTCGAGCGGGTCGTGGAAATCCTGCAGTCGGCGTACCGCTCGTCCATTACGGACGGACTGACCAATCTGTTCAACCGCCGTTTCTTTACGGCGCAGCTTGAGCATGCGCTTCGCAGCGGGCTGCCGGTCGGGGCGATCTTCTGCGATATCGACAACTTCAAAAAACTCAACGACACTCACGGTCACCAGCAAGCCGACATCGTGCTGAAGCAGGCCGCCGCCATTTTGATGGAAGAAACGGAAGAAGTCGGGCTTGCCGGCCGCTACGGCGGGGAAGAGCTGGTCGCCTTCGTCTCGGCGCCGGGCGCATCGGTTGCCGAGGTCGCCGAGTCGATCCGCGCCCGAATCGAGAAGGAGACGATCGTCACCGTCAGCGTGGGCATCAGCAGCGCGACCGGCGGTATCACCGCCGAACAGTTGATGAAGCAGGCGGACGAAGCGATGTACCATTCCAAAAAGACGGGCAAAAACCGGGTCACGTCGTTCGCATCGCTCGTATAACCGGCGGCAGTCGTGTATACTGTTATCGATCACGGAACGAACGCGAAGGAGATTGACCCGCATGACCCGACTTCCGCCCGAATACATCGAACGGATCCGCCTCCTGCTCGGCGAGCGGGAGGCCGAAGTCTTTTTGCATACGTATCAGAAGCCGCGCGCGTTCGGCCTGCGCCTGAACCCGTCCAAGCTGACGGCCCGGGACGAACGGTTCCCCGGCATCGCGAAGCGGTTCGGCTTGCGGCCCGTGCCGTGGTGCGAGCACGGCTATTACTACGAAGAGTCAAGCCGTCCCGGCCGGCACCCTTATCACGCGGCGGGATTGTACTACATCCAGGAGCCTTCCGCGATGATTGCGGCCGAACTGCTCGATCCCCAGCCGGGCGAAACCGTGCTCGATCTTGCGGCCGCGCCCGGCGGCAAGACAACGCAAATCGCCGCCCGAATGCAGGGACAGGGACTCCTCGTCGCCAACGAGATTCACCCGTCCCGGGCCAAGATTCTGGCCGAGAACGTGGAACGAATGGGGATTGCCAACGCCTTGGTCATTCATTCCGCGCCGGGACCTCTGGCAGAGCGTTGGCCGGAAGCGTTCGACCGCATTATGCTGGATGCGCCCTGCTCCGGGGAAGGCATGTTTCGCAAAGACCCCGAAGCGGCCCTCGAGTGGTCGGTCGAAGCGGTGAAAGCCTGCGCCGCCCGCCAGCGGAACATCTTGCGGGACGCCGCCAGGATGCTGAAGCCCGGCGGCCGGCTCGTCTATTCGACCTGCACCTTTAACCGCGAGGAGAACGAGGAGACCGTTCGGGCGTTCATCGAGGAATTTCCGGAGTTTGAACTTGCGAGGGAAGAACGAATGTGGCCGCACCGGCTGGAAGGGGAAGGACACTACGTCGCCGTGCTGGAGAAGCATCCGCAAGGAAGCGGTTCGGCATCCGGCTCCGGCAAGGGGGAACGCGCCCGGGAACGGAGCGCGGCGCGCAAGTCCGGCAAACCCGATAAAGCCGCCGAAGCCGCGCTGCGGCTGTTCCGCGAATTCGCGGAAGAAGCGCTGCCCCGCTTCCGCTTGCCGGAGGGGGGATCGCCGCTGCTGTTCGGAGAAGCGCTCTACTGGCTGCCTCAGCCCGAAGGCGCTCCGTTCGGGGCGGCGGCGCTCGCCGGCCTGCGGACGCCGCGCCCCGGACTGCATCTTGGCGACGTTCGGAAAGGACGCTTCGAACCGGCCCATGCGCTGGCGATGGCCGTCCGAGCGGACGACGCCGCGCTGACCGCCGATTTCCCCGCGGATTCGCCGGAAATCGCCGCATACCTGCGGGGCGAGAGCATCGCCGCGCCGGAAGGCGCGAAGGGCTGGGGGCTGCTTGCGGTCGACGGCTGGCCGCTCGGCTGGTTCAAGGCCAGCGACGGCCAGCTCAAAAACCGCCTTCCCAAAGGCCTTCGCTCGGTCTGACGGCCGGCGTGCTGCGGCATCCGCCTTTTTTCCACGAATGCCTAAAGTCGTTTGCCCCGGGGCAAATGTCCAATTCGGCTTTCCGCTTCCTTCATAAGATAGAGTAGGCCAACGGCGGGAGCGTTCGTCCGCGCCGAACCCCCGCTTCGGCCGTCAACAGCTCATCAGAAGGAGGAATGCGCATGTCCGGTGTTATCGGCAGCTACTATGCATCGGCAGCCTTCGTTCTGGTCCTGTTCATCCTGCTCGTCATCATCCTGAAAGCCGGCTACTGACCGCCGGCCCGCCGTTTCCGGAACCGGGGCGAATCGGTCTGAACCGGCGCCAGCTCCTTCAGGGGGACGCAATCGAGCCTAACAAGAAAGCAAGCCGTTCAGCCCTTTCGCTTCCGTACGGGAAGCCGAAGGGCTTTATTTTTTCGTTCCTGACGCAATTGGCGTTCCGGACGATTCGCTGCGGGAAGGAATACCGCCGCCGGCTGACGAAAACGGTAATGACCGACAACGAACAGAGGCAAAAAAGGAGACGGATGATGGCAATGGCGGACAAAACGGCGCTCGTTACGGGAGCTTCCAGCGGCTTCGGCTTGCGGATTTCGATCGCGCTGGCGCTAAGAGGTTATCGGGTGATGGCCGCAATGCGGGACCTCGGAAGGGGGGATGAGCTGCTTCGGGAAGCGGAACGGGCCGGCGTCGCATCGCGGCTTGATCCGGTACGGCTCGACGTGACGGATGCCGAATCGATCGAAGCCGCAATGGCGCATGCGGCGCGGCGATACGGGCGTCTCGACGTCCTCGTGAACAATGCCGGCTTCGCCGTGGGCGGATTCGCGGAAGAAGTGCCGATGGACGACTGGCGCGCGCAGATGGAAACGAACTTTTTCGGCGTTGTCGCCATGAGCCGCGCCGCGATTCCGCTGATGCGCAAACAAGGCGGCGGCACGATTATTCAACTGAGCAGCGTCAGCGGCCGGATCGCTTTTCCGGGTTACGGCGCTTACGCCGCCTCCAAGTTCGCGGTAGAGGGCTTCAGCGAAAGCCTGCGCCACGAACTGGCCCCGCACGGCATCCGCGTCGTTCTCGTGGAACCGGGAGCGTACCGCACCGCCATCTGGGACAAAGGGTTCTCCGACATCCGCAGCCGTCCCGACTCCCCGTATCGCAAGATGCTGGAGGCGGTGCTCGAATATTCGCGGCGCGCGGCCGCGACGTCGAAGGACCCTCGGGAGGTCGCGGAGCTTGTCGCCAGATTGGCTGAATGCCGGGCGCCGCGCCTCCGCTACGCGGTCGGCCGCGGAACGAAGCTGACGCTTTTCGGCAAAGCGGCGCTGCCCTGGCGCTGGTTCGAAGCGATCATCCAAAGAACGCTGTCGGGCAAAGCCGGCGGATGATGGCGGATCGGGAATTCGGCGGCCTGCGGTTAGCCGATGCCGAACTTGCGAAGCTGATCCCAGAGCCGTTCCCGGATCAAGATTTCCTTTTGCTTCGGACCGATCAGATCGAAATGGGGGAATGGCTCCCGTCGGTGAATGTAAGCCGGGTCCAGCCCGTTCTCGGCGCACCACGCCGCGAGCCGTTTTACGTCCGAGCAGCCCACCTTCGTCACGGTGCGGACGCCGGGCCAGCGCGGTTCGTGCCAATAATGGGTAAGAAACGCGATTTCCCCGCTGGCCACCCGCTCTTTCCATTGTTGCAACTCTTCGCGTTTGATACCGAATGCCATAGATCCAAACACGCCTTTCCGTGAACAACTCCGATGGCGGTTATCCGTCGAATCCGTCCGCCGCCCGCTTCTCCTTGCGATAGTTCCGCAATGCCTCGATTTCGGCTTCCGTCAGCTCGCGCCACTCCCCGGGCCCAAGAGCGGGATCGAGCTCGAGCGGTCCCATCGCCACCCGGCGCAAATACAGGACCCGCTTGCCGACGGCTGCGAACATCCGCTTTACCTGATGGTATTTGCCTTCGTGAATCGTCAGCTCGATCCAGCTCAGCGGGGACCGGTCCCGCTGCGCGCGCTCGAGCTCGTCGCGCCGCAGCGCCGGCGTAGCGCGCATTCTTTCGATCGCCTCGGCCATTTCCCGGTCCGCGGGGGCTTCTCCGGGCTTTGCGACATGCAGGACGCGCAGATGCGCGGGCAGGGTGACGTAGCCGTCGTCCAGCGCCACGCCGGCCCGGAAAGCCGCCGCGTCCTCTTCTCCCGCCTCGCCTTCGACGAGCGCCCGATACGTCTTCGGCACATGCCTGCGCGGAGCCAGCAATTCGTGCGCCAGCTTGCCGTCGTTGGTGAGCAGAAGCAGCCCCTCGGTATCCTTGTCGAGCCGCCCGACTGGAAACGGCGACAGCACGCCAAGCTCGTCCGGCAGCAAGTCGACGACGGTCCGGTCGCGCCGGTCTTCCGTTGCGGAAACAAGGCCCGCCGGCTTGTGCATCATCACGTATACCTCTTCGCGATAGGCGACCGGTTCGCCGTCCAGCGCCACCCGATCCAGATGGGGATCGAGCTTCATGCCGGGGTCTTTGACGGCGGAACCGTTGACCGTCACCTTGCCTTGACGGACAAGCTGCTTGATTTCGCTCCGCGTTCCATAACCGAGGTTGCCCAGCATTTTATCCAATCGGATCGACTTTTTCATCGTTTGCACTTCTTTCTTTTCCTGGCCTTCGCCTTGCTAACGTATACTGTACGGGAGGAAAGACGACTTGTCCACCCTGCGGCCTTTTCCAAAAGTTTCGCCGCGCGAAATTCGCGAAAACATAAAAAAGGGACATTTCCGTCTGTGAAAAACGGATGTCCCTTGCGAAATTTCACAGCTCCCGTCAGGAATCCGGGCTCTTTCCCGCGCGTATGAGCGCCTCCTGAATTTCCGCGGAAAGCTCCGTAATTCCCCAGATGTCCTCCTGCTCCCACAGCTCGTTGAAACGAAGCTGAAACTGGGCCGCTTCCCGCACGCGGCGGTAGAAATACAAATTCTGAATATCGTTCAGCACCTTGCGCACAATGCCCGATTTTTCTTCGAAGCCCTGCTGCGCATCGACAATCTCCTGGCGGATGCTGGACATCTCGTTATCGAGCTGGAAAGCGGCCTCCGCCGCTTTGTACAGCCGCTCCCGCACTTCTTCGGGCAGCTGTTCGCGATACTTGTAGTTCAGCGAATGCTCGATCGTCGCCCAGAAATTCATCGCCAGCGTCCGGATCTGGATTTCCGCCAGAACCGGAAGCGAGCCGAGGGACGTTTGAACCGGATACCGGACGATGATATGGTAGCTTCGGTAACCGCTCGGCTTCGGGTTGCTGATGTAATCTTTCTCGTAAAGGATCGTCAGATCCTCGCGTTTGCGGATCATTTCGGCAACCGTCTTGATATCCTCAACAAACTGGCACATGATCCGGATGCCCGCGATATCCTCGATCCCCGTTTCGATCTGATCCAGAGGGACGGAGAGTCGTTTGGCCTTTTCAAGGATGCTGGAAATCCGTTTGACTCTGCCCGTCACGAATTCGATAGGCGCGTATTCTTCTCTCGCCTTCAGCTCGGTGCGCAGCGTCTTCAGCTTAACCTTCAATTCCTCAACCGCTTGCTGATAAGGCAGCAAAAATTTGTTCCAATCCCTGCCGTCCATGCTGACTCCTTTCCGGCCGCTTCACCGAAAATCGGCTCCGACCGCTTCCGTAATGCGGCCGAATCCGTCCTTGCGAAGCAGCTCCCGCAGCCCCCGGACAATCTCGCCGACAACGCCGGGGCCCTTATAGATCATGGCTGTGTAGACTTCCACGAGGCTCGCTCCGGCCCGGATTTTGTCGTAGGCATCCTGCGCCGTGAATATGCCTCCCGATCCGATAATCGGCAATTCTCCCCCTGTCAATTTGTACAGCGTACGGATCACTTCCGTCGAACGCTTCGTCAGCGGCCGTCCGCTCAGCCCCCCCGTTTCGGCGGCGTTCGGATGGGTCAGGCCGTCCCGTGCGATCGTCGTGTTCGTCGCAATGATGCCGGACATCCCGCTGATCCGGATCGCCTCCGCCATGTAAGCGAGCTGTTCCTCGCTGTTGTCGGGAGCGATCTTGACGAGAATCGGCTTCGGCGTTCCGCCCGTCCGCTGCGCCTGCCGCCGCATCTCGTCGCGCACCGCGTCCAGCAGCCCCCGCAGCTCGTCGCCGTGCTGCAACAAGCGCAAATCCGGCGTATTCGGCGAACTGATATTGACGACGAAAAAGTCCCCGTAAGGATAAAGCCTCCGCAAACATTCCCGGTAATCTTCCGCCGCCTTTTCGTTGGGCGTCGTTTTGTTTTTGCCGATATTGATCGCGAGCGGAATCCGTCTGCGGCCGAGCCGCGCAAGGCGCGCCGCCATCGCTTCCGCCCCTTCGTTGTTAAAGCCCATCCGGTTAATCAGCGCTTCGTCCGAAGGCAGCCGAAACAGCCGCGGCAGCTCGTTGCCGGGCTGGCCTTTGGGCGTGACCGTGCCGACCTCCATGAACGAAAGACCGATGCTGGAGAAGCCTGGCACCGCTTTCGCATTCTTGTCGAGCCCCGCCGCCAGTCCGACAGGATGGGCGAAACGCAGCCCGAACAGATCGACGGCGAGCTCCTCGGGCGCCTTTACTCCCCAGACGGCCGACAGCATCGACGTCGCCCCGGGCACGCCGCCTACCGTTCCCAACCCGTCCACCACCAAATGATGCGCCAGCTCGGCGTCCATGCGGAATAGCCATGGTTTAACCAACTTGTACAGCAAACCGTCCGACATCCTTTCTTCTCGATGCGAAAACTCCGAATCGCCTCCGGGTAACGGAGCGCTTCCCCGCCCCGGAATGTGGCGCCGCTTTGCAAAAATAAAACCTTCGGGTACCAGTTTAGCCTTTTCTTCGCTAAAAGAAAAGGGAGCTTTATCCGGCTTAAGCGCCAACGGCCGGCGAGCATCTGGCGTTTTGCCGGGCAACCGTTTACAATAAAGGCACAAGCCATATTCTCTATAGCGATGAAAGGTCTGATTGCCATGAGCGCACCAAAAAAGAAACCCTCCGCCTTGCCCAGGGCAAAGCAGAAGGAAGAGGTGAACAAGAAGGCGCTGATCTGGATCGGCGCCGCCTTTGCCGCCATCGTCGTCGTTGTCGGTACGCTGCTCATTCTGAATGTTTGACGCCCGGGCGGCAAGCCTGGCCGGTCAGCCCAGCCATTCATACGTTTTCTTAGGGTTTGTCTCGTCCTGCGCCGGCTTCAGCCGGAACCGCTTCTCGGGAATGCGCAGGTCCGCGGGCAGACCCTCTTTTACAATGGTGACCTTCGTGCCGAGCGGAACCAGATCGTACAGCTCCTCCAAGTCCTCCTTCGCCATGCGCACGCAGCCCTGCGAACGGTCCTGGCCGATGCTGTCCGGTTCGTCCGTGCCGTGGATCGCATACAGCGTATCCGACAGCGTCATCCCCCGGCTGCCGAACGCCCCGTCGGACCGGCCGTTCGGATTGCGCACCTTCTCCGTAATCCGGAACGTTCCCTCGGGCGTCTTGTCTCCGCCAAGTCCCACCGGATAATTGCGCAGAAGCACATTCCCGCTGACGACCGCGAGCCGGTGGTTTTTCTTGTCGACGATAATTTCGAGCGGATGCTCGGTCATGGGCGCGAACGAGCCGGCCGGGACGCCTCCGCTCTCGCCCGCCGTCCCGCCGACGCGCGGCCAGCCGACCGTCTCCGCCTTCCCTTTCTCCAGCTCCGCCTGCAGTTCGTTAAACCAAACGGTCATCTCCTCCGACCATCCCGCCGTCGTATTCGCGGGGTAGGCGCCTGCCAGCTCGTCCGGGGACTTCGGCCAGCTTCCCGTCCGCTCCCGGTACCGGATCATGGCCGAGCGCAGCAGCAGCTTTCCTTCCTGCGGCGGTTTCCACTCCGCGACCGATCGCCATAGCACCGACGCGTCCTTCGACGTGCCGCAGGGACACCATTTCGGATCGAACCAGTCGATCGCCGCCGCCGCATCCGGACGGTCGAGCGCAACTTTGGCCAGAGGGCGGCCGCTGCCGACCCAATCGGTCCATTTCCCCAGCTTCGGGGCCTGAACGAGCCACGATTCGGAGCCGCTCGTCCGCTTGGTCAGCAATCCGCCGAGCGTCTTCATGCCGTCCGTGGCCGGATCGTCCGCTCCGGCCACAAGCGCCAGCCCGTCTGCCGCGGAGCCGGTTGCGGCCGCAGGAGGAGCGGAATAAGCCGGCTTCAAGGGCGGCCCCGGCTCCTCCATGGCGCCCGTATCGTCCGCCGCCTGCCGCATCCCCGGCGCAGCGTCCGTAGGTGCTACGGCTTGACGGACGGGCAGCACGACGGACACCGCGATCGCCAGCAGCGCGGCCGCGATCGCCAAACCGCGTTTTTTCCCTCCGTCTCGGGGGGCGGACGCCGGAAAACCGCCGCCGCTCAGCGGATTGGCCTTCGCTTCGAACGCTTCATACACGGGCCCGGCCTGGCCGAAGCAGTAATTCGCTTTCGCTTCCTCGCCTCTGGCCGCATACTGCTTGCCAAGCAAATACCAGGCCATCTGGTTGTTTTCGTGTTTGAGCAAATAATCCTTAAGCGGCAGGGAATCGGCCACGTCCGGCACATGCTCGTAAAACTGCCGGATCTGCTCTTCCAGCCGGTCGTCTTTGCGCATCCGGAATCTCCTCTCCGAGGTTCCTTTCCCGTTTATATCGGATAGGCGCGCCCGGAATTTCAGATGCGGCGGATCGCCGGCGGCGCAAAAAAAACTCCCCCGGGCTCTCTATAGCCCCAAGGGAGTCGGGATGCATCGTCAGTTATTGAACGGTTCGTCCGAAATTTTGATCGAATCGGTCGGGCAGCCGTCGGCCGCATCCTGCAGATCGTCGTACAATTCTTCCGGAATTTCCGTAACGCCGCGGTTGCCGTCGTTGCCGTAAATCACTTCGGCAAGCCCCTCGTCGTCGTAGTCGTAAATGTCCGGAGCCGTCGCCCCGCATGCTCCGCAAGCGATGCATGTATCTTTATCAACATAGGTGAATTTAGCCATGAAAAGTAACCTCCTCAAATCGGTCCAGCGCACGTCTTTTATGTCCAATATAATATAAAAGCTATGCGATATCAAACAAAAAAATCAATGGCATTCATCACATTTCCTTATAAAACCTCTTACTCGAAGAAATCCCGTTCGCGCAAAAAATCGGTTTGCAGCGACGTTCCCCTGACTTTCCGGTTCCGGATCAGCGCGGAAGGATCGTCCGTCAGCATGCCTGCGGTGAGCACCGCGTCCTCCCCGTATTTGTCCCGAAGCCGGTCCATGACCGAGTACAATTGCTCCTTGCGCGGGGCTTCCCGGTAATGGAACAGGTCGAGCTGTACCGGCGTGTCTTTCTTGGGAGACAGCCCTTGAAGCGTGATGCCGAGCAGGCGAACCGGCTGTCCCTCTTTCCAATGCCGATCCATCAGCCTGCAGGCTTCGCGGTACACGTCGTCCAGCGAGTCGATGGGCGCTTGCAGCGTGGATGCCCGCGTAATGGTTCTCATTTCCGGATCGCGAATGACGATTTGGACGGTCGAGCACAGCATCGATTGGCGGCGAAGCCTTCGGGTCGTCTGATCCGCCAAATTCAGCAGCACCCTGCGCCAGTCGTCCCGCCGGGTCAAATCCGCAGGAAGGGTTGTCGTATGGCCGATGGACTTGGCCGCTTCCCGGATGGGCTCGACCGGCGAATCGTCGATCCCGTGCGCCGCCCGCTTCATCCATTCGCCGTAAACACCGAATTTCTCCTTCAGCAGCGCTGCGTCGGCCGCGGCAAGCTGGCCGATCGTGCGGATATTCATCCGTTCTAGTTTGGCCGCCGTTTTCCGGCCGATTCCAAACAATGTTTGGCAAGGCTTATCCCAGAGCAGCGCGGGCACCTCGCGCCTGCGGAGCACGGTGATCGCATTCGGCTTGCGCATATCCGAAGCCATCTTCGCCAGCAGTTTGTTCGGCGCGACGCCGATCGAGCAAGGCAGGGACAGCTCCTCCCTGACCCGCCGCTGAATGGCTTCGGCAATCTGCAGCGGCGTGCCGAACTGGCCGCTGCCCGTAATGTCGAGGTAGCATTCGTCGATGGAGACCGCCTCGACAAGCGGCGTGTAGCTGCCGGCGATGCGCAGAAAGCCCCGCGAATATTTGCGGTACAAGTCGAAGTCGGGAGCGATCAGGATCAGTTCCGGACAGACCCGCTGCGCTTGCCGCACGGTCATGCCGGTCCTAACTCCCCTGGAGCGCGCTTCGTACGAGCTGGTGACGACGATGCCTTTGCGCAGCTCGACGCTGCCGGCCACGGCCGTCGCCTTGCCGGCATACCGCTCGGGGTCCTCGGCCGCGTGAACCGAGCAGTAGAACGCGTTCATATCGATATGCAAAATGACTCTCCGCTTCGCTGCGCTCACGCGACCGCCTCCTTCGGTCTTTTTTCTTCGTAACTACATTATAATTCCAGCCTCCGCTTCCGATCAACGAAGCCCGGCAGCGGAACCCGGGACAAACGCTCTCTACATTTGAGTCCAGCCGTGCTATAATAGTTTCACCTGTTTGTAAGGAGGCATCCCGTTTTTCATGTCCACGTCCATCAGCATTTTCGATACGACTCTACGCGACGGAACGCAAGGCGAAGGCATCAGCCTGACAGCGGAAGACAAGCTTAAAATCGCGCTCAAACTCGACGCGCTCGGCGTTCATTATATTGAAGGCGGAAATCCGGGAAGCAACGGAAAGGACATCGAATTTTTCAAAAGAGCCCGCGCGCTCGACATGCAGGCGAAGCTGACGGCCTTCGGCAGCACAAGACGCAAAAACAGCACTTGCGAGCAGGACGCCAACTTGCGGCACTTGGTCGAATCCGGCGCAAAGGCGGCGACGCTGGTCGGCAAGTCGTGGGATTTCCACGTGCACACGGCGCTGCAGACGACGCTCGAAGAGAATTTGGCCATGATTTACGAATCGCTTGCTTTTGTCAAGCGGCACGGAATGGAAGCCATTTTCGACGCGGAGCATTTCTTCGACGGCTACAAAGCCAATCCCGAATACGCGCTTTCCGCCCTGCGGAAAGCCAAAGAAGCCGGCGCGGACTGGATCGTCCTCTGCGACACGAACGGCGGCACGCTGCCCGGGGAAATTCACGAAATCGTCTCGCGCGTCGTGGCCGAAATCCAGGCGCCGATCGGCATTCATACGCATAACGACTGCGAGCTCGCGGTCGCCAACACGCTGGCTGCGGTATCCGCCGGGGCGAGACAGGTTCAAGGCACGATCAACGGATACGGCGAACGGTGCGGCAACGCGAACCTGTGCTCCATTTTGCCCAATCTCCAGCTCAAAATGGGATACAAATGCATTTCCGACGAGCAATTGAAGTCGCTGACCAGCGTCGCGCGCTATGTCGGCGAAATCGCCAACGTGATGTTGCCCGTCAATCAGCCTTATGTCGGCACCGCGGCTTTTGCCCATAAAGGCGGCATCCACGTATCCGCGATTTTGAAGGATTCCAAAACGTACGAGCATATCGAGCCGGGGCTTGTCGGCAACAAGCAGCGCATTCTCGTCTCGGAGCTGGCCGGACAAAGCAATATCGTCTCCAAAGCCCAGGAGATGGGGCTCGACATCGCATCCCACAGCGAGAAATCCCGGGAGATCATCGAACGGGTCAAAGAGCTCGAGCACCAGGGCTACCAATTCGAGGGCGCCGACGCCTCCTTGGAGCTGCTGCTTCGGGAAGCGTACGGAGACGACGTTGAAGTGTTTACGGTCGAGTCGTTCAAGATCATGGTGGAGAGAACAAGCGCCGGCATGACCTCGGAAGCGATCGTCCGCCTGCGGGTCGGCGAGAATCAGGTGTATACCGTAGCGGAAGGCAACGGCCCGGTCAACGCGCTCGACAATGCCCTGCGTAAAGCGCTGGTGCAGTATTTCCCAGGCATCGCCGACGTTCACCTGACGGACTACAAGGTCCGGGTGCTGGACGAAAAAGACGCGACCGCCGCCAAAGTCCGGGTCTTGATCGAATCCACGGACTTCAAGGACACCTGGAGCACCGTAGGCGTGTCGTCCAACGTGATCGAGGCGAGCTGGGAAGCGCTCGTGGACAGCATCCGGTATGCGCTTCTGGGCATGGCCAAAAGCGTAACCGAGCCGGAAGCGCGGCTGGAACCGCACGGATTGGTCAACCATTAATCAAAGAAAAGGAGACCGTGTCACGCCAGTGGCATCGGCCTCCTTTTTCGTTTCCTTTCCCGGCTGCCGCGCGCCGATCTTACTCTTCAAGGACATCCCCAAGCATCTTCTCCCACTTGTCAAGCGGCTGGACGCCTTCGATCCGTTCGCGGACAACGCCGTTTTTATCGATGATAAAGCTGATCGGGTACGAGAACACTTTGTACAAATCGCCCGCTTTGTTTTCCGTATCCATCAGGACCGGAAACGAAATTTGTTTTTCTTTTACGAAATCCTTGGCGCCCCGCACCGTATCGTATTTGGCGGCATTGACGGCGTAAAGATCGACCCGGTCCTTATATTTATTGTAGATTTTCTGCAAATCCGGCGCTTCCAGATCGCAAGGCCCGCACCACGAAGCCCAGAAATTGAGGATAAGCGCCTTGTCCCTCGCTCCTCCGACATGGTACCGGGTTTGCCCGTCCATGGATTCAAGCGTAAAGGACGGAGCGAGCGAGTCCGCGACCGGCGCAACCTTCCGCACTTCTCCCGCGGCTTGCGAATTCGATGCGGCCGCTCCCTCCGTTTCCCGGCCGGTTTCTTTCGCAGATTGGTTCCACCAGATAACAGCCACGACGGCTGCGATCACAAACCCCAATATCGCTACATTTCGTTTCATGCCGAACGGTCCCTCTTTCGCCTTAGGTTGCCTCTTCTATCTTACCTTACTCCCGTTTCCGGTTCCAACGCATCCTTGTTCTGGCTTCGCTGCTCCCGCATGAGAACAAGGCGGGCCGGGAACATTAGCTTTGTTTATTATCGTTCAAGGAGGAACACCATGGCAACCACTCGAACCAAAAAGGATGCGCGGGCTTCTTTTGTCGCGGATGCCGCCCGAACGGAAGACGAGTCATCCTCGACCCGTCGCCGCCCGGCCGAACGCGTCTCTTCCGGCGGCCGTTCGAAAGTTTGGGAATACATTGCGCTTGCCACCGTGCCGGTCGTGCTGGTGCTCGGCAACTCGATGATCGTGCCGATCTTGCCCACGCTGCAGCGCGAGCTGGGCATTTCCTCGCTGCAAAGCAGCTTGGTCATTACGCTGTTTTCGCTTACGGCGGCCTTCCTTATCCCGGTTGCCGGATTTCTGTCCGACCGGTTCGGCCGCAAAGCGGTGATCGTCCCCGCCTTTATCGTTTACGGAGGCGCGGGCATTTTATCCGGATTTGCCGCCGTTTGGCACAGCTACGGGCTTCTTCTGGCCGCCAGAGCCCTGCAGGGAATCGGCGCCTCGGGGACGACGCCGATCGTGATGGCGCTCACCGGCGATTTGTACAAAGACGCCGAGGAGAGCCGAGCGCTCGGCCTTATCGAAGCCGCCAACGGATCGGGCAAGGTCATCAGTCCCATTCTCGGCTCTTTGCTGGCTCTTATCGTTTGGTATGCCGTTTTTTTCTCGTTTTCCGTCTTTTGCCTGCTTTCCATGATCGCCGTTCTCGTTTGGATCAAAGAGCCGAAACGCGAAGACGAGCCGATGCGGATCAAGGAATATTTATCCAAAACGGGGCAGATTTTCAAGCAGCACGGGCGGTGGCTGTACGCGTCTTTCTGGGCGGGAACGGCGGCGCTTTTTATTTTGTTCGGCGTCTTGTTTTTTTTGTCCAATATTTTGGAGGAACCGCCTTATTCGATCGAAGGCGTCCGCAAAGGCTTTTTTCTGTCCATTCCCTTGTTCGGCATGGTCACCTTTGCCTATTTGACCGGAATCGTCATTAAGAAAAACGGTGTGCTGATCCGCTGGATGATGAATATCGGCCTGCTGCTGATGGTCGTGGCGCTGGGATTGGCCATCTGGTTCAACAACAACCTGTATTGGGTCATCGGCCTGTTGACGGCCAGCAGCGTCGGTACGGGCATGCTGCTTCCTTGTCTGACAACGATGATAACGGGCATTGTGGAGAAAGCGGAACGCGGGATGCTTACTTCGCTGTACAGCGGTTTGCGCTTTTTCGGCGTGGCGCTCGGCCCTCCGATTTTCGGCTGGATGATGGGCATTTCCCACCGCATAGTGTTTATTGCCGTTTCGTTAATGTCCTTCGTCACCCTGGCGCTCGTGTTCTTTCTGGTAAAGCCGGCCAAAACGGTCAAATAAGATTTGCCCGTTCCCCTCTCTTGCCTCATACTGATAAGCGGGGGGCGGTCCTATGTGCGATATTCGATACGGATTCCTGAACGAAGCGACCCGGTTCGCCCTTGTCCGGGATTGCCTGGCCAGAGCGCCGTACGAAGCATGCGGCGTCATGCTGGGGGACTTCGCACCCGGCCGGGTTGTCGCGAGCGGGTACGCGCTCGTTCGCAATGCCGCCGGTTCGCCCGAGCGCGCGTTCCGGTTCGATCCGGACGATTGGGCCAAAACGTATGGCCAAACGCAAAAAAACCAACGGAACATCGTCGGCCTTTTTCATTCCCATCCTCAAGGCGCCCCGTCGCCAAGCTTGGCGGACCGCTTGGGTTGGGACGGCTGGGGAAGCTATTGGATTGTAGCCCTTCAAGGCGGACAGGCGAGCTTGCATGTATACGTCAGGGATCAAGCCGGCCGCTTGAGGCCGGTTGAACTTGTCGTCGTGCCTTGATTCCCCGGATAAGGCCGGATTCAATGCCGGCTCAAATAAGCGTAAAGGTCGCCAAGCGTTACGACTTGCTTGCGGCGGATGATTTCGAGAAAACGAAACCACAGCTTGGCGGTCATCAGCGAATCGTGGAGCGCGTGGTGGCGAACGGTCACTTCGATCCCGTAGGCTTCGAGCAGCTCGTCCAGGCCGTAGCTTATGCGTTTCGGTTCCAGCCATTTGGCGATCATCATCGTGTCCAGCACCCGATGGGTCAGTTGGATTTTGGACGTTTTCCACAGCGCGGCATTCAAAAATTGCTTGTCGTGCCCGCTCCCGTGAGCGATCAGCAAGCGCTTGCCCGCAAAATCCATAAAATCGTGCAGCGCCTGCACGAGATCAGGAGCGGATTCCGCCATTTCGTTCGTAATGCCGGTCAGTTCGGTAATATGGCGGGGGATTTTGCGTTTCGGATTGACAAGCGTGTAGAAAGGTTCCGCGTCCTGCAGCTCCCTTCCCTTCGTCAGAACGCCTCCGATCGACAGAATTTCGTCCCCGTTATAAGGATGAAAGCCCGTCGTTTCCAAATCGAACACGACGGTCTCCAATTCCTCGAGCGGCGTGTCCAGCACGGATTCCTTGCGCTGTTCGCGCGAGATAGAACGGATAAACGCCATCTGCTGCGCGTGGCTTGAACCGAGCATGGATGCGATCGCCGGCGTAATGCCGCCCATTTTATACAAATGCCACATGCGGCCCATGGGACTTTTGGGCTCTTTCACGTTGTTCACCTCCCGCCGAAGCGGTCACGAATCCCTTTTTCCAGCTGGCGCTGCAGCTTGCGGCCAAGCCTTAGCGCCTTCTTCAAAGGCTTGATCCATTCGTGGGAAAGCTGTTTGACCGGCAGCTTGCCGGTGCCGACCCATTGGCCGTTTTCGATCTTCGTCATCGACATCAGGCGGAGCCGGAGAAAAAGCGCAAACGCTTCGGACGCCTCCTGCGCTTCTTGTTCCGCAAGCTTCCCCGCTTCCCGCAGCGCCCGGATTCGGCCGAACGTGCTCGTCTCGCGGATGCCGGCTTGAACGGCCAGCAAGCGGAATACGTTCACCATCGGAATGTAAGCCCCGTACTTGATGTCGAGGCTTCCCGCGCTTTCGCCGTAGCTTTCCGTGAGGAGCTGGCCGAAGACGCCGATCAGCACCTTATGTCGCAAGGTGTTCTCCATCATGCGCTGCGCAATGACGGGTTGATGGAGAACGTCCCGGTAAAAGCGCTGCTTCCACCTTGCCGCAAGCTCCGCATCCCCGTAGACGAAGCGTCCGTCCGCAACGATCAGCAGATAGCGCACGTGCTCCCAGCTCGGCTCATTGAACCAGCCGTCAAGCTTTTGCTCCCAATCGGCGATCGACAGGCACCAGTCCGGGTTGGAAGCGATGACGTTCCCTTCGCAGGGAGGGTAGCCCGTTTCGACCAGCCGCTCCACAACCAGCCGGCCCAAGCTCCGGAAATAGCGGCAGCAGCGCTCCGCCTCCGCGCCGTTTTCCGGGACGCCGTACACGATGCCGCTGTCCTGGTCGCTGCTCATCGTCTGCTCGCTCCTGCCGCCGCTTCCGAAGAGCAAGTATGCGTAAGGCACGGGGGGCTTGCCGAACCCCGACCGTGCCAGTTCGATTTCCGCGAGCTCCAGAATCCTGACGATGACAGCGTCGTGAAGCTCGTTCAATTCTTCGATGACTTGGATCACCGGAGAAGAGGAGAGAACCGAAGCCAGGCGGTTCTGCTCCTCTTCCCGCAATTTTCTCAGCTCTTCCGGATTTCCGGCGCCAGCGATGTCAAGCAACCGCTCCTGCCTGTGGAGACTGGACATGCGGCTTCTTCCCTCCTGTCGTCACGCCGGTAAGAGGATCATCGAACGCGCGATCAAACCGACGTCGTGCCTGGTTTTTTCAATACTTCCGGATAGCCGTAGTTGCCGTGTTCGCTGAGGTCCAGACCCAGAATTTCTTGCTCTTCCGTCACGCGCAATCCGATGACTTGCTTGACGATCCAGAGGACCACGAACGAAGCGGCGAAGGCGAAGGCGCCGCATACGACAAACGACACGATTTGCACCCACAATTGTTCGAAGCCGCCGCCGTAGAACAAGCCGGCTTTGCCTACGCCGACTTTCTCGGCAAGCTCGGGGGTGGCAAAGAAACCATTCGCCAGCGTTCCCCAGATTCCTGCCGCGCCGTGCACCGACATGGCCGCAATCGGATCGTCCACCCGGATCTTTTCGAAAAACGCCATGCTGAAGAAAACGAGCAAACCGGCGATCAAACCGATGACGACGGCCGCCCAAGGTTCGACGAACGCGCAGGAAGCGGTGATGGCCACCAGACCCGCCAGCGCGCCGTTCAGCGTGACGCCGATATCCGCCTTGCCTTTCACGAGCCAGGAAATCAGCAGGGCCGCTACCGCGCCGCCGGCGGCGCCGAGCTGCGTGGTGAACGCGACATAACCGAAGAAGCCGTCTCCAACCGCGAGCGTGGAACCGGCGTTAAAGCCGAACCAGCCGACCCACAGAAGCAGAACCGCAAGCGAGGTGAAAACTTGGTTGTGGCCGAGAATCTCGTTCGCGGAGCCGTCCTTGTTGTATTTGCCGATGCGCGGTTTCAGCAGGATCGTCGCCGCGAGCGCAGCCATTGCGCCGGTCAGGTGCACGACCGTGGAACCGGCAAAGTCTTGCGCGCCGTCTTCGGCCAGCCAGCCGCCTCCCCAAATCCAGTGCGCGATAATCGGATAAATCAAGCCCGCAAAAATGAACGTAAAGATGAGATAGACCGAAAGCTTGGCGCGTTCCGCAAAGCCGCCCCACGCGATGGAAAGCGATACGGCCGCAAAGGCCAGCTGGAACACGAAGAAGTTCGTCGCCGGGTAAGCATCGTCCGGACCGGCGGCGATGGCGGGATTAAAGAAGAAATCGCCGAACCCGATGAATGCGTTCAATCCGTCGCCTGCGTTCGGGCCGAACGCGAAGCCGTAACCGACGGCCCAGTAAACCAGGGAACAAAGCCCCACCGTGAAGATCGTTTTGCCTGCGACGTGTCCCGCGTTCTTCATCCGGGTAGAACCGGTTTCGAGCAATATAAATCCGCCTTGCATGAGCAAAACAAGTATGGCGGCGATCATCACCCACAGCGCGTTAAGTCCCATCGACGACGACGGCGGTTCCCCGTCCGCTGCGAATGCCATGGTCGGGAAAAGCAAGAGCAGAGCTCCGATTGCCAACAAACTTTTCTTAATCATTGCGGACCACTCCCCAATTGTAATATTTCATAACATTTCAAGAAAGGCTTAGTGCCATTATAGTCAGAAGTTCACGGTTTGACAATACGAATTCTTCACGATTGTGAATAAAAAACGAAAAAATACCTAACATTAAAAACGGACAAGCGCTTGAATGTTAGGAATCAGGCCGATTTCTCACGGATTTTCAGCGGCGGATAAGGATTTGGTCCTCGTCCGTTTCTTTGGCGACTTTTCACAAAAAGGAGGTTGATGAAGAAATCTTACATAAAATTGACGCTTAATGGGGATGGCAAGACGGCCCATGCGAACAAAGCATCACGTTTGACTGTATGGTTCTGAATCGGTATGATAACTATAGATAAGGAATAATAAAGGATGTTTAATGAAAAAGAAGGTGGCTGCTATGCGTCACGGAACGTCCGAGACAAAACGCATGTACCGAATCGGGGAATTGGCTCGGCTTGCCGGCGTCAGTCCCCGGACCATCGACTACTACACCGGTTTGGGGCTTCTGTCCCCCGTCAAACGGTCGGAGGGAAATTATCGCCTGTACGACGATGAAACCTTGGAGCGGATTCGCCGTATTGAGCAATTGAAGGCGCAAAAGTTCACGCTGGAAGAGATCAAGGAGAAGTTCGCGGCGCTGAACCGGGTTACGCCCGACGAACAGGTGACCCGCAAGCTCGCGGACTTGCAGGAGCATCTCGTGCGGCTGGAACGCGAGGTCAAGGAGCTCGAGCCCGTGCTGGAACAGTTGAAGCCTCAGCAGGCGAAACGGTTGTACCGCACCCTCTCTCCGCAGATGGCCGCCTGCATCGAAGCGCTGCTGCTTCTGCTGAGCAAGAGCAATTTAATGTAAGCATTGTATTGGAGGGATCCGCATGAATTCGAACTGGATGTACATCCCCATCGGCATCGCTTTTCTGCTGTCGCTTTGGGCCCAATTCCGCGTCAGCGGAACGTTTAACCGCTTCTCCGAAGTGCGGGCAAGCAGCGGCATGACCGGCTATGAAGCCGCAAGAAGGATGCTGGACCGCAACGGTCTGCACGACGTGCCGATCGAGCCGGTGCCCGGCAAGCTGTCGGACCATTACGATCCGATTCAGCGGGTCGTCCGACTGTCGGAGCCCGTTTACTACGAAAGCTCCATCGCCGCCATTTCCGTCGCCTGCCACGAGGTCGGCCACGCCATTCAGCACAAGGAACACTATCCGGCGCTGTTGCTTCGCCACCGGATGTTCCCGATCGTCAACTTCGCGTCCGGAATCGCGCCGTTCCTGCTTCTGGCCGGCTTCCTGTTCGGCATGCTGAATCTTGTCGGACTGGGCATCATCTTCTTCTCGGCCGCAGTGGCGTTCCAGCTCGTCACGCTTCCCGTCGAGTTCAACGCCAGCTCCAGAGCCCGCAATTTGATGGTCGCCGAAGGCTTCATCTCCGGCACCGAGGAGCGCGGGGTCGCGAAAGTGCTGAACGCCGCCGCGCTGACCTATGTCGCCGCCGCGCTGATCTCGCTTCTGGAGCTCATCCGCCTCGTCTTGGCGTTTGTCAACAGCCGCGAGTAAGCCGATTGCGCCGTCGGAACGGCCCAATAAAACGTCAGGAGCGCATTTCGCAAGCGCCCCTGACGTTTTTTATTTGGTTTCATGGCCGTGGTCGGCCCCCGCCTGCTTCATGTTCTGGTTCTGGCAGCGAAAATACTCGAGCACGAAGTGGTGAAACATCTTGACGACCGGCGCCGGCTTCTCGCCCGCCCGCCGGATGAGGCCGATCGTCCGCGTGACGCGCGGCTCTTCGATTTTGACGACCGCCGGCATCATCGTCCCCGTATGGTGGAGCGCCATCTCCGGCAGCAAGCTGACGCCCATTCCGGCCGCGACGAGCCCCCGGATCGTGTCGGTTTCCTCGCCTTCGAAGCCGATGCGGGGGAGAAAGCCCGCCGTTTTGCAGGCTTCCCAAACGATCGGCCGCAAGGAGTACGGCGCGCTGAAGAGAACGAACGTGTCGTCTTTAAGCTGCTTCAGATGAATCGACTTTTCGCCGGCGAGCGGATGGTTTTGCGGCAGGATCGCAAACAGCTCTTCGGTAAGGACGATATCTCCGGTCACCGCGTCGTTATTTTCCGGAAACGGGGAAATAAACGCCAGATCGACTTCCGCTTCGGTGACGTCGCGGATCAGCGACGCGTACATGCCTTGGCGGAATCGGAATTTGACCTGCGGGTGAACTTTCCGGAACGCGGCGATCACCTGGGGAATCAACAAAATGCCGAGGCTGTGCGGAAAGCCGAGACGGATTTCGCCGGCCTCCGGGTCCAGAAACTCGTGAATTTCGTTTACGGCGTTATCCAGGGCGTGCAAGATCGACTCGGCGCGCTTCAGAAACAACTGGCCGACCGGCGTCAGCTGCACGTTGCGCCCGCGCTGAACAAACAGCCGGACCCCCAATTCTTCCTCCAATCGGTGAATTTGCCGGCTTACCGCCGATTGTGCCACATGAAGCTCTTCTGCCGCTTTCGTAACGTGCTGCAGCCTGGCTACACGGACAAAATACTGCAGTTGTCGCAGTTCCACCTGTTGTCAAACTCCTTCCGCAGGACTGTCGTCTGTTCGCTCCGACTGAAGCCGCCTAACGGGCGATGCTGCCCCCCATGATCCTGTAAAGAACAAATCCGGCCGCAAGTCCTCCGATATGCGCCCAATAGCCGATATTCGGAACGATAAAGGAATGAATCAACCCCATGACCAGAATGGCGTAAACGGTCGTGCGCGACGCCTGATCGAGCAGGTGGCGCTGGAATACGGTCATATACAAATACGCCCCGTAAACGCCGTATATGGCGCTTGAGGCCCCTACGCCAATCCAGAACTCGCGGTCCGCCGTCAGCACGGCCGCCAGATTGCCGAGCATGCCGGAGACGATGTAAAACACCGCATAGCGGACATGTCCGAAAATTCGTTCAAGCGGCGGCGCGAACACGAACAACGCGAACATGTTGAACAGCAGATGCGACCAGCCGCCGTGCACAAACAGCGCCGTAATAAAACGCCACACCTGATTCAGCCCTTCGACGTTGGTCAAAGCGCCGAAGTCGATCAATCGGTAGGCCCCCGTCCCTCCGGTCGCCACCATGACGAGGAACACGGCGATGCAGACGGCCATCAGCGCCGTATTGACCGGGTACAGGCGAATATACTGCCGAAAGCTCTCGTACCGGATAAATAGCAAGCGAATCGACTCCCTTTTCTGTGCGGCGCCCTTTTTCCACAGATTGGACAACCTTGTTTCTCAACGATTATAATAAATTTCGGCAGTCAACAAAAGCCGGGCGCCGGAGACATCCGGCTCCAACCCATAAGGAGGTCATTCCGAACATGAGTCAAGAACGTACAGGCGCCGCCACGTTCAAAGGCAACCCGATTACCCTGATCGGACCCGAACTGAAGGTGGGCGACCAGGCTCCCGATTTCGTCTTGAACAAAAACCTGCTGGAAACCGTTTCCCTCAAGGATTTTGCCGGCAAAGTCAAGCTGATCAGCGTTGTCCCGTCCATCGATACGGGCGTGTGCGACGCGCAAACCCGCCGCTTCAACGAAGAGGCTTCCAAGCTTGGCGACGACGTCGTCGTGCTTACGGTCAGCGTCGACCTTCCGTTCGCGCAGGCCCGCTGGTGCGGAGCCGCAGGGGTAGACCGCGTCGTCATGCTGTCCGACTACAAAGACCGCAACTTTGGTATTGCATACGGCGTACTGATCAAAGAGTTTCAACTCGATCTCCGCTCTATCTTCGTCCTGGACAAGAACGACAAAATCACGTATATCGAAGTGTTGAAGGAAATGACGGAGCATCCGAATTACGAAGCCGCCGTCGCAGCCGTCAAAAGCTTGCTGTAACGCGCAAATTTCGGACCGACACAATAAAAGCGAGGCAGGCCCTGCGCCTTCCTCGCTTTATTATCGCTGTCGCTTAATGCTTGTACGCAGCCAGCTTCTTGTCCAGCACCGCGTAAATCTCCTGGATAACCCGGTAGTTGGCGCCCAGGTCGCCAAGCGACCCGCGGGAAGCCGAATAAATGTCGACCGCGGAGGTGCCGGGGCCGGTTCCCACAATCTGAACCGTTATGTCCATCGTCCGCCCGGATATCGTGCGTTTCTCCATGACGATCTCGCCGATGGTCGGCACTTCATGCAGCACGCGATAGCCTTGCATTTTCTTTAAGATCGAACCGATCTCTTCCCATGCGCGGTCCTTTGACAAACGATAATAATGGGATTTCAATTTCGGATCCTTGGCTTTGTCGCCCGTATGCTCCTGGCTTTTCACCAATCCGATGAGTATTCGCTTCAGCAATACACTCTCTCCCTCCGGGTGCCAAATGCGCTACTAATAATCATACCACACCTGTCCCGGGTCGAAAAACGTATGGGGATGAGAAACCCGCCTATGCCGTTCGACGTGCATGTTTCTGAACCCGCACTCGCAGGTGGGTGTCCGCAGCCTGAGTTTTTGACGTCCCCTTTAGGGGGCATGCCAGCCGCTCGGCTATGTAGGACTCCCTTTGAAACAGCATTGGTTCAAAACAGTTATCGCCGTAACGAACATCGCAGGAAGTACTCCCATTATAAACATGCGCCGCTCAAATGTAAACCCGGGACATCTGGGCGCTGTCCGATTACCGGTCTTTTCTCTCTTCGTCCTTCGTTTCCGATTCGTCGATCGGCAGCTTCTCCTCGCTCCTTGCCTGCTCCGCTTTCTCCTGCATCTTCTGGATCGTTTGATAAAAATTGAAGAAGGCGACGACGGCGATGATGCTGCCCATAAAGAACGGAATCAGAAAGGTGAATTGAAAAAAGCTGAGATAAAGCACGAATGCGCTGATGATCGCGGTGGACAGCGAGCGCAGCGGCCGGCCGATCGTCAGGATCAGGGCGTTTTTCAGCAATTGAAACGTTTTCATATGAAAGTGGGACAGAAGCGAGAAAAACTGAAACAACGAAACGGTAAGCAGAACCATCATGGCCAGGAACAAGATGGCAAGCACGCCGAAGCCCTTCAAGTTCCGCAAATAAACCTGGTAGTCGACGATCAGGACGAAAAACAGCGCGGCGTACAACAGTCCGCCCAGCATCGCCTGAAGGTAATTTTGCTTGTAGCTGCGGAAAAACGTTTTGAACAACGGAGCGTCCGTGTCCCCCATCACCCATTTCCGGGCGACCGAGAACATGGCCGAGGTCGCCGGAAAAAAGATGAACGGGAGCAGGATGGCGATCAGGATCATGGTCGAAATAAAATGTTCCGTCGTCGGCGATGCCAGAAGCACCAGCAACAAATACCAGATCGGCAGGGAACAAACGATCCACAGCAGATTGGTCACGGACAAACGCATAATCCACTCGGAAATCTTGTAAAAACCGCCCATCATGCCCCGCATTTCCATAGGATTTCCTCCCAGATGACTTGGTTAGAAAGGGGTTCGAACGCGCCGGACGCGTTCGAACCGCGTTCGGTTAGATGTTCACGAAATCCTCGCTGTGCGAACGCGCGCCGCGGGAATCGTCGCGGTGTTCGCCGCGTCTGCCGCGAGGCATGCCGTCGCGGTAAGCATCGTCGTCGCGCCAGCTCCGGCCGCCGCCATGGCTGCCGGAGTCGCGATAAGGTCTGCGGTTGCCGCCGTGCCCCTGGCTGCCGCCGCGGTAAGAGCCGCCGCCCTGGCGCCAGCCGCCGCTGCGGCCTCCGCCCGAACCGTTGTTGTAACGGCGTCCTTCGCCGCCCCCGCCGTAGCCGCCGCGGCCGTCGAATCTCCGCTTCTTGGTGCGGATCGGATCTTCCGGCGTAAGGTGGATTTCGACGTCCTTCTTGTCCCCCGCAAGCAGCTTCAACGCCGCCGCGAGCAGTTGGACGGAGTCGTGCTGCTCCAGAAGCTGCGTGGCCATCCATTTGAACGAAGCGATGTCTTCCTCTTTGCCAAGCGCTTCGACCAGACGGTTGGCAATGACCCGCTGCTTGCCTTCCATCGCTTCCGCGGCGGTCGGCAGCGGCTTTTTGGTAATGCGGATGCGATTAACCCGTTCGATAAAGTGCAGATGCTCGGTTTCGCGAGGCGTCACGAACGTCCAGGAAGTTCCTTCCTTGCCGGCGCGGCCGGTGCGGCCGATCCGGTGAACGTAGCTTTCCGGGTCCTGCGGCAAGTCGAAGTTGATGACGTGCGTGACGCCGGAAATGTCGAGTCCGCGCGCGGCGACATCGGTCGCGACCAGCATGTCGATGCTGCCGTCGCGGAACTTGCGCATGACGGCATCGCGCTGATTTTGCGACAGGTCCCCGTGGAGGCCGTCCGCCGCGTATCCGCGTTTCATGAGCGCCTCCGACAGTTCCGCCACGCGGCGCTTCGTGCGGCCGAAAATAATGGCCAGCTCCGGCGGCTCCATATCGAGCAGGCGGGACAAGCCGTCAAACTTCATCCGCTCCTGAACCTCGATATAGTACTGCTGAATGGAAGCGTTCGTTTGCTGCGTTTTCGGAATAACCGAAATATGCTCGGGCTCGCGCAAAAATTGCTGCGCAAGCTTCTGGATGTTCGGAGGCATCGTCGCCGAGAACAGCAGCGTCTGGCGCTCTTCCGGGACAAGCTTGAGGATGGACTGAATATCGTCCATAAAGCCCATGTCAAGCATTTCGTCGGCTTCGTCCAGCACGACCGTCTGCACGTCGTCGAGCTTGATCGTCTTGCGGTTGATATGGTCGAGCAGCCGTCCGGGCGTTCCAATGATGATTTGCGGCTTGCGTTTTAGGGCGCGGATTTGCCGCCCGATGTCCTGTCCCCCGTAAATGGCCAAGGAGCGCAGGCCTTTGAAGCGGCCGAGCTTTTCGATCTCCTCGGCGACCTGAATCGCGAGTTCCCGGGTCGGGGTCATAATCAGCGCAACGATCCGGTCTTCGCTCGCCGAAATCCGGCTGACGAGCGGAATGCCGAAGGCGGCCGTCTTGCCGGTGCCGGTTTGCGCCTGACCGATCATATCCTTACCGCTGAGGGCAACCGGAATCGCTTGGGCTTGAATTGGAGTCGGTTCTTCATAACCAAGTTCCGAAATGGCTTGCAGCACGTCGGGCTCCAAGCCGAATTGTGAAAATGTACTCAAATTGTTTTCAAACTCCTTCTGTAATGGGCCTTCTTTATTTGAATGGCGTCCCAAAAAATATACATTCCATTATAGCATACTTGCAAGACGAAACACCAGCGAAGGGCACGGACCGCATGTCTTGAAGCGTTGGGGGAAGCCTAATTTCACCGGGAAATGCCATCCGGGTATGGGAGGTGCTTAGAGCGATGAAACGGGCTTCGTCCCGGCTGGCCGCCGCCGGAGTGATGGTTGCAGGCGCCGCGGTCATTTCCGCCGGATTTCGGCTGCTGCTTATTCCCCAGGAAATGCTGAGCGGCGGCATCTCCGGCGTCGCGATGATCGTCGGCTACATCACGGGCCTGAACATCGGCTGGCTCTATTTAGCGTTTAATGTCCCCGTGCTGCTCTGGGGATGGCGGGCGCTCGGCAGACGGTTTGTGTTGCTCAGCCTTGTTTCCGTATTCGCCGTCTCGTTGTTCATGCAGTTGATCCCGGAACGTTCGCTGTCCGGCGATCCGCTCCTGTCCGCGGTTTTCGGCGGCGCGCTGGTCGGCGCCGGCACCGCGATTTCGCTGCGGTACGGCGGTTCCACCGGCGGCTTTGACATCATCGCCTCGATTATTTCCCGATACCGGAACATGCCCGTCGGCATCGTCATTTTCGCGTTGAACGCCGCCGTCGTCGCCGCGTTGGGCATCTACAGCCGGAACGTGGATGTTTCCCTGTATTCTATGCTGTCGATCTTCGTGACGGGAAAAGTGATCGACGCCGTCCATACCCCCCACCGCAAAGTGACGGCCTTTATCGTGACCAACCGGACGCAGGAGCTGGCCGAGCGGCTGCTCAGCCTTCCGCGCGGCGTCACCATTTTGAAGACAAAGGGCGCGTTTACGAGCGCGGAAAGGGATTTGCTGATGACGGTCACCACCCGGTACGAGCTTGCCGAACTGCGCAAGCTTGTCAGGGATACGGACCCGAAAGCGTTCGTCAACGTCGTTCAAACCATCGATGTGATCGGGGAATTCCGGCAAAGGCGCTAAGCCGCGTCCGTCCGGTTCTCCCGGCGGAACGTCCGCCCCGATTCGCCATCCTTCTTCAAGCTCCTCCAAAAAAACCTTTGTCTCCCGGTCGGCCCCCCGCTATAATCGGAATGAAAGAGCTTACGGGGAGAGAGTACCATGCATGTTTTTGTCGCCTTGTTCATGGCATTACAGGCGGCGCTATCCGTGCCGCAGCAACATCCGGCGCCGGACGGCGGGTTTTGGCACCGCGCGATTCAAGCCGTTTTCGGAGCGGATGCCGCCGCTTTCGCACCCGGCCCAAGCCGGACGGATGCGGCCGCGGACCCTCAGCCGGACGCGCCCAAGATCAAAGGAATTTACGTCACCGCCCACAGCGCGGGAGGCCAGCGAATGGCGTCGCTGCTCGATCTTGTCGACAAAACCGGGCTGAACGCCATGGTCATCGACATCAAGGACGATTACGGCTATATTACGTACAAGACCGACAACCCCGAACTGCTCAAGCTCGGCACGGACCAAAATTACATTCGGGACATCCGGCAATTGATGGCCACGCTCAAACGGCACGAGATTTATCCGATCGCCCGTATCGTCGTGTTCAAGGACAGCGTCCTGGCCAAGAAGCATCCGGAATTGTCGTTCCGGAAAGGCGACGGTTCGGTATGGGCGAACGGCAAGGGCGATTCATTCGTCAATCCGTACAACAAGGAAGTGTGGGACTACAACGTCGCGATCGCCAAGGAAGCCGCCAAGCTCGGCTTTAAGGAAATCCAGTTCGATTACGTCCGGTTTCCCGAAGGCTTCGAAAACAAGGCGGATTACCTGACCTTCAAGCGGACGGACGAAAGCCGCACGGACATCGTGGCGGGCTTTGTGAAATACGCCCGCGAGCAGCTTGCGCCGCTCGGCGTCCGGGTGTCCGTCGACATCTTCGGATACGCCGCTTCGGTTCCCGCCGCCGAGGGCATCGGGCAGGATTTCGTCAAAATCTCGGAATCCGTCCACGTGATCAGCCCGATGATTTATCCCAGCCACTACAGCGCCGGCTGGTTCGGGCAAAAAAATCCCGACATGGCCCCGTACGCCACCGTCAAAGGGGCGATGGACGACACGCACGAAAAGCTGGAGCCGCTTGGCGCAAACAAGCCGATCATCCGGCCGTGGATTCAGGATTTCACGGCCAGTTGGCTCGGCAAAGGGCATTATACCAAGTACGGCGCCGCCGAAGTCTCCGCCCAGATCAAAGCGCTGAAGGATTCGGGCATAAACGAGTTTCTGCTGTGGAACGCAGGCAACCGGTATACGGCCGACGCGGCGTTCGGCGAATGACAAAGGCTGCTCCCCCGTCAATGACGATTGCGGGGAGCAGCCTTTGCCGCTTGATCATGGCCGTTCGTGTTCGATGACGTAAGCTGCCCCTTTGACCGCGCGACGCTTTTCGATCAGCACCAGTTCACGTACATCCTGCTTGCCTACGAAGTGCTTTTCCAGATGCACCTCGGCCTGTTCCATCGCTTCGGCGTCGGATTCGCCCATGACGATGAGCGTCACGGCGCCGCGGCCGCCCAAGACGGCCTCCAGTTTGTACAAATACATATCCGCTTCTCCGATCTGGCCTCTTCCCGGTTATTGGGCAAGGCGAAGCGCCAAGTTGTAGAGTTCCATGTCAATCGTTTTCTTGGTCGAAACCACTTTTTCGATATCGGTCGTCACCAATTCGCCCTTGATGATGCCGCACGCTTTGCCGGAATCGCCTTCCACCAGCCGCTGAACGGCGAAATCGCCAAGCCGGCTGGCCAGAATCCGGTCGTTGTGCGTCGGCGTTCCGCCGCGCTGGATATGCCCCAGCACCGTAACGCGCGGTTCGATGCCGCTGTGCTCCGTAATTTCGCGGGCGATGTCCTCGCCCCGGCCGACGCCCTCGGCGACGATGATGATGCTGTGCCGCTTGCCGTTTTGGAAATTTTCCTTCATCCGCCGGGAGATTTCCCGGATATCGAACGGAACTTCCGGCACGAGAATCGATTCCGCCCCGCTCGCCAGGCCCGCGTAGAGCGCGATATCGCCGCAGTGGCGGCCCATGACCTCGACGACGGACGAGCGTTCATGCGACGTCATCGTGTCGCGGAGCTTGTTGATCGCGTCGACGACGATGCTGACCGCCGTATCGAAGCCGATCGTAAAGTCCGTGAACGGAATGTCGTTGTCGATCGTCCCCGGAAGGCCCATCGTCTTGATGCCGAGCTTGCTCAGCTTGTTCGCTCCCTGGTAGGAGCCGTCGCCGCCGATGACGACAAGCCCGTCGATCCCGTATTTGCGGAGCACGTCCGCGCCGCGCTGCTGTCCTTCGGACGTCATGAACTCCTTGCAGCGCGCCGTCTGCAAAATCGTTCCGCCGCGCTGGATGATGTCGCCCACGCTCCGCAGATCCATCGGACGCAGATCTTCGTTGAGCAGCCCCTGGTAACCGCGTTGAATGCCGAACACTTCCAGCCCGCGGTACAATCCGCTCCGCACGACGGCCCTGACGGCCGCGTTCATCCCTTGCGAATCCCCGCCGCTGGTCAGCACGGCAATTTTTTTCACTGCGCTCATGTACCGATTCCCCCTCAGTTTGTTCATTGCAAGTATAGTCGGTGATTGCCGCAACGGCTGCGCCGTCATGGGTTAAGGGGCGCGTCCGTCGAACCATGAGCGGGCTGCGCTACATGGCTTTGCGTATGAAATGGCTGTTCAGCCAGAAAAACACCCTTGTCCAAGGACTTCCCTTCATCAACAGCCGGGCCGTCTGCCGCACTTCGCGCTGGCCGCGCACTTTCGGATCGGACAGGTAGAGCGCGATCAGCCCCTCCACGATCATCCGGTGAAACCGGGAGAACGGAAGGCGGTCCGCCGCAGACCTTGCCGCCTGCACCATCCGGAGCAGCCGCTCGTTCATCTGCTGCTGGCTCTCGTAATAGCTGCAGAAGTTCAGGTCCCCGCCCTGCTCGTCCTCGGCCTGGTCGATCAGGTAATCGAGCAGAATGTGCAGACCGTTGATGGCGGGAAAATACGAATTCCGGATGCCGGCGCTCAGCTCCGGCGTCAGGTTCTCGTCGCTGGCCGCAAGAAAAAGCATAAACATGCCCAACGTCGATCCGGCGGCCGCCGCGAATTCGTTCCACAGCAAATCCGGGTAACGCTCGGCATGCTTGGACCACCAGTCCAGAAGACGCTCCTCCCGAAGGGGCTTGGCGATGTGCTTGTAGACCTGGAGGTCTCCGTACAGACTCACCAACTCCCGGACCTCGTCCTGCACGAGCGGGTAGGAAGGAAGGCGGGAGACGCAAGCCTGGCATCGTTTCACGAGCTCGCGAAGGTAGCCTCCGTCATCCTGTTCGTTCCGCAGCTCATAGTAATTTCCGGGCGGCTCGCCGGGAGTGACCGCGTCCAGCATGCTGCGGTGCAGCAGCCGAAAATCGTCGGCGTCAAGCGAGGTGCTCCTGTCGCACAGATTGTCCAAATAATCGCTAATGGTCTGCAGCGCGACGATCAGCGGAATCAGCACATCCTTCTGTTCCAGGTTCGCGGCGGCATATACCGCCCCGCCCTGGCAGTGGAACTCCTTAAGAGCGATGCTGCTTAATGCCTGCTTTCGCAATTCGGCGTCCGGAATCGCCTCCGCCATTCTTCGCCAGCCGTTCAGTTGTTCCCGCACGCCCGGAAGAATGTGCTTGTAGACGCGATGCATCAGGGCAAAAGGGCCCTGAGGGGAGCGGCCGGCAAGCAACGTTTGATCCATGCGGCGCTACCTCCACCTGCCAGCTTACCTCAGCTGTGTTGTCGGGTTTCTTCATCCAGATCCTGCTGCATCCGATACCAAATATGCAAGTCGTTGATTCTGCTGGCCAAATCGGCGATCGCGCCGTTAAGCCGGCAGGATTCCTCGAAGTCTTCTTCTTCGTTCAAGCGATCTTGCAGGGTTCTGATTTGCTCTTCGAAAACGATTATGCGATCGGGAATCCGACCCCGGATCCGTTCCCAGGCTTCGAGAAGCTCGGATTGCCTCAAGCGGCTCAAGCTCTCCCATGGAACGGCCAATCTCGGCAGCGCTATGCCCAATCGCTCGTTCAAGACGAACTGGCGATCCGCCCAGCTTCGATCGTCGTGAAGTTGTTCCATGTTCAACTCCTGTTTGCGCGCATCATCCTTTAATTTATCATTTCGGATGGGCGAAATCCAGTGAAAATGTATTGAAAACGCCTTCCCTATCCCGCCGAACCTGCTATAATACACAGGTAGAGATAAGGAGATGACCAAACTTGAATTCGCAACAGGCCCCTGTCACCTTGAGACGGCTTTTTTTCTTTTTTATCCCGCTCGGATTATCGGCCTTGCTGATCAACCTGTCGCACGTCATCGTCAACGGCACGCTCGCGCGCGCCGACAACCCCGAACTGATCCTTGCCGGCTATGCGACGGCCATGAGCCTGCTCAGCGTGACGGAGAAGCCGTCCGTTCTCTTTCGCGAGACATGCTCTGCGCTCGTGCGGGACCGGCTGTCCTTTGCCGCGACCCGTCAGGTCGCGTTTATCGTGTTCGGCGGCGCGCTCGCTTTCGGCGCCGTCATCGCGCACTCGCCCGCCGGCCATTGGGTGTTCGGCACCGCCTACGGCGCGGAGCCCGAAGTCGCCGACGCCGCCGTGAACGTCTACCACGCGCTGATGTTTCTGAGCGTGTTTTCGGGTATCCGCTGCCTGTATCAAGGCGTTATCATTTATAAAATGCGCACGCGCTGGCTGACGATCGGCATGGTCATCCGCCTTTCCTCGATGTTTCTGATGTCGCAATATATGCTGCATATAGGCGTGACCAGCTCGCAGCAGGGCGCCATCATCTTCGTGTTCGGCATGGTCATCGAAGCCGCCGTCAGCTGGTTCGAAGGAACCAAGCTGGCCCGGGAATTGCCGCGGGAGGCGGACCAATGCGAAATCCGCCGGCCCAGGCAGGTGCTTCGCTTCTACAGCCCGCTCCTGATGTCGTCGCTGATTGTCGTCTGGGTGCCGCCGGTCATGAACGCCCTGCTCGGCCATACCGATCACGGCACGCTCGCCATCGCCTCCTTTGCCGTCGCCGGCAGCTTTATGAACATGTTTCTCGGCTTTTTTTCTTATTTTCACCAAATTTCCCTGCAATTTTACCGGACGCATCCCGAGCTGGTCCGGAAGTTCGTGCTGCTGATGGCGTTTATTCCGGCGAGCTTGATCTCGATTATGGCCTGCACGCCCTTAGGGCCGTGGATTCTCGTTCACGTGATCGGGGTCGAAGACCGGCTTTTGGAATCGTCCGTCCACGCGCTGCGCGCCTTTATTCCATACGCGCTTATTTTTCCGTGGCTCGACAGCCTGAACGGCATCATTCTGTCCGAAGGCCAAACCAAGCTGATGTTCGGCTCGCAAACGTCGAACGCCATGCTCACGCTGGTTCTGATCGTGACGCTGACGCTGGCGCTGCCCGATTGGACCGGAGCGCTTGGAGCGCTGGCCCAGTCCGGCGGCATCATGGCCGAACTGGCGCTGCTCGCGTGGCTGTACCGCCGCAGCAAGCGGCATATCCGGCTGGGAGCCCATCTGCGTTCTACGGGGAAGGGTGCCGGCGTATGAAAAAGTTTCATTCCGACTCGGCGCAGCTTGCCGTCATCCGCAGCCTGCATTTTGCAAACTACGCCACCATGGTGCTCGTCGTCTCGTTTTTCCCGTTGTATTTCGACGATATCGGCTTCACGAAGCTGCAGATCGGAACGGTCTATTCCATCGGGCCGATGCTCTCGATCTTTTCCAATCTGCTCGCCGGAATCGCCAGCGACAAGACCCAAAATCTGAAGCTCGTCCTGAACCTGATCTTTATCGGCCAGATTCTGGCTCTTGCGCTGCTTCTGCCTCAGCGGGAATTTACGGTTATCGCCGTCGTGATGGGGATTTTTTATTTCTTTCAAACGCCCGTCAACACGATGATGGACAGCCTCTCGCTGCTGGCGGCGGAGAGGATGAACCGCTCCTTCGCTTCCATCCGGATGTTCGGTTCGCTTGGCTATGCGGTCTGCGCGGTGCTGTTCGGCCTCGTTCTCAAATCGATCGGATCGGAGCTGACGCTGTGGCTCGGCTTGATTACCGTCTGCTGTTCGCTTGCGCTGTCCCTTGCGCTGGGAAACTTTCAAAGCTCGCTCAAAAAATTCGAATTCGGCGGGCTGATCGCGATTGCGCGCAAAAAAGAGACGTTTGTCTTCTTCATCCTCGTCGGGCTCGTCTCCGTCGCCCATCGCATCAACGAAGGCTTTCTGGCCGTCGCCATGCGCGAGCTTGGCGCCAGCGACTCGCTGATCGGCACGGCCTGGCTCGCTTCGGCCGCCAGCGAAATTCCGATCTTCTTCCTGCTGGCGAAATACGGCCACCGATTCCGCGAGCTTCCGCTGCTTGCCGTGGCCAGCCTGTTCTATATGATCCGCATGGGCCTTCTCGGCTTCATCGACCGGCCTTGGCTGTTCGTGCTTGTCCAGCTCATGCACAGCGTGACGTTCGGCATCTATTACATCACGGCGCTTCGCTATCTCCAGTCGATCGTGCCCGACGAATACCGCGCGTCCGGACAGGCGCTGTTCGCCGTCGTCTGGACCGGCATTTCCGGACTGGCGGCCGGCACGATCGGCGGATGGATTTACGACGCGTTCGGTCTTTCCCCGGTGTTCAAGACGGCGGCGATGTTCGCCCTGGCCGCGGCCGTCGGGTTTCTGGCGGTTCATTTCCGGCGCGGCGATTAAAGCCGGCGCTGGCGCGCTGGCGGAACGGCTTCGAAATCGATCCGTTAAATCAAAAAAGCTATCCCGCAGGTTCTGCCTGAGGGATAGCTTGATTTTTCGCATTCGTTTAACCCGTCTCTGCCCGGGTTTCCTCCCATTGCGCCGATTCGATCCGCGTGACGCGAATGCGCGAGATCCGCAAATGGTCCGTCTCCTCCACGATAAACTGGAAGCCGCCTTCCACTTCCACCGACTGCCATTTCGTAGGCGGAATCTCGATCTGCGAATACATCCAGCCGCCGATCGTATCGTAATTGTCGGTCGGAATATCCAGGCCGAAGAAGCTGTTCACCTCTTCGATGAGCATCATGCCGCTGATCGAATAAGAGTGTTCATCCTTTTTTTCAAGATCCGGACGCTCTTCGTCGAATTCGTCCTGAATCTCGCCGACGATCTCCTCCATGATGTCCTCCAGGGTCACCAGGCCGGACGTCCCGCCGTATTCGTCAATGAGAATGGCGATTTGCGTCTTTTTCTTCTGCATCAGCTTCAGCAGCGAACTGATCGGCATCGTTTCCGGCACCGTCAGCATCGGCCGCATCAGCTCGCGAATATCGCGAACCGAGCCGTCCGTCGCCTTGAGCAGATCCTTGATGTGGACGAAGCCGATGATATTGTCCTTGTCGCCCGCGCACAACGGGTAACGGGTATGCATTTCCTTTAACGCGATGTTTTTGTTTTCCTCGAAGGAAAGATTGGTGTAAAGGCAAATCATATCCGTACGGGGAATCATGATTTCGTGCGCGTTCGTTTCCGCGAATTCGAATATATTGTCCACCAGCGTCAATTCGGTGTTGTCGATCAACCCGTTCTTGTGGCTCTCCTTCATTAAAATCCGGATTTCTTCTTCCGTATGGGCGGAAGAAACCTCGTTCGCCGGCGCGATCCCGAACGCCTTGAGCAAAGACACGGCCACTTTGTTCAGAATCCAGAGATAAGGACTCATCAGCTTCCGGAAAAAAATGAGCGGAGCAGCCGCGAGCTGGGTCACCCTCTCGGCTTGCCTTACGGCAAGCGTCTTCGGCGCAAGCTCGCCAAGCACGATGTGCAGCGCCACAATGATCAGGAAGGCAATCGCAATCGACAGCGAATGAATCCAGCCCTCCGATAAGCCTAACCAATGGAACGCGGGCTCAAAAACGCTCGCGACGACCGGTCCTCCGAACCATCCGAGTCCAAGCGACGCGAGGGTAATGCCGAGCTGGCACGCAAACAAATACGCGTCGATATGATGGGCCAAATGCGAGATGAACTTCGCCCGCGGTTTTCCCTCCTGAACGAGGGTATCGATCCGGACGCCTCGCATGCTGACCATCGCAAATTCGATGGACACGAAAAAGCCGTTCCAGAAGACCAACAGCAATACCAAGATTAGATCTACCGTTAATGGAAACGGGTCACTGTCCAAACGCTTCCTATCCCCCCATGCGCGGAGGATAGGTACACCTCCTTTGGATAACAAAGATAAATAATGGAAACGGCTTAGGCACACCTTTATTTTAGCTTAGACGTTTTGAGCGAAACCGTCAATTGACGTGTCGCCCCGCTAACGGCCGTAGTACCCATCTGTATTCGCCGTAACCCGTGTCCTATGCCGGTTTTTCGTTCGGTACGGCTTCAAACGGCGCATGACGCCCGGCCGTCAGCGATCGCCCGGTTGTCCGCGGCGCCGCCTGCGCGCCTGATTTTGCCGGATTTTGTCCTCCATTCCCTGTTCGGTCGCCTCGTAGAAGGCCTTGCCGTGCAGCTTGTCCGGCAAATACTGCTGCTCCACGTAATGGCCGGGATAATCGTGGGGGTATTTGTACCCGACGTGCCCGAGCTTTTTGGCGCCGCTGTAATGCGCATCCCGCAAATGCATGGGCACCTCCGCCGACCCGATCGCGTCGAAAGCGTTCATGATGCGGTCGATCGCAACCGGGATCGCGTTCGATTTCGGACTCTCCACGGCAAAAAGAATCGCCTGCGCGATGATGTATTTGGATTCCGGCCAGCCGATCCGGTGATACGCTTCCATTGCGCTGACCGCCTGCACCATCGCCTGCGGATTCGCAAGCCCGATGTCCTCGCTGCAGGCGACCGTCAGCCGGCGCAGGAACACCATCGGGTCCATGCCCAGCCGTTCCACGGCGTACAGAAACCAGAACAGCGCGGCGTCGCTGGACCCTCTCACGCTCTTGTGAAATGCGGACAGCACATCGTACTGCGTCGATTCGTCCGCCTGAACCGAAGGCTGGCGGATCGACTCCTCCGCGATGTCCAGCGTAATATGCACCGTCCCGTCCTCCCGGGACGGCGTCGTGACGGCGGCCAGTTCCAGGGCGGTCAGCGCCCGGCGGATATCGCCGTTGGCCATCGCCGCAATATGCTGCAGCGCCTCTTCATCGACCTGCAGCTTCATGAAGCCGAGCCCTTTGACCGGATCGGCGATCGCTCTCCTCATGGCGATCAGCGAATGCTCTTTCGTCAGAGGATGCAGCCTGAACAGGGTGGAACGCGAAAGCAACGCGCCGTTGATCGAATGGTACGGATTTTCCGTCGTCGCTCCGATAAAGACGATAATCCCTTTCTCGACCGCCGGAAGCAGCGCGTCCTGCCTGGCGCTGTTGAAACGGTGGACTTCGTCCAGGAATAAAATCGTTTTGCGTCCGTACAGGTTCTTGTTGTCCTCCGCCCGCTCGATCACTTCCCGCACGTCCTTGACGGACGCGTCGACCGCATTCAGGCGGACGAATTCGCCGTCGGTTTTTTTGGATATTATATGCGCGAGCGTCGTTTTCCCGCAGCCCGGCGGCCCAAACAGCACGATCGACGACACCGTGTCGCTTTCGATCGCCCGCCGCAGCAGCTTGCCCGGCCCGACGATGTGCTCCTGCCCGATATATTCGTCAAGCGTCTCCGGCCGCATCCGGTCGGCAAGCCGCCGGGAACGCATGTCGGCTTCCGTTCCGAAACTGAACAAATCCATGGAAATCACGCCTTTCTGTATCCTTCATCATACCAGATTCGGACACATGCGTTCCATCCCGGATTCGCGCCGTTACCGGCGGGGGCCCCGGCGCGACAACGGTCACAGCTGCTTGAGGGCGCTTGCGACGATTGCCCTCCGCTCCCGGATATAGTTGCGGATGACGTCCAATTCGCCCAGAAATTCGTCGTAAGGCCACTGGAAGTACTCGTCCTTGCGAACGTAAGGTGAGATGGACCGGTGCATGTCGGTCGCCTTCGCCAGAATCTTCTTTTCGTTGAACGCTCCGTTCAGCGCCTTTCGCAGCATGTTTTTGTAACGCAGCCTGTACGGCCGATGCTGGAGCACTTTTTTCGTCAGTTCGTTATACCCTTTCACGTCCACCAGATCGCTCTCGACCAGCTTCCCGTAGCAGTTGCGCCCCCATGTTCCTTCGTAGTCCCAAGGGATGATTCTCCACTTTCCGCTCGCCCGGTGCCGATACAGCGCGTAGTTTTGCTCGAATCCGTCGTAGTTGCCGGTCAGGACGGCGCCCGTCAGCCATTTCAGGTAGTTGTCGATGTCCAAATTCCGGTTCAAATAAGCGGCCAGCCGCGTTCCGCGAACGCGGTGCAGGCCCCGGATGAACGAAGCGAGCCGTTTTTTTTCGCCGGAGCCGCCGAACCGGTATTCATAGCCCGATAGCTGCGACGCGGGACTCCGCAGGCTGAAATCCGCATGACTATTAACCGCGTAAAAAAGAGAGCGGGCTCCGATGCCTCTGCGGCGGAAAAATCCCGGCTCTACCGCCTCGATCTCCAAATATAATCCGAGCGGCTTGCCGTTGCGGACAAGCTGAACGTGCTTCGTGCGCGGACTGGGCAGGCCGAGAAGCTCCAAAAACCAGAAAGAGAGCGCATTGCGGATCATGGACGGGTCGTCGAATTCCGCATTGTAATGGAAGGTTTGGCCTTTGCGGACGATCTCGAAGGATCGTTTCGGGTATTCCCTCGTATGGCTGCCGCGATAACGCACCAGGACGGGAGTCGACTGCCCGTTGGTCCGGAGAACCGCCGGAACGTACCGGTCCTTCCATACATCCATTTCCAGCTTATTCATTTCCGCTTTCCCGATCACAAGCGATCGTACAGGTATGTGCATGCCGTCTCCACCTTTCATGGAAGGGCAATGGTATACGCGCCTTCTTCAACGTATGACTCTGATGAAATGGCGGAAACGGCCAATATCACGAGTGGACGGCGAGGTCGATCCATACCGGACTCCGCGCAAAAAAAAGGCCAACCGGATTGGCCGGTTGACCCGATCAAGAACGTCATGCCCTCATGGCGCCGAAAGTCTGCCCGATGCCGGGCTTATTCCGGATTGCCCCGAAGGCTTTTGCTTTAGTAGCCTTTGCTGCGGCTTGAACGGCTTTTGCTGCTGAAATCTTTGCTTTGGCTCGAGCGGCTTTTGCTTTTGTGGCTTTTGCTGATGTGGTCCTTGCGATGGCTCGAATGGCTTTGGCTTTTGTGGTCTTTGCGGTCACTCAAATGGCTTTTGCTTTTGCTGTCTTTGCGGTAACTCGTGTGGCTTTTGCTGATGTGGTCTTTGCGGTAACTTGTGTGGCTTTTGCTGATATGGTCTTTGCGGAGTCTAGAGTGACTTTTGCTTTTGTGATCCTTGCTGAGGCTCGTGTGGCTTTTGCTTTTGTGATCCTTGCTGCGGCTCGAGTGGCTTTTGCTTTTGTGGTCTTTGCTGAGGCTCGTGTGGCTTTTGCTTTTGTGGTCCTTGCTGAGGCTCGTGTGGCTTTTGCCGCTGTGATCTTTGCCTTTGCTCGAACGGTCTTTTGAACCGTCGGCTTCCCAAGAAAATACGCCCCAAGTTTGGTTTTCCAAATCTTTTCACCTCCTTGTTGAGAGATAATCTAATCTATGAACCGCCTTGTCCCTTTGAAAGAGACAAGCGCCAACCGGCCGCAAAAAGGCGTATATTCCCCGGTTCAAGCGGATTTGGGCAAAAAACAACCGCGGCTTTGCGTCTTTAGTTGGAAAAAATCCAACCGAATGCGCCGTTCAGGAGCCTGAAGCCGGCCTATGTTGGATATATCCAGTCATTTGGCCCGCAGAAGCCGAATCCGCACGGCTCACGGGCCATTTCACTGGAGAAAATCCAACATACGGTCCGGAAATGCGCAAAAGGAGCCGGCACCCTGCACAAAATCCAATTTAGCCGCTCGGGGCGATGAAGTACTGGACGGACGACAAAAAAAATCGGACCCTAAGGTCCGATTAAAGCAATCAAGCGTTTTTTTGGGTTAAGCTCCTTACGAAGGCTGCCGGCTTCCCCGCTCCAGCAGTTCCCGGACCACGACGCTGACCATGATCAGTCCGGCGACCGGCGGAACGAACGAGTTGCTGGCGGGAGGCTGCTGGGCTTTGCGAATCTCTTTCGGCGCCGTATCCGGAACGATGCGCTGGGTCACGTCCTGGCGCGGCTTGAGCGGCTCTTCCGTGGAAAAGACGACTTTTACCCCTTTTTTGATCCCCTCTTTGCGGAGCTTTTGCCGGATGACGCGGGCGATCGGGTCGACGGACGTTTTCGAGATGTCCGCAACCTGAAACCGGGTCGGGTCCATCTTGTTCGCCGCGCCCATGCTCGAAATGATCGGAATGTTGCGCTCCAGGCACGTCTTGATCAAGTGGATCTTGTACGAGATCGTATCGGAAGCGTCAAGAACGTAATCCAGCGGATATTTGAACAGTTCTTCGTACGTTTCCTCCGTATAAAACATGCGAAGCGCGATCGCGTCGCAATCCGGATTGATCAGCTTGATGCGCTCGCGCATCAGCTCCGCCTTCGGCTGTCCGATCGTCGTCGTGAGCGCGTGGATTTGCCGGTTGATGTTCGTAATGTCGACGACATCCTTGTCGATCATGACGATGCGGCCGATGCCCGTACGGGCAAGCGCCTCGGCCGCGATCGAGCCGACGCCGCCGATGCCGAGCACGGCTACGGTGCTTCCCTTCAAGATTTCCAGGCCTTCGGGCCCGATGGCGAGCTCGGTTCTGGAGAACTGATGCAGCATGGAATGTTCCGCTCCTTTGCTTTAATGGGCGCCTGCCGCCACTTCGCCCTTCCGCTTATCCTTGCGGCTGCGTTTCTTCGGCCGCCTGGGCGGCTGCCGGCGCTGCGGCTTTGGCCTGCGCGGCCAGCGCTTTGGCCGACAGACGGATGTGAAGATCTTCAAGCTGCCGCGGCTCCACGGCCGACGGCGCGTCGGTCAGCAAGTCGGTCGCGCTTGCCGTCTTCGGGAACGCGATCGTTTCCCGCAGATTGGTGCGGCCGGCCAGCAGCATGACGAGACGGTCGAGTCCGAACGCGATGCCGCCGTGCGGAGGCGTGCCGTATTCGAACGCGTCGAGGAAGAAGCCGAACTTCTCTTTCGCTTCCTCCATCGTGAAGCCGAGCGCCGCAAACATTTTCTCCTGCACGTCGCGGCGGTAAATCCGCATCGAACCGCCGCCGACTTCATAGCCGTTGAGCACCAAGTCGTAGGCTTGCGCGCGGATTGCGCCGGGGTTGGTATCGAACAGCTCCAAATCCTCGTCGCGCGGACGGGTGAACGGATGGTGTTCGGCAACCCAGCGTTTCTCCTCTTCGTCCCAGCCGAGAAGCGGGAAGTCGACGACCCACAGGAACTTGTACTGGCTGTTGTCGATCAGGCCGAGATCGCGGCCGACTTTCAGGCGCAGGTTGCCCATGACGTCGGCGGCAACCTTCAGCTTGTCGGCGGAGAAGCAGAGCAGGTCGCCTTCCTCGACGTTCAGCCGTTCGGTCAGGGCGGCGATCTCCTCCGGCTTGAAGAACTTGACGATCGGCCCTTTCCATTCGCCGTCCTTCACGGTGATCCAGGCGATGCCTTTGCCGCCGTAGCGCGCGGCGAACGGCTGCAGGTCGTCAAGCTCCTTGCGGCTCCAGCTTGCGCAGCCTTTGGCGTTCAGCGCCTTGACGACGCCGCCGGAGGCGGCAACCGAGGCGAACACTTTGACGTCGCTGTCTTTGACGATATCCGTGACGTCAACGATTTCCAAGCCGAAGCGAAGGTCCGGTTTGTCGGAACCGTATTTATGAATCGCGTCGTGATACGTCAGCCTTTGGAACGGGGTCGGGATTTCGACGCCGATCGTTTCGCGGAACAGCTTGGCCATCAGTTCTTCCATCAAGGTCAGAAGCTGGTCTTGCGAAAGAAACGACGTTTCGATGTCGACCTGCGTAAACTCGGGCTGACGGTCCGCGCGCAAATCTTCGTCGCGGAAGCAGCGCGCTACTTGATAGTAACGCTCCACGCCGCCGATCATCAGCAATTGCTTAAACAATTGCGGCGATTGCGGCAGCGCGAAAAACTCGCCCGGATGTACCCGGCTCGGCACCAGGTAGTCGCGCGCGCCTTCCGGCGTGCTTTTCGTCAAAATCGGCGTCTCGACCTCGAGGAACCCTTTCTCGTCGAGAAAATCGCGGAACACCTTCGTCGCCTTCGAACGGAGCTGCAGCGTCCGGTACATTTCCGGGCGGCGCAGGTCGAGATAGCGGTACTTCAGGCGCAGCGATTCGTCCACTTCCACGCCGTCTTCGATCGGAAACGGCGGCGTTTTGGCGGCATTGACGATTTCGACCTCGTGCACCTGCACTTCGATTTCGCCGGTGGCCAGGTTCGGGTTGAACGTTTCCGGATCGCGGTGGACGACTTTGCCTTTTACCGCAAGCACGTATTCGTTGCGGGCGCGGCTGGCGATGCTCAGCGCTTCGCCGGAAAACTCCGGATTAAATACGATTTGCACGATGCCGCTGCGGTCGCGCAGGTCGATAAACAGGATGCCGCCGAAATCGCGCCAGCCTTGAACCCAGCCGTTCAGCACGACGGTTTCGCCGACGTGGCTTTTGGTTAACGTTCCGCAATCATGAGTTTTAAGCATCATTGGTTACGATCCCCTTTTCCGTTGTAATCAAATTCCGAATGCTGTCGGCCAAGCCCGCAAGCGGCACGTTCCGCTGCTCCTGGCTGGCCAAATCCTTCAGCGCAATCTCGCTCTTGTCCAGCTCTTCGTCCCCGAGAATGGCCGCGAACCTGGCGCCGATGCGGTCTGCCGCCTTGAACTGCGCCTTCGTCTTGCGGCCTTGGTAATCCCGCTCCACCGCAAGTCCGGCTTCCCGCAGCCGCTGCACGATGCCCGGCGCCTCCCGCTCTGCACGCTCGCCCATCGCGATGAAGTACACATCGACGGCGGGGCCGGAAACCGGACCTGCGCCTTGCTTTTCCAGCAGCAGCAGCGTGCGCTCGAGGCCGATCCCGAGGCCGACGCCCGGACGGTCTTCCCCGCCGATGTCGGCGACAAGTCCGTTGTACCGGCCGCCTCCGCCGACGGTGTCGATGGAGCCGATGCCTTGCGCCTTGTACTCGAACGCGGTGTGCGTGTAATAATCGAGGCCGCGGACGAGGCGGGGATTGATGCTGTACGGGATCTTCATCGCGTCCAGACATTCCCTTACCCGGGCGAAGTGGGCGCTGCACTCCTCGTCCAGGCTGTCGAGAATCGAAGGCGCGCCCTCGAACTTCGCCTGATCGACCTTGCAGTCGAGCACGCGGAGCGGATTGCGTTCCATGCGGGACTGGCAGTCCTTGCACAGGCTTTCCTTCATCGGCGTCAGGAAATCGAGCAGCTTCTCCCGGAAAGCCGCGCGCACCTGAGGCGTGCCGACCGAGTTGATCTCGACGGCGACGTCTTTGAGCCCGACAGCCTTGTAGAAGCTGTAGCCCAGCGCGATAACTTCGGCGTCAAGGGCCGGATCGGCCGATCCGATCGCTTCCACGCCGAACTGATGGAACTGGCGGTAACGGCCGGCCTGCGCCCGCTCGTAGCGGAACATCGGCCCGATGTAGTAAAGCTTGGCGATGTCCGGCTCGCCGTACAGCTTGTTTTCCACATAGGCCCGAACGACCCCCGCCGTCCCTTCGGGCCGGAGCGTCATGCTCCGGCCGCCGCGATCCTCGAACGTGTACATCTCCTTCTCGACGATGTCCGTCGTCTCGCCGACTCCGCGCTGGAACAATTCCGTCGACTCGAACATCGGCGTGCGGATTTCGCGGTAATGGTATCGCCGGCACAGCTCTCTGGCGGTTTGCTCCACGAACTGCCATAATTCGGCGCTGCCGGGAAGCACGTCCTGCGTGCCCGGCGGTTTCTGAAACTTCATCGTCAAGCCACCTTCCTCGTTTTTGCGACAACTGCGTCGCTCCGCTTCTTTCCGGTTTGCGGAATTGGTCCATTTTCCCGAAACGTCAAAAAAGCTCCCGTCCCGAACATGCCTTCATGCATGTCAGGGACGAGAGCCGTCTTTGCTCCCGCGGTGCCACCCGTCATTCGACCGCCGCCCTCCGGCCTTGTCGCTTCGGCCGCGCGGCGATCGCGCTTCAACCGGTTAACGCCCGGCACGCCTCTACGCTACTGGCGCCTCCGCTTCCTGCGGAAGCCGTTCGCGTGAAGTTCTCGGGGATGTCGTTCGTCCGGTCATCAACGGAAAGCTTGCAGCCGGAGGCTTTCCTCTCTGGAGATGTGGGGCCGGAGTACTTATTCCCGTCATCGAATCATGGCTGGATACAGTTGATAATCATTTTATTACGAGATGGGGAGGAAAGTCAACATCGGACCGGACCGGGCCTGGATTGGGTCGGGATTAGGACGGGATCGGATCTGCCGCCTGCAACCCCGAAGCCCCGGCAAAAAAATCACCTGCCGGCATTCCGGCAGGTTCAGGTTGAATCTATATTGAAAAAAGGGGGTCACCTTAGATAATAGAGATCTTATTTTAAGAAAACGTAAAAAGGAGATTACAGTATGGTTACAAAAAAGTAAGCGTTTATCGACGTTACCGCCGCCGGTCCGCAACAGCTTCGCTATGCGGGTTTTCTTCGCCTTTCCCCGAAAACAGACGCGCCCCCTTCGCCGCAACCGCCTTCAGCCTTGAGGCGTTCCATTTCTCCAGCGCTTCGAGCTTGGCTTCGATCGATTTTTCGTAGGTTTCGATATAAGCCCTCGGCTCTTTCGGATTGGCCAGTCTCGTCATGGCTCCCGTAACCGGATCGACCCATTTGCTGGTCGCGCCGCAGCCGAGCCCGATGATCGATTGCATCTCCTCGATGATAAGGATGTTGTACAGGCTTTCCTTGCCCGGGAGCGAGTAGCCGACATTTTCGAGATTGCCGAGAATATTTTTCTGGCGGTACAAATAATAGGGCGCATAGCCGTGGGCATCCGTCCAGCGGACCGCCTCGTCCATCATCTCCCCGATCTCCCCGCGCGTCGCCACCTTGTACTTGGCTTCGCCGCGATGCCGCGTCATTTCCGAGGCGCGCTTGAAGGACAGCGTATGGACGGTCAGCGATTCGGGCAGGAGCTTCTCCGTTTCGGCGAGCGTATGCCTGAATTCGTCCGGACCTTCTCCCGGAAGGCCGATAATCAAATCCATGTTGATGTTGTCCATGCCGTGCTCGCGGGCAAGCCAGAACTTCTCGACCGTCTCCTCCACCGAATGGTGTCTGCCGATGAGATCGAGCGTCTCCTGAATGTACGATTGCGGATTGATGCTGATCCGGCCGATGTTCCACTTGTTCAGCACGGCCAGCTTCTCCGGCGTAATCGTATCCGGGCGTCCCGCTTCCACCGTGATCTCGCGCACCCGGCTCAAATCCGGGAACGAAGCGGCCATCTCCGCGTACAAATCGTCCATCTCTTCGGCCGTAATGCTCGTCGGCGTGCCGCCTCCGAAATAGATCGTCGTCACCGGAACGCCGTTGTCCCGCAGCCACTTGCCGATGACGCGAATCTCCTGGTGAAGCCCGTGCAAAAAGCCGTTGACCGAACCTTGGCGGCCGTTGATGTCGTATGCGGGGAACGTACAATAAGCGCATTTGGTCGGGCAAAAAGGAATGCCGATGTAGACGCTCACTTCCCGGCGCAGGTCGTACAAATCCGGCAGCGCCTTCAGCTGGCGGCCGACGATTCGCTCCATAAGGGCGATCTTCTCTTCGGAGACGAGATAATGCTCCTTCAGATAGCGTCTCACCTCCGCTGCCGGCCGCCCGCTGCGAATCCCCTCGTGCATCAGCTTCGTCGGGCGGACGCCGGTCAGAATCCCCCACGGCTGGACGATTCCCGTCTCCCGCTGCAGCACGTCCACAAGCGCCCGGCTCGCCGTCTGCCTGACCAGCTTGCGGCGCTCCTCGTCCGCAGAGCCGGCAGGAAATTCGCTCTCGTGCACGGCAAGCCGCTCCCGCAGCGGCTCCTGCTCCGGCAAATCCTCCGGCCGCTCCGCCGCCATTCCGGCGGCGCGCGCCTTAAGCAGCGCCCGAACCCGCACCCTGGCTCCTTCCTCCGCGATCTCCAGCCCGATGTTCACGTCCGCCTCAGGCCGGCCGCCCGCCGAAAACGTGATTTCCGGATTCTCGTAAAAAAGCGCTGCAAGATGAGAAAGCGGCCGTTCCAAAGAGGCATCGGCCGCCGCTAGATGAATATGCATATCGGGCGTTTCTCCTCCGTTCTTTCTTCGCTCGCGCGCGGCGGCAAGTCCCTCTTGCCGCAGACGCAAAGTCGGCTGCGCCGCGCTCTGCCGCCGGCTCCTCCTCTTAACCTCTGCCTGGCGGGGGATGCCGCCTTCCGTATCCTCCGCCCGAACGGGCGTCATGCCCGTCGTCCGCGAACTCGGCGTCCGCCTGAAGCGCCAGCGCTTCCCGGCGGTCGGACGGCCGCCCTTCTCTCATCACCTTCTGCAGCTTCGCCGCTTTCCCGGACTGCCTCATCAACGTCGACTTCCTTTCCGAATGCAAGCATCGACTTGTAGTGTTGCCATTTTGAAGTTGGCCTAATCCGGAAACGGCAGCAGAAGCAGGGCGAAGGCTAGGCGGGGCTGTCCAAAACGAGCGTAACCGGACCGTCGTTGACCAGCGACACTTCCATCATCGCGCCGAAAATGCCGGTCGCGACCGTTATCCCTTTTTCCCGCAGCATGGCGTTGAACCGGTCGTACAGCTCCGACGCCTTCTCCGGCCGGGCCGCCGCCATGAAGTTCGGCCGCCTGCCCTTCCGGCAATCGCCGTACAGCGTAAACTGCGACACCGACAGCACGGCTCCGCCTACGTCCATTAACGACAGATTCATTTTCCCTTCGCCGTCTTCGAAAATGCGGAGCCCCGCCACCTTGTCCGCCATCCAGGCCAGATCCGCTTCCGTATCCTCCTGTTTGATGCCGACAAGCAGCAAAAGCCCGGCCCCGATCTCGCCGACGACCGAACCGTTCACGCGCACGCTCGCATTCGCCACGCGCTGCAGCACTACTCTCACTTGGCTTGCCTACCTCCGATTTCCCTTCTACTGCATCATCCGCTGCACGGAGAAAATATCTTTCACCCGCTTGATCTTCTCGACGACCGATTGCAGGTGGTCCTTGTTGCGGATGAGGATGGTCAAATGCATGATCGCCACCTTGTTCCGGTCCGAACGGCCGGAGACGGCCGCGATATTCGTCTTGCTCTCCGACACCGCCTGCAGCACTTCGTTCAGCAGGCCGCGCCGGTCGTGGCCGAGAATCTCGATCTCCACGCTGTAGTTCGCGTCGACCGCATCCTCCCACTCCACCTCGATGACGCGGGCCGCCTCCTCGCCTTCAGCCGCGTTCGGCAAATTCGGACAGTCCGACCGGTGAACCGACACCCCGCGTCCGCGCGTAATGTACCCGACGATGTCGTCCCCCGGGACCGGGCTGCAGCAGCGGGCAAAGCGGACGAGCAGGTTGTCGACGCCCTTGACGGTTACCCCGTTCGACGGACGGGCTTTCCGTTCCGTCTGCTGGGGCTTCACTTCTTTGACTTCCGTCGTAAGCTGGATCTGGTTCGCTTCCTCGGCTTCCTTGCGCAGCTTCTCCGTCAGCTTCGTCACGACCTGCGCGGCGGTGATGCCGGAGAAGCCGATCGCGGACATCATGTCCTCGATGTCGTTAAACGTGAACTTGCGCGCCGTCTCCAGCAGCTTGTCGTCCGTCATCCATTCGGACGGCTCCAGGCCGATGCGCTTCAGTTCGCGCTCTAGCAAATCCCAGCCTTTGCGCACGTTCTCCTCGCGCTTTTCCTTCTTGAACCATTGGCGGATTTTGCTTCGGGCATGAGAAGACTGCGCGATTTTGATCCAGTCCTGGCTCGGACCGTAGGAATGCTTGGACGTTAAAATTTCGACGATGTCGCCCGTTTTGAGCTTGTGATCGAGCGGGACGATTCTTCCGTTCACCTTGGCCCCGATCGTCCGGTTGCCGACTTCCGTATGAACCCGGTAAGCGAAATCAAGCGGAACGGAACCCGCGGGCAGCTCGAAGACCTCGCCTTTGGGCGTGAAGACGAAGACGAGGTCGGTGAAAAAATCCATTTTGAGCGATTCCATGAACTCGGCCGCGTCGCGCGTATCCTGCTGCAGCTCGATGATTTCACGGAAAAAGTTCATTTTGTCCTCGAACGAACCTTGAACGGCGCCGGTCTCCTTGCCCTCCTTGTAAGCCCAGTGGGCCGCGATCCCGTACTCGCTCGTGCGGTGCATCTCCCAGGTGCGGATTTGCACCTCGGTCGGTTCGCCCGTCGGACCGACGACGGTCGTGTGCAGCGACTGGTACATATTCGCCTTCGGCATGGCGATATAATCCTTGAACCGTCCCGGCATCGGCTTCCACAGCGTATGGATGATGCCCAGCGTCGCGTAGCAATCCTTCACGTTGTCGACCAGAATGCGGATCGCAAGCAGATCGTAGATTTCGTTGAACTGCTTGTTGCGCGTCGTCATCTTCTTGTAAATGCTGTAGATATGCTTCGGACGGCCGGAAATATCGCCCTGGATGCCCATTTCGTCCAGCTTTTCGCGAATGCGTTCGATCAGATCGGCGATGTATTGTTCGCGTTCCGTGCGCTTTTTCTTCATCAGGTTGGCGATTCGGTAATACTGCTGGGGATTCAGGTACCGCAGGGCGATGTCTTCCATTTCCCACTTGAAGGCGCTGATGCCGAGCCGGTGCGCAATCGGACAATAGATTTCCAGCGTCTCGTGCGCGATGCGCCGCTGGCTTTCCTCGGACTGGTATTTAAGCGTTCGCATGTTGTGCAGGCGGTCGGCCAGCTTGATCAGGATGACGCGGATGTCGTTGGCCATGGCGACAAACATTTTGCGGTAGTTCTCGTTCTGCTGCTCTTCCTTGGAGCGGAACTGGATCTTCTCCAGCTTGGTGAGGCCGTCGACGAGGCCGGCGATCGTTTCGCCGAACTTTTGCCTTACATCGTCCAGCGTCACGGTCGTATCCTCCACGACATCGTGCAGCAGCGCGGCCATGACGGTCACGACGTCCATCTGCATCCGTGCCAGAATCTCGGCCACCGCAAGCGGATGCAAAATGTACGGCTCGCCGGACTTGCGCGTTTGCCCCTTGTGCGCTTGCTCGGCGAATTCGTACGCTTCTCGAATGCGCTGCAAATCCTGTTCTTTCATGTATGTGGACGCGATTTCGAGCAGTTGCTCCATGCCCATGTCCATTTCCTTTCCGTAAGACGACAGGCGCCGCCCAAATCCTATGAAGTATTCCTTTCATTATGCCTCCTTTCGGCAGCAATCGTCAACCATGCTTCGGAAGTCGCGAAACTTGCGTCCGGCCTGGCGGCTTGGGATCGACAACGGGCAGTTCGAACGAAAAGCGGGAGCCGGCGCCCGGCCGGCTTTCGACCGTCGCCCGCGTGCCGTGCTGCTCCAGCACGTGCCGGACGATGGACAGCCCCAGGCCGCTGCCCGAACGGGCGGAACGGGCTTTGTCCGATTTGTAGAACCGCTGCCAGATGCGCTCCAGGTCTTCCGGCGGAATGCCGACCCCGTAATCGCGCACGCTGACGACCGCCGCTTTTCCTTTCCGCTCGACCGAGACTTCGATGGTTTGTCCGTCCGGCGAAAACTGGATGGCGTTCAGCAGCAGATTCGACAGCACCTGATCGATCCGATCCGGGTCGGCATAGACCCATACGTCTTCGGCCTCTCCCGTCAGCTCGACGGTCAGCTTGCGGCGGGCGAAATCCGGGTGCAGCGCGGCCAGCAGCCTGCGAATCCATTCCGTCAGATTGTACGGCACTTTCGACAAAACCACCTGCCCCGCTTCCATCCTCGCCACTTCCAGCAAATCGTTGACGAGCCGGTTCATCCGCTGCGTCTGTTCCCGTATGAGGCCCAAATAAGCGTCCCGCTTCTCCTCGGGAATCGCGCCGTCGATCATCGCCTCCACATACCCGCCGATGGACGTGAGCGGAGAACGAAGATCATGCGACACGTTGGCGAGAAATTCCCGGCGCATGCGGTCGAGGCCGGCGAGCTCCGCCGACATGTGGTTCAGCGATTCGGCCAACTCCCCGATTTCGTCCCGCGGCCGTTCCTTTAAGCGAACGTCGAACCTGCCTTTGGCGATGAGACGGGCCGCCTCGCTCATGTTGCGCAGGCGCGCCGTCATGCCCCGCGAAACGGCGAACACGATGACGACGGCCGTCACCAGCATCGAGATAAAAATATTGCGGAACAGGCCGGAAAAGATCCCGATCTCCTGCCGGCGGGGACCGGAGACGATGACGACGGCTTTTGCCTTCAGATCGTCCGGCCCGTTGATCGGCGTCACCGACCACCTGAGCGAGCCGTCCTCGGACACCGCGCCGTCGAGCGTCTGAACCCCGCTGTCCAGCGCCTGCCGCAGCGCTTGCCGATCGGAAGGCAAAAGACTCAAATCCTTTCTGCCCGCGCGGAGCAGCACGTTGCCCGACCCGTCCACGACGAAAATGGCGCGACCCGGCGGCCCCATCGACACCTGGAGTGCGGAGCGCAGAACGGCGTCGTCCCAGTTTTCCCTGTACGCGGTGCGAACGAGGGCGGCGATCACGCTTAACTGATCCCGCTCGAAACGGGCATTGCCGCTGCGCAGCTCCGAGCGGACGAACCAGAAGGAGACGGCGGACGTCGCGCTGAAAGAAATGAGCAAAACCGCAAAAAAGGCGAGCAGCAGCTTGACGGTGATGCCGTTCCACCGGATCATGCTCCGCTCACCTCGAATTTATAGCCGACGCCGCGGATCGTTTCAATGCGGTAATGCGGCGTCGTTCCGATCTTCTCCCGGATGCGCTTGATATGAACGTCCACGGTCCGGGGATCCCCTTCAAAGTCGAATCCCCACACCCGATCGATCAGCTGCTCGCGAGTCAGCACCCGGTTGGGCATCGACGCAAGCGCATGCAGCAGTTCCATTTCCTTCGGGGGCAGCGTCATTTCGTTCTCCCCGCATTGAACGACGTACCGGTCCAGGTCGATGACCAGGTCGGGCAGGCGGACGGGCTCGCGGGCGAAGCCCGGCTTGGTCCGCCGCATAACGGCCTTGATGCGAGCCATGAGCTCCTTCGGGTCGAACGGCTTGACCAGATAGTCGTCCGCCCCGAGCTCGAAGCCTTTGAGCTTGTCGTAGCTCTCGCCTTTCCCCGTCAAAATGATGATCGGCGTATCGCGAACCGCCCGAATGCGGCGGCAGACGCTCCAACCGTCGCACCGGGGCAGCATCAGGTCCAAGATGACCAGATCGGGCGGCTGCGCGGCGAATTGTTCGATTCCGTCTTCGCCGTCGTGCGCGACCGCAAAGCGGAAGCCCTCCCGCCTTAAATACAAGCCGATCAGATCGCTGATATAAGGATCGTCCTCGATCACCAAAATGCTGGCAGTGGCCATGCCGGTTCAAACTCCTTTTGACTCCTCGAATGTCTTAATGGCGAAGCGCTTCGACCGGGTCCAGCTTGGAGGCGCGCCTTGCCGGCAGGAAACCGAACAGAACCCCGACGCCCATCGAAAAGGCTACCGCGATCACCATAATGTCGACCGACGGCGCTACGGGGGAATTCATCCATTTGCCGACGAAACTCGAACCCCCGGCGCCGACCAAGACCCCGATGACGCCTCCCAATCCGCCGATAATGGCGGCTTCGACGAGAAACTGGAACAGGATGTCCCGCTGCTTGGCTCCCAGCGACTTCCGGATGCCGATCTCCCGGGTGCGCTCCGTGACCGATACGAGCATCATGTTCATGATGCCGATGCCTCCGACCAGGAGCGAGATGGCGGCCACGTACGTCAGCATCGTCGACATGGAGGTGGAGACCTCGGTGATCGTCTTCAGCAGGTCCGCCTGATTGAACACCGTATAGCTGTCCTCGTCGCCGCGGAAAAACGTCTGCAGATGAAACTCCAGCATCGTCTGGACAAAATCGACCCGCTTCTCGCTTTCGGCCTGCACGTAAAGGGTGCGGATCGCGTCCGTTTTCAGCACGACGCGCGCGGTTTGGATCGGAACGATGACGATATTGTCGTTGGAGCCGGTCGTGGACGAGCCTTTGGACGCGAGCACGCCGACCACCTTGTACGGAACGCCGTCGAGCGTGATTTTTTCCCCGACCGGATTGGACATGCCGAGCTCCTCGGCAACTTCGGAGCCGATGACCGCGACCTTCTGGGCAAACGCTCCGTCGATTTCCTTGATGAACCGTCCCTGCGCGACGGAATATTCCCTTACTTCGGCGAACGACGGCGTCGTCGCTATGACGGAAGCCGAATAGGTGGTCGTGCCGTATTTGGCCGTCACGCTGCCGGAGATGACCGGAGCGTAAGCGGACACGCCGTCAATGTCCGCAATCTTCTCCGCATCCTCGAGCGTGATGCTCGTTACCGCTCCGCGGCCGACGACATTGGCGGTCAGCAAGTTGGTTCCGAGCCCCTGCATCTGGCTTTTGACCTGCTCCGCCGTTCCGTTCCCGATGGCGACCATGACCGTGACGGAAGCGATGCCGATCATGATGCCCAAAATGGTAAGCAGGGTGCGCAATTTCTGGCTGTACACGCTATGCCAGGCCATTTTGACGCCTTGCGACAGCTTCATGAAGCTTCATTCCTTTCCTCCGTCAATCTGCCGTCGGAAATGCGCACGACGCGTTTTGCCTGCGCGGCGATGGACGGATCGTGCGTAATGAGAACGATCGTGTTGCCGTCCTCGTTCAATTCCTTGAGCAGGGCGATCACTTCCCGGCTTGTCTTGCTGTCCAGCGCTCCTGTCGGCTCGTCGGCGAGCAGCAGCGGCGGACGGCCCGCCAGCGCCCGGGCGATGGCCACGCGTTGCTGCTGGCCGCCAGAAAGCTGGCTCGGCAGATGATGCAGCTTGTCGCCCAGACCGACTTTTTCCAGCGCCTCCCTGCAGCGCTCCCTTCGTTCCCGGGCGGACATCCCCCGGTACACGAGCGGCAGTTCCACATTGTCGATCACGCGCAGCTTCGGAAGCAGATGATATTGCTGAAAAATGAACCCGATCTTGTAATTGCGGATTTGCGCCAGCTTGTTGTCCCTCAGCTTCTGCACTTCCGCGCCGTCCAAATAATAGGTGCCGCTTGTCGGCCGGTCGAGGCAGCCGAGCACGTTCATCAGGGTCGATTTTCCCGAACCCGACGGCCCGACGATCGCCATGAAATCGCCTTTATTCACCGTTACGGACACTCCGTCCAGGGCATTGAAGGTTTCGCCGGCCATCTCGTACTGCTTATAAATGTTCTCCAGCCGGATAAGGCACTGCTGATCCTGTTTCGCGCTCATGGTTATCGTCCTCCGCCGCCCGTGCCGCCGCTCGTCCCTCCGGCGCCGCGTCCGCTGCCGCCGCCGGAAAAGACTCGGTTGCCGCCGCTGATAAAGCCTGCCCCGGCTCCGGGGAAACCGCCCATGCCGCCAAATCCGCCCATTGTCACCGTACGGTTGGCGTCGGAGGAAACGGCGATCGGAATGAGTACGGTATCGCCTTCGTTCAGGCCGGATAGGACTTCTACGTTCGAATCCGTCGTGATGCCGACCGTAATTTCCTTCAGCGTAAATTCGCCGTCTTGCGAATTCATCCGGCCCAGGCCCTGACCGTTGCCGCGGTTCCATCCGGATGCCGCGCCCTCTCGCGCTCCGCCCGGCGCCGCCCCTTGTCCCGGTTGTGCAGCCGCGCCTTCTTGCCTCGTCTGTCCCGAAGCGGCGCTTCGCGCTTGTCCGAAACTCGCGTCCGCGTCCCTTGCAGTTGTGCTTGAACGGCCATCCGCCGAACCAGCAGATCCTGACGAACCCGTCGTGCCTGATGGTTCTGTTGAGCCTGACGATTCTGTTGCGCCTGACGATCCCGCAGAACCTTCCGTCTCGCCGCTGCGGGGCACGCGGACGAAATACTTGCCGCCTATCGTTTCCACCGCGTCTACCGGAACCATCAGCGCGTTTTCTTTTTGCTGAATGATAATCTCAACTTCTCCGGACATGCCCGGCAGCACATCCTTGATATTGTTCAGCGTCACGACAACCGGGAACGTGGAGACGCCGTTGGAGGACGTCCCTTCTTTGGAAATTTCCGTCACGGTCCCGGTGATCTTCTGCCCGCTCAGCGCGTCCAACGTAATGTTGGCCTTTTGACCGACCTTAATCTTCGTAATGTCCAATTCGTCCGCGGAAATCGTCATCTGCAGCTTTTTGTAGTTGACGATCGTAAAAGCTTCCAAACGGGCCGACACCTCGTCCCCCGCCTTGATGTTCACCGCCGTCACGGTTCCGTCGATCGGCGCGACAAGCGGATCGGGAGCCTTCGCTTTCTCCTTGTAATCCTGGATTTCAAGCTCCGTTTGCTTGATGTTCAGCTCCGCGCTTTTGATGTTCATTTCCGCGGATTCCAGTTCCGCTTCGTCGGCTCCCGAGATTTGCAAGCTTTTCCACTTTTCCTGCGCGGATTCGAGCGCCATTTTCTGCTGCTCCAGCGTCAGCTCCGCTTTGCTGAGCGCAAGGCTTACATCCTCCCCTTCGAAGGTGGCGAGCACGTCGCCTTTTTTGACTTCGGCTCCTTCTTCCACCCATACTTTCGCCACCGTGGCCGGCTCCGACACGAGCGCCGTTTCCGACTCCGCCACTTCGACGGCCCCGGAACCGGATACGCTTTGCGTAATCGTTCCTTTCGTCACCTTCGACTGGGCGAATGTAAGGCCTCCGGCCATTTCCTTCGCGTCTTTATTCTTGTACCACCAGTAACCGCCGCCGCCCGCGCCCGCGAGAACCGCTACGACGACGATCCACGTGATCCACCTTTTGATTTTTTGCTTTTTCATTCAAGAACCTCCCGCTCTTCGGACTGCTATGTATAACAATAAGTGGATACTAGCACCCCTAAATGAACGGAAGATGAACAGGTCCTTAATGCCAGATGAAACTTTGCCGCCGCGCCGCACTCCGGAGCGACCGGTCCCCAACGCCGCGCCGCAGACGCCGCTAAATCGGAAAAAACCAACCGAACATGCCGTTCGGACGCCGGAAGCCGGCCTATGTGGAAACCGGCCTATGTTGGATATATCCGGTCATTTGGTCCGCAGAAGCCGAATCGCACATCTTACGGGCCTTTTCGCTTGGAAAAAATCCAACATACGTTCCGTTAAGGGGGAAAAGAGCCCCGTATCCTGCACAACATCCAATAGAGCCGCTCGGGGTCAAGTAGGGTACTGGACGGACTACATGACGGCTTGGCAGCACGGACGGCGGCAATGTAGGGTACTGGACGGACTACTTGGCGGGTTGGCAGCGGGGACGGCGGCAATATAGGGTACTGGACGGACTACTTGGCGGGTTGGCAGCACGGACGGCGGCAATGTAGGGTGCTGGGCGGACTACTTGGCGGGTTGGCAGCACGGACGGCGGTAATGTAGAGTACTGGACGGACTACTTGGCGGCTTGGCAGCACGGACGGCGGTAATGTAGAGTACTGGACGGACTACATGACGGGTTGGCACCATGGACGGCGGCAATGTAGGGTACTGGGCGGACTACTTGGCGGGTTGGTAACGGGGACGGCGGCAATGTAGGGTACTGGGTGGACTACTTGGCGGATGTAGATACACCGTCGCAAGTGACCCTATTGCCGGAGCGGTCTCCTGCAAGCGGGACTCCCATGTGCGGACAGGCTTCAGCGCGCGGAATTCCCGTCTATTCCCGTCTTTCAAGCCGAACAACCACGCGGATTTGCTTTTTGCCGAAAGGGAGCAAACGAAGCCGGTTGAGAAACCATCCCGAATACGGTCTTCAAAATCAAACAGGGGATGTAAGGAGGGCACTCGATGTGAGGAGATCAGACGATGTGAAAGGGACCTTCCGCAGAAAAAAACCGCCCGCGCGGCAACCCGTGCGAACGGTCTTGGTTTACAAGCTCATAGGACGGCCCAAAAGGGCGCAAACGGGGAATTTCTCAGTACTGCACCAGGGAGAAGACGTTCAGGTCCTTCAGCTTCTCCCGGCCGTTCAAATAGGTAAGCTCGATCAAAAACGAAGCGCCGACAACGTCTCCGCCCAGACGGCGCAGCAAATCGGTCGTAGTCGCGATCGTCCCGCCGGTGGCAAGCAGATCGTCGGCGATAAGCACCTTCTGTCCCGGAAGGATGGCGTCCTTGTGAACGGCCAGCTTGTCTTTGCCGTATTCCAGGTCGTACCCCGCCTCGATCGTCTCGCCCGGCAGTTTGCCGCTCTTGCGGATCGGCACGAAGCCGACGCCCAGCGCCAGCGCAAGCGGAGCGCCGACGACGAAGCCGCGCGCTTCCGGACCGGCGACGACATCGATCTTCAGCCCGGAGACGGCCTCCTTCATCGCATCGATGGCCGCCCGGTACGCCTTGCCGTCTTTCAACAAGGTGGTGATGTCCTTAAAACGGATGCCGGGCTGGGGAAAATCGGGAATGACCCGGATATACTCTTTGAAATCCATCTCTGATAAAACTCCTTTGCATTTTCGCTCTATGAATGCATTATACACGGGAAGAAGGCGACAACGCTATGTCCGGATTTCGGCCAAATGGCGAAGCCGTTCCGCAAGCGCCCGCGAATCCAGCGACGCCAAGGCCGAAAGCTCCGCCCGTTCCTTCTCTTTCCGGTAGCGTGCGGACTGATCCAGCTCCCGGCGCGGCGGGGAAGGGATAACGGCGACGCTTGCACGGTCGACGGTCAAAAAGCCGAGCTCGGCGAACACGTCCTGCATCATCCGCACGACCGACAGCGGCAAGCCGACCTTATCGGCAACCTCGCGGAGAAAGCCGTCCGGCGCGTCGATCCACGTTCCCTGCCGGCGAAAAAGGGTATAAACCTGCCCGAACTGCTGCCGGTCCGGAAAGGCCGGTCTTCGGCTTGCCGCCTCCGTATCCGGCGAAGGCGCGAACACGTGAATCGCCTCCGGCTGAAGCCCGGCCGACAGCAGATGCCGCAGCGCTTCGGCGTCTTCCAGATTCCGGGGCAGCCCCGCAAGCACGAGCGAGACGCCTTCAAGCAGGCCCAGGCGGCCGGCACGAAGGAAGGGCTCGACGGCTGCGGCCGTTTCCGCTGCGGCCGTTTCCGCCGCGGCCTCCCCCTCTGCGGCGGCAAGGCCCGCCGCCGCTTCCGCAAACGGACGGTCGCCGTAAAGCGCGACGACGGCCTCCGCCGCTTCGAGCTCTTCCGCCGCCAGCAGCTCGTTCCGCACTTGCCCGGACGAGCAGAGAACGAGCCAGCGGCCCCCTTCCCGGATCAGCTTGCAGACGGATTGCCGCCAATGGCGGTCGCTCCGGCGATCGTATACCGGCAGCGCATCGAAGCGCCAGTCCTGCAGCATGAGCTGCACCCGGCTGCGGCCGTTCCACTCGTTGATCGACAGCTCCCCGAGCAAATCGACCGAAGCGCCCTGCGCAAGCACGCCGGCCGCCTCGCCCATGCCGAACCCGACGGTTTCGATCCGCCGTCCTTCGGCTTCGGCCACCAGCCTCAGATGCTTCCCTTCCTTGCCGATTCCGCGAACCTCCGCGACCGTGACGCTTCGAAGCGCAAGACGCGGCGCGGGATTGCCGTTTCCGAACGGCTCGAACCGCTTGAGCGCCTCCGCCGCCTCCAGCGTCAGTTCCGACGCCTGGCAGACGAGATCGGCTTTTTTCTTCGGCGTCCAATCCTCCGGACGGAGCCACTCCCCGGCCAGGCGGGACAGTTCCCGCTCCAGATCGGGCACATGGTCGCGATGGATCGAAAGTCCCGCCGCCGCCTGGTGCCCGCCGTAATGCTCCATCCACTGCGCGTACTCCGTTAAAGCGGCAAACAAGTCGAACCCGTCGATGGAGCGCGCCGAGCCTTTGCACAGCCCGGTCGCCGCGTCCACCGCCAGGATGACCGCCGGACGATAGTGCCGCTCCACCATCTTCGCCGCGACAAGTCCGGCGATGCCGGCGTTCCAGCCTTCTCCCGCAAGCACGATAACCTCCGGCGGCGTCCCTGCGCTGCGTTCCACCCGCTCCTGCCACATGCGTTCGGCCTCAAGGACCGTCTCATCGACCAGCTGCTGGCGCTCGGCGTTCAATTCGTCCAGCCGCGCGGCAAGCTCCGCCGCTTCCGCTTCGTCGTCCGTCACCAGAAGGCGGACCGCGCCGTCCGCCCGTTCCAGCCGTCCGCCCGCGTTGAGGCGCGGCGCCAGCCCGAAGGCGATCCGGCCGCTCGTCAGCTGCCCCGGCTCGATCCCGCTTACCGCCGCCAGGGCCCGGATGCCCGGCGCCGGCCGTTCGTTCATCCGGCTTAGCCCGAGGCGGACCAGGGCGCGGTTTTCTCCGGTCAGCGGCATCAGATCGGCGACCGTGCCGATCGCCGCGACGTCCGCAAGCTCCGGTTCCATCCGCCCGAGCAGCGCATGCGCCAGCTTGAAGGCGACTCCCGCGCCGGACAGCCCTTTGAACGGATAGGGGCAATCTTGCTGCTTCGGATTCACCAGCGCCGCCGCTTCCGGCAGAACCGCCGGAGGCTCGTGGTGATCGGTCACGACCACATCGATGCCTTTGCTTCGGGCATAGGCGATCTGTTCGACCGCGCTGATGCCGTTGTCGACCGTCACGATCAGCGTGACGCCGTCTTCCGCCGCCCGGTCGATCGCGGCCAGGTTCAAGCCGTAGCCCTCCTGGCTCCGATGCGGAATATATGTATCGAACACGGCGTTTAGACGGCTTAAGAGCCGGATCATCAGCGCCGTCGAAGTGACGCCGTCCGCGTCGTAGTCTCCGTACACGCGCATCCGCTCCCCGCTTTGCAGCGCTTGCCGGATTCGCGCGACGGCTTTATCCATGTCTTTCATCGCGAACGGATCGTGAAACCCGTCATCCCCTTCGCCCAGGAACGCCGCCGCCGCTTCCGGCGTCGCAAAACCCCGGGACACCAGCAGTCGGGCGGCAAGCTTCGGCAGCTTCAGCTCGCGCGCAAGCTCCGCGGCTTTCGCCTCGTCTGTCTCCCCCAATTCCCAGCGGTACTTCCGTTTCATGGCCCAACGCGTCCTCCCAACAGCAACACCGCCGAGTCCGTGCAACCGATGCGACGCAAGACGCGTCATCACTCGGATGCTGTACCGGCTTTCGGCGGTGTTTGCCCATGCGTGTCATTTATTGCATCAGAATCGGCATCTCTTCTTCGTGATGATTGGATTTGTACGGATAGCCCGGATCGAACGGCTCCACCTGGATGCAGGCGTCGGCGACGTGCAGAAAACGCTTGGTCAGATGTCTGCGCACCCTCATCGCGATATCGTGCCCCTCGAACACCGTGATGCGGGGATTGACCCGAATGACGGCTTCGACAACGACGTAATGGCCGCTTTCGCGCGCCTTAAGCTGGTCCACGGTTACGACGCCTTCCACCCGCTGAATCGCCTCCAGCAAGGCCTGATAGTCCAATTCGCCCAGCGCGCTTGCGGCGGAAGGCCGAGTGACCGCGAGCACCGTCTGGCATCCCATGCGGATGACAAAAACCGAAATGACAAGGCCTGCCGCCGGGTCGAGCACGTACAGGACGGGCATGTTCAGCAGATCGCCGGCCATGGCTCCGGCCGTCCCGACGATCGCCGTCAGCGAGGAGAAAATATCGGAACGGTGTTCTCCGCCTGTCCGCTCCGCCCGAATGCCCAGCTTCGATTCGTGGCTTTTTTTGTACCGGATAAGAGCTTCCCGTACGGCGATTCCCGCAACGATGACCGCCACCGCGCTCCAGCCGGGCGGTTCGGTGACGCCTCCGACCATGGAGCGAAGAGAAGCGAGACCGGCCTCGAGACCGGCCACAAGCAGCAGCGCGGACAAAATGACGCCCGCAAGCGTCTCCGAAGAGGATCGTCCGCCGGCGGAATCGTACCGGGAAGGGCGCCTGCCGCTGCGGTAAGCCATGCAGGAAAGCGCGGCGCCGGAGAAATCCGCAGCGCTATGGCATGCGTCCGCAATCAGCGCTTTGCTTCCCGTCAGGTAACCGGCCGTACCTTTTGCAATCGTAAGTCCGAAGAGTCCCAGCATCGAAACGATTGTCCCGTGTTCGGCAGCCTGCGGCCGCAACTTCGCCATATGATGAGCCTTCCCCCTTTTCAAGCCGAAGCGTTACGGAGCGTTTTGAACTTTGGCGGGCTTCTTCGGCTTGGCGTTCCGGCGCAGCAAGTACCAAAGCGGACTCGCAATGAAAATGGAAGAATAGGCGCCGCTGATCAAGCCGAAAATCATCGCAAGCGAGAACATTTTGATCGATTCGCTGCCGAAAATGAACAAGCAGATGGCGGCGAAAGCGACGGTCATCACGGTATTGATCGAACGGGTCAACGTTTGGCTGACGCTCGTGTTGACGACGTTCGCGAGATCGTCGTGCGTCTTGATCTTGGCAAAGCGCAGATTCTCGCGGATGCGGTCGAAGATGACGACCGTATCGTTGATCGAATACCCGATAACGGTAAGCACCGCCAAAATAAACGGCAGGTTCACCTCAAGCCGGAATACCGAGAACAGCGTGATGACAAAAAAGGCGTCGTACAGCAGCGCTACGATGGCCGCAACGGCGAACCGCCATTCGAACCGGATCGTGACGTAGAGCAAAATGCCGACGCTGGCGACCAGGATGCCGATCAGCGCGTTGGTCTCCTGTTCTCTGGCGATATCCACGTCGACGATATTGATCTCAAAGGACGCCTTGTCGTCGATTTTGCTGTGGAAATCCGCCTGCAGCTTCTGCTGCTGCGCTTCGTCGAGCACGGCTTCAAAGCGGATCGAAAGCCGGCCGTCGCCGGCCGTCAGCGTATACTGGCCGAACCCCTCGGAATCGAGGAGGCTTTTCACTTCGTCTGCATTGTATGCTTTCGTCAGCACGACGTCAACCGAAGAGCCCGATTTAAAGTCGATGCCGTAATTAAGCCCGACCAGAAAGAGCGACACGATCCCGATCAGGGTGGTGACGATCGATCCGATGAAGAAGGCTTTGCTCTTGCGGACGAAATCGAAGTTTTTGAAATTATAGCGCACGGATTTCACTCTCCTTTACGCCATAATAAGACGGCTTGTTGAAACGTCCGCTGTGGACGAGCAGGTGCAGCAGGAACCGCGGCAGGAACAGGTTGGTGGCGATGTTGATGATGATGCTCCACAGCTGCACGACCGCAAAGCCTTTGACCGCTCCTTGTCCCATATAGAAAAGGACGGCGGCGGCGATGATGTTCGTAATATGCGCGTCGATGACGGTACGGAAGCTGTTCTTGTTGCCGGCCCGCAGCGCCGAAGCGACGCTTTTGCCGGAGCGCAGCTCGTCCTTGATCCGCTCCGCGGTTATGATGTTCGTGTCGACGGCGACGCCGATGCCGAGGATGAACGCCGCGATGCCCGGCAATGTCAATGTCGCGTCGATGAGCCAGAACACCACAAGCAGCAGCCAGACGAAAACGATGAGGCAGATGCCCGCAATGAGGCCCGGAAGCCGGTAAAAAATCAGCATGAACAGCAAAATGGCAATCGACGCGATGATGCCCGCGATAGCCGTCTCTTGCAGCGATTTCTGCCCGAGCGTCGCGCCCACGCTTTGCGTGTACTTCTCGGTCAGCTTCAGCGGCAGAGCGCCCAGATTGATGATTTCCGCCAGATCCCGGGCTTCCTGCAGGGTGCGCTGGCCGGTAATGACGGCCGTTCCGTCCGTCAACGGCTGCTGCACGACCGGATCGGAAATCAATTCGTCGTCCAGGAAAATCGCCAGTCTGCGTTCATCATCGTTTGCCTTTCCCGAGAGCCGGGTCGTAATTTCGGCAAACTTCTCCTTTTCCTTGACCTGGATGGCGATCATCGGATTGTTGAACTGGTCGAACTGGACCTTGGCCGCACCCTCCACGAAATCGCTGCCATTCAGTTCGACCTTGCAGTAATCCGTTGGATTGGAGCAGCCGTCCGAGCTGCGGAATTGCAGATCCGCAGGTTTCTTCATCAGTTCCCGGACCTTGGCTTCATCCGCAATGCCGGCGATCTTGACGCGGATGCGGTTGCTTCCCTCCGTCGTGACCTCCGGTTCGGCCACGCCGTTCTTGTCGGCCCTTTTGGCCAGGCTGTGGGCGGTCTGGTTAAGGGATTCCTTCGTCACGACTCCGCCTTCCGTAAGCGGCGAAGCTTCATACAAAATTTCGAAGCCGCCCTTCAGGTCGAGCCCCAGCTTCGTCGATTTCAGCAGCCCTGGGCTTGTCCAAGCGATCGCCCCGAAGCAGACGGCAACGACGAATACAAATGCGAGCAATCGTTTCATTATGTGCCGGCGTCCCCCTTCAATCTCAATGTTCCTATTATACCTATCCGCGAAAATGGAAGTCAATTTGTCGAAAATCGCGAAATCCGCGCCTAAAAAACGAAAGCAACCGGACGTTTTTTCCGTTCGGCTGCCATCCGTTCAAACGCCGCAAACGCTGAAACGTCCGTACCCGCTTCAGCGAAGCTCGCCGCGGTAAATGCGCATCGTAATAAAATTCATATATTGCGTCGCCCGAAGCGACAAAATGTCGCTGACGACCTGATGCAGCGCGGGCGTCCCATGCTTGCGGTATTTGTCGCTGACGCATTCCCATATATCCTTCGCTTCGACCTGGTCGTATCCGAGAAATCGGAATTCCTCCGCTTTGCTCTCGCACAACGGCTTGACGACTGCTTCCCAATCCGGCGTTTTCATTTCCTCATCCGAATCTCTAGCGGCCATGTCGTCTTCCTCCTTTTTTGCGCAGCGTCCGGGATATCGGTCTGTTTTATTTCGCCTTCCGTCCGCCCAACTCCTGCCGAACCCGGCAATTGGCCAAAATCAATTTTCGGTTCGGACAGGCGCATGTCATGAAGGGGGACAACTCCCGCATAAGCATGTACTATATCCCGGGGCTTCTGAAGAGGTGGAGCGATGTCAAAACGCAAACAGACGTTTATCCAAGGCGCCATGATCTTGCTCGCAGCAGGACTGCTCAACCGAATGCTCGGCTTTATCCCCCGGATCGCGCTCCCCCGAATTATCGGCGCCGAGGGGGTCGGTCTGACCCAGCTTGTGTTTCCGTTCATGATGGTTTTGCTTACGGTTATTACCGGAGGATTGCCGCTGGCCGTCGCCAAGATGGTCGCGGAAGCCGACTCGCAAGGAAAAACCGGGCAAGTGCGGCGAATTGTCGCCATCGCCATGACCGTCGCCGTTGCGCTGAGTCTGGCCGCAGCGGCGGCATGCCTGGCGCTGTCGGACTGGATCTCGACCGAAATGATGACCGATCCGCGCGTCCGCACCGCCCTGCTCGTCATGATCCCGATTTTGCCGCTCGTAGCGGCCTCTTCCGTATGGCGGGGGTATTTTCAAGGAAAACAAAACATGCTGCCTACCGCGATCGCTTCGACGACGGAAACCGTCGTTCGCATCATCCTGACGCTGCTGCTTGCGTATCTGCTGCTTCCCTTCGGGCTGGAGGCGGCGGCGGCCGGAGCGATGGGCGGCATGGCCGCCGGCGAACTGGCCGGCCTGCTAGTGCTTGCGTTTAAGCTACGCGGGGAACGAAAGGACGACCCGGCTCCCGCTTCCGGCATGCCGGACGATTCGCTCCCATTGCTGCCCGCGGCCTCGGGCAAGCGCAAGGAACGGGCGCTCTTCAATCGGCTGCTCGGCATTGCCGTGCCGGTTACCGCAAGCCGTATGATCGGGTCGCTGTCTTACTTGCTGGAGTCGATATTGACGACGCGGGCGCTCGTGGCCGCGGGCCTGGCCACAGCGGCGGCAACCGCGCAATACGGAGCGCTTCAGGGCATGGTCATCCCGCTGCTGACATTGCCGGGCGCCCTCACCTACTCGCTTGCCGTCTCGCTTGTTCCGGCGCTGTCCGAAGCCGCCGCCCGGGGAGATTGGAACGGCATTCAATTGCGGCTTCACCAGGCGGTCCGGCTTGCTATCGTGACGGGCGCTCCCTTCGTCGCCTTGCTCGGGCTGTTCGCCAATCCGATCTGCTCGATCCTGTATAACGACGATTCCATGGCCGATATGCTGCGCTGGCTCGCTCCGGTCGCCGTGTTCTTGTACATGCAGGCTCCGCTGCAGGCGGCGCTGCAGGCGCTGAACCGGCCGGGCACCGCGCTTCTCAATACGTTTATCGGCGCCGCCGTCAAGCTGATCCTGATCGTCGAACTGGCCGCCATGCCCGAATTCGGCGTCAAGGGTGCCGTGCTGGCGATCTCGGCCAACATGGCGCTCGTTACGCTGCTCCATTGGATTAGCGTCGCCCGGCTGACCGGCTTCCGGCTCATTCCGCTCGATTTTCTGAAAGTGCTTGCCGCGATGACGGTGATGGGGGCAGGCGCCATGTGGGTGTGGAATCTGCGCCCCGCGCCGTGGGATACGGTCAATCTGGCCGCCGCCTTCGCCTGCTCGGCGTGCCTCTACCTGCTTTTATTGATCCTGCTCGGCCTGATCGACAGGCATGACGCAGCGCGGGTGCCGTATATCGGCCGGCTGTTCCGTTAGTCGGATTTGCGGCCGACGAACAGCTTGCCGTTATGGTCGATGCTGCATAAAAACACTTCGTCAAAGGAGCGGATTCCCTTCGCGCGAAGCTCTTTTTTCAGCCAAAAACGGGTTTTGTCCAGCTTCTCGAGATTTTCGTCCATCACTTTGCCGTCCATAATCAGGGTAATCGGCAACAGCTCAAACCGGATTTTGGAGAATGCGTCTTCTTCGCTCGGCCGGGTTTCGGAAGCGTTAAAGCTGCCGGCGGCCGGCTTGTCCTTGGGGAGAACGGAGAGCTTGCCGTCCGATTCCAGCACGGCCAGCTCGACATCCGCTACGCTGTCCAGCTTGTTTTCCCTCAATTGCGTCATCAGGTCGTCCAAATTGTAGCGCTGTTTTTTCATTTCGCCGACGTTCAGGCGGCCGCTGCGGATCAGCACGCTGGGCTTGCCGTCGAACCATGTCCGGATGCGGTGGCTTTTTAACGAGATATAAGCGAGCAGCAGTTGGATAATCACAAGAAGGACAATCGGACCGACCGTTGCCCAGATGGAACGATCCGGACTCTCGATCGAAATGACCGCGATTTCCGCGATCATAATGGAAATGACCATATCGAAAACCGACAGCTTGCCGATTTCCCTCTTGCCCATCAGCCGCAGCATGAAAAACACGAAAACATACATGAACGCCGTTCGCAATAGGATGGTTGCCAGTTCCATTATCCGTCCTCCTATTCCGTTTGCTGATGTAGTTTCACCGGGGCTTCATCCGGTCATGCGCTTGGACGGAACGGAAAATTAGGGTACTAGCCCGGCAGCCTGGACCATAAGCTGGTACTAATCAAATTGCAATCGTAGGAGGTTATGGCATGAACCGAATTCCAAGGGTTGCCGGAGGCCGGATCGCCTCTCCCCTGATTACCGGCCTCCTCTGGTCGATTATTTGGCTTGCGGCCGGATCGCTGCTTGTCTCGCTGCTGTTGTATGCCACGAGCATGAACGAGACCGATCTCGTTCAATGGGTATTCGGCATTCACGGGACCGCTTCGCTGTGCGGCGGCTTCGCGTCCGCCCGGAAATCCGGCGAAAAGGGGTGGCGGATCGGATTTTTTACCGGACTCGTCTACACGCTGCTCGTCCTTCTGACCAGCTTCCTCGCGAACGATCTCGACTGGAGCCTGCGCATACCGATGCTGGCGGGAATTGCGGGAGCTGCGGGCGCAATCGGCGGAATGCTGGGCGTCAATACGGGCCGAAAACCGCACGTATCGAGAAAATAGCCGCATAGCGCAATGGACCCTCGAATTGTGATATACTATGACGGGACTTTCTATAACGAATGCATAAACGAGGGGATTGCCAGGTGGTCGCGTTTCATTCCATGGGGACGATTGTTCTCTATACGGCATTGGCCGTAGCCTTGCTGCTGTGGTACGGCACGGGCAGACAGCCGCTTGCGGCGGCGGGAGCCTTTGCCAAATCGCTGATCGTTCCCAGGTACTTGCTGTTTTTTCTGATGATGCTAGGGGTCTTGGTGCTGAATAAATTCGAGCTGCACCTGGAAGCGGCGCTGCCGATCCGCTATAATCTGACCCAAATGCTGACCGGCTGGGAAGGACACTGGCAAAGCCATCTCCAGGCTGCTCTCCATTCCCAACCGTTGACCTTGTTATGCGCGGTGTTCTACCTCGTGCTGTTTCAGGCGGTGATGATCGCGTCGGTGGGTATCTATACATACCGGGGCGATATCAAGCTTTATTACGCGCTCTGCATCGCCCTGGTACTGAATTATCTCATCGCCGTGCCGTTTTTCCTGTTCGTTCCGGTGGACGAAGCGTGGCATGCGTCGCCGCACATTCGGTTTTTGATGCTGGACGTGTTCCCCGGGTTCGAATCCGAGTACCGTTCCCTGTCCGGCCTGAACAACTGCTTTCCAAGCCTGCATACGTCGCTTTCGGTCACGATGGCGCTGCTTGCCTCCCGTTCCGGCATCCGTCGCTGGGCGGTGTTTTGCTGGATCCATGCCGCCGTCATCATCTTCTCCATTTTTTATCTCGGCATCCACTGGCTTAGCGATATGTCCGCAGGACTTGCGCTGGCCTGCGTATCGGTGGCTATCGGCCTGAAGGTCGCTTCGCGCGCGGACTATTCGCATGGCGGCCAAGTCCGCGTGGCCCGATCCGAAATCTCTTCCTCTTCGGCCGCCCGCTAAAACCAAACGGCCGCGCCATCATGGGCGCGCGCAACAAGAAAGCCCTCCCGAACCGTACGAACGGAATCGGGAGGGCCGCTTGTTTTTTGGGATTATTTGGATTCTTCGGAGCTTGCCTCGGCGCGAGCCGTTACATTGTTGACCGCGGAACGGTCGAACGTAAGCTTGGTTACGTCGTTCACCTTCAGGACAACCTTATCGTCGGTAAGTTCCACGATCGTGCCGTGCAGACCGCCGATCGTCGTTACCTTGTCGCCCTTCTTAAGCGCGCGCAGCATGTTGTTGCGCTCTTTCGTCTTTTTCTGTTGCGGACGAATCAGCAGGAAATAGAAAATGACGAACATCAGCACAAACGGCAGCAGCGACATCAACAAGCCGCCTCCGGCGCCGTTTGCAGTCGTGTTCGATAGCCACATCGTAGCTCCCCCCTTTCGCTAAAAACCGCTTTCGTTACGGTCCATGCCGTATTTTTCGAAAAATTCGTCCCGAAAATCCTTTAGCCGATCTTCCCGGATCGCCTGCCTGATCTGCTCCATTAACGACGCAAGGAAATGCAGGTTATGAATGGTGGTCAGACGGAGGCCGAACATCTCGTCCGCCCGGATCAAATGGCGTATGTAGGCCCGGGAATAATGGCGGCAAGCGTAACAGGAGCATTCCGGGTCCAGCGGACTGAAATCGCGGGCGTACTTGGCGTTTTTGACCACGAGCCGCCCCTGGCTGGTCATGACCGTACCGTTGCGGGCGATCCGGGTCGGCAACACGCAGTCGAACATGTCGACGCCGCGCATGCTGCCTTCCACCAGACAATCCGGCGAACCTACGCCCATCAAATAACGAGGCTTATCGGCCGGCAGCAGCGGCACCGTGACTTCCAGCATCTCGTACATCAACGGTTTCGGCTCGCCTACGCTTAGTCCACCAATAGCATACCCCGGAAAATCAAGGGAAGTCAAATCGCGGGCGCTGATTTTGCGCAAGTCGGCAAACATGCCGCCCTGAACGATCGCGAACAGCGCCTGGTCGTGAGGACGGGCATGCGCCTTCAGGCATCGTTCCGCCCACCGCGTCGTCCTTTCCATGGATTGCTTGACGTAGTCGTACTCTGCCGGGTAAGGCGCGCATTCGTCAAACGCCATCATAATATCGGGGCCGAGCGCATTTTGAATCTCCGTTGCGAGCTCGGGAGAAAGAAACAGCTTGTCCCCGTTCAAATGCGAGCGAAACTCGACGCCTTCCTCGCGGATTTTGCGCATCTCGCTCAGCGAGAACACCTGAAAGCCGCCGCTGTCCGTCAGAATCGCCCGATCCCAATTCATGAACTTGTGAAGGCCTCCCGCTTCGCGGATAAGCTCGTGTCCGGGCCGTAGGAACAGGTGGTACGTGTTGCTCAAAATGATTTGCGCGCCCAAGCTTTTCAATTCTTCGGGGCTCATGCCTTTAACGGTCGCCTGCGTGCCCACCGGCATAAAAGTCGGCGTATCGATAACCCCGTGCGGCGTATGCACGCGTCCGAGGCGGGCGCCGGTCTGGGCGCAGGTTTTGATCAATTCGTAACGGATCGCTGCCATGTGCAGGTTTTGTCCTCCTCATCGTTCCGTGCTTACGTGATGAACATCGCATCGCCGAAGCTGAAGAACCGGTATTCGCGGTCGATCGCTTCCTTGTAGGCACGCAAAATATGCTCTCTGCCGGCGAGCGCGCTCACGAGCATGACGAGCGTGGAGCGGGGCAGATGAAAGTTGGTCAGCAGCGCCGACACCAGTTTGAATTCGTAACCGGGATAAATGAAAATATCCGTCCAGCCGCTGCACGCCTCAACCGGTCCGTCCTTGAACCGCTGTCCGAGCGTTTCCAGCGTTCGCGCCGACGTCGTGCCGACGGCGACAATTCGTCCGTCGCCGCTGCGGGCGCGGTTGATCAGCTCCGCGCTTTCTTCGGTGACGTTATACCATTCGGCATGCATTTGATGCTCCTGAACGTTTTCCACCGCCACCGGCCGGAATGTGCCGAGTCCGACATGCAGCGTAATCGGGCACAGCCGAACCCCCGACTGCCGCAATTCCTCCAAAAACGCTTGCGTGAAATGCAGTCCCGCGGTCGGCGCGGCGGCCGAGCCTTCATGGCGCGCGTATACGGTCTGATAACGCTCCCGGTCTTCCAATTTTTCTTTAATATAGGGAGGAAGCGGCATCTGGCCGAGGCGGTCCAGCAGTTCGTTGAAGATTCCCTCGTATTCGAACCGAATATGGCGAGCGCCCATTTCGCCTTCGGCTTCCACGACGGCCGAAAGAAGCGGCTTCCGCCCTTGGGCGTCGGTACCGAACCACAGCCGGGTGCCTTCCCGGATTTTTTTGCCGGGCTTCACCAACGTCTCCCATGTATCGCCTTCCAGCCGCCTGAGCAGCAGCACTTCCGCCTTCGCGCCCGTGTCCGCTTTTACGCCCAAAAGCCGCGCGGGAATCACTTTCGTATCGTTCAATACGAGCGTATCCCCCGGCCGCAGATAATCTTTCAAGTCCGGGAAGGACTTGTGCTCGATGGAGCCGTCATTCCGGTGCAAAACGAGCAGCCGGGACGAAGTTCGTTCCTTAAGTGGCGTTTGCGCAATCAATCGTTCGGGCAGGTCAAAATCAAAATCGCCGACATTCATCCGTTGCCATCCTTCTCGATCTTCACATTCTTGTAGTAGTATTTCAGAATCGCCTGATAGTCATACCCTTGTTCGGCCAGCCCTTTGGCGCCCCATTGCGACATGCCCAGTCCATGGCCGAAGCCTTTGCCGGTGATCACGAACTGCGGATCGGTTGTGGCCGCCCTAAGCTCGCCGCTGCCGTTCAGAATAAACAAATGGCCTTCGCCGACCGATCTGGCCGCCCCGTTGGCTCCCAGCACCTGCAGCGGTCCGGCCGCTTCGGGAAATTCCCTTCGGCTGCCGTCCCCCGAGATCACGGTGTACCGGCCGGTCTCTTCAATATCCAGCCGCGTGCTTTTCGTCCCGAGGGCCCCACGCCAGTTGTCGGGCGCGCCGACGTCTACCGTTTTGCCGTTCGCCCGGATTTCCACCACTCGGCCGGAAGGTCCTCTTTGCGCGACTTCAAGCGTTTTGAGCGCGCCCTGAATCTTGGTCGCGCCGGTCGCCCGTTTGTTGATGGAAGCCGCCAGCTCCTCGGCGGTATAAGGCCCTTCGATCCAGCTGTAATTCGTATACTCGGGCACTTTCTTCAGAGGGACGACCAGCGTGCCATCGCCTAGCCGCTTAATCGGATCGGCGTCTTCACGCGGGCTTGGACGCAGCGCCACGCCGCTGCCGGTAACCTGAAGCAGTCCGAGGCCCGCCGCGTTTTTCCGGCCGCTGTCCGCAAGCAGGTCGCTGCGGATATAGCCGACCTCGCCGGAAGAGAGCGCCACCTTGTACCAATCCGGCTTGCCCTCCTGCGGACCGGAGTCCGGACTTTCCACGGCGCTGGCGAGAAAAGCGTTGTCCCCCCGCCACACTTCGGTCTTGTTGTCGGCCGTCATGCCTCCCGCGTTGGAAGAAAAGACCGCGTTGACGATTTTGCCGCCGTAGGTCATGACCTCGCCGGCCGTCGCCTGAACCGCCGCGATCGATTCCTTCGTTTCGGCGGAGATGCCGTTGTACGTCTGGCTTAGCGTCGTATCCACGACATGGGCGATCTGAAAGTTCATCCCGAGCGACAGCGCGTACGAACGCGCCGCCACCGCTTGCGCCTTCTGGGCTTCGGCGGGCCAGCCGGAATAGATTTCGGAGGCGACGACGGAATACAAATATTGCTCCAAATCGACTTCGTTTACGACGGCGAGGCTGCCGTTCAGAACACGGATCTCCATGCTGCCCCGGTAGGTCCGCTTGCTCCGTTCGGCGAGCAAGATGCCGCCGTCGCCGGCCGGATCCGCCCGTAAAATCGCTTTGGCGTTCTCCGCAGGGATCGCATAGAGCGTCGTTTCCTTGCCGCCGCTCGTCATGTCCTGGCGCATGACGGCATACGGCTCGCTCGCGTCGGGAGTGCGCGCCGCAAGCCCCGCCGCAACGACCGCCTGCTGCAGCTTCGTCAGCTGGCTTTGGTTGGCGGCCTGGCCGATCCTGACGACATAAACCGGCTTGCCGCCGCTCAGCTTGCGGGCGACGAAGGCGTCCAGCTTGGCGTTGCCGAACTGGACGGCGGCGTTTCGCGCTTCGAATTCGCTTGCGTAAGGTCCCGCTTCAAGCGCCAAAGGCCCGCCGACGGCAGCCGGCTCAAGGGAAGCGGCGCCGGCCGTTACGCCCGCGCTTGTCCATTTGGACAAGGCCGCCTTGGCTGCGGACTCCGAGCTGTAAGTGCCTTCCGTAACCTGGTACACCGTTTTGCCCTGCTTGCTCAGCTTTGTCACAAAAGCGGCCGAAGACGAGGCCTGCACTTTTTTTAAGACCGACATTGCGGCACTTAAATCCGCCGTCTCCAGCAGGATAGCCCGGTAGCCGTCCACGGCAAACCGGACCGCTTGACCTGCGGCAACCTCGCTGATCGGGACCGATGGCTGCGAGGCTGCCCATGACAAGGTCATCCCGCCGGCCGAAGACAGCGTAACGGCGGGAACGACCGACTTGTATTTGCTTCCGATATCCGCGAACAGCGCAACCCGGATGGTATCCGGAACATCCGCCGCGCCGAAAGCGGCGGTTGCCGGAGCAAGCGACAGCGAAGCAAGCAGCGCGCCAAGCACCGCGGTCCGCTTGAACGCGTTCCATGGCCGAAATCTCATCATGCTTTCCCTCCGTCCAAAATATTGCGGCTCACGGCCCGCGCGCTCCGCCTGCGGAAGACGCGGTTGCGCCGGAAAAGCCGGCAGCGGCAACGGGCGACGAGCCGATAAAAAAGCCGGCAGACCGGCCTCAAGCGCGGGCGATCGCCCGCGATGCCGATCCACCGGAGTGACGGCACTTCGCGCAACAGCCGCATGACCGCATCCGCTTTGCCGTTCATAAAAGCGGCTCAAGGGGTCGTCACGCCTTTTTGCGCGGAAAGTTGGTTTTTGGACACGGCGGAAATCGCCGGCCAGATAGGAATCGGCCCGACATCGGCGATTGCGGGCCGGCGAATTGCAAGCCGGCATCGCTTCGTAGCTTCTCAGTCCGATAGACCATGGCCAAAAACGGCTCACGCCGGCTGCTCCGGCACCGGCAGACCGAGATGCTTGTAGGCGGACGGCGTGACGACCCGACCGCGGGGCGTCCGCTGCAAAAACCCGATCTGCATCAGATACGGCTCGTACACGTCTTCGATCGTTTGGCTTTCTTCGCCGATGGAAGCCGCGAGCGTATCCACGCCGACGGGCCCGCCCCGGTATTTGACGATCATCGCCTCCAGCAGCTTGTGGTCGATCGCGTCCAGCCCCATCGGGTCCACCTGGATGCGCTCGAGCGCCTCAATCGCGATTTCTTCGGTAATGATGCCGTCGCCGCGCACCTGCGCGTAATCGCGCACCCGCTTCAGCAGACGGTTGGCGATGCGCGGCGTGCCGCGGGAACGCCGGGCGATCTCGCTGGACGCTTCGCCGACGATGCCGACGTTCAGCAAATCGGAGGTGCGGGAAACGATGTAGGCCAATTCCTCTTCCGTGTAATATTCGAGGCGGCTGACGACGCCGAACCGGTCGCGCAGCGGAGCCGACAGCAGGCCGGCTCGGGTCGTGGCGCCGATGAGCGTAAACTTCGGCAGATCGAGCCTGACCGAGCGCGCGCTCGGCCCTTTGCCGATAATGAAATCGAGCGCGAAATCCTCCATCGCCGGATACAGCACTTCCTCGACCGTCCGGTGAAGACGGTGGATCTCGTCGATAAACAGCACGTCGTTTTCCTGCAAATTGGTCAAAATCGCGGCAAGATCCCCGGGCCGTTCGATCGCCGGGCCGCTGGTCGTGCGAATGTTGACGCCCAGTTCGTTGGCAATGATGTTGGACAACGTCGTCTTGCCCAAGCCCGGAGGACCGTAAAGCAGCACGTGATCCAGCGCTTCCTTGCGCATTTTCGCCGCTTCGATATAAATCTTCAAATTTTCCTTGACTTGCGACTGGCCGATATATTCCGCCAAATACCGGGGACGCAGACTAAATTCGACAGCCTGGTCTTCCATCATCAAATGAGCGGTGACAATCCGGTCTTCCACCCGTTAAGTCCCCCTCTCCCGCTCTCTTATCCCTGGAACAACTGCTGAAGCGCCTGTTTCATCAGTCCTTCCGGCGTCTCATCGCCCTTCACCTTGTCCTTCAGCGCATGCCAAGCCCGATCCAGCTCGGCATCGCGGTAGCCGAGGCCTGCGAGCGCCTCGCGGGCAATGGCCCAGGCGGAATCGCTCTCCGCCCCCGCGGCCGGTCCCGCCGCAGGAGCGCCCGCCGCAGCGGCAAAGGGCAGGCCTTCCTGGACGGCGCCCAGCTTGTCCTTCAAATCCAGAATCATTCTTTGCGCCGTCTTCTTCCCGATGCCGGGCAACTTGGTCAGAAAGCTCAAATTCTCTTGCTGTATAGCAGACGTCAGCGCCTCCGGACGGCCGGCGGACAGGACGCCGAGCGCCACCCTCGGACCGATCCCCGATACATCCAGCAGCTTCCGGAACATCGACTGCTCCTCGCGCGTCGTAAATCCGAACAGTTGAATCGCGTCTTCCCGCACGTGATGGTGGATATAGAGCTGAATCGTCTCCTCGGTGCGGCTGAGCGCGTACGGATTCGGCGTGAACACCCGGTAGCCGACATCCCGCACGTCCAATACGACATATTCCGGTTCCACATGGACAACCCGGCCCCGCAGGAAATCGATCATGAAGGCTTCACTCCGTTCATCCGTTCAGTCAGGTTCATCGAATGCGCATGGCAAATCGCCACAGCCAGCGCATCCGCCACGTCGTCCGGCTTGGGCACGGCGGAAAGCTTGAGCAGCCGCTTGACCATCTCCTGCACCTGCTGCTTCTCCGCGCCGCCGTATCCGACGACGGACTGCTTGACCTGCATCGGCGTATATTCCCCGACCGGTATGCCGCGCTGCGCCGCCGCCAGAAGAAAAACGCCCCGCGCCTGTCCGACGCTGAACGCGTTGGTCACGTTTTTGTTGAAAAACAACTTCTCTACCGCAATCGTCTGAGGCTCGTATTTATCCAGCAGGGCGCAGGACGCCTCATAGATTTGCACCAGCCTCTGTTCCGTCGGCGTGTTCGCTTCCGTCTGAATGCAGCCGTATTGAACAGGCACAAGCCGGTGGCCGATCTGGTCCACGAACCCGAACCCCATAATGGCAATGCCCGGGTCGATGCCCAATACCCGCATGAGGGTTCCCCGCTCTCTTCTCTTCGCTATGTACCGCGCAAGCCTCGGAAACGGTCTTCCCCGAAGCTTCCGCTTGTCTAATGTGCAACAATACAGGATGCAATCTTTATCCTATTCGTAGATTATAGCAAATGTGCGCAAGAATGAGAACAAAAAGCCGAACACCTTCGTCCGGCAAAAGCCAAGGCCGGCACCGAAAGATGCCGACCTTTGCGGGAAACAGGGTTGTATTCGCCGTCCGCCAAGATGCACAACCACCAGGTAGTCCGTCCAGTACCCTACATCGTCATCCGCCGCGTGCTCAGCCTCCAAGTAATCCGTCCAGTAAGCGTCAAATATCCTCAACCTCGTTGTCTAGATTGGGGCTGTATAACAAAACAAGTGTTTAAAACGCTGTGACAAAAACGCCCAAATGCGAAAACGTCAAGATGGTACTTTCTATTGAAAAATGCTTGAAACTCTTAGCCTTCTCTACCTTACACGGTGCACCTGCACATAGCTGTCGACCGTATCGACGATGCGGATGGCCGCTTGCGCCGTCTTAACGACGCCGTTGCTGTACGTGACGGTGAACGTAAACGTGTAGTCCCCTTCCGGCAACTCGACAAGCGGGAACCCTGCGTCTTCGCTGCGGAGCGTTCCGTTCCAACGGGTAAGCTGCGGCGGATTGCTTCCGGCCAGTTCCTTCCTCAAACCCGAGCCCGCGTCCGCCGTTACCCTAAGCGGCTTGGTCGCGGACGCTCCCGTATCCGTCACGAGCGCCTCCAGCACGAACGCTTCCCCGGCCCAGAACCAGTTGGCCGGCCTCGGCGTTTCCGGATGCTTGGCATTGTAGTTCAGCCGGTTCGCTTCCCATTCGTCCGTATGCCGCACTTGGCCCGAAATCGTCAGCGGCCATACCCGAATGCTCTTTGACACCGTCACAGCTTCTTCTCCGTCGCTGACGTTCAACGTCATCGTCCATACGCCCGGCACATTCAAGACGGCAACCGGTCCGGTATCGGGATAAGGCGCGCTCCAGGTGTAAGCAAACGTGCGCTTCGTTCCGTCCGGCGATTCCAGCTCGTATCTCACATTCAACACATCCAGATCGAGGTCGTTCACCGCCGATTCGAACATTACGGTATCGCCTTCGAAGATCAGCTTCGGATTCCAGTCGAAATCCCCTGTAGGCGGCTTGTTCGTGTCGATGATGAAATACTTCGGCGAGCTCCAATCCGACCAGTCATAGCCGTCATAAACGCGCACCTGCACATACAGAACGACTTCTTCCGGCAAATCCGCCGAAGCCGTCCAGTTCGTCGTTCCGCCGATTCTCGCGCCGGAATCAAGCAGCACCAGCCCGCCGCTGTTCGATTTGATCACCTGTACCTGATATTGCGTCTGGGCGTCTCCGTCCGCATCGCCGTAAGTCCAAACGAATTGCGGCCGCAATAGGTCAAATTCCGTTGGGCTGCCGGGGCTTGCGCTAGCCGGGGTCGTGACGTTTGCCGCCGGTTTGCGGTTGACGACGCTTACGTTCTGCGACGTTTCCGCGTACAGTCCGTAGCTGTTGATGACGACCTGGCGAATCCGGAACGTGCCCATGCTGTTAAACGTCTTCGTCCATTGCGTGCGAGAGATGCTTTGCAGCGTCTCCGCGCCGCCAGCCGTCAGGTTCTTGATCCAGTATTGATGTTCAAGGTTCTCCCGGCCTCCGTCCTGCGGATCGCTCGCCGTCGAGTTGATCGTAAACGGCGTGCCCCGGTAGCCCGTCAGCGGCATCACGGTAAAGCCGGGATTCGGCGGCAGCACGGGAGAACCGGACACGACGAGCAGATCGGAGTCCCAATCGCTCCAGGCTCCGTACTCGTCCTTGACGGAGAGCTCGACGATGTAGCTGCCCGCCATCAGCCTCGTCGGCTTGGCATAGACGTAGGTTAGCGAGTTTGCGCTGCGGTAGCGGTATTTCCGCTCGATGATCCCGCGGGTCGCCGCGTAGTTGATGCCCGTATTTTCCGTCGAGTATTGGCCGTTTGCCGGATTAAACCGGTCCGGATCGTACGATCGGTCCACATAGGCAAGCGTGAAATCCGGATTCAAAATGACATCCTGATCCGCCACCGGCCTCCGATGCACCCGTATCCTGCCCGTTACTTCGTTCGACTCTTGGCGGTAAGCGGCAAAAGCATTGTCCGGATAATGGTGCTCCGGATGCGGATCGTCTTTCGTCCGGAACGTAAACGTATATTCACCGGGCAGTCCGAACGAAGTCACCGGGCCCGGAAAGCTCTGTCCGCTGCCGCTCCATGTCCCTTGGGGCTGAAGGAACACGTTCGGGTTGTGAACGTATTTCCATGCTTCTCCAGCCGTCAGCCGGGGGTCATTCTCGGGATCGTCGAATACGACGTCATAGGTCAGCGTTTCGCCGACCAGCACGACGCCTTCAATGGAGCCTGTCCCGTTTCCGCCGGCGTAGAAGGCGGCGCTGATGAACCATACGTCCTCTTGGCCGCGGCTGATGACGCCGAACTTGCCGCCCGTCCAAGCGGTTTCGGTAACGGTTGCCTGCCAAATTTTATTGACATAGACCTCAAACGTGTTTCCGGCCGGCTTGATCATGACCTCATACGTTTTGCCGGAAACGAGCGTATACGGCCTGCTGAATACGATGCTTGCGGAACCGCCCGCCGTCTTCTTGATCCGCAATTCCCCGGCCTCGAATTCGATGCTGTAATAATTGCGGTCGTCCTGCACGCGGTACAGGTAGCCGACGCCTTTGGCGCTGACGTTGTTCGGCATAAAGTTGGCCCGAACCGTGCTGCCTTCGGGAACGTTAGCCCCGATGACGATGTCCGGCGTCGGCTCGCCGGCTTCGAACAGCTTCGGCTTCTTCAGCGAACCGCTCGTTTTCAGCAAATAAAGGTATGAGCCAACCACGTCGCCTCTGAACTCGATCAGAAAGCTCTGATCGTCGTGCGGATAAATGTAGGCCGGTATGTGCTGAAAAGCTGGCGAAGCCCCACTGGCCATGACCGCAAACGTGTCCGGATCGTACGACGCGTAGTACACCTGATACTTGCCTTGGTTATAATACATGCCAAACAGGGTCACGACTCCGTCGGAACCGATAAACATTTTATCGACGCTGCCCTGAAACAAATTGCCGAACGGATATAAGGTTTGCAGCAGCTGCCCGTCCGCATCGTACACGTAGACAACCGGAACCCATGTCGATGAAGTTTGCGTACTAATCCAGATGCGGTTCGCGGCATCCTTACCTAAAATCTCGATGTAACGTCGATAATCCGGAAGCGTAAATGTCTTCTTTGTGGCAGCCCCGGTCAACGTATGCCGCTGAATGGTAAGCAAAACTTCGTTGGATTCTCGGTATACTCCGTAACTGGTCCCCTCGGCATCATAACCCAAAAAGGTATATCGGCTCAAACTTGCATTTCCGTTCGGATTACCCAGATCAAAAACAGTCGAAAGATCGGACGTCTTCTGTACAAATTCGTTGCTTTTCCCCGATTCAAGTCCAAACCGGATTAACCGGCCATATTTGGAGGAAACGCCAAGAACGACGCCGTTTAAATAGGGCGCGTAAGCAACCAGATTGCCGTTAAAATCATACTTGTTGTTGGCGATCAAGATGCCATCCGGAAGTCCGATCGGATGCATCGCCTCCGTACCAACCCCACCCACCCAGCTATATGTGATTCGATGCTTCTCTGCGCCGTTTTCCCGATCCAAGGCCAACAGAAAATACTGATATGGGTTATTCGGATTGCTAACGCCAACATACACCGTATGGTTGTGAATCATCAGTATGCCATCGACATTTCCATAGTTGATTCTTCCAGTATAGAAGCTTCTTACATGTCCAACAGGGCGCGGCAAAATTTTGGACCAAACCAGTCGAAAAGACTTGTCATATGCATACAAGTAACCGGTCCAACCCGCATCAACGGCCAGAATATACGTGTACTTTTCGTCTTCGCGAAGGGCAATCATTGATTTACCTGCGACTTCAGAAGGTATGATGTATGCAAAGCTGGCGTTGTTGTTCTGCAGTCCAGCAAAAGGCGCTTGATGCGGATTCTCTTCCAATCCCAGCGAGTTACTACCAAGTTCACCTAAGGCATGATAGAAAGGAGCCACTTTCGTTTTCGATTCTTGACTATAAAGCTGAAAGAACGGGAATTGCACATCCAGGCCGACATTGGTCAGTCTAACGCGTGTTTTGGTTTTAAGTACCCCATTGTCCAGCTTCCAGTTATCCTTATTGCCAACCGCGCCCGTTTGCAGATTGACGAAACGACCGGAGGCGTACAGGTCCGACATCAGGTACGTATACGTTTCTGGCGGATCGGTCAGGCTGCCGCGCGTCTTGACATCGATGCTGGGTGGGAGATTCTGAATATCCGCCGTTCGCTGCGCGACCGGCTGCGAATCCGAATTGCCGCATTTGCCGTAATCCTCGCAAACCGACTCCCGGAACAGGTATTTGCCGATCCGGGTTGGCTTGAACGCATAGGTGTCCACGTTCGCCGTTGAGTATGTCTGCCAGTTATCGTTATCAAAACCGTCATTGCCCGCGTCGTATTTGTATTGGAACACGCGGGAGACAATTTTGTCTCCGTCCGGACTGTAGGCGTTGCTCTTGATCGTCAGCGTGCCGAGCCGGGTTTCCTCCGGCGGCACGGTGAGCGTAACAATCGGCGGCTCGTCCGGCAGCACCGTGATGTCCTTCGTCGTAACGTCCGACCAACGGCCTTCGTCGTCCTTGACTTTGAGCGTCACCGTTTCCGTTCCAGGAACCGTGTAAACGTCTTTCTTGTTCGTCCAGACATAATCGACGATGTTCCGGCCAATCGGGCTGTACGAGCGGCTTCCGTCAATCGGAGACGGCAGCGGATGATTCTCGCGGACGACGGAAGGTGCGTCGATGACCGCAACCGGCTTCGGATCGACGACATTGAGCGTGGCCGAGGCTGTTACCTGTTCCCCATGCGTATCCGTCGCGGTGATATAGACCGTGTGAGCGCCGGTCTTGTCGGCCGTAATCCCGCTGAAAGACGAGCTGGTCAGATTCAGGTTGTACTTTTCTGGCAAGCCGGCCAGCCAGTCCGTGCTCTTGGTAAAATCCCACCCGACAATCGAGACCCAGTCGCCCGGATCGGGGTCGTACATTTGAGTCACCTGTAAATTGACGACATCCCCGAGATTGGCATTCGGTTTGGACCAAGCGATCTGTATGATTGGCGGATGATTTTCCTCCGGCTCCGGTTCCGGCAGCGGATCGGGAATCGTACCGCCGCCACCGTCGTCCCCTCCGCCGCCGTTCGGATTCTCGTAGAAGAATGATACCCATACTTCCGGTTGTCCGTTGTACAAATTGACCGTGATCGGCGAAGTAAAGGAGTAGACGGTATCCGAGTATCCGCCCGTGTTGTTTTGATTGCGCCCGATCAAGGTTCCGTAGGCTGTATTCCCGCTGAACGTCTCGGTGACAGGTAACTTTTCGTAATAAAACGTTTGTTCCTTGACTTTGCTGAAATCGCTCGACGAGCTGGTGCGAACCATATGCCGGACATGGATGGTCCCCTGCACGTTATCCGGCGGCGGCGCTTGCTTCTCCTCGTAATAGAGAAAGAGCGTATACGTGTTAAAAGTGTTGTCATACGTGAACTTCGGCGGGTTGCCCGGAATGAGGCTGCCGCTTGGCGGGTTGTCCGTCGTTGATTTTTTATAGCCCTTGTACGTATAGTTCTCATTCGTGGGCGGGGTGACCTGGTAAGACTGCCCGGCCACCATTTTGGTTGTGGTGTTGGGAAACACCGATGCCAAGCTTTGGCCGTCCGTCGTAAAATGTTTGACAATGAGCTGCGGCTCGACCTTTATGGTGAGCAGCATGGGGAAGTAGTAGGTGTATCCGATGTTGCCGCTTGGTGTCTGGCTTCTCTTCGGAAGTGGAGCATTCAAGTAAGAACCCGGCTGAAGCACCAGTTTAAACGAGACGGAAGATGTTCCAACGCCAAGCTGATCCATCTTTAAAATATGGAAACCCATGTTGGATTGATCTTTATAATTATCCCATTGGTCAGAGCGTGATTTCTGAAAAACTTTTTTCCATTTATCTGGATTACTTAAATATGTCGTATTCGTGAAAGGTACAACCTCAATACTTGTGATTTTTCGATTTGGGATATCGAAACTGTAGGGGAATTCAACACCAACTGCATCCCCTCCCGGAGCAAGAGGTTGCCATTTGCCAGCATCGTTTTCCCAAATCGCATAAGAGAACATAGCAATAAAATAGAAAGTATTCGGATCCCCCTGATTTCCAGACGCCTCTTTATCCGAAATTAGGGGTATGGTTCCAGCTTGTGTGGTCGGATTTCCGGTAAAAAAAAGACTGGCGACCAATGTGATCGCCAGCAGAAGAGAAACTATTCGTTTATAACCCATAAGTACCTCCTGTTTTTATTTAAACGGGTTTTCGAGTAGAATATACGAGCCTGCATCCACTTTAAAGTGAATGTACTGAATTTCTGAAGGATGTAACTTATCCCAATCTTTTACTTTCCATTGGTAGTTATCCCATTTATCTAATAGAGGAAAAATATCAATCTGGCTGCCGTCATTCAATTTTTGGCGCCAAAGTTCAATTCCATTTCTGGTTCGTGGAACCCCATCTCCTGTCAAAAATGACATTCCAAAGGTTGGCCCCCTATAATGAACCTTGATGACGGATTCATCCTTGTACTTGTCTAGCCACAGATTATAGATCTCAATATTACTGTCAACACCATAAGGATCAGGTATTAAAAGAGGAAATTGCTCTTTCTTAAAAATTCGCACACCATCCCGATGCCAATCATCAATAAGAAACGTCTGCGTTCCATAATACTTTTTAAAATCATCCAACGGTTGAACTTTCTTCACAACATCCTGCAGTACGGGCACTTCCTTCTTCCCGATCCACACATACTTGTCCGTTCCGTCCCACTCCACCGTCTGGCCGAGCGCCTCGGAGACGAAGCGCAGCGGGACCAGCGTACGGCTGTTCTTGACGACGGCGGCGCTGTCAAACGTCACCGGCTTACCGTTAACCGTCGCCGTCTTGCTGCCAATGGTCAGCACGACCACCTTGCTTCCTTGCGTAATCGTAATCATGTTGTTGGCGTAATTGACCTTTGCCCCAAGGTTCTCGGACACGACACGGATCGGCACCAGCACCCGCTGGTTGGCATCTACTTGCGGCCATACGTCCGGAAAGGCGATCCGCTTGCCATCGAGCAGCACGTTAATGTTCGGAATGCCATACTTGATAGGGGATGCCGCTCCTGCCCAAGACGCCGACATAACGAAAGCCAGAACCAAAATCATCAATACGCAACCTGTTTTCTTCGTCACAAAATTCTCTCCTTCTCGCCCGCTATATGTTTCCAATTATACCAAACCTATCTCGCTTCGAGTCTATGCCTTACGCCAAAATACCGTGTCCGCTGCCGGCATATTCCATTGTCAAAGAGCTTCAGACGGACCGGCTCCCCGATCCAGCCGAAAACACGAAAAAAGCACCAAAAGACGGTATTCAACCGCCTTCAGGTGCTTCCTGAACAATTAACCATATTTAGGATACTTTATTATAAAAACAGGCAGCAATTTCCGTCAAGCCCAAACAGCCCGATACCCGCCGCCGCCGCCGGATACCGGGCGTTTCGCTTCCTTACCCGGAAGATTTCATGACGTCCTTCGTTTTCTCCACGGCGAAATCGCTGAACGTCGACAGCACGCTGTTGTACTCGTCGCGATCCGTCACCCGGATGCCTTTGGCCAATTCTTTTAGCCGCTCCTTCGACAGGCTGCTTTCAAGCGAACCTACATCCAGTTGAAAAAAGGTCCGAATGACGTTTTCCTTCCTCGGCGGGCCGTCGTAAAGGGAGAGGTTGCCGTCCTCGTCCAAGGCGATCGTTGCCGTTTTGCGGCAGGCCGGAGAGAGATCGTCGACGGCTTCCTCCATCACGACGCGCCCGCTTCGGTCAAACGAAGCGCTCCATTCCCGATGCGCTTTCAGCAGTTCCATCGTTTCCCGCGTGGTATGCTTGCCCAGCAACCGCGATTCTTCTCCGCACAAATAAACGCGATGCAAAACGACTTCCACTTCGCCGTCCCATTTGGATAAAGCGGTCATCGTTTGCCCTCGGGATGTCGAGGCATCCTCATACGATACAGGGAGGTTGTCCGACCATACGGGCTGATCCTCGCCCTTGCCCGGCGGAAAGACAGACCACTCGTTTACATATTGATACGAAATATAGGCGCCGGCGAGGGTCGCCGCAAGGACAGCCCCCGCCCACATTCCTAAAGACCATATTGGCCGGCGTTGACGCTTGATGCGTTTCTTTAAGCCTCGAATCCTTAAACCAAACAATGAAATCCCCTTCTCTGCTGGTTTTAACCCTAGTCTGCCCGGGGATTCCATCATTATTCGCTAATCGTTACCACTTGATCCAAGGGTGGCTTTGTTTGCGTTTTGGTTTAGACGGTTGAGCCGCCGGTTTCGATTTGACTTTGACCTGAGGCTTGTTCTTCTTGCCCGAAGAAGCGGAAGCCTTTTGTCCCCTGTCCTCCTTGGCGCTGTCGTCCTGTTCTTCCAACGGTCGATGGTCATCGTCTTTCAGCGCTTCCGCAGACGGCATCACCGGAATCGGAGGGATCGAAGGATATCCGGAAAAAGGCGACACCGCCGCCGGATAACCGTACCCGCCGTACGGAGCGGCAAAGGCCGGCGAAATGTTATCGTACCCGCCATACGGAGCGGCAAAGGACGGTGAAACGTTATCGTGCCCGCCGTACGGAGCGGCGAAGGCCGGCGAGACGTTGTCGTGTCCGCCATACGGAGCGGCAAAGGCCGGCGAGACGTTGTCGTGTCCGCCGAACGGAGCGGTTGCCGGCCAATTTCCCGCCGCTTCAAGGCCTGCTCCGCCCGGATAACCCGGATAATACGATGTTCCCGCGCCGGCGACGGCCGTATTTGCACCGGGATAAGCCCCGTAAGAAGGATAGCCGTACGGAGCGTTTGCCCCTGCAACAGGATAACCTTCGCTCGACGGAAATACGTTCGCGGGCGCAACATTGGCCGCAGACACGTTCGGTCCGGTCCATAGCGGGGCGCCGGTGCAAGGATCGCATCCCCCGTGGGGCCATTGGGCTGCCGGCGAAACGTGGGATGGAGCCGCTACATTCGGCGATGCAAAAGGAGCCGCTGCATTCGGCGATGCGAAAGGAGCCGCGCCGACCGGATAATATCCGCCGTATCCGGGGTAATCCGAAGTGCCGGTCCAGCCGCCTTTTCCGTCGTGGCCATCGTAGGTTTGGGCCGGCTCCGTGCCCGTAAACGGAAACGCGGCATTTTCGGCGCTGACGTTTTCGCTTTGCGGCGAAACTTGGGCCGGAGCGTTTCCCCAATCGTGGCCGTGGGCGGCCACCGATCCGACATTCCAGCCGTAGCCGTGCGGAATTTCATGTGCCGGGCCCAGACCGTACCCGAATTTATGATGCGCAGCCTGTGCCGAACCGTAATCGAAACTTTGCGGTGCGATATTTTCCTGTTCCCAACCATACCCGTGTCCGTAGCTTTCCGCCTTCTCCGGCGAAACCTTGGGAATTTCGGGGCAAGGATGCTGAAAGTGAGCCGTCGCTTCCAACGCGGGAATAGGATAGGATTTGAACAGATCGGCATGCGGTTCCGCTTGGATTTTGAACGGTTCATGGTGGATCGGAACCGCGGCAATGTTAGGGGCAATATTGGGTTCGAAATGGGGGGCGATGTTGGGTTCGATATTCGGAGCAATGTTGGGAGCGATATTGACACCGATATTGGGCTCCACGTTAGCGATATTGGGACCGATATTGGGTTCTACGTTGGGTTTGACATGGGGTTCAATATTCGGGGCTATGTTGGCTTCTTTGGGCAATTGCGCATGCTCGACTTCCTTGGGCTTGACGCCGGTTTCATGTTTTTTTCCGGTTTCCGGCTTGATCCCCGTTTCGGGTTTGCCGCCGATGCCCGGCTTGAAGCCGGTTTCCGCTTTGACGCCCGTATCCTTTTTGCCCGAAGGCCACCCTCCGAAAGGCTGAACGTTTGCCGCGCCTGTTGCCGGAGCGTTATGTCCGCCGCCGAAATGACCTGACCCGATTTTCGGTATGTTCACGATCTCGCCGGTCAATAAAACGTTCGGATTTTTCAACTGCGGATTCGCTTTAATCAACGTTTCCAGCGGAATGCCCCATGCTTTGGACAGCTTCCACAGCGTGTCGCCCTGCTGAACGGTGTGCTGATGCATAATTTCGAAAGCAGGGTTGGCCGGCATCGGGATTTTGATTTTCATTCCGACGTCGATCTCGTCCGGGTTGGCGATTTCAGGGTTGGCTGCAATCAATTCCTCCAGCGCCACGTTGTACTTTTTGGCAATGAGATACAATGTATCTCCTTTTTTGACCACATGGATTTTCACGCATTTCCCTCCTGTGCGCATGATCGTTCCGTGTGGGCGATTGCCCCACACAACCATTACATCCTATGCAGGAGTTGGGCGTTTGACATCCATACGGGGATAAAAGTTGGATTCCTTCGGCTCCGACTGAATTTCGCCCGTGGAAGCGCCGGCCGGCTTCATTCGAAAGTTTCGGGGGAAGGCCGTGCAAACCGTCATCATGTAAAAAACCTCCGAAACCGCCGCGGGGGCGGAATCGGAGGCGATTTGCGGTTGTTAAAACGCTTTGACGCCGTCGACCGTAACGATTTTGCGGAATTCCTGCAGCAGATGGGTCGTAATCGGACCGGCTTTGCCGGCTCCGATGACGCGGCCGTCCACCTCGCGCACGGCAATGACCTCCGCGGCCGTTCCCGTGAAGAACACTTCGTCCGCCGTATAAACGTCATGCAGCGTGAACGGTTCTTCCTTCAGCGGATAGCCGAGCTTTCCGCACAGCTCCATGATGGCGCCCCTCGTTATGCCCTCCAGCGCGCCGACGTAGCAGGGCGGAGTGTACACGGTGCCGCGTTTGACGATAAAGATGTTGTCGCTCGACCCTTCGGCCACATAGCCCTGCGAGTTCAGCATGATCGCTTCGCCGACGCCCGCAAGGTTGGATTGGATTTTGACCAAAATGTTGTTCAAGTAGTTGAGCGACTTGATCTTCGGGTTCAGCGCATCCGGCAAGTTGCGGCGCGGACTTACGGATACCGAACGCAGCCCTTCGCGGTAAGCTTCCTCCGGATAGATGGACAGCTGCTCGACGATGATGATCACCCACGCCTTCGGGCAGCGCAGCGGGTCCAGGCCCAGGTTGCCGGGGCCGCGCGAGACGACAAGACGGATATAACCGTTGCGCATATCGTTTTTGCGGACCGTTTCGATCAGCGCCTCCTGCATTTCGGCATACGACAGCGGAATCTCCAGCATGATCGACTTCGCCGAATCGTACAGCCGGTCGAGATGCTCCTTGCAGCGGAAAATATTTCCGTCATAAATCCGGATTCCTTCAAAAATGCCGTCGCCGTACAAAAAGCCGTGGTCGTATACGGAAACTTTTGCGTCTTCCTTGGTGACAAACTGCCCGTTCAAATAAATCCATTGCTCTGCCATTTCGTCGATCCCTCCGAATTTTGCGTTTCACAACTAACCTTCATAAGGATAACTGGGGTACGAGCCCAGTATGCGCACCTGGCAGCCGATCGCCTCGATTTCCGCCAAGGCGGCGGGAAGAAGAACGGTATCCAGCGACATTTCGATATCGATAAAAAAGTAGTAGTTGCCCAGCTTTTTCTTCGTCGGGCGGGACTCGATGCGGGACAGGTTGATTCTCCGCCAGGCAAACGCCGACAGAACCTGATGAAGCGCTCCCGGGTAATCCTCCGGCAACGTGACGAGAATGCTCGTTTTGCGAAGAACGGCGTTTTCGTCTTCAAAAGGCGTTCGGCCGACAAGCAGGAAACGGGTATAGTTGTTGTCGTGGTCCGTCACCCGCTCTTCCAGCACATCCAGACCATATTCGGCAGCCGCCGTTTTGGTGCCGATCGCCGCCCAGCCTTCGCCCGGATGCTCGGAAACGGTGCGGATGGCTTCGGCCGTACTGCTTCGCGTTTCCATCTCGGCGTGCGGAAGGCGGGAACGGAGAAACTCGTAGCATTGCGCCATCGCGACCGGGTGGCTGATGACCTTGCGGATTTTGGCCGGGTCCCAGGACCCGCTTCCGCTCTCGCTTTGCAGCTCGGACAAGCGCCCGACCAGGTTCTGCACGGCCGGAAACACCCATTCGGCGCGAATGGGAAGGTCGACTTCATGGACAAGCCAGTCCATATGCAGGCTGACGGAGCCGTCGATGGTGTTTTCGATCGGAATGACGCTCCAGTCGGTATCTCCGCGGTCGGTCGATTTGAAGACGTCGGCGATCATGTTGTGGTAAACCAGTTCGACCTGCTTGCCGCGAAAAAAATAACGGGCGGCTTCGTCGGAAAAAGAGCCTTTCGGCAGCGCGGCGACAGTCGGTTTGCGCGAATGCGTGCTCACGCGCCCACCTCCGTTTCGCCCGCGGGCAGAAGCTGCTGCGGCTCCAGGCGAAAATCCGGATCGTCCGCGTGGAGCTTCCGGATTTCCGGTCCCCGCAAGCTCGGCTTCAGCCAGCGGATGTCCACCTCGATGTCTTCGCCGGCCATCGTCGCGGTCACAAACCGCTCCAGCTCTTCGCGCCGGTCCGAATCGGCTTCGACCAGCGCCAGCAGCGTCGGGCCCGCGCCCGACAGCACCGCGCCGAGAGCGCCGTGCTCCGAGGCCTCGCGCAAAATCTTGTCCATCCCCGGAACGAGCGCCGCCCGGTACGGCTGGTGCAGCCGGTCGCGCATCGCGTGGCGCAGCACGTCGAGCCTGCCGGTCGCAAGCGCGGCCGTCAGCAGCGAGCTGTGGCTCACGTTAAAGACGGCGTCGCCAAACGGCAGCCGCTCCGGCAGCACGCCCCGGGCGCGCTTGGTCGACAGCTCGAACGAAGGGATGACGACCATCGCCGTAAGCCCGGCCGGAGGATCGAAGCGAACCGCTTCCGCGCGCGCGCCGTCCCACGCGGCGGCGATCACGCCCCCGAACAGCGATGCCCCGACATTGTCCGGGTGGTTCTCGAGCTCGGTCGCCATCTGAAACAGCGTATCGTCGGACAGCGCGCCGCCGATCAGCGCATTGGCGGCGACAAGCGCGCCCACGATGGCCGAGGCGCTGCTGCCGAGTCCCCGGGTCAGCGGAATGTCGCTGCGGATGGCGATATGCAGCTCGGGAAGCTCGACGCCCGCCTTGGCGAACACGGCCTGGGCCACCTGATAGACAAGGTTGGACTTGTCCGTCGCAACGCCTTCCATCCCCTTCCCGAGCAGCGTAATCGTCGTTCCTTCCGCCCCGTCGGAAGGGCGCAAATCCACCCAAGCGTACAAAGACAGCGCCATGCCCAGCGCATCGAACCCCGGACCCAGGTTGGCCGTGCTTGCCGGCACCCGGACGACAACGCGGTCGCAAACGGCCGGACCGTTTCTGGAAGCCAGCGTCCTGCTCATGGCCGCACCCCGCCCGGCTTCCGCCGTGCGCCCCGACCTTCGGCACGCACGCAAGAGCGGCCTTCTTCCATTTTCATCTTATAAAGCATAAGAAGACTCCTTTGATCTCTTGGTGTGCTGAACGAAGCGTCTTCAACCCTCGACGCGGTAAACGCTTTTGACTTTGCGGATCGAGGGCAGATCTTCAAACGCCTTCAGCACCTGGTTGATCGCGGCCTTGCTGGCGCTGTGCGTCGTGATGATCAGCTCGGCCCCGCTTTGCTCCGCGTTGGCAGGCTGCATGACGGACTCGATGCTGACGTCAAGCTGCGAGAACACCTGCGCGATCTGGGCCAGAACCCCGGCGCGGTCTTCCACATTCAGCAGCAAAAAGTATTTGGATGCGATTTGTTCGTCGTTTTTCAGTTTTTTCTCGTTGTAGGAGATGGCGGTCCGGCGTCCGTTAATGCCGAGCTTGGCATTTTTCACGACGGCCACAAGGTCCGCCACGACCGACGTCGCCGTCGGCATTTCGCCCGCGCCGGGGCCGTAGAACATCGTTTCGCCCACCGCTTCGCCGTACACGTAAACGGCGTTAAAGACGCCGCCCACCGACGCGATCGGATGGCTGCGCTTGACCAGCGTGGGCTGCACGCTGACGCTGATGTAATCGTCCTGGCGCTCCGCGATGCCAAGCAGCTTGACTTCATAGCCCAGCTGCTGCGCATAGCGGATATCTTCCTGCGTCACCGAGCTGATGCCTTTGACGTCGACGTCTTCGAGCGCCACGTTGGCGCGAAAACCGAGCGTGGACAAAATCGTCATCTTGCGCGCGGCATCCAGCCCCTCGACGTCGGACGTCGGATCGGCTTCGGCATAGCCGAGCGCCTGGGCTTCCTTCAGCGCCTCGTCGTACGACGCGCCTTCCTGGCTCATTTTCGTCAAAATGTAGTTGGTCGTGCCGTTGACGATCCCCATGATTTTCGTAATGCGGTCCGAGGAGAAGCCTTCGATCAGCGTACGGATGATCGGAATGCCGCCGGCCACGCTCGCTTCGTACAGCACGTCGCAGCCCTTCTCGTGGGCCTTCGCCAATATCTCCTGCCCGTGCAGCGCCATCAGATCCTTGTTGGCGGTGACGACGTGCTTGCCGCGTTCGAGCGCTTCAAGGATAATCTTTCTCGTCTCCTCGATCCCGCCCATCACTTCGATCACAATGTCGATATTCGGGTCGCGGACGATTTCCCACGGATCTTCCGTCAGCTTGGAAGGCTCCACCGCGATGCTTCTTTTTTTGTGTCGGTCTTTGACCAGGATCTTCTCGATCGAAATCGGCGAGCCCGTCTGGCTCTGCAGATCTTCCTGATGGCCCTGAACGATGCGGACCACTCCGGTTCCGACCGTTCCAAGTCCAAGCAATCCTACTTTTACCGGTTTCATCAACACGTTTCCTCCTCGGATGAGAAAAGCATAAAGGCAACAAAAAAATCAAGCCCGAGCGCCGCGCGTCAGCTTCGGCCGACAACGGTCGCCCGTCTGACGCCGTCCAGCGACTTCAGCTTGTCGACCAGCTCGTTTAACGTTCCGCCAAGCTGCGAGGTGTCAAGCGTCACCACTACGTTCGCGAGTCCCTGCAGCGGAATGGATTGGGAAATGGTCAGCACATTTCCTTCGTTCACCGCCAGCATGCCGAGCACTTTGGACAAAACACCCGACCGGTGCTCCAGGTCCATCGACAGGGTGGCAATGCGTTCGCGGGTCGTCTGCTCGAGCGGATAAACGCCGTCTTTGTATTTGTAGAAAGCGCTTCGGCTAAGGCCCACGCGCTCGGCAGCCTCGTTGACTGTCGCGGCTTCCCCGCGCCTGAGCAGCGCCTTCGCCTGCTCGGTCTTGAGAATGCCGTCCGGCAGCAAATCCTCGCGGACAACGAAATAACGTTCCGCCATTTTCCGTCCTCCCAGGAAAGACGAATGTCTGTGTATAGTGGACATTATACCGAAAGAGGCGTTTCGCGGCAATAGGCAGGACAAATAATCGTGAGGGACCGGACGGGCGGACAATTCCCATGCGTTTTTTTCCTTGCCCCAAGCTAGAAACAAAAAAAGAGGCGTCTTTCCAGCAGAACGTCCCGCCGTTAAGACACCCCTTGCAACCCCCAAAATGCGTACCGCAACTATGCAATTGCAGCAGGATTCCGCCTTAGACGTTTTGCATATGCGAAGCGCACGGCGCTTCTCGTGCTGTTAATCGTCATCGAACAGGTAAGCGTCCTTACCGCCTTCGAAAAACTCGAACTCGAATTCGCCGACCCGGATCGTATCCCCGTCCTTGGCGCCGCGCTTGCGCAGTTCCTCGTCAACCCCCATGTTGCGCAGGATGCGGGCAAAACGCATAACCGCTTCATACGAGCTGAATTGGGTCCGTTTAACCAGCTTCTCGATCTCTTCGCTCTCCACCACGAACGTCTCGTTGTCGCGGGAAATGTTGAACGGACGCTCGGGTTTGCGTTCCATCCGGTAGACGACGTTTTCCGAGCGCTCGCCGCCTTCGGTCCCGGCTTGCTCCGCCTCGGCCGGCAGCGAGTCCAAAAGCTCGGCCGCCTTGTACAGCAGCTCGTTTACGCCCTGGCGGGTAATCGAGGAAATCGGCATAATGATCGTGCCCGGGCGGGAAGCTTCGACCTTCTCGCGGAACACGGCCAAATGATCCGCCGCCTCGGGAATGTCCATTTTGTTGGCGGCGACAATCTGCGGCCGCTCGGCCAGCTTGGCGTTGTACAATCTCAGCTCTTCGTTGATTTTGACCCAATCGTCGTACGGATCGCGCCCTTCCAATGCGGCCATGTCCACGACATGGATGATCACCCGGGTACGCTCCACGTGGCGGAGAAAATCGTGTCCGAGACCGACGCCCGCATGGGCGCCTTCGATCAGCCCCGGCAAATCCGCCATCACGAAGCTGCGGTGGTCGTCCAGTTCCACGACGCCCAAGTTCGGGGTGAGCGTCGTAAAATGGTAGGCGCCGATCTTCGGGCGAGCGCCCGATACGACCGACAGCAGCGTCGATTTGCCGACGCTCGGGAAGCCGACAAGCCCGACGTCCGCCATCACCTTAAGCTCCAGCACGACCCAACGCTCCTGGCCTTCCTCGCCGTTTTCCGCGATGGCGGGCGCCGTATTCGCCGGGCTTTTGAACCGGATATTGCCGCGGCCCCCGCGGCCGCCCTTGGCCACGATGACTTCCTGCCCGTGACGGGTCATGTCCGCGATCAATTCTCCCGTATCGTCGTCGTACACGACGGTTCCGGGGGGCACCCGCACGATCAAATCTTCGGCGTTGGCCCCGTGCTGGGATTTGTTGCGCCCTTTTTCCCCGGGCTTCGCCTTGAAGTGCTTCTGATAGCGAAAGTCCATAAGCGTTCTGAGGCCTTCGTCCACGCGGAAGACGACGTTGCCGCCGTTGCCGCCGTCTCCGCCCGCGGGTCCTCCTTCCGGCACGTACAATTCGCGGCGGAATGCGACCAGTCCGTCTCCGCCGTCTCCGCCTTTTACATAAATTCTCGCCTTGTCCACAAACATGATGCATTCACTCCGTTATGCAGGCTGTTCGGCTTTATCGCAAAGCGGAAACGCGATCGTCCAACGCAGACGGTCTTCGGCGCCCTTGCCGCCATCCCATTCTTCCGTCAGGTTCCCAAAGCCTTTCAAAGCCTGCTCCAATTCTGTTGCGATGCTGTCCCGCGCTATCAGTTCCCCTTCGTAAACCATGCCGAGCCGCACCCGCCGGCCCTCCGCGCCGAAACGAAGCCGGAGCACATAAGGCTCTTCCGGCGCTGCAGCGGCATGAACGCGGATGACGTTCACAAGAGCGGCGACGGCCCCCGTCAGATTGTCCTGGTGCGGGCCGATCAAGTCGGGATTCCAGCTGTCTTCGATTTCCGCTTCAAGGTGTATCGCATGGCCTGCGGCGCGGAACGACAACAAGTATACGGCCAGGCTCGGAATGCCGATCCGCGATATGCGGCTGTCCCGTTCCATCCGGTTTCTTATTCTGTCCACGACGTCCATTGCTTTTTCGTATTTCTTAAGCTTCAAGTAGCCGTATAAAATTTGCACTTCGTTCATCCAGTCGTGCCGATGATGGCTGAGCATGTCCACCGCGGCGCGTTGCGCGTGGTCGACGAGCCGTTCGTGGCGACGTTGCATGTGCCTGCGATCGAACGCAATGAACAGCGCCGCGGCCAGGGCGTTCCACAGTACAAAAACTACCAAGGGCCACCAGGCGTCCCGCCAAACAAACACGGCCGCGCCCGGAAGCGCCAGCGAAGCGGCGAGAACTGCCGCCCATGCAATCCGATGTTTTGACATCATGCGACTTCCCCGTTTCGATCATTCAAGTCAAACGGCTGCGCCCGAATCTTCCGGTCGCACATGCTGCATTCACACCGGTTCGGAGCGGACAGCGCAGCGGCATGCCTTCCGAACCGCTTTGAACCAAAAACCCCGGCTCACGCTGTGGCCGGGGTTCTGGTTGAAAAGTATTAGCCTTCGAGAGCTGCGGCGACTGGCGCTTGCTCGACAGGGTATACGCTGACTTTCTTGCGGTCGCGTCCCCAACGCTCAAACTTGACGACGCCTTCGACTTTCGCGAACAGCGTGTCGTCCTTGCCGATGCCGACGTTGTTGCCCGGGTGGATCTTCGTGCCGCGTTGGCGCACCAGAATGCTGCCCGCAGTCACGATTTGGCCGTCGGCGCGCTTCACGCCAAGACGCTTCGAATGGCTGTCGCGGCCGTTCTTGGTGGAACCGACACCCTTCTTCGATGCGAACAACTGAAGATTCAGCTTCAACATGGATCTCAACCTCCTTTTTTCGCGGTTGTTTCCTTTATCTTCACGTGCTTTCCGTATTCTTCCGCTATGGATTGCAGGGCGACAACCATGCCTTCCAGCAGCAGCTGCACCTGGTCGTTCCGGCGCTCGTCGTCCCCCGCAGGAGCGGTTGCCGACAGCCAGCCGGATTCAACCTCCGTAACGGGAACAAGCCCCGTCAACTTCTCGATCGCATTCACCGCGCCGACCGTAACGGCAGAAACGCCCGCGCAGACGATGTCCTGGCCGGGGTCTGCGTAATGGGCGTGACCGGAAACGGAAAACCGCACGATCCGGCCGTCTGCCCCGCGAAAAATGTTCACCGTAATCATCGCGGCCTGCCGGTTACGCCTTGATGGACTCGATGGTTACTTTCGTGTACGGTTGGCGATGGCCTTGCTTCCTGCGAACGTTCTTCTTCGGTTTATACTTGAAGACGATGATCTTCTCGCCTTTGACGTGCTTCTCGACTTTCGCCGTAACCGAAGCGCCGGCTACGAGCGGAGTGCCGGTTACAAACCCGTTGTCGCCGGAAACCGCAAGCACACGGTCAAACGTCACGGTGTCGCCTTCGTTAGCGGACAGCTTCTCCACGAAGATGACGTCGCCGGCTTGTACTTTGTATTGCTTGCCGCCGGTTTCGATAATCGCGTACATATGTGCACCTCCCCATGTCCAAGACTCGCCTCAAAGGGTGCCGGCCGCCGCAGCTTGGCACAAGCTTCGCCGGAACGCCGGACTTTCGCTACCCGTTGGAGTGCGGTTACAGCATGCAATTGTTTTGAGCACTTTGCACGCACTATAGAATTTTATCACATAGGCCAAAGGATTACAACCGTCAATTCGCCGGCCGCATGCTTGCCGTTTTGCCGTTTGCCAGGCCGTCGCTTTATCGTAAAAAAGCAAGAAACGGTATACCGGCAAAAAACGAAATGGTATAACATTAAATGAATAGCCTTACACTTGCGGTATCGCGAAAAAAGGAGGGTGCGCATGTACGAGCTAAAAACAAAGGAGACCGAAGCCAGCGTCATCGAATTTATCGAACAGGTCGAAAACCCGAAAAAACGCGAGGACGCGTATCGGTTGTTGGATCTGTTCACCGAGACGACCGGTTATCCGGCGAAGATGTGGGGGCCCAGCATTATCGGTTTCGGCTCTTACCATTACAAATACGAATCCGGCCACGAAGGCGACGCTCCGCTGGTCGGCTTTTCGCCCCGAAAAGGAAAAATCAGCTTGTATTTCGCGGCGGGCGACCCGAACCGGGAAGAAGGGTTAAAAAAACTCGGAAAACATACGACGGGAAAAGCGTGCGTGTATATCAACAAAGTCGACGATATCGATATCGAGGTTTTGAAACAGTTGATCGTTCAGTCCGTTACGTTTTTGCGGGAGACCTATCCGGACCCGAGCAACGCCTGATCAAACGGGCAAGCAAAGCAGGCGGTTCGCTAGCCTTCCCTTGCCCGCTCCGCGCCGCCCTGCCGCTCTCTGCGCGGAAAAGGCGGCGCCGGCGGGTCCGTCAGCGCGGCGGAAGCCCGGCAATCGGCTAGCGGATATAAATCTTTCCCCTGCCTTTGCAGGCGGAACACGTCTCGTAGAAATAGGATTCGACGTTGGCCCGCGCCTTCTTGCGGGTCAATTCCAGGAGGCCGAGCCGCGTCCAGCCGAGCACCTGGCATTTCGTCCGGTCGCTCTTCATCGTCGCCTCCAGCTGCTGAACGACCTGCTGGCGATGCTGCTCGCTCTCCATATCGATGAAATCGACAATGACGATGCCGCCCACGTCTCTAAGTCGCAGCAGACGGGCGATCTCCGCCGCAGCCTCGAGATTCGTGCGAAACACCGTTTCCTCCAGATCGACCGTCCCCGTATATTTGCCCGTGTTGACATCGACAACCGTCAGCGCTTCGGTCTGATCCCAGACGAGGTAGCCCCCGCTTTCGAGCCAAATCCGCTGTTGAAACGCCCTGTCGAGCTGAGCGTAAATATTGAATTTTTCATAGAGGGGCTCGGGGTCCCGGTACAGCCGAAGACGGTCCTCCATCCCGGACGCCGTCTTGAGCATGTAAGCCCGCGCGTCGCGGTACGCGTTCTCGTCGTCGATAATCAGCTCTTCGGTATCCGGCGTGAACACATCGCGCACCATCCGCTGAACAAGGCCAAAATCGCGATGCAGCTCGCTCGGCGCGGCCGCCGTCTCGGCCGCCGCCAGGATGCCCTGCCAGATGCTCCGCAGTTCTCCCAAATCTTTGGCCAGCGATTCCAGCCCTTCGCCTTCCGCATTGGTCCGCAAAATCACGCCTTCGCCCGGCCTGCGCAGCTCCTCGGCCATATGCTTCAAACGGCTTCGCTCCTGATCCTGCTCGATCTTCTTCGATACGCCGACATAATCTGCGTAAGGCATATAAACCAAGGAGCGTCCAGGCAGCGAATAATGCGTGGTCACGCGAGCGCCCTTTCCTCCGAGCGGCTCTTTCATCACTTGTACGATCAGTTCGTCCCCGGGCTTCAGCAGCTCCGTAATGGCCGGCTTCACCTTCGGTTGCTTGTCGAGATGGGGATGCAGCACGTCGTCGACGTACAAAAACGCGTTTTTGGACAGGCCGATGTCGACGAAGGCAGCCTGCATGCCGGGCAGAACGTTGACAACCCGGCCTTTGTAAAGGTTGCCGACCAGCGACGCCCCTTCCGACCGCTCGACGCTGAATTCCGTTAGCCTTCCGTCTTCCACAAGGGCCGACTGGGTTGCATGACGCGTACAATGGACAAGCAGCTGCTTCATACCTGCCTCCCTTCCAAAGCCGTTTCTCCCATTTTACATGAAAAAACGAGAATCCGCATGTCCGTTTGTGAGCGTTCCGATAAACCCGTCGATCATGATGCCTTCGGGCACGACGCGGACGATTTTGCCCCTGTTCATCACATAGACCAGATGATAGCGCTCTTTCATCAGCAGATGAATAACCGAGGAGAGCGGGCGATGCTCGGCGACGACGATCGGCTGGGCCAGCGTTCCGCCGTCGATTTCGGATTCCGAGCGCCGGGCCCGATGAACCAGAAACCGGAGAAACACAAACGGCACGTTGCGCAAGTACGACCAGTTCGAAGCGCACAAAAACAGGCCGACCAAAAGCAAATTCAACTGCAGCAGGCCGCCCAGAAAAAGCGGAAAAACGGACAGCAGCACCACCGCGCCGCTCAGCGCCAGGCTCGTTCTCGCGCTCCAGACCAGCGTCTTGTGGTACGGCAGACGCAGGCTGATCCAGGCCTGCGCGATCCTTCCGCCATCCAGCGGCAAGACCGGTACCAGGTTAAAAAAAGCGATCGCCGCATTCGCCCGGATAAAATCTTCCGCCCATGACGGGTCGATCAGCCCGGCTTGTCCCGCCAGCCAGGCGCCGCCGGCCAGAACGGCGTTTTGCAGCGGGCCGGCGATCGCGACGATCGCTTCCTCCCGCGCCGGAATCGTTCCGGCGCCTTCGGCTTCCATGACCCCGCCGAACGGCAGGAGCTTTACTTCTTTTACCTTCCATCCGTAGCGAAGCGCCATGGCGAGGTGCCCCAGTTCGTGAAACAGCACGATGGCAAACAGCGCGGCCGTCTCCAAGAAATGCCCTGTCGCAATGGATGCAAGCATCAGCAGAACAAACAAGGGATGAACCTTAAACGAGACGCCCCGCCATTTAATCAAACGGCACCACTTCCGCCGGGTCCAGCGTTTTCCCGTTCTGCTCCACGGCAAAATACAGCGTTCCTTCCCCCGCCACGCTGCCGTCGCCGTTCCGTCCACCGCCGAGCTCGCCGAGCTTTTGTCCCGCTTTCACCCAGTCGTTCGGCTTCACTTCGGGGTCCGCCACGTTTCCGTAAACGGTCACGATGCGATTCACATGCTGAATCAGAATCGTCGCCAGCCCTTCGTCGCCGGTCGTCACCTGGGTCACCCGTCCCGTATGAACGGCAAAAACGGGACTGCCCTCCGGGGCCGCAAGCCGGATTCCGGCTTCGCCGGCGTCAAATCCCTGCACGATTCGCCCCTCGAGCGGCAGTACGGTTTCCTCCCGGGTCCAGTTTGCGCTGACGGCGCGCGTCTCCTCCTGCTGGCGGAAGATCGGCAGAAACGACGGCGAGCCGTCAAACGTACGCTCATACCACGCTTCGATCGCCTGAAAGTCCATATCCTGCGTAACCGCCGCAATCGCCCAGTCCCGCGCCTGCCCGCTGCCGGGAAGCTCCAGCCGGAGCCATCCCCACAGGGCGGCCAAAAGAAGTCCGGCGGCAACCGTGCGGACGGCCAATTCTTTCATGAATCCGCGAACACCGCTTCCCGGTACCGTCCGGCCGGGCCCGCTTCCGTTGCCCGCGCCTCCCGGTTCTCCGGCGCCCGGCAACCGGCTCAAACCGGCAAGGCCGATGCCGCTCCGGTCCGATCCTCCGGCCAATTGCCGCTGCCGTTCCTTCCACCATAGTTCCGGGTCGGCTTCGGCGGCTTTCGAAACGCGGCCGGCCCATCCCGCATGGGCAGGGGTAGCAGGGCCCGCCGCCGGCTCCGGAAGCGGACGCTCCGCTCTTCCGGCCGTCTCCGGCCGCGCCGGCCCGTCATCCCAGGCGTCCCCGGCCGGCGGTTCCGGCACGGTCGGGCCGCGAGGAATTTCTATTAATTGCTGAATGCGCAACCGTCTCCGTTCGCGGACGCTATTTCGAACCCGCATCTTTCGCACCCCTTGTCCGTTTCCTTTGTAACACGATATGGCGGACAAGGCCGGTTTAGACCAACCGTTGCAATGCCAGCCGGGCATGCAGCGACCTGCGGAGCGGCCGGCCGGGAACGCGGGCAATAAAAAACCTGCCCGATTCGGCCGGTAGGTCTTGCCGATGAGGGCAGGCTTATGGGTGATTCGCGCTTGCGGTTCCGAAACGGCTAAGGGTCCATGGTGTACTTCTCCTGGTGAGCCTTGATGCTGAACACAAGACCGATACAGATCATGTTGAGCAGCAGCGAGGTGCCCCCGTAGCTGATGAACGGCAGCGTAATGCCGGTAATCGGCATGATGCCGATCATCATCCCGATGTTCTGGAAAATCTGAAAGACCATCATGGACGCGATGCCGATGATAACGAACGATCCCCGCAAATCGTAGCACTGGTAGGCAATCAGAATCATTCGGTATATAAAAATGAAATACAATAACAGCAAAATCGCCGAGCCCTGAAATCCGAACTCCTCGCCGATGACGACGAAGATGGAGTCGGAGTAGGTGTACGGAATAAACTTCCGGTTTTTCGACTCGCCCTGCATATAGCCGTCGCCGGTCAAGCCCCCCGACCCGATCGCGATCTTGGCGTACTCGGATTGCCGGCGTTCGTCCGCCGTCGCCTGGTCCGGATGGATATAGGTATTGATCCGCTGGTACCAGTGAGACTTATTGTGGTCGGACAGGAATTCCTTGATTTCCGTATTAAACGCGTTGAATAAGGTGACGAAAAGCACCAGACCCGCAACGACCGAAGCAAGACCGATCAGCACGTATGTGTAGCGAACGTTGCCGATCCACAGCATGCCGAGCACGATAAAAATATAAATGATCGCGTTCCCGAGGTCCGGCTGAATCATGACGAGCGCGAACGGCACGATCGAAGCGGCGGCAACGGCCATCACGTCGGTGCGGAACCGGAGCGGCTCCCCTTGCCGCCTGCCCATGATGGCCGCTACGGCAATAATCAGAAACAGCTTCATCAATTCCGCCGGCTGAAACGTCAGCCCTCCCCCAAGATCGAACCAGCCTTGGGCGCCGTTGCGATTTGAGCCGAAGAAAAAGACGAGAATAAGCGACAAAATGCCGAGTGCATACCAGACATACCAGGTCTTCAATAGAAGCCTGTAATCGAATAGCGTAATCAACAGCAAAATAACAAAGCCGACCCCGTAAAACATCAACGTCTTGACGTCGGAGTTGGCGAATTTCGGGTCGTTGAAGGTGGCGCTTCGAACGACAAGGGCGCTGATCACCCCGAAGGCGATCAGAATCAGCATCATCAGCCAGTCGATTTTCTTGATTCGGTTCAGCAAGCGGAATCAACCCATTCCGAGAAACTTCTTGAACCGACCGAACATGCCGCTTTTCTCCTCAAGCTGCATCAGGGGAACGGTCTCCCCGAGAATGCGTCTGGCGATGTTGCGGTAGGCGATGGCGGCTTTGGAAGCCGGATTGATCACCGTCGGTTCTCCGTGGTTTGCGCCTTTGATCACATTCTCGTCATCCGGCACAATCCCGAGCAAATCGATGGCAAGCACCTGGCAAATATCGTCGATCTCCAGCATGTCGCCGTTTTTGAGCATATTGGGGCGAATCCGGTTAATGATCAGCTTGGGACTGGAAATCCCCTTTTTCTCCAGCAAGCCGATAATGCGGTCGGCATCGCGGACGGCGGCGTTTTCCGGCGTCGTCACCACGATGGCTTCGTCCGCCCCGGCAACGGCATTCTGGAACCCTTGCTCGATCCCGGCGGGACAGTCGATAATCACATAATCGAAATCGGGCTTGAGGTCTTCCACCAGCTTGCGGATCTGCTCCGGAGAAACGTCATTCTTGTCCTTCGTCTGGGCGGCAGGGAGAATATAAAGCTCGTCAAACCGTTTATCCTTCACGAGCGCCTGATTGAGCCTGCAGCGCCCCTCCACAACGTCGACAAGGTCGTAAATGATGCGGTTTTCAAGTCCCATCACCACGTCCAGGTTGCGCAGACCGATGTCCGTGTCGACCATGCACACTTTTTTCCCCATAAGCGCCAGTGCCGTCCCCAGATTCGCCGACGTGGTCGTTTTGCCGACGCCGCCTTTCCCTGAAGTCACGACGATCGCTGCTCCCATCGATTTACACTCCTTTGAAATGCAAGACTTCTTTGCGGTGATGATGCAGATGCGTCAGCTTATCCAACGCCATGACACCGTCGCGCAAATAAGCAAATTCCATCCAAGGTTCGGACGAAGTCCACTCCTCGGGCGGCCGGCTGATGACATCCGCGATACGCAGCTGCGTAGGCGTCATGCGCGAGGCCGCGATAATGGCGTCCGGACGGTTCGGATAGCCGGCGTGCGCGACTCCCCGCAGCGCTCCCAGGATATAGATATCGCCTGTACAACGCACGATTCCGCCCGGATTGACGTCGCCAAGCAGCAACAAATCGCCGTCAAACTCGAGCGTCTGGCCCGAACGCACGATACAGGCTATCGTATGTAAGGCGTTTTTGCGGCCGGCCGCTTGATCGGCTTCGGCATCGCTTTCGATGCTTTGCACCAGAAAATTGCCCTGGCGCCGAATGGCGGAGCGAATCCGTTCCTTCTCGTCCTCGCTTAGCTGCCGGGAACCGAGCTTGACGGTGACATGAACGATGGGGCCCGCGAGCTGCTGCTCGTGCTTGTCCAGCTTGGCCTGAAGCTCGTCCAACAGCGACACGAAGTCGCACTGATCGTCAAGCAGGAATACGAGTCCGTCTTTGACGCCTTTGATCGTAACCGCTGATTTGCCGTTCAACTTTCGCTCCTCCCCCACCCTAACCAATTCTGCCAGATAAGCCCGAATTCCTGCCGAGCGCTTCTTAGCCCCCGTTTTCTTCGGCGGACGAGGCGATGTTTTTTACGAGCCATCTGCGAACCGGAATATACAGCAAGAGAGCAAGCAGTGCCGAAATCAGCAACGTGGGCACGATATGCCAATATACCGCGAACGCAAACGTCACATTGACCAACTGAAACAGATCGTATATGCCGTATACCATCATATCGAGCAAAGCGCTTCCCAAAGCGACCGAAACGAGCGTAAAGCTCAGCGTGCGGGGGCGGCGCTCTGCGATCAGCCCGAGCAAATACCCCAGCAAAGCCATCGAAAACCCGTAGGCGCCGATCAACTTGCCGTAAAACAAGACGTCCTCCAGAAGACCGAAGCCAAGCCCGAAAAAGAAGGCCCGGTGCCGGTTTCCGTAGAGGGCGACAAATACCGTCATAATAAAAGGCAAATGAGGCAGCAGACGGTCGCTCCACCCCGGCGGAACAAGCCAGGGCAGAACGGACGTCTGAACAAGCAAAAGCAGAACCGTCGCCAGAATCGTCCAGTTCATTCGCATGTTCACGGCGCATCCACATCCGGCGTAACCACGACGAACACGTCGTTGAGATGGTCGAACTTCGCGGCCGGTTCAATCGTAGCCGTGTGCGTCAGGCCGAAATCGCCGACCTGGCTGCTGACCACTTTACCGATAATAAGGCCTCTGGGGAACACGTTGCCCAAGCCGGACGTAATGACAATGTCGCCTTCCTTGACAACGTCGTTCTCGTCGATTTTGCTCATTTGGAGCACGTTTTTTTCCTTGTCGAAATCCACGATGCCGAACGACTGATCCTCGCGGCCGAAAATCGTGGCCGCAATCGAGATGGAATCGGTCGAAGTCGAGCTCAGCTCCGTAATCGGCGTCACCGTGGAGGTGAACTCCGATACGCGGCTCACCAGACCGACAAGCCCGTCCACCGTCGTAACCGCCATCTTCTCCTTGACCCCGTCGTGGGAACCGAGGTTGATCTTGATGGTCGGGTCGTACGGGTTGGAACTGTTCGCCACGACTTGCGCGATCAGAAACTTGTAGTTGTAAAGCTTCTTCTGACGTTCGGTAAAGTTGAGCTCCTCCTGCAGGGCTTCGTTTTGTTTGGCGATCAGGTTGTAGCGGATTTTGTCCTCCGTGTAGCGGGCGACGGTTTGCCTAAGCTCCTCGTTCTCCTTATACACGTCGGAAAGACGGCTCAGATCGCGAAAAAAATCCGCCACCGCCCCAACGGGCCGATACAACGCGCCCTGCAGCGTTCCGAAGGTGTCGTTGATAAATTTCTCGGGCCAGGTCAGCTTGCTGCGGCCAAAGGTGTATCCCAGCAGGGCGATCGCCACCATGACTCCGATCATCAAAATGAACAAGCGCTTGTTGCGCACGATCCTAAAAATATCCGCTCACCCGCTTCCTTTCACCGGGCATTTCGCAATGCCGATTAGCGGCTGGACCTCGTTTTGAACAGGTGAATGTTGTCAAGCGCGCGTCCCGTGCCGATGGCCACGCAATCCAGCGGGTTCTCGGCCACGATGACCGGCATTCCCGTTTCCCGTGCAAGCATCTTGTCGAGGTTGCGCAGCAGCGCGCCGCCGCCGGTCAGCACGATCCCCCGGTCCATAATATCGGCGGACAGCTCGGGAGGACATTTCTCCAGCGTCACCTTGACCGCCTCGACAATCGCGTTCACCGTATCGGACAAGGCTTCCGTAATCTCGTCCGAAGTGATGGCGAGCGTCTTCGGCAAGCCGGTGACGAGATCGCGGCCGCGAATTTCGATCGATTCGACCTTGTCCAGCGGCAGGGCGGAGCCGATCTCCATTTTGAGCTGTTCGCTTGTCCTCTCTCCGATCATCAAATTGTACAGCCGCTTGATGTACTGCATGATCGCTTCGTCCATCTCGTCGCCGGCCACGCGGATGGAACGGCTCGTGACGATGCCGCCGAGCGAAATGACCGCGACTTCCGTCGTGCCTCCGCCGATGTCGACGACCATGCTGCCGGTCGGTTCCCAGACGGGCAGGTCGGCCCCGATCGCCGCGGCGAACGGTTCCTCGATCGTGTACGCTTCACGCGCGCCGGCCTGCTTCGTCGCGTCTTCGACCGCGCGCTTTTCGACCGCGGTGATGCCGGAAGGGACGCAAACCATCACGTTCGGATGCCGAGGAAGCAGCGAACGCTCCTTCTGCGCGCGGCGGATAAAATACTTGATCATCGTGGCCGTCGTTTCGAAATCGGCGATGACGCCGTCCTTCATCGGACGGATCGCGCGGATATTGCCGGGCGTCCGGCCGATCATCTTTTTGGCCGCTTCGCCCACGGCTTCGATTTTCTTGGTATCGGTACGAAGGGCGACCACCGAGGGCTCCCTCACGACAATGCCTTTGCCTTTGACGTAAACAAGCGTATTTGCAGTTCCAAGGTCGATTCCCAGATCTCGCGTAAAGCCTCCAAACATACGTTCCAAACCTCCTGTAGGACAATCCAATTCATTATATTACATACAGCCAGTCTCCTTCAAACTAATAAAGCGATTGTCTCCAATTACCAGGTGGTCCAGAACCTCGATGCCGATCAGTTCCCCCGCTTCGGTCAAACGGCGTGTCAGCAAAATGTCCTCGGCGCTCGGCGTCGGATCGCCGCTCGGATGATTGTGCGCGCACAGAATCGAAGCGCTGCTCCGGCGGATCGCCGCCCGGAACACTTCGCGGGGATGAACGATGGAGGCGTTCAAGCTGCCGACCGACAGCGTTTCGCGCCCGATGACCTGATTTTTGGTGTTGAGAAAGAGACAGACGAAGCGTTCTTCCCGCAAATGGCGCATCTCTTCCATCAACAGGTCGGCCGCATCCTGCGGCTTGGTGATCTGAACCGTCTCCGGCAGCCGCGAACGGGCAACCCGGCGGCCGAGCTCGATCGCGGCCTGCAGTTGCAGCGCCTTCGCCGGACCGATTCCGCGAATTTGCGTCAGCTCCTCCCAGGAGAGGGAGGCAAGGTTTTTCAGGCTGCCGCAGTCGTTCAAAATACGCTGGGCCAAATGAATGACCGATTGCTCGCGGGTGCCCGTTCGAAGCAAAATGGCCAGCAGCTCCGCGGTGCTGAGCGCAGCCGGTCCGTGAAGCTGCATTCTCTCCCGCGGGCGCTCCCCCGGAGGAAGCTCCCGCAGCATATAGGACAGACGGTCCATCGAATCCCTCATCTCACGAGTCCGCGTCGGCCGCAGGTATGGGCTAAGGTCATCGGGTCGGGTTCACGGAAAGCGGAGGCCGAACGTCTTCTCCAGCATATCCGCAACGAGCGAAACCGGAAGGCCGACAACGTTGAAAAAGCATCCTTCGATGCCGTCGACCAGAAGGGAGCCGATCCCCTGCACGGCGTACGCGCCGGCTTTATCCATCGGCTCTCCCGTCTCGATATACCGGGCAATCCGATCCGGGGTCAGTTCCTTCATCCGCACGCGGGTGACGCGGTGCGCGGTAACGGTTCGGCCGGTAGCAGGGTCCAGGCAGGTGACCCCGGTATACACCTCATGCGTGCGGCCGGACAGGCGCCGCAGCATCGACGCCGCATCGGCGGCGTCCGACGGCTTGCCCATCGCCTCTCCGTCCAAGGCGACGACCGTATCGCTGCCGAGGACGATTTGCAGCGCGCCGTCCGCAGCCGGCTCCAGCGTTCTGGAGACGGCCAGCGCCTTGCGCAGCGAAAGTTCTTCGACGATCCGCTGCGGCGTCCAATCCGCCGGCGTGCTTTCGTCGGCGTCGCTCGGGCGGACGATTACAGGCAAGCCGAGCAGCCGGACCAACTCCTGCCTGCGCGGCGAAGAGGAGGCGAGCACGATCGCGGCCGCGGCCGGATTTCGTTCGTTCATACGTTCGATCCCGCTTTCTTTACATTCTTCGATACAGCCAAATGGCCAGGGCGGCCCCGATAATGCTCATCAAACTGAGATTCAGGCCGAGATGGAGATTGAATTTGAGCACCAGCAAATCGGCGGAAGGCGACCAGTCCACCTTCGCGGCCCGGGTCAAGAAAGACAAGCCCGGAACGCTTTCCAGCCACCGGGCCACCAAAGCTCCGCCAATCAGGCCCAAAAACACGAAAAGCAGCAGTATCCAGCCGTTTTTCTTCACGATTCAACGTCTCCCACCATTTTTTGACACCCGATTCTTTTCATTATACGGCTCTGCGTCCTGTCGCACAATGCGCAATCGGAACGTCTTCGCACGTTGCGACTAACGGCCTACTCATGCCGGAACGGTTCGTTATGCGTCCAGGCTCTTTCATTATAGCACATATGTTCCCGTTTCGCTCCGAAAAGCGCTCCGGAACCGAAAAGAACGAAGCCGGAGGAACTTCGGAATGCGGAGAAGCTCCGAATCCGGACGAGCCCCCGGAACCGTGCTCCGGGGGCTCGTTCGGATCAACGCCCAATCGCTTGGCTTCCGCTTAGCTTCCGCTCTCCAGCGCGACCGTCATTCTGAGTTGCCTGTCGGCAAGCGCCGCGGATATGACGGACGATTGAATGCTCCAAAGCAGGGCGCGATCGGGCTTGCGGTTGTATTCGCCGAAGCTCTTCAGCGCTTCGTTCAAATGCCCGGCCGCGGATTGTGCCGGCTCGCGGATCTCTGTGTTCCAGGATCCCGCCGCTGCGGCCGTTTTCGACCAGGCCTGCCGCAGTGTCTCGATCGTCCGGACGTCGCCGTCTCCGAAAGCGGCGGGTTGGGCGTCCATCAGCGCCTTCGACGTCAGGCCGATCAGCTTCATGTACAGCGCCGCGCTTTTTTCGAGAAACGCCGGAAGGTCCGGCTCCGCTGCGGACCCGTCGAACGTAAGCTTGACATTTTCGACCGGTTTGATGTAAACCTGCGTTCCCTCAAGCTGCGTCGCCAGCCGTTCCGCGTCTTCCCTGGTAGGAGCCGCCCCGGCGAAAACCCGAAATCCGTTCGTCGTATCGGCGGCGGCCGCCACTCCTTGCCGGTTCAAAGCGGCCAGCGCCTCCTTCATGCTGTCTTCGGAGCGGAATACGCCGTATTGCAGCATATAAGCCGTAAATGCGGGAACTTCCTTTGCGGGCAAAACGGATGCGGGCGCCGGCGAAGCGCCTGAATGATTCCCTTCTTTCGAGGCCGCGTTACCGGACGCGGATTGAGCCGGCGCCGAAGGATGATCCGCATCGGCAGGCGCCATGGCGGCCAGCGCATCGCCTGCTCCGCCCTCCATCCGGTTCCCGCTTGGGAGCAGCGACTCGCCCGCAAACAGCGAAAGCAGCATATAGCCGAACAGCCCGCCGGTCAGAATCGCTCCGCCGACCGAAGCGATGACCCTCCACCAGGACGGGCGATCATCGCGGAAGCGGAATTCGTTCCGCAAGCCGTAAGGCGCTCCCGCTTCCTCCTGCGCCTCGCCGGAACGCCCATCCGCTTCGTGCCGGCCGTCCGCTTCGGCCTCCCATAAATCCGCCGGATGCGGCCACGCTTCTTCCCCGCGGCGCGAAGCCGGCTTCAGGCGATGCGCTTGCTCCCGGGCGTAAGGCGCAGACGAACGGAGCTCTTCTGCCGGCGCCGGAACGGCATCTTCCGGCTGATGCCGGCTCCCCGAGAAGGGCCGTATATCGGCCTGCCTTCGCTCGCGACCGGCCGGTATGCGAAGATCGGCCGGCTTGCGGTCTTGGCCTGCGGACGGCCGGTTCTCGGCACGCGGCCAATCGCGCACCGGTTTCGGCTCGCGGTCGGCCGGCGGCGCCGATTCGCCGTAACGCGTCCGGTTCGGATAACGAATGATTTCTTCCAACGCGTGAATATCGTCCTGGTAAGGACTTTGCCAAGCCTGCCATTCGTGCGCGCCATGCCCGCTCTCCGCGCGCGTTTCCCGATCCGGGGCCGCTTCGTGTCCGGTTTCCTTGACAGGCTGGCCGCCGGTGTCCTGACGCCCGGAGCCGGAAAACCCCCGAATCGTCTCCTGGGGGCTTGTCCCGTCGAACCGAAACGTCATTCTCGCCTTCTGCTGCATATCGACCGTCTCCCCTTGTCCCTCGTTCTGATTCTAATCTATGAGAGACAACCGGCAAATATGATGAACGTTCGGCTCGCCATTTTTCCGCGCTTATCCCGACCCGTCAGCCGCAAGCGCCACCCGTCAGCGCAAGCGACGCCGGCCGAAAAGACGCAAAGCCGGACAGGCCCATGCGCCTATCCGGCTTCAAAAAGGTTCGTCCGCCTTCCGCCCCTAGGCGTTCCGGCGTTCGCGCAGCAGACGGACCAGCCCGTCCGCCGCTTTATAGATATCGCCCGCTCCCATCGTCAGCACCAGGTCGCCGGGAGCGACGCGCGCCGCCAGCAAGTCCCGCGCCTCCTCCTTGGTCGGAACGTAAGCGACATTGGAGTTGCTGTTGCGTTCGATCAATTCGGCCAGCTTTCGGGAATGTACGCCTTCGATCCGCTTTTCGCCCGCAGGGGAGTAGATGTCGGTAACGATCACTTCGTCCGCATCCTTGAACGCCCTGCTGAACGCGTCGAGCAGAAAATACGTGCGCGAATACCGCTGCGGCTGGAACACCGCGATAATCCGCCTGCCCGTCGCCTTGGCCGCCTGGATGGTCGCTTCGATTTCCGTCGGATGATGCGCGTAGTCGTCGACGACGAGGACGCCGTCCACCTCTCCGATCACCTGGAATCTGCGCTTGGCCCCGCGGAACTCCACAATCGCTTCGGCAATTTGCTCGAACGGAACGCCGGCCTCCAGGCAGACGGCCGCGGCCGCAAGCGAGTTGTACACATTATGCAGACCCGGAACCGACAGCCGGATCGTGCCGAGCCGTTCGCCCGACCGGACGACCGTGTACGACGCATAGCGGTCGCCGAGCTCGATGTCGGCCGCCATGTAATCGGCCTGCTCGCGGATGGCGTACGTGATCGTCCGGGAGATATGCGCACGGGCCAGAACGGACCGGACATTCTCGTCGTCCACACAGACGACCGCGCAGCCGTCCGGCCGGACGTGGCCGAGAAACTCGGCGTACGCTTCCTTCAGTTTGCCGAAATCGCCGCCGTAGTTTTCCAAATGGTCCGCCTCGATATTGGTCACCACCGCAATCGCAGGACGGTATTGCAAAAAGGATCCGTCGCTCTCGTCCGCTTCCGCGACGACGTATTCGCCTTTGCCGGCTTTGGCGTTCGTGCCGACATTGACGATTTCGCCGCCGATGATGTATGTCGGATCAAGCCCGCACGTCTCCATGACAAGCGCGATCATGGACGATGTCGTCGTCTTGCCGTGCGCGCCCGCGACCGCGATGCCCTTGCGGTCGTTCAGCAAGCGGGCCAGCATTTCCGCCCGGTGCAGCGTCGGAATGTTCAGCATTTCCGCCTCGACGCGCTCGACGTTATCCTTGGGCAGCGCCGTCGAATAGACGACCAGATCCGCGCCGCGGACATGCTCCGGCCGGTGGCCGATGTAGATTTGCGCGCCCTTTGCGGCGAGCTTCTCCGTCAACTCCTGCCTGGCGACGTCGGATCCGCTAACCTTGTACCCCATTTCCAACATGACTCTGGCTATAGCGCTCATGCCATAACCGCCAATTCCGATAAAATGCACATGTTCTGCCGTTCGCAACGACGCTTCACCAGCCTTTTTCAGAATTCGTATGATGGAGCAGCCACGAACGGACATCGGCGATCAAGTAAAGCGTGCCGGTTACGACCGACAGCGTGCGATCGGGACTGTCGGCGGAAAGCCGCTGCAGCTTATCCAAAGCGAGTTTCCAATCGGGTTCGACGATGATGCGTTCCGGTCCCCCGACCTCGCTCTTCAAACGCTCGGCGATTTCGGCCAAGTCCGCGGCACTCATTTTTTTGTGGAAATCAGGCTCCGTCACGATCAAAGAATTCACCATTGGTAATATATGCCTTAACGTCTGCTCATGATTCTTGTTAGGCATCATTCCCAACATCACGTTCAGCCGGTCGTAATCGTACACGGTACGAAGAGCCGCCGCGAGCGCCTCCATCCCTTCGGGATTGTGCGCCCCGTCGATCAGCACGCGCGGATGGCGCGACACCATCTCCAGACGGCCCGGCCAAACCGTGTTTTTCAAACCGGCTGCCAGATTGTCGTCGTCTACGATCAGCGCGTAATACTGGCGGAGCACCTCCAGCGTCATCACCGCGACCGCGGCGTTGGTCTGCTGATGCGCTCCGCTGAGCCCGATCGAAAGGTCGGCAATGGCGCGGAACGGGCCTTCGAACGTAAAGATCTGTTCGTTCTCGGCCACCGACTGCGTCCGATACGTAAACTGTTCGCCCAGCAAATAAAGCGTCGCCTGCTTGGCGGCCGCCGTCTTCCGGATCACCTCGACCGCTTCGGGCTGCGAGGCCGCGGAGATGACCGGAACGCCCGCTTTGATGATCCCCGCTTTTTCCGCCGCGATTTCCGCCAGCGTATTGCCCAAAAGGTCCATATGATCGTGGCCGATGTTGGTGATCACGCAGGCGACCGGAGTCACCACGTTCGTCACGTCCAGACGGCCGCCAAGCCCCGTTTCCCAAACGACGTAATCGGGATACGTAACGGTAGCGTAATAGAGAATCGCCAGCGCCGTCGTCACCTCGAACATCGTCAGCGGCCCGAATTCCGTTTCGGCCATTCTGTCCGCAAGCGGCTTCAGCCGGTTGGCGAGCTGAAGCAGCACGTCGTCGGGAATGTCCTGGCCGTTGTATTGAAACCGGTTCGAATACGAGGTCAAATACGGCGACGTAAACGTCCCCACATCATAGCCGCATTCCAGCAGCACGCTCGTCAAATAGGCGCAAACGGAGCCTTTGCCGTTCGTGCCCGCGACATGGATGAATTTGAGCCGGCGGTGCGGATAATCCAGCCATTCCATCAGCAGGTTCATCCGGTCCAATCCGGGACGAATGCCGACAGTCGGCATCAGTCCCGTGATCCAGTTCACCGCTTCGGCAACGGACCCAAACGCTTCTGCGCTTTCCCTGTTGTCTTCGCGTTCGTTGTTCATGCTGTCCTACCTCCGTCAGCTCCGCAGTTCCGCAATCCGGGCAAGCACCTTGTCGCGCTTCTGGCGGTAATCCTCGCCTTTGGCCCGCTCCTGCTCCACGATGTGGGCCGGGGCTTTGGCGATATAGTCTGCGTTTGCCAGCTTCTTCTCCACCCGCTCGACTTCCTTGTTCAGGTTCGCCAGCTCCTTCTCCAGGCGGGCGATTTCCTGGGAAATGTCGATCAGGCCCGCCAGCGGGAAATACAGCTCGGCGCCGGTGACGATCGCCGTCATTGCCTTGTCCGGAGGCGTCAAAGCGGCATCGAGCGTCAGCGCGGACGTATTGCTGAAACGCTGCAGATACGGCTCGTTTTTCCGCAAAATTTCGCCTTCGGCCTCTCCCGTCGGCTTGACGAGCAGCTCGATTTTTTTGCCCAGCGATACGTTTACCTCCGCCCGGACATTGCGCACCGCGCGAATGACATCCATCAGCAGATTCATTTCGCGGACCGCTTCCGGCGCCTCGAAGGCGGCATTGTATTCGGGCCAAGCGGCCAGCGTGATCGTTTCGCCCGGCTCATGCGGCAAGTGCTGCCAAATCTCTTCCGTGATAAACGGCATGAACGGATGCAGCAGCCGGAGCGTGCGGTCGAGCACGTAGGCCAGAACCGACTGGGTGCTTCGTTTGGCCGCTTCGTCCTGCCCGTACAGCGTCAGCTTCGCGAATTCGATGTACCAGTCGCACAGATCGTCCCACAGGAAGTTGTACAGAAGCCGTCCCGTTTCGCCGAATTCGTACGACTCCATCAGCCGCGTGATGTCCCTTGCGGTTTCGTTGAAGCGGTGCAAAATCCAGCGGTCGGCCGTGGACAGCGCGCCGGACAAGTCGATGTCTTCCGCGCGGAACCCTTCCAGATTCATCAGGGCGAACCGCGACGCGTTCCAGATTTTGTTCGCAAAGTTGCGGGCTTGCTCGACCTTCTCGAGGCGGAAGCGCAGATCCTGCCCCGGCGTGATGCCGGTCGAGATCATAAACCGCAGCGCGTCGGCGCCGTACTCCTCGATCACTTCGAGCGGATCGACGCCGTTGCCGAGCGATTTGGACATTTTGCGCCCTTCGGCATCCCGCACGAGACCGTGAATAAGCACGTCCTTAAACGGAATCGTGTCCGTAAATTCAAGCGCGGTGAAGATCATCCGGGCTACCCAGAAATAAATGATGTCGTAGCCCGTCACCAGGACATCGGTCGGGTAATACCGTTTGAAGTCTTCGCCGCTGTCCGGCCAGCCGAGCGTCGAGAACGGCCACAGCGCGGAGCTGAACCACGTATCGAGCACGTCCTCGTCCTGCTTCCAGACGCTGTCCGGCCGATCCGCGCCTTCCGGCGCTTCCATTCCGACATACGTCTCGCCGGTTTCGGAATTATACCAAGCCGGAATCCGGTGCCCCCACCAAAGCTGGCGGGAAATGCACCAGTCGCGCACGTTCTCGATCCAGTTGAGGTAGATCTTCTCGAAGCGTTCCGGCACGAAATTCACGCCGCCGCCCGATTTCTGGGACGCGATCGCCTTCTCGGCAAGCGGCTTCATCGCAACGAACCACTGCGTCGACAGATACGGCTCCACGACGGCGCCGGAGCGTTCGCTGTGGCCGACCTGGTGGACGTGATCTTCGATCTTGATGCAGACGCCTTGCTCCTGCAAATCCTTGACGATCCGCTTCCGGCACTCGGCCCGGTCCAGCCCTTGGTACGGTCCCGCGTTCTCGTTCATGCGGCCCGTCTCGTCCATCACCGTGATTTGCGGCAGATCATGGCGCTGGCCGACCTCGAAGTCGTTCGGGTCGTGGGCCGGCGTAATCTTTACCGCGCCGCTGCCGAATTCCTTGTCGACGTATTCGTCGCCGATAATCGGAATTTCCCGACCCACGATCGGAAGCAGCAGCGTCTTGCCGATCAGGTGCTTGTAGCGCTCGTCTTCCGGGTGAACGGCGACGGCCGTGTCGCCGAGCATCGTCTCCGGACGGGTCGTCGCCACCGTCAGATAGCCGCTTCCGTCGGCCAGCGGATACCGGAGATGGTACAGATGGCCGTTCACTTCTTTGTATTCGACTTCAATGTCGGACAAAGCGGTGCGCGCAACCGGGTCCCAGTTGATGATCCGTTTGCCGCGGTAAATAAGCCCCTTCTCGTACAGGCGGACGAATACCTCGCGCACGGCGCGCGACAAGCCCTCGTCCAGCGTAAAGCGTTCGCGGGAATAATCGAGGCTGAGGCCCATTTTCGCCCACTGGCTGCGGATCGTGTTCGCGTACAGCTCTTTCCATTCCCAGACTTTTTCCAAAAACGCTTCCCGGCCGAGATCGTACCGGCTTTTGCCTTCCTCGCGCAGCTTCTGCTCCACCTTCGTCTGCGTGGCGATGCCCGCGTGGTCGGTGCCCGGCAGCCACAGCGCGTCGTAGCCCTGCATCCGCTTGAAGCGGATCAAAATATCCTGCAGCGTAAAGTCGAGGGCGTGGCCGATGTGCAGCATGCCCGTAACGTTCGGAGGGGGAATGACGATCGTGTATTTGGGCGCGTCAGGCCGGCGCCCCGCCTTGAAGTATCCGCCCTGAATCCAGGCGTCGTACCATTTCCGTTCGGCATTCGACGGATCGTAGGTCGTCGGCATTTCGACGGTCGTTTTCTCATGCGATTCGCTCATCGTCGGACATAACCTCCATAGGGGACAAAAATACAAAAACCTCCCGTCGCAAAGGACGAAAGGTTCGCTTCCGTGGTACCACCTTCATTCCGCTCGGCCATCCGGCCGCTCGGCACTCAAGCGCATGTTAACGGCTGCCGCCGTCCCGTCCTACTGGCTTCGCGTTCAAACGGGAGACTCCAGGGCGACTTCCGCAGCTACAGTCCTGCGGCTCCCTCCCAGCGCTGCGCGATGCAGCGGGGCCGCTCTCTGAAGGCATAAACTGCGTACTCTTCCCTATCCGCGTCTTTATGAACCTATCATACCCGTATGGACGGAGAGAGTCAATACGAGCGGGCGCCGCATCGCGATCGGAACCGCCGAGGCGATCAAATTCGTCTCCTGATTATAAAAGCCGCCCCGCGGAACTGCCGGTTCCACGGAGCGGCTGAAGTCACGGAATATGAAGGACTTGCCCTTCGACGACGTGCGGCTCGCTCAGGCGGTTGTAGAGCTGCAGCTCGCGGGGCTGAACGTTGTAGCGGACGGCGATCGTCTCCAGCGTGTCGTCGCGCTGCACGATGCACAGCTTGAGTTTGCGGAAGGTCTGTTCCTCGCCTCCCTTGGCCAGGAAGAAGCGGGTCCATTCGATCTCGTCGCCGGTTTCTGCGGCTTTGGCCTCGGCGGGCGGCGCGGCCGGTTGCGTCTGCGGCTCGGGAATGCGGGGAGCCTCCTCTTTTTTGGAGTTTTTGTCCCCGAGCTGCGCCAAAATGCCTAAACCGGACGCCGGCTCCGTATGCCCTGCATTCGCTGCATTCGCCGCATTCGCCGCTTTCGCGCCGAGCGCAACGCGCGGCGGCTCCCGCTTCTCCGGCGGACGCGGCTCCTGCTGCGGCTGGGCCGACGGGGATGCCGATTCCGGCCATGCCGGCAAGGCGTCCTTCTGCGGCGGCTGGAACTCGGCGTGCGCGGCTTCGCCGTCGTCCTGCCAAGCGTGTTCATCCGCCTTCGCCGGCGCGGAAGCGGCGGAGAACGGCTCCTCTTCCCGTTCGGATTCGGGCTCGGCGTTCAGGCCGGGCGCGAGCGTTTGATTTTCGCTGCCATGGTTCGCTTGAAATTCTTCGTCCTCGCTCCGGCCAAACGCGGAGTGTTCGCCGTCCTCCCCGATCCGCCACGCCTGCCGGTAGGCGTCCGATGAGGAGGACGTCGGCTGGACGTACCCCTCCGGCGAGTAGGCTTGACGCTCGCGGTACGCGTCCGTTTGCGCCGGCGGGCTCTGCCCGAAATCGGGATCCGGCGGAGCGGCATTCTCCCGGTCAGAAGCATCCGTCTCGCGTGGGGATACCGCAGGCCCGCCGTAGGCGGTCTGCGCCGGATACGCATCCGTGCTTCCGCCCTCCTGCGGCCGTGCAGTCGGCGCGGACGGCTCGGGCGCGAAGGCCGGGGCCTGGTGCACGACGGTAAACCCGTCCTCGTTCCATACGGGGGCCTGCGGCGCCGATACTTGCAGGCCGCGGAGCGACAGCACGCCGGTTACGTTCAGCGAACGGTCCGACAGCACATCGACGTCGAAGTTGTCGATCTCGACGGCCAGATCGTCGTGGCTCTGCACGCGGCTGAGCGGCAGCGAGATTTCCACCGGAATCCAATGTTCGAAATCCCGGGACAAGGCGGGGTCTTCCTGCGAACGGTACACGCCGGTCAGGAGCAGATGGCCTTTGAGCAACACATGGTCATCCTGTGCGATCGTCTGCATATGCGGCACCAGCTCGATCTCTTCCAGTTGGTCGATCGCGGCCGTATCTGCGGGCAGTTGCACCCGTTCGTAAATATCGAATCGCAATCCGTTTAACGATTCCGTCACGACATCAGTCCTCCTTTCGGGGTAAACGCGCCCCGCAAGGGACGGGGCCGGCATAGCTCATTAGTTATCTATATGCTGTCCGGAGTCGGGCATGCCTGCGGAATCGAAGAAAACCGCCTGACGGCGGCGGCATGGTTGGACGGGGCCTCTCTTCAAAGCACGAACGATAGGGATGTTGGCGGCGAAACGGACCTTTCGGTATCCCGGCCGCTCAGGACCGTTCGGCATCCATAACCAGCTCGGGCCCCTTCACAGGCTCGTTTAAACGAATGGCTCCAAACGCAATGGGAAAGACCGCCCGCTTGTTTGGAAGGGCCGGCATCTCGTACGGCGACCCGAAACGGGGCTGTAGTTGCTCAAAAGGCAACTGTTTGGCTCACTTCCCCCTTTTTCGCGCATGCAGTTGCTCTCCTGGCAATTGGAAGGGCCGTCACCTCGTTCGGCGACCCGAAACGGGACTCCAGTTGCACAAAAGGCAACTGCACGGCTATCCTCCCGCTTTTTCGCGCATGCAGTTGCTCTCCTGGCAATTGGACGGGACGCCCGCTTGTTCGGGGCCTGGCAATTGGACGACCACCCGCTCGTCGAGTCCCAAAACGGCAAAAACCCCCGCACCATCGGCGCAGGGCCTCGTGCGGGGGATAAACTCAAAGATTCGACAGCGCCGTTCGGAACGCTTCGACGGTAAAATCAATGTCGGCTTCCGTATGGGCGATGGACAGGAACCAGCCTTCGAATTGCGAAGGCGGAATGTTGACGCCTTCGTCCAGCAGACGGGCGAATACGGCGCGGAACCGCTCCACGTTCGACCCGCGGGCCGTTTCGTAATTGATGACCTGCCGGTCCGTAAAGAACGGGCAGATCATCGAACCGACCCGGTTGATCGTCAGGGGGACGCCGGTGTCTTTTGCCGCTTGCTCCAGTCCCTGCTGCAGCCGGATGGCTAGGCGCTCCAAATACGCATAGGACGCTTCGGTCATCAGCTTGAGCGTCGTCAGCCCCGCCGCCATGGCGAGCGGATTGCCGGAGAGCGTGCCCGCTTGGTAGATCGGTCCGACCGGAGCCATCTTCTCCATTATTTCGCGCCGGCCTCCGTAAGCGCCGACCGGCAGCCCGCCCCCGATCACTTTGCCGAGGCACGTCAAATCCGGCGTGATTCCATACAAGCCCTGCGCGCAGTTCAGGTGAACGCGGAAGCCCGTCATCACCTCGTCGAAGATCAGCAGGGACCCGTACCGCTCCGTCACTTCGCGAAGGCCCTTCAGAAACCCGGGAAGCGGCGGCACGACGCCCATGTTGCCGGCAACCGGCTCCACGATGACGGCGGCGATTTCTTCGCCGAATTTCTCGAAGGCGACCTTGACCGCTTCGAGATCGTTGTAAGGCACCGTGATCGTATGGCTCGCCACGCTTTCCGGCACGCCGGGACTGTCCGGCAGGCCCAGCGTCGCGACGCCCGATCCCGCCTTGATGAGCAGGCTGTCGGCATGCCCGTGGTAGGAGCCTTCGAATTTCAAAATTTTGCTGCGCTGCGTATATCCCCGCGCCAGACGCAGGGCGCTCATCGTCGCCTCCGTTCCGGAGTTGACCATGCGGACCACTTCAATGGAGGGCACGCGCTCGCAGACAAGCTCCGCCATCTCCGTTTCCAGTTCGGTCGGGGCGCCGAAGCTGGTCCCCTTTTCCGCGGTCCGCTTGATCGCCTCCACGACCTCCGGATGCGCATGCCCGGCAATGAGCGGCCCCCATGACAGCACGTAATCGACATAGCTCTGCCCGTCGATGTCCACGATTCGGCTGCCTTCTCCGCGCTCGATCACAAGCGGCGTCAGGCCGACGGACTTGAAAGCCCGAACCGGACTGTTGACCCCACCGGGAATGGAGCGTTTGGCCCGTTCGAACGCTTCCTTGGAACGGGCATCGGAGCGAATTCGACGTTTTTCGGTCATTTTCGGCACATCCCTGCTATCAGATTTGAAAAATAATCGGGCGGCGCCTTACGCTTCCCGCAGCCAGCGCGCCACGTCTTTCGCATGGTACGTGATAATGATGTCCGCGCCCGCCCGCTTCATGCCGGTCAGCGTCTCCAGCACGATCGCCTTTTCGTCGATCCAGCCCTGTAGCGCCGCCGCCTTGACCATCGAATATTCCGCGCTGACGTTGTATACCGCCAGCGGCAGGTGGAAGCGGTCCTTCAGCATTCTCACCAGATCCAGATAAGCGAGCCCGGGCTTGACCATCAGCATGTCGGCGCCTTCGGCCGCATCGGATTCGGCTTCCCGCAGCGCCTCCCGCGCGTTCGCCCAATCCATCTGGTACGTCTTGCGGTCGCCGAACTGCGGGGCCGAATCCGCGGCATCGCGGAACGGGCCGTAATAGGCCGACGAATATTTGACCGCGTAAGACATAATCGGGATCTGTTCGAATCCGGCTTCGTCCAGTCCTTTGCGGATGGCGGCGACGAAGCCGTCCATCATGTTGGACGGCGCGATGATGTCCGCGCCCGCCGCAGCCTGCGATACCGCCGTGCGCACGAGCAGCTCGAGCGAAGCGTCGTTGTCGACGGTGACCTGGCCGCCGTCATGGCGCAGAACGCCGCAATGCCCGTGATCGGTATATTCGCAAAGGCACGTGTCGGCGACGACGAGCAGATCCGGGGCGATCTCCTTGATGCGGCGCGTCGCAAGCTGAACGATGCCGTTCTCCTCGAAGGCGCCGGTCCCTGTGCTGTCCTTATGCGGCGGAATGCCGAACAGCAGCACCGCTTGAATGCCGAGTCCGACGATCTCCGAAATTTCCTCTTCGAGACGGTCCACCGACCACTGGTAGACGCCCGGCATCGACGGAATTTCCTCTTTGACGTTTTCTCCGTGAATGACAAAAATCGGCGCAATCAGATCGTGAACGTGAAGACGCGTTTCCCTGACCAGATTGCGCAGCGCTTCGGTGCGCCTGAGCCGGCGGTGCCGGGTAATCGGAAAAGCCATCTTTCATACGCCTCCTGCTTTGGGATCGTAAGCCGCCTGTTTCAGCAGCTCCCGCCTGCGTTCGACTATTGCGGCGACCAGACCGTCCAAGGTGGCCGTCTCGGCCATAATCGTCACCTTCAAGCCGTGCTCCTCCGCCGTCCGGGCGGTAACCGGACCGATGCAGGCGATTTCGGCGCCGCGCAGCAGCGCGGGCGGATCTTCGATCCCCGATTGCCGCAGCGCGGCCATAAAATTGGTCACGGTCGACGAACTGGTAAACGTGACGACATGAATCCCGCCCTCTTTCAACAGCTCGGGCAATATCTCGTCTTTCGCGGCCGCCATCACCGTTTCGTACACGTCCAGCTCCACCGCCGTAAGTCCCATAGCCCTAAGCTCGTCGGGAAGCAGCTTGCGGGCAAGGTCGCCGCGCGGCAGCAGCGCTTTCTGGCCCGGCCGCAGCTTGTCCTTCAGACTCGCCAGCAGATCTTCGGCCTGGAACTTTTCCGGCAGGACGTCGGGCAGGATGCCTCTTTCTTTCAGCGCCTCCGCCGTTTTCGGACCGACGGCCGCGAACGAGGCCCGATGGAACCGGCGAACGTCAACCGAACAAGCGTAAAGCCATTTGAAAAAGTATTCGACTCCGTTCACGCTCGTCAAGACGACCCAATCGTACGACTCGGCATCCCGAAGCGCGGCTTCGATCCGCCCGACCGTCGCCGGGTCTTGCGGCAGGCGGGTTTCGATTACCGGAAATTCGTAAGGCTCCCCGCCCAGCTCGTCGATTTTGCCGGACAGCTCGCTTGCCTGCGAACGCGCCCGGGTGACCAGAACACGCCAGCCGAACAGCGGCTTGTTCTCAATCCAGCGCAGCGTCTCGCGCTGCCGGACGACTTCGCCCACCACGATGACCGCCGGCGGTTCGAAGCCGGTTTCCTTCACTTTCCGCTCGATGTCCGCCAGCGTGCCGGTCAGCGTCGCCTGCTCCGCACGCGTTCCCCAACGCACGAGCGCCACCGGCGTCTCCGGCGGACGGCCGTGCTTGATCAATTGCTCGCTGATGTAGCCGATCTTGGCCACGCCCATCAGGAACAGCAGCGTTCCCGTCGCATTGGTCACTTTGTCCCAGTAGATGGATTTGTCCAACTTATCGGGGCTTTCGTGTCCGGTGATGACCGAAAACGAGGAAGCCATGTCGCGGTGCGTAACCGGAATCCCCGCATAGGCCGGAACCGCAATGGCCGACGTGATGCCGGGGATGATCTCGTAGGCGATGCCGTATCGCCTGAGCAGCTCCGCCTCTTCCCCGACCCGGCCGAATACGGTCGGATCGCCGCCCTTCAGGCGGCAGACGGTCTTGCCCTGAAGCGCCAAATCGACCAGCAGCTGATTGATGTCTTCCTGCTTCATCGTATGGCGGTCCGGACGTTTGCCGACATAAACTTTCTCTGCGTCGGGCCGCGCCTCGCCGAGCAGCTGCGGACCCGCAAGCCGGTCGTACACGATCGCGTCGGAGCGCCTTATCGCCTCCAGGCCTCTGACGGTAATCAGCTTCGGATCGCCGGGTCCGGCTCCGACCAAATACACTTTCCCCAAGCCCATCGCCTTATTCCCCCGCTTCCGAGAGAACTCGCGCTTCCGCAAGGATCCGGTCCGCTCCCCGGGCGATCAGTTCCTGCGCGATTTGCTCGCCCAGCCGCAGCGGGTCCCGGCCGCTTGCGGACGCGCGCAGCAGCGTTTCGCCGCCGGGCGACGCCACCATGCCCGTCATGCGGACCGGCGCATCCGGACGGCCGGATTCCGCCTCCGCATAGGCTCCGATCGGCACCTGGCAGCCGCCGTTCAGCCGTCCGAGAAAATGCCGTTCGGCCCGGACGGCGCGCTCCGTCCGCGGATCGTTGAGCCGCTCAAGAAGGCGCAGCAGCGCTTCGTCATCCGCGCGGCATTCGATCGCCAGCGCCCCCTGCCCGACCGCCGGCAGACAAGCTTCCGGATCGACGTAGGCCGTAATCCGGTCGGCCCAGCCCATGCGGCGCAGGCCGGCGGCGGCCAGCACGATGGCGTCCAGGCCTTCGGACTCGAGCTTCCGCAGCCGGGTGTCGATATTGCCGCGCAGCGATTCGACGGCCAGATCCGGACGCCGCGCCTTCAGCTGCGCGGCCCGCCGCAAGCTGCTGGTGCCTACGCGCGCGCCCTGCGGCAAGGAATCCAGCGTATAGCCGCGAAGGCTGACGAGACAGTCGCGGGGATCCTCCCGCGGCGGCACGGCCCCGATGACTAGCCCCTGAGGAAGTTCGAACGGCATATCCTTCATGCTGTGAATCGCGCAGTCGATCTCCCCGTTCAACAGCGCCTGTTCGATTTCCTTTACGAACAAGCCCTTGCCCCCGACCTTGGACAGCGTCACGTCCAAAATCCGGTCTCCCTTGGTGACGATAGGTTTTACGACAAACGTATATTCGAGACCGGCGGCGGCGCATGCCGCCTTCATCCGCTCGATAGTCTGTTCGGTTTGGGTCATGGCGAGCGCGCTTTGGCGGCTGCCGACGATGATGGTGCGCATGGCGTCCTCCCGTAGTGATCGTATGTATTAACCGTTCCCTATTCCGTTTGCGATTCGTTCCAGTATCCGCAGCAGGCCGGCGGAATCCGCCTCTTCCTCGCCCCTTGCGATGCGCAGCCACCTCTCGATCGCTTCGTCGCAGACCGCGGCGCCAAGCAAGCGTTTCCGCTCGCGCGGATCGCTTACGTTCGCCTTGATCTCCTTCCGCAGCGCGCGCAGAACGTTCACAACGTGCGCGTATTCGGGGCCGTACCGATCGCCGAGCTCTTTGGCGATCCGGGCGGACAGCGCCGGACCTGCGCCGGAGGCGCTGACGGCCAGCACCAGATCGCCGCGGCGGACGACGGCCGGCGTCAGAAAATCCCCGTTTTCCCCGTCATCCGCCAGATTGACGGGAATCCCCCGGGCGCCGGCTTCCGCGGCGATCCAGCGGTTCACCTCGGGCCGATCCGTCGCGGCAAACACGAACTCCGCTCCGTCCAGATCCGATGCCTCCACGGAACGCTCCGCAGCGCGGATTGCGCCGCTTGCCGCCCATTCGCGCAGCTTGGCGGTAAGCCGGGGCCCGACGACGGACACATCGGCGCCGGCATCGAGAAGGCCCGCCGTTTTTCGTTCCGCGACCGGACCGCCTCCGGCGACAAGACACCGCTTGTCCCGCATCTTCAACATGACCGGATACCACATGCCCGAGGTTCACCGACCTTTTTCGCGCGAGGTTTCAATTCTTTCTCATCTTAACGGAGTCGCGGAGGCGAAGCAACGTAATTTTTCCATTCCGCTTGGTTGCCGCCGTCTCTCTTCGTCCTTTCTTTTATTTGTGAAAAGAAGTAAACGAATTGACCAGAAAACCCGCGACCAGCAGCACATAGCCCGCCAAATTCCAAATCGCCGCCCTCGGCCCGTCGTCCCGGTTCGCCCCTCTGGCAAACAAATAGTAGATGTACAGAACGCTGGCGGCGACGGTCAGCAGCACCTTGACGTCAAGCAACTGCCCGTATTGACCCTGCTCCAGAAGCGCGGCCGTGCCGGTCGACAAGGACAGCAGCAGAAGCGGCACCCCGAGGAGCCCCGTTCGGAACGAGTAGCGGTCGATCGCCTCCAGGCTCGGCATCCGGGTCATCAAGTCGCCCCATTTTTTCCGCTTGAGCCGCCAGTGAAGAAACAAGTACATTCCGGCCAGAATGGCCGCAACGGTCAGCACCGCGAAAGCCAGCGTAATCAGGCCGATGTGCGCGTACAGGAGCCTGCTGGCCACTTCCCACGATTCCAGCGCAATCCGGCGGTGCGGCCGTTCCAGCAAATTGAGAAACAACACCGCAAAGCCGGCAACGTTGACGAGCAGAACAAGCAGCTCGGCCCGCACGAACCGGAGCATCGCAAGCGAAAAGCTGACCAGCAGCCACGAAATAAAAAAGACGAAATCCCGGAGCGCGACTTCGGCCGCCGCGAACCGGGTGGCGAGAAGATCGAGCAGAAATCCGGTTTGCAAAATCCAAACGAAAACAAGCAGCCCTGTTCCTATCCGTCTTCCGTTCCGTTTGCCGTAGGCGGCGTCCGAAACGAAAAACAGCAAGCTCAGGGCGTAAATGTACAGTACGGCATCCGTTAACCAATCATTCGTCAGCATGGGGGCACGGCCTCCCGGCATCCGTCCGCTTGTCCCCGAATCAGCGGACAGGCAGTTTAGCGAAGCGCTCCGGCCAAATGCGACAGAAGCGAAGGCGACTCCGCCTGCTTCTCCGGAGCTTTCGTTTCCGCTTGGGAGGAAACGTCCAGACGGGCGCGTTCCTGCGCCGTCATTTCCTTTTTGATTCGGTTCACGTCGTCTTCCAGATCGAACATCTGAACGAACAGATTCATGGCCGCTTCTCCGCGCTTGTCCGCAGCCAGTTCCTTAACCCGCAAAATCGGATCGTGGATCACCTGGTTCAGCATGCTCTTGGTCAGCTTGCGGATAACCTTGATCTGGCGCTCGTCCAGATCGGGCAGCTTGCGCAGAAGGCTGTCCAGCGTCTGCTGGTGAATGGAAGCGGTTTTCTCCTGCAAGCCGCGGATCAGCGGCGCAACGCCAAGCGTCGCATACCAGTGCAGATACTCCCGCTGCTCCTCGGCGATCATCTTCTCGATGACGGCCGCTTCTTTTCTGCGCTTGGCCAGATTGGTCTCGACAATGCCTTCCAAATCGTCGATGTCGTACAAATAAACGTTAGCCAAGTCGCCGCAAGCCGGCTCGATGTCCCGGGGCACGGCGATGTCGATCAGAAACAGCGGCTTCTTCTTCCGCTTCTCCATCGCCCGCGCGACCGTATCGCGGCTTAAGACAAAACGGTCGGCTCCGGTGCTGCTGATGACGATATCCGCCTCGTGCAGCCTTGCCAGCGCTTCGTCCATCGGCATGGCCATTCCGTTGAATTTGATCGCCAGCTCCTTCGCCCGCTCCAGCGTGCGGTTGACGACCCAAACTTCCTTGGCCCCGTTGGAGCTGAGGTGCTTTGCGGTCAGCTCGCTCATTTTGCCCGCTCCGAGAATCATCACCCGCTTGTTGTCGAACCTTCCGAAAATCCGTTTGCCCAGCTCGACCGCCGCATAGCTGACCGAAACCGCGTTCTCGCCGATGGACGTTTCGGAGTGGGCCCGCTTGGCGAGCGTAACCGCCTGCTTAAACAGCCTGTTGAACAGCGTGCCCGTCGCCTTCCGCTCCTGGGCGAGCAAAAACGCATCCCTCACCTGGCCTAAAATCTGCGTTTCCCCGATGACCATGGAGTCCAGCCCGCAAACAACCCGGAACAAATGCTCGATCGCCATATCGTCTTCGTACATGTAAAGGTGACGATTGAATTCCGCGCGCGGAACGTTAAACCATTGTTCCATAAAAGAGCGAATGTAATGACCGCACAGCGTATGGCGGTCTACGACCGCGTAAAGCTCCGTCCGGTTGCAGGTGGCGACGATGACGCCCTCCAGAATGCCCGTTGTCCGCTTGAACGCTTCAAGCGCCTGAGGGAGGTCCCGATCCGATATGGCAAAACGTTCCCGCACTTCGACGGGAGCCGTGCGATAATTGAGACCGACCACGATCAGATGCACGGATCATTCACCTGCCTTCCGCGAAAAATTCCATTCCGACGAACATCACAATCCGTAACTCATTATATCACAGTTAAACAGCCCGTTCGACAAGATTTATGAACACTTTGCGAACGCCGCTTGGTCAAGCGCTCCTATTTTCCTATTGTCGTCCGGTTTGGGGGACGATATTCCCGGAATCAGGATGCTGTTGAAAATCGAACCTGATCAGCCGCGGCCGCCATAATAAAAGCCATGGGAATTTCCCATGGCTGATTGCCTTTTTTTCACATATCGCGTATCGCGCGCTTGGTCAGACCAGTTCCGCCTGCTTGATGACCGGTTCTTCGACCTTCAGTTCGCCGAGACCGCGAACGAGCTTCTTCGCGAAGAAACGCTCCGGCTTCAGCACGTTGACCAGATAATCGATCGCCAGTTGGGGATCGACCGTTTCGCCGCAAGTGTAACAGTCGATGGCCGCAAAGCCTCTTTCAGGATACGTGTGAATGGATAGGTGGCTCTCCGACAGCATGACGAGCACTGTCGCACCTTGGGGTTCGAATTGCTTGGCTTGAACCGAGAGAACGGTAGCGCCGCAAGCTTCGGCCGCCTCGATCATGTGCGATTGCAAAAGTTCAACGTTGTTCAGGGTATCAAAGTCGACGCCCCAAGTGTCAACTGCAACGTGTCTTCCGAAAGTAGAGTATTCCATCTTCCGGTTCCCCCTTCCTAGGAATAAAATGTGAAGCTGATTTCATCCGCTAGGACCTACGTCATTCACTTCTCGAGGGTATTTGCATACTCGCACGCAATCCATTCCTGAGTGAATCCTGGTTCCTATTGTGTTGTCAACGAAACTAAAAATAACATCTATTCGACCTAAATGCAACTGTTTTTTTCGGCCGATATTTTCCGCCGTCCCGGCCGGCCGGAGCGCACTCCGCGAGGCGGCCTGTCCAATGCCGATTATGCGTTTGGCTCCGCGGATTTTTCCGCCTCTTCCCGCTTCTTCGCTTCTTGAAGCGCGCTCTCCGCTCTCGCCTGAATGTTCCGATACGCCTCGTCAAACGGCTTTTTGTTTTCGACGACGCTGCCGAGTTCTTCGTTGACAATCGGGTAGAGCAAGCCGTAAAAAGACGGCGGGGCGTTCTCCAGCAGCGAGGTTGGGCTTGTCCCGGGTTCAAGCTTGTAAAACGGCTCCATGCTTCGCCCGTCCTGTTCCCGATTGTAAGCCGTCCGGGACAGCAATTCTCCGCTCAAGGGCGCCTTGGATTTGACTCTGGCGAACTCTTCTCCCGATATGTATTTGAGAAATTCCCATGCCGCCCGCGCATTGGGCGTATCCGCACGGATCGCGAAGATGCTGTTCAAGCGAATATCGTTGCTCCGCGCACGATCGTTCGGGTTGACGGGAGCCGTTACAATCCCCCAGTTGAGCGGAGCCTTGTCCAAGTAATTTTGGGAATCGCTCACATTTTGGATAAAATACGAATTCCTTACGGTCATTGCGGAGCGTCCGGCGATAAATAAGTCTTGCGAATAATACACTTGCATCGTATAGCTCCCCTCGGAGCGTTGAGCCTGCGGCATGTACACCGCTCCCGACTGAACGGCGCTTGCCGCCGTCTCCAATACGCTGCGCCATGCTTCGCCGGACAATGTCGTTCGCGATCCGTCCGGGGTCAAATAACGCAAGTTCTCGGTCTCGGCTATCGTGTTGGCCAGGTCGATGGGCGTGTAAAGGCCTGTCGTCTCCGGACTGTAACCATACACCCGTTCGTTTTCCCCGCCTTCGGCCGGAAACCGCTTTGCCAGCTCCAGCACTTCTTCCCAGCTCATGGAATCGCGCGGCAGCTCGACGCCGTATAGATGAAACAGATCCGCATTGTAAAACAGGGCCCTGCTGGAGAAGGTCGGACCGAGCCCGTAAAGCTTGCCGCCGCCTTTTTCCCTTAACTGCTGTAAAATGCCGGGATGAATGCCCTCGATGTCATACTTGTCCTGTTCGATAAGAGAATCGAGCGCGTACAACTTGCCGCCGCTGCTCAACTTTTCATATTGGGAGGCATTCAACAATAAGACATCCGGCTGATTGTCCTCAATGAATTTCAAGAACGACGCCTCGTCATATTTTCCTTTGCCGTACAAAGCGTTTACATTCACAACCTCGACGTCGACGTTCGGAAACTTGCTGATAAACAGACTGCCGAATTGTTGAAAAAAGGAATTTTCGTCATAAAACATCACTTTGATTGTCGTCTGCTCGTTTTCGTCGAACACGTTCCGTTTCTCTCCCCCGCCCCCCAAGCAGCCTGCAAGAAACGCCAAAACCAAGACTACCGCCATAGTACTAACGAACCTTCTCAACATCTAAGCCCTCCCTACCTGATCGGAACAATTGCAAAACAAATAATTGTACGTCGGGAAGGGAATAGAGTTTCTAAAATATGGTTAAATTTTAGGTAAATTCTTTTTATTAAAGCATGCACCTCCCGATTCCGCAGCCTATAAAATAAAAAAGAAAAAGCCCGCCAAGTTGAACTTGGCGAGCCGTTAACAAACCATTCGAAAACGGATGTCGGAATCGAATTAAGCCTCCAAAGCAAACAATACCCGGCTGTGATGCTTCAGGCGCTCATCGATATCGGCGATTTCCTTCGGGGAGGTCGCCAGATTGCGGCGGTCCAGCAGCTCGTTCACGGCTTGCCGCACGACGCGAATCTCCTCTTCCACCGTCAAGCGCTTGAACTGCGCCTCGAGCCGCCCGAGCGTGTCGCGGCGCTCGAAAACGGTCCGCAACTGGTCGCCCTTGCACTCCACGATGCGGATCACCATGCCCTGCATGTAATGGTAAACCATCGTGAATCCCGGATAAATCCGGTTGACGACCGCATCGCCCTTGAAATTCGCCACGAGCTTGCGCAGCGCTTCGGTAAGCCTGGGTTTGACAACTTTGCAAGACAAAACGCACGTGTACTTTCCGTTACTTCGCTCAAAGGTCAGGCGGATCGCTTCGCCGCTGTCTTCGTCTTCAAGTACCACCTCGTGATTGCCGTTGTCCAGAACAAAGACCTGCATACGCAATTGCTGCCTCTCGCACATGGCAAACAGCACCGGCATCTCGGCTTCCGTTACGGTAAGACTAGCGTTGACATACTCCGTGGCTACCCGTTGAGCCATAAAAATCTCCTCAATTCCATTTTGTTGCAAAGGTGTCTGACAATTTGCCTTGGTTTAATTATACGCTATTCTTTACCCCGTTTCCTCCCGGCTAAACACGATTTCCCCTTGAATATCCGTAAATAACGAGATAAACCGGAATTTGGGCGGCGTTTTACCCGTTATCCTCGCTTTCCTGGCGGTCATTCTGCGAATCTTCCGGGGGGGCGGCGACTAAATCGGCTTTTTGCTCGATGATGCTCCATAATTCGTCCCTTCCCATCCCCGTCTCCGAAGAAAACAGCACGAGCGGAAGCTCCTTCGGCAGCCCGAGCGTCTCGCGGACCGCTTTGGCGTGCTTCGGCCAGGCGCTGCGGCCCACCTTGTCCGCCTTCGTGGCGACGACGCAGACGGGAATGCCGTAATGGACAAGCCATTCGAACATGGAGCAGTCCTGGGCGGTCGGGGGGTGGCGCAAATCGACCAGCAGCAGGACGAGCCGCAGCGTCTTCCGCTCAAGCAGATAGCGCTCGATCATCCGGCCCCAGGCTTCCCGTTCCGAACGGGACACCTTGGCGTAGCCGTATCCGGGCACATCCACGAAATAAAGATCCCGGTTGACCAAATAATAGTTGAGTTGTTGGGTCTTGCCCGGCTGGGAGCTGGTCCGCGCCAGGTTCCGCCGCTGCAGCATGCGGTTGATCAACGAAGACTTGCCTACGTTCGAGCGGCCCGCCAGAGCGATCTCCGGCAAGCCGTCCGTCGGATATTGCTTAGGCGATACTGCGCTGATGACAAATTCGCTCGACTTGATTATCATCCGATTTCTCTTCTCCGATCCATGTGCCGATCCATTCTTGCGAATCCATGCGTTAACGTTCCGGTCAATGCGTCCCGAGCGGCGGAACGTTCTCCGCGCCGTTTTCCGGCGAGGCGCCGATGGCGGCGTTCTCCGCCACAAGCTCCGCGTCGTCCCCGGTAGGCTGCAGCTTCGGCGGGTCGATCAGGGCGTGCTCCAGCACTTCGTCGATATGAGAGACGGGAATGAACGTCATCGCTTCCTTGATGCTGTCCGGAATCTCCCTCAGATCGCGCTCGTTGTCTTTGGGCAGCAGCACCTTCCGGATGCCGGCGCGGTGCGCCGCCAGCGACTTCTCTTTCAGGCCGCCGATCGGAAGCACCCGGCCCCGCAGCGTAATCTCCCCGGTCATCGCCACCTCGCGGTTGACGCGGCGCCCCGAAAGCGCCGAAACCAGCGCCGTAGCCATCGTGATTCCGGCCGACGGTCCGTCCTTCGGAATGGCGCCTTCGGGAATATGGATATGAATGTCGTTTTTCTCGTGGAATTGCGGATCGATGCCCAGCTCCCGGGCCCGGCTTCGCGTATAGCTGAAAGCCGCCTGCGCCGATTCCTTCATCACGTCCCCGAGCTTGCCGGTCAGCGTCAGCTTGCCGGTGCCCGGCATGACCGAAACCTCGATGACAAGCGTATCCCCTCCGACCTCGGTCCACGCCAGCCCCGTTACCGCGCCGATCTGGTCTTCCGCCTCGGCCATTCCGTACCGGTATTTGGCCGGTCCGAGCCAATCCTTCAGCATGTCGCCATCGACCTTGATCGGCGCTTCCTCAGGATTCGTCACAATGCGCCTTGCGGCCTTGCGGCAGATGGCGGCGATTTGCTGCTCGAGATTGCGGACGCCCGACTCGCGCGTATAGTCGCGGATAAGCCGGATCATCGCTTCCGGTTCGATGGTCAATTGGTCCTCGCCGAGCCCGTGATCCCGCTTCTGCTTCGGCAGCAAATGGCGGCTTGCGATTTCCTGCTTCTCCAGCTCCGTATAGCCGGGAATGTACAGCACTTCCATCCGGTCCAGAAGCGGGCGGGGAATCTGGTGGACGGCATTGGCCGTCGTAATGAACATGACGTTCGACAAATCGAAAGGCAGCTCGATGTAATGGTCGCTGAACGTCGCGTTTTGCTCCGGATCGAGCACCTCGAGCAGAGCCGACGCCGGATCGCCGCGGAAGTCCATCGCCATTTTGTCGATCTCGTCGAGCAAAATGACCGGATTCAGCGTCCCCGCCGTCCGCATGCCCTGAATGATGCGGCCGGGCATCGCGCCGACGTACGTGCGGCGGTGCCCGCGAATTTCCGCTTCATCCCGCACGCCCCCAAGCGAAATGCGGACGAACTCGCGGCCGAGCGATTTGGCGATGGAGCGGCCGAGCGACGTTTTCCCGACGCCGGGCGGACCGACGAAGCACAGGATCGGGCCTTTCAGCTTTTGAACCAGCTGTTGAACCGCCAAATATTCCAGCACCCGCTCCTTCGGCTTCTCCAGCCCGAAATGCTCCTCGTTGAGCAGCTCCTCGGCTCTGGCGAGATCGTGGCGGTCCTCGGTCCGCTTCGTCCAGGGCAAGGCGAGCAGCCATTCGACATAGGTCCGGATGACGGCGCCTTCCGCCGAGGAAGCCGGCATTTTCTCCAGCCGGTCGATTTCCTTGGCGACCCGCGCGGCGATTTTCTCCGGAAGGTTCGCCTCCTCCATCTGGCTGCGCAGCTCTTCGGCTTCGCCCGCGCGGCCTTCCTTTTCCCCCAGCTCCTTCTGAATCGCCTTCATCTGCTCGCGAAGGTAGTATTCCTTCTGCGTCTTTTCCATCTGCTTCTTGACGCGCTGGCTGATCTTGCGTTCAAGCTCGAGCACTTCGCGTTCGTTGTTCAGAAAATCGAGCAGCTTCTCGAGCCGCGCCCGGACGTCGATCGTCTCGAGAATTTCCTGTTTGTCCTTGATTTTGAGCGACAGATGGCTGGTGATGACGTCCGCAAGCCGCCCCGGCTCCTCAATGTCCGACACGGCGGCCAGCGTCTCCGGCGTCACCTTCTTGGAGAGATTGATGTAGTGCTCGAATTGGCTGAGCACGGCGCGCATGAGCGCATCCAGCTCGGAATCGGCGGCCTGCACTTCGTGAAGCTCGCGGGCCACCACTTCGTAGAACCGGTCGTTCGGCAAATACTGCTCGATCTCCGCGCGCACGACGCCTTCCACCAGCACGCGGATCGTGCCGTTAGGCAGCTTGAGCATCTGGCGGACTTTGGCGATCGTCCCGACGCGGTATATATCGTCTTCGGTCGGCTCCTCGATATTGATTTCCGACTGAGAGCAAAGCAAAATCATATGATCGTCGACCATGCATTGTTCCAGCGCCTTGACCGACTTCTCGCGACCTACGTCCAGATGGAGCACCATACTGGGATAGACGAGAAGCCCGCGCAGGGGCAGCAGGGGCAAAGAACGGCTTCTGGATTTGTTCGAACCCATGTCCGGCACCTCCTCGGATGTAGCACATCGCTGAATTACATGCTCCCGTCATTGTATCAAATGTTATCGCCCGCCGCAAAACGGACACAAAAACATCGCCGCCCCAATGAAGGACGGCGATGCAACGGGCGCGCCGGTCCGTTATCCCGAAAACGGCGTCCCGATCGATCCCGGGGAGTGTCCTTCCCGGGGGACGTGGGGAACCTGCTGCCTTGCAGGCTCCTGGCGGATTGGATTGGCGTGCAGCACCGAAACGGGAGCCGCCGCAAACGGGGCTTCGGCGGGAAGCGCAAGCTCCTGCGGGTCCGCCGCGATCTCGTGCCGGGCGGTCAGCCGCTCGCCGAACACGTGCCCGAACACTTCGTCGACCGTTTCGACCGGAATGACTTCGACGCCCTGTAGGCCTTCAAAGATCGCCTGCCAATTCTCCTTCGGGATGATGACCTTCTCGGCTCCGGCCTGAAAGGCGGCTTCGACTTTGGCGAGAACGCCGCCGACCGGCTTGACGCGGCCGTGAATGCTCACTTCGCCGGTCATCGCCAGCTTGTTGTCGACCGGCCGGTTCGTCATGGCGGATGCGATCGCAACCGCCATCGCCACGCCCGCGGACGGCCCGTCAACCGGCGTGCCGCCCGGGAAATTGATGTGCAGGTCGAAGTTTTCCGGCCTCAGCCCGATTTTCCGCAGCACGGTAAACACGTTTTCCACCGAGCCTTTGGCCATGCTTTTGCGCCTTAACGTGCGCTGTCCGCCGCCCAGCTCCTCCTCGTCCACGACGCCGGTGATGGTGAACTGCCCTTTGCCGCTTGCCGCCGGAATGGCCGTGACCTCGATTTCCAGCAGCGCTCCCATGCTCGGCCCGAACACGGCAAGACCGTTTACGAGGCCGACCTGCGGCTGCCCCGGGACCTTCCGGTCCGGGCGCGGCGGAAGCTGGCTGCTGTTGACGACCCATTCGACGTCGGCCGCGCTGATCCGGTCGCGGTTTTCGGACAGCGCGAGCCCCGCCGACAACTGAATGATGTTGACGGCTTCGCGGCCGTTCGTCGCATAGTGCTTGACAACTTCCACCGCTTCCGGCTGCGGCGGAAATCCGATCTTCGCGATCGCGTTCTCCGCGATTTGCCCGATCTCCTCCGGCAGAAGCGGCCGGAAATAGATTTCCATGCAGCGGCTGCGCAGCGCGGGCGGAAGCTCGTTCGGCGATCGCGTCGTCGCGCCGACAAGGCGGAAATCCGCCGGCAACCCGTTTTGGAAAATATCGTGAATATACAGCGGAATATTCGGGTCCTCCGCGTGATAATACGCGCTTTCCAAAAACACCTTGCGGTCTTCCAGCACTTTAAGCAGCTTGTTCATCTGAATCGGATGCAGCTCGCCGATCTCGTCGATGAACAAAATGCCGCCGTGCGCCTTCGTTACTGCGCCGGGCTTCGGCTGCGGGATGCCCGCAACCCCCATCGCGCCCGCGCCCTGATAGATCGGATCGTGCACCGATCCGATCAGCGGGTCGGCGATGCCGCGTTCGTCGAACCGGGCCGTCGTCGCGTCGATTTCGGTAAACTTGGCGTCAAGCCGAAACGGGGAAGACGGATTTTTCTTCGCTTCCTCCAGCACGACGCGGGCGGCGGCCGTCTTGCCGACGCCGGGGGGACCGTAGATAATCACATGCTGCGGATTGCTGCTGCACAGGGCGGCCTTCAGCGCCCGCAATCCCTCTTTTTGGCCGACGATATCGTTCATGGACACCGGCCGCGTTTTCTCCGCCAGCGGCTTGGTCAGCGAAACCGAGCGGAGCTTGCGCAGTTTGTCCATCTCCTTGCGCGATTCGCGGTCGACCGCCGACCTGTTGCTCTTCTGATTGCGCAGCAAATTCCAGAAATAGATGCCGATCACCACGGCAAAAAACACCTGAACGAACATCAAAATGGTGCTTAACGTCATTTTCTCCCATCCTCTCCGTCCGACCGTATACCCGCAGGCTTAAAAAAACCGGCATTCGGGCTCATACTGGATAGTATTGCCCGAATACCCGCAGGCGTAGTCATCCGAAGATGGCAAAAACACCCGACGGAATTTCCGTTCGGGTGTTTTCGTTGCCTATATGATCAGCAATCAAACTTTCGGGGGCAGCGGCGTATCCGTCGGCTTGGCGTAGCCTTCTTTGTACGTTTCGTCGACGAACCGGCGGATATCCGAATCCGAGCTGCCTTCGCTTTTCAGCTTGGCGGACTGGAGCGCGATCTGCTGGCAAACCCCGCAGCGGGCGCCGTGGTCGTCCCAGACGACGCTCCCGTCTTCCCGAACGCCGGCGATGAAGCAGTTCAGGCTGCTCCGGTGGCCGGCGCTCTCGCCGCATCCGCAATAGCAGGGGATATACCGCAACGTATCCTTCAGCTTGGCGGCCGCCGCGTAGGACAGCTTCACGTATTCGCTCTCTCCGGCAAGGAAAGAGGGCATGTCCGACAGCGAAGCGGTCGTCTCCTGCAAATCCCCTTCAGCCGTTACAGAGCTATGGGCCTGATGATCGTGTCCGCCGGCAGGCGCTCCGTCCGCATCCTCGCCCCCGCCGCCGCAAGCGGCGAGCAGCAGCAGAAATGCGGCCCCCATCGTCAAGCCGAACAGCCGACGCTGCAGCCTGCTTCGTTTGCGATCCGCGCGATTTTCCATCCGTCAGGCTCCTTAATGCTTTCTGCCGGGTATGACGCCCGTCTCGTTATAGATTCTGGCAATCTCGTCGATTTCGCGCTTCAGCTCGTTCACCAGCTCATGCTCCGGCACTTTGCGGACCATCTCGCCGTAGCGGAACAGCATGCCCTCGCCGCGCGCTCCGGCAATGCCGATATCGGCCTCCCGCGCTTCCCCCGGTCCGTTCACCGCGCAGCCCAGCACCGAAACCTTGATCGGCACCTTCAGCTTGGACAAATATTCCTCCACTTCGTTCGCCACGGCAAAGAGATCGATGTCCAGACGTCCGCAGGTCGGGCAGGAGATCAGCGTCGGCGCGTCGGAAATCAGTCCGAACGTCTTGAGCAGTTCCCGCGCCACTTTGATTTCCTCCACCGGATCGGCGCTCAGGCTGATGCGCATCGTGTTGCCGATGCCGGCGTTCAGCAGCACGCCGAGTCCCGCCGAGCTTTTGACCGTGCCCGAGAACAGCGTTCCGGCTTCGGTAATGCCAAGATGCAGCGGATACTTGATCACTTCGGCCGCTTTCATATATGCGGAAATGGCCATCGGGACGTCGGAGGCTTTCAGGGATACGATGATATCGTGAAAATCCAATTCCTCCAAAATGCCGATATGGTAAAGCGCGCTTTCCACCATCGCTTCCGCCGTCGGATAGCCGTATTTTTCGAGCAGATGGTGTTCGAGCGAGCCCGCGTTCACGCCGATGCGGATCGGAATTCCCCGCTCCTTGCAGGCCTTGACGACGGCTTCCACCTTTTCTCGCCTGCCGATATTGCCGGGGTTGATCCGCACTTTGTCGATACCGTTCTCGATCGCCGCAAGCGCCAGGCGGTAGTCGAAATGAATGTCCGCCACCAGCGGGATCGAGATTTCCCGTTTGATCGCCTTGATCGCTTCCGCGGCTTCCTTGTTGTTGACCGTAACGCGCACCAGTTGGCAGCCCGCTTCTTCCAGCCGCTTGATCTCGGCGACGGTCGCCTTCACATCCGCCGTCTTCGTCGTGCACATGCTCTGCACGATGACCTGGTTGTTCCCGCCGATCGTCAAGTTCCCCACCCGGACGGGCACGGTGTCGGTACGTAAGTACATGTTCTCCAATCTCCCTTTATACGCCAAATCCACCCCCCGCCCGCGCCGAGGCGAAGGTGAAGGGTGGAACCGGCAGGCTTTATGCGGCAAGACGCGCCGTATCCGGTCGGATAAGCGGCCTTACGCGCTTTCTTCTTTTTTCTTGCCTTTCTTCAAGGTCAGTTCGGGAGCGATTTTCTCCTTGACCACCTTTTCGGTGATGACGCAAGTCGTCACGTCGTCGCGGGACGGAACCTCATACATCACCTCAAGCATAATGCTTTCGATGATGGCCCGAAGTCCGCGCGCGCCCGTGTTGCGCTTGATCGCTTCTTTCGCGATTTCCTCAAGCGCCGCGGGCTCGAATTCCAACTTGACGTTGTCCATTTCGAGCAGCTTTTGATATTGCTTGACGAGCGCGTTCTTCGGCTCGGTCAAAATGCGCACCAGCGCCGCTTCGTCCAGCGGCTCCAGCGAAGAAATCACCGGCAGACGGCCTACGAATTCCGGAATCAGCCCGAACTTCAGCAGGTCTTCCGGCTGCACGAGCGACAAATATTCGCCCGGCTTCAGCTCGCGCTGGCCGTCGGAAGAAGCGTTGAAGCCGATGACTTTCTTGCCGATGCGGCGCTTGATGATCGACTCCAGCCCGTCGAACGCGCCGCCGCACACGAACAGGATGTTCGTCGTGTCGATTTGGATGAATTCTTGATGGGGGTGCTTGCGACCGCCTTGCGGAGGCACGGACGCCACCGTTCCCTCCAAAATTTTGAGCAGCGCTTGCTGCACGCCTTCGCCGGAAACGTCGCGGGTAATGGACGGGTTTTCCGACTTGCGGGCGACCTTGTCGATCTCGTCGATGTAAATGATGCCGCGTTCGGCTTTTTCCACATCGTAATCGGCCGCTTGAATCAGCTTTAGCAAAATATTTTCCACGTCTTCGCCCACGTAACCCGCTTCCGTAAGGGAAGTCGCGTCTGCGATCGCGAACGGAACGTTGAGGATTTTGGCCATCGTCTGCGCGAGCAGCGTCTTGCCGGAACCCGTCGGGCCGACGAGCAGAATGTTGCTCTTGGACAGCTCGACGTCGTCGACCTTGCTGTTCGTGTTGATTCGTTTGTAGTGGTTGTATACCGCAACGGAAAGCGATTTTTTCGCCTGATCCTGTCCGATGATGTACTGGTCCAGAATGGCGCAAATTTCCTTCGGCTTCGGAATGTCCTTCAGATCGAGCTCCTCTTCGTGGCCGAGTTCCTCCTCGACGATTTCGGTGCACAGCTCGATGCATTCGTCACATATATAGACGCCGGGACCGGCGACCAATTTGCGGACCTGCTCTTGCGGTTTTCCGCAGAACGAACATTTGAGCTGGCCTTTCTCATCGTTGTATTTAAACATGGTTACGTTACCCTCCTTTATCCGCTGACGGGAGCGGCAATGACCTTGTCGATCAAACCGTAGGCCAGCGCTTCTTCAGCGCTCATGAAGTTGTCCCGGTCCGTATCCCGTTCGATTTTCTCGTACGGTTGGCCGGTGCGCTCCACGTATATGCGGTTCAGCTTTTCTTTGGTTTTCAAAATCCAATCGGCGTGGATTTTGATATCGGAAGCCTGCCCTCTTACTCCACCGAGCGGTTGGTGAATCATGATTTCGCTGTTGGGCAGCGCGTAGCGCTTGCCCGGAGCTCCGGCCGCAAGCAGCAGCGAGCCCATGCTGGCGGCCATGCCGACGCAGATCGTGCTGACATCCGGTTTGATGTATTGCATCGTGTCATATATACCTAAACCGGCCGTAACCGATCCGCCCGGAGAGTTGATGTAGAGGCTGATGTCCTTTTCCGGGTCTTCGGCGGCCAAAAACAGCAATTGCGCGATGATGAGGTTGGCGACATCGTCATCAATCGCACTGCCCAGAAAAATGATTCTGTCCTTCAGCAGCCGGGAATAGATGTCGTAGGAGCGTTCCCCTCGATTGGTTTGTTCGATGACCATAGGCACCAAATTCATGTTATCCAACCTCTTCTCTTTAGTGGACTTCGAGCATCGGTACTATTCTAACACGTTACCATCCGAATGTCATGTTGACGAGCGTCCCGGTCCCGCGTCCGCTCCGTGCCCGGTTATTTATCCTTATGTATGTACGGCTTGCAAGGGTAAAAACAAGGCACGCGGTAAACACGTGCCTTGTCCATATGTGCCACGCCCGGTCTTAGGCGGTCTTGCTGTTGTCCACGACGAACTTCGCCGCCTTGCGAACTTTCAGATCGCTTTTCAACGTTTCAAGGTAGCCGTTGGAGGAGAAAATCTGCCGAAGCTCGTCAGCGGAACGGCTGTACATTTTGGACAGGTTTTCCAGTTCTTCGTTCAACTCTTCTTCGGAAACGTCCAGATTTTCGGCCGTCGCAATCGCTTCGAGCACCAGGTTGTTGCGGACGCGCTTTTCGGCGTCGGCCTTCATTTGCGCCTTGAGCGCCGCTTCGTCCTGTCCGCTGAACTGGTAGTAAAGCTGCAGGTTCATTCCTTGCATTTTCAGGCGGCTTTCGAAATCCTTCAGCATGTTTTCGACTTCGTTGTCGATCATCACCTCCGGAATGTCGACTTCGGCCGCTTCCGAAGCCTTGCTGATCGCTTCCGCTTCGCGGGCGGCTTCGGCATTTTTGGCTTTACGTTCCTTCAGCTTGCTCTCCAAATCCTTTTTGTATTCATCCAGCGTCTCGAACTCGCTGATGTCCTTGGCGAACTCGTCGTCGAGCGCAGGCAGGTTCTTGCGTTTGATTTCGTGCAGTTTGACTTTGAACACGGCTTCTTTGCCGGCCAGGTTCTCCGCGTGGTAGTTCTCCGGGAACGTAACGGTGATGTCCTTCTCCTCGGCGATGTTCATGCCGACGACTTGCTCCTCGAAGCCGGGGATAAACGTGCCGGAACCAAGCTCCAGCGAGTGGCGCTCGCCTTTGCCGCCTTCGAACGGAACGCCGTCCAGAAAGCCTTCGAAGTCGATGACGGCGATGTCGCCCTGCTGTGCCGGACCTTCGTCGACGACAACCAGTTCGGCATGGCGTTGTTGCAAGCGCTCCAGCTCTTTCGCGATTTCCTCTTCGGTCACTTCAAGATCGGGCGCCGCCACTTCGATGCCTTTGTACTGGCCGAGCTTCACTTCCGGCTTGACCGTCACCTTCGCTTTGAACTTGAACGGCTTGCCTTTGCCGAATTGCTCCACGTCCACTTCCGGACGGTCTACCGGGAAGATGCCGGTTTGGTCGACGGCTTCGCTGTATGCGGACGGCAGCAAAATATCAATCGCGTCCTGATACAAGCTTTCGACGCCGAAGCGCGCCTCGAAGATCGGCCGCGGCACCTTGCCTCTGCGGAACCCGGGCACATTGACTCGGTTTACGACTTTGCGGAACGCCTTGTTCAGCGCTTCCGCAACCCGTTCCTCGTCAACTTCCACCTCAAGAACGCCTACATTCTTCTCTATTTTTTCCCAATTTGCTTTCATGATTTGCTTTCCCCTCCGAAGGTACTTGCCGCTCCATGCGACCGTTTTACATAAACCATTCTAGTATATACAACTATTTGAAGCTTTTCAAGGCCGGGAGATAGGTTTCGCCTTGTCACGTAGCGGGGCCGGATTCGCCCGCAAATTGCCGCAGCCAGCGCAGCGCCTGCTCGTACGGAAACCGAAGTTCTCCCGTTATTCCGTATTGCTCGCGGACCTCTTCGTCGCTTGCCCGCCCGTGAAGCTTCTCTATGAGAAATTGATGCAGCGCCGCCGCCCACAGATCGCACGAGCGGTCGTCATCGTCCGTCATCCGCCGGTAGACGGGCGTGCCGTAAGCGGCTTGTACGCACTCTTTCCACATCTCCTCGGCAAAATACGACAGCGTCGGATCGGACACTTCCGCGGCCTGCCGCACCCGCTCCAGCACCGTCTGCACGACGGGAGGAAATTCATCGAACGAAAGCGGCGTCGCCTCCGCCTCGACCGCGAGCCTCTCGCCTTCGCGCCATAGCGCGACCGGCCCCGACGCGCCTTGCTTGCGCAGCACCTGCAGCGCCTTGAACTGCACGGCGGGATAATGCTCGTCCGCCTCCAAAAAGCGGCGCAGCCCAGGCTCGATATCCCGGTGTTCCAGATGGGAGAGCTGGCCGAGAACAAGCAATTGCTGTTCCGGATCTTCGGCCGCTTCCAGCGCCTGAAGCAACCGGGGAACGTAATCCGCATCCTGCTCGGACCGCTCGTTCAGACGGCGGCGGAACGACTCCTCCGCGTCCTCCAGGCCGTCGTCCTCCGCTTCGGGGCCGCCGGGCCTTTCTTCCTTCGCATCCGGAAACGCCGCCTCGAGCCAGCCGAGCAGCGCTTCCCATTCGGCGTGATGGCGCTCGGCTTCCCCGCCGCATTGCAGCAAAAAGGCAAGCAGCGCTTTGGCGTCGCCGAAGCGTTCCGTCTCCAGCATGCGCGTCAGCTGGATTTGGTAATAATCCAACGTCTTGGGAAACAGGACCAAGTTGTCCTTCTGGGATTCGGTCACGCAGCGCCCCTTCCTGCCGGCTGTCCGGCTTCCTCTGCCGATTCACCCGCATTATACCATGAACGCCGGACAAATGGGAAAATTCCCTTCGAATGCGTCCGTCCGGCGCTTGCGCTTTCAATAAACAGAAAAAACCTTGTTGAACAAGGCTTCTCGGGTCAATCGTATGGAGCGGGTGAAGGGAATCGAACCCTCGCCTCAAGCTTGGGAAGCTGGCGTTCTACCATTGAACTACACCCGCAAATGAGATAGCAAGAAAATAATAGCACAGCCGGCCTGCGAAAATCAACTTTTTCTTTTGGATTTGCGACGCCGTTTTCCGATCTTCTTTTTGAGCCGGTTTTCTCTACTATGTTTTCTCTACTATATTATATAGTCCTTTCGGGCACCGAACGCGTTTCCGGCAAAGGAAAAAAGCCCGCCCGGCTTCAGAACCGAGCGGACTCCATGATCAAAAGCGTCCCGCAAGCTGTTGCTCAGCTATTTCAACCAGACGGCGGGTGATATTGCCCCCGATGCGTCCGGTATCGCGAGTGATCATGTTTCCGTAGTACCCGTCTTGCGGAATTTGGATGCCGAGCTGTTGGGCCACTTCGAATTTCAGTTGTTCCAATGCAGCCCGAGCTTGTTGCACGACGAGTTGGTTCGAGTTGCGATTGTCTGCCATGATTATCACCTCCGTGTTTGCTTGCTTATTATGCTGCATCTAAATTCCTCCTATACAAACAATTAACGAAAATCGAAAAAGATTTCGTCCAAGCGGCACAATCACAGGGTTGGCGTTGCGCCGCGCTAATTGGCCCGCGCCCGGACGGGCTTAAACTGGCTCGCGACCATGCGGGCGTAAACGCCGCCCTCCTTGCGGACGAGCTCGTCGTGCGTTCCTGCCTCCGCGATCCGGCCGCGTTCGATGACGAGAATCCGGTCGGCGTCGCGGATCGTGCTGAGACGGTGCGCGATGATAAAGGCCGTTCTTCCCTTCATGGCATCCAGCAGCGCCGCTTGAATTTGCAGCTCGGTCCGGGTATCGATGCTGCTTGTCGCCTCGTCCAAAACGAGAATCGAAGGATTGGCCAGCATGACCCTGGCAATGGCCAGCAGCTGCTTCTGGCCCTGGCTGAGATTGCTGCCGTTCTCGGAGATCGGGGTTTGATAACCGAGGGGCAAGCGGCGGATGAACGCGTCCGCGCGGGCCGCCGCGGCGGCGGCTTTCACCTCGGCGTCCGTCGCCTCCGGCCTGCCGTATCGGATGTTGTCCGCAATGGTGCCCGAGAACAGGTACGTATCCTGCAGAACGACGCCGAACGCCCGCCGCAGGCTGTCGCGCGTATACTCGCGGATGTCTTTTCCGTCGATGAGAATCCGTCCTCCGGTCGCTTCGTAAAAACGGGTCAGCAAATTCACGATGGTCGTCTTGCCCGCCCCCGTCGGTCCGACAAGCGCAATGCTGCTGCCCGCGGGAACCTCGAAGCTGAGGTTGCTGACGATCGGCACTTCGGGCCGGTAACCGAACGAGACGTTGTCGAAGACGACATGTCCTTTCGCTCCTTGGAGCACGGCCGCTCCCCGGACATCTTCCGCCTCCTCTTCCTGCTCCATCACCTCGAACACCCGCTCCGCTCCGGCAATGCCGGCCTGCAGCGTATTATACATGCTGGCGATATCGTTCAACGGGCGAACGAATTGGCGGGAGTAGCTCAGAAAGCTGGCGATGACCCCGACCGTAATATGCCCCCTGACCGCAAGCGTCCCGCCGGCAAGGGCGACGGCGGCAAAGCCGATATTGTTGATGACGCCGAGCAGCGGCATCAGAAAACCCGACCAGATTTGCGCCCGGGTGCCGGTTTCGGCCAATTTGGCGTTCAAGCCGTCGAATTGCTCGATCGCCTTGTCTTCCCGGTTGAACGCCTTAACGGCCAGCATGCCCGAGATCGTTTCCTCGATATGACCGTTTAAGGCGCCGAGCTGCGCCTGCTGCTCCTTAAACAGCCGCTTCGTCCGCTTCGTGATCGTCCGGGCAAGCAGAAACACCAGCGGCACCGTAATCAGCGTCGCCAGCGTCAGCAGCGGGCTTAGCGCCAGCATCATGACCAGGGAACCGGCAATCGCGATCAGGCCCGACATCAATTGGGCGGTCGTCTGCGAAACGGTCGTGCTGACGTTGTCGATATCGTTGGACAGCCGGCTCATCACTTCGCCGTGGCTGCGGGTGTCGAAAAAGGCGAGCGGCAGCTTGTGCAGCTTGGCGAACAGCGACGAGCGCAGCCGCTCGACGATGCGCTGGGAGATGCCCGCCATCAGCCAGCCCTGAAAAAAGGTCAGGCCCGCATCGGCCGCATAAGCGGCCACGAGCGCCAAGAGCGCCAAATCGAGCGCCTTGAAATCGACGCCGCCGGTATCCGCGATCGCATCGACGGCTACGCCGATCAGGTAAGGGCCGAGGAGCGTCAGCGCGGAATCGGCCAGCACAAAAGCGAACACCGCCGCAAGCCGTCTCTTCTCGTTGCCAAAATAGCTCCACAGCCGCCGGACCGTGCCTTTAAAATTTTTCGGTTTCTGGACGGGACCTCCCCTTAGCCCCCTCGGGCCTCCCGGTCCGATGGGAACGGTTGCCTTGGATTCGGCCGGCGCTCCTCTGCTCGCGTCATTCGCAGACGGCATGACTTTCCATCTCCTCGCCGATTTGGGAACGGTAAATTTCCCGGTAAATCCGGTTTTCCTTCAGCAGCTTCTCATGCGTGCCAATGCCCGCGATTTCGCCGTTTTCCATGACGATAATCCGGTCCGCGTCCATGACGGTCGCGATTCGCTGCGCAATGACAAAACACGTGATCCCTTTGGCATACGTCCGGAGCGCCGCCTTCAGCGCCGCTTCCGTCGTCGGATCGAGCGCGCTGGTGCAGTCGTCCAAGATGAGAATACTCGGCTTGCGGACGAGCGCCCTGGCGATGGAGAGGCGCTGTTTTTGGCCTCCCGACAGATTGACGCCGCCCTGACCGAGCCGAGTATGATAGCCTTCGGGAGCTTGGGAGATGAACTCGTGGGCCTGCGCGACGCGCGTTGCCTCATAGACTTCCTCCATCGTTGCGCGCTCGTTCCCGAACCGGATATTATCCAATATGGTGCCGGAAAAAAGCACCGCCTCCTGCGGCACAATCGCCACCTTGTCCCGCAGGAGACGGGGATCGACGGAAGACACGTCGCGGCCGTCCACCAGCACCCGGCCCTCCGTCGCATCGTAAAAACGCGGGATGAGATGGACGAGCGTGCTTTTTCCCGAGCCGGTGGAGCCGATAATGCCGACCGTTTCGCCCGGCATGCAGGCGAAAGAAACCGATTTCAAAACAGTTTCTCCATCCGCTCCGCCATAGGAGAAGCTCACGTTTTCGAATTCGACTTTGCCGCCTGCCGCGCCGTCCGCAAACCGCTCGTCCCGCCACTTCATCGGATTCGTTTCGGCGAACACTTCGCCGATGCGGGCGGCGGACGCTTTGGCGCGCACGAACATGTTGAACACCATCGAAATCGTCATCAGGGAAAATAAAATCTGCGTCATGTAGTTCACAAACGCGACGATGTGGCCAACCTGCATCCCGCCTTTGCTTACGCCGCTAGCGCCGAACCAGAGAACCGCGACGATGCCGAAATTGACGGTCAGCGCGATGAGCGGGTTAAAGACGGCCATTACGCGCAGCGCGGTTTCGGAGCGGCCGCGGTATTCGGCGTTGACGCCGGCGAATTTGCCGGTTTCGTAATCGAACCGGTTAAATGCCTTGACCACTCTCACCCCGGCCAAATACTCCCGAATCATGCCGTTCAGCCGGTCGAGCGAGGCCTGAACTTTCGCGAACAGCGGGAAGCCGATATTCAAGTTTAACGCGATCAGCATTCCCACGACCGGAACGACGACGGCAAAAATCCACGACAGTTCCGGATTCAGGCGCACGGCCATGATCAGGCTGCCGACACCCAGGATCGGAGCCTTGGCGAAGATCCGCATCATGCCGTTGGCGAAGTTTTGCACCTGCGTCACGTCGTTGGTCAGCCGCGTCACGAGCGACGCTTTGTCGATACGGTCGAAATTGATAAAGGAAAGCGACTGGATTTTGCGGAACAGGTCTCCCCGAAGCTCGGCCGAGAAGCGCTGCGACACCCGGCTGGCCAAAATGTTGCGTCCCGACGCAAAGACGGCTCCTGCCGCCGTCACAAGCAGCATCACCCCGCCGAACCGCAGCACGGCGCCCAGATCCCGTTCGGCAACGCCCTCGTCGATTACCCGGGAAATGAGCGTCGGCTGCAGCAGATCGCACAACGCCTCGCAAGAGACAAACAGCAGCGCAAGGACAAAAAGCATGCCGTGCTTGCGTATGTAGGGGAGCAAATATCGCATGCGGTCGCCCTCCTTCATTCGGCTTCATGCAACTACCGTTCAGTATACATCCATTTCCGAAAAATGGGCAATTCCCGCTACGCTCCTCCTCGACCGACGCCGGACGCTCCCCGGACGACGAAAACACGATCCTGCCCTTCGACCGGCTTTTTCGACCGGCCCTGTCGGCCGGCTCTTAAACCAACAAGGCTACCGACTCTCTTGCGAATCGTGTGAGGTACTGGACGGACTACTTGGCGGCTGAGGCCTCGGCGGACGGCATCCGTCGCAGAAAAAAGCCCCCCGCGCCGAAAACGCGGGAGGCCTATTGCCTTATGTATCGCTGGCGTCCCAGGAGGGATTCGAACCCCCGACCGTTCGCTTAGAAGGCGAATGCTCTATCCAACTGAGCTACTGGGACACAGCTCGATCATTTTAACATAAATCTTTCGTTTTTCACAAGGGGATTTTTGGAGGATTTAAAAAAATCATGGTCCAACCGCCAGAGGAAAGACGAACGCTCCGGCGGTTGCGACCGTTTTTTTCCGATGGCGCGCCGGCCGGCCTACCACCCGATCGCCGCGCCGTCGCAGCGCGGATCGGTGCCGCCGATGCGGAAGCCGTGGTCGTCGATTTGGATGGCATGCGCATGGCCGACCGCGCCGTCGTATGCCTGAACGGTTCGAACAAGATGCCCCGCCTCCCGCAGCCGATGTCTGACCGGTTCGGCAATCCGGCTTTCCAGCCGCAGCTCCTGCGTCGGTTCGCCCCAAGTGCGGCCCCAAAGCCAGCGGGGCTCGGAGACGGCCTGCTGCGGATTCATCCCGTAATCGATCATCCGGGTAAGCAGCGCGGTCTGCGTTTGCGGCTGGCCTTCGCCCCCCTGCGTCCCGTACAAAATATACGGCTTGCCGTCCCTGCACGCCATCGCCGGCATCAGCGTATGGAACGTCCGTTTGTTCGGCTCCAGCCTGTTGACGTGATTCGGGTCGAGCGAGAAAAAGGAGCCCCGGTTCTGCAGCAAAATGCCCGTTTCGCCGGCCGTCACCGCCGAACCGAATTCGAAATACAGGCTTTGGATAAACGAAACGGCGTTTCCTTCCCCGTCGACGACCGCCGCATACGCGGTATCGCTGCCGACCGGTCGGGTCGCAACCTCTCTTGCGCGCAGCCTATCGATCTGCCCGGCCAGCTCGGCCGCATACGCCTTGGAAAGCAGCCTCTCAAGCGGTATCGCCGTAAAATCGGGATCGCTGAGATAACGGTCGCGGTCCTTGAACGCCAGCTTCAACGCTTCGATCAGCAGATGATAGTATTCGAAGGAACCGTGCTCGATCGCGGCCAAATCGAACCGCTCCAATATCTGCATCGTCATAATGCCGGTAAATCCCTGCGAATTGGGCGGCAGTTGATAAAGCTCATACCCGCGGTACGATCCGGTTGCCGGCGTTACCCAGCCGCCCGAATGCCCCGCGAAATCGTCCAGCGTCAGCAGCCCGCCTCTTTCCTGCAGCGAAGCGACGATCGCTTTGGCCAGACTGCCTTTGTAGAAGGCGTCGCGGCCTTTTTGCGCAAGCTCCCGGAGGCTGTTGCCGAGCGCGGTTTGCACCCATCTCTCGCCTGCGCGGGGAACGCGGCCATTCGGGAGAAAAATGTCCGAAGTATACGGCTCGGCGGCCAAAACGGAAAATCGGCTTGCCGTATTCTCATGCTGGTCGACCGATACCGGGAAGCCTTCCAGCGCGTAACCGATGGCAGGTTCCAGCACTTCGCTCCAAGCCAGCCTGCCGTATTCGCGGTGCACCGCGTCCCATCCGTCCACCATGCCGGGCACCGTAATGACGCTGCGGATGCCTCTGTGCGGAATCGCCGCCTCGCCCGCGAACAGGTCCCGGGTGATGCGGTGTCCCGAACGGCCGCTCGCATTGTAGGCCCGGATGCCGCCGTCCCTGACGCTGTGCAGCAGCCAGAAGGAATCGCCGCCGAGCCCGGTCATATGCGGATAAACGACGGCCAGACAAGCGCTAACCGCAACCGCGGCGTCGAAGGCGTTGCCGCCCTTCTGCAAAATCCGCGCTCCGGCCGCGGAGGCCAGATGATGAGGGCTGACGACCATCGTTTTCGTTCCGGTGATCGCTTTATGAATCATGGGGGCGTCCCTCCTCATCAATACGCTAAAGATTAACCTCATCATAGCCGCTTTTTTGCACCGTGTCATTGTTCGCGAAGCCCAAACTTCGAAAGCCCGATTGTTGCTTGTGCATAAATCCCGCATGGCAGCGAACGGCATCGCCGGACGCAACCAAACGCAAAATGCCGGGCAGCCGCCCGGCATCGCATCGCAATCGAAACTTGTTCTCCGTTTGAAAAGCAAATATTCCGCCCGACCGGTCCGTCAGGCCAGGATTTACCCTTTGGGACAGCCCCTTTTCCGGTTACCGGTTGTGCGGCGTAGCCGGCGCGTTCTGCGCCGGATGAGGCGCATCGTTGGTGCGGCGGATCGTCTCTTCGGCGAATTCCTCGCCGCGCTTGGCGTATTGATTGCCTTTGTTTTTCTTGTACTTTTCTCCCATTGTCCTGTCTCCTTTCCAAGGATGCGTCAATCGTCCAAAATGCCCATCGATTCGATATACCGTTTCGTCTCTTCCGTACCGAGCCGGTGCAAATACCCATAAATCCCTTTTAGCTGGGCGTTATAGTCGGCGTCTCTGCGCTCTTCGCTCACGCTCAGCGCACTGGAAAAATGAAAGGCCGCCGCTTCGTCCGCGCTCGACAGCTCGCCGAACATTTCCTGCAGCTTGTTCAGCTCCTCGTCGCTGGCCCGTATCTCGAATTCAAAAGCGGCCGCTTCCCGGTCCTCCAACACTTGTCCCGCTCCGACCGCGACGTAATACGTCTTGCGCTCCTGTCCGGCGTTCGACTCGTTCTCCAATTGCCGCAGCCTCCTTTCTCACCCTCATAGGGTAACCATCCGGCCGGGTTTCATGCTTTTTCGGAGTCAAGACAACATGCTGCGGAATACAGTGTAATCGGGATAAATATCCCGGCTTTACCGTGCCCGGATGGACAAAACGGAGAGGGATGAACGACATGTGCGGCATTACCGGTTGGATCGACTGGAATGAAGATTTGACCAAACATGCGAACATTGTGGAAAAGATGACGGAGACCATGCAGCTGCGCGGGCCCGATGCGTCGGGAACCTGGCTGACCAAGCACTGCGCATTCGGCCACCGCAGGCTGAGCGTGATCGATCCCGCAAACGGCGCCCAGCCGATGGTACGTCCGACCAAATACGCGGAAGATCGGGATTGCGTGATCGTCTACAACGGGGAACTCTACAATGCGCTCGAGCTGCGAAAGGAGCTTGAACGGCTGGGCTACGCCTTCCGCACGACCTGCGATACGGAAGTGCTGCTGCTGGCCTATGTGGAATGGGGACCCGCCTGCGTGGAAAAATTGAACGGCATCTTCGCTTTCGCGATATGGCGGACGGACGAGGAACAACTGTTCATGGCGAGGGACCGGCTTGGCGTCAAGCCGCTTTTTTATCGGCGGGAAGAAGGCAGGCTCCTGTTCGGTTCGGAACCGAAGGCGATACTGGCGCACCCGGACGTTCCGGCCGAAGTGGACGGAGAAGGTCTTGCCGAGCTGTTTGCCCTGGGCCCCGCGCGGACGCCGGGCGTCGGCATATGGCGGGGCATATCGGAGCTGAAGCCGGGGCACTGTCTGACTTACGACCGCAGCGGCATGCGGATTACCGCCTACTGGCGGCTCAAGAGCCGGCCGCATGAGGACGACGAGCGCGCAACGGCCGAGAAAGTCGGCGAACTGCTGGACGATACGGTGCGAAGGCAGCTCGTCTCCGACGTGCCCGTCTGCACGCTGCTCTCCGGCGGCCTCGATTCGAGCGCGCTCACGGCGCTTGCCGTCCGTTATTATGCCGAAACGGGGCAAGGCCGGGTCCATACGTATTCGGTCGACTACGTGGACAACGACAAGCACTTTACCGCGCACGATTTTCAGCCGAATTCGGACGCGCCCTGGATCAAGCGAATGAGCGAATTTCTGGGCACCGCTCATCATCTGGTCCAGTTCGATACGCCCGAGCTGGTGGAGGCGCTGGAGACTGCCGTTTTGGCCAAGGATTACCCCGGCATGGCGGACATCGACGCGTCCCTGTACTTGTTCTGCCGCGAGATCAAGAAGGATGCCACCGTCGCCATCTCCGGCGAAGCGGCCGACGAAGTGTTCGGAGGCTATCCCTGGTTTCACCGCCGGGAGGCGCTGACGGCGTCGACGTTCCCGTGGTCGCTGGCAACCGATCTTAGGGAAAGCGTGCTCTCGCCCGAGCTCAAGGGCCATATTCGTCCGTTGGAATACGTCTCCGACCGGTACGCCGAGGCGCTGGCGGAAGTGCCGAAGCTGCCGGGGGAAGACGAGGACGCGCAGCGGATGCGCACGATGTCCTATCTGAACATCACGCGCTTTATGCCGACGCTCCTGGACCGCAAAGACCGGATGAGCATGGCGGCGGGGCTCGAAGTGCGGGTTCCGTTCTGCGATCACCGCCTCGTCGAATACGTGTTCAACATTCCCTGGACGCTGAAAACGGCGGGCGGCCGCGAAAAAGGCATTTTGCGCCGCGCGCTGGCGGGCGTGCTGCCGGACGACGTCCTGTACCGCAAAAAGAGCCCCTACCCGAAAACGCACAATCCCGCGTATCTGGAAGCCGTCCGCTCCCTGCTGTCCGAGCGGCTCGAAGACGCCGGCTCGCCGCTGCTTCCGCTGATCGACAAGGCGCATATCCGCCGGCTGCTGGCGACCGCCGACGCGCGCTCCCATCTGCCGTGGTTCGGACAGCTGATGTCGGCCCCGCAGCTGTTCGCGTATTTGCTGCAGTTCGATTTTTGGCTGCGGCGCTACCGCGTCTCGATCGTATAAAAACAACGAAGGACCCGCGAGGACCGCGCCCAAAGCGCCGCATCCTCAGCGCGGTCCTTTCGTCCCGTTGGGATTTCCAATATCGTCTCTACCGCCCAAGCTGCGCAAGCAGCTTCCTGAGCGCACGCCCCCGGTGGCTGATCGCGTTTTTTTCCTCAAGCGAGATTTCCGCCATCGTCTTGCCGAAGGACGGAAGCCAGAAGAGCGGATCGTAGCCGAACCCGCCGGCTCCGGCGGGCCGGTCGATGATCGCACCCTCGACCGTGCCTTCGGCCGCGGTAATGCGGTCCCCGTCAGGCTCGTACAGCACGAGCGAGCTGACGAAACGCGCGGGACTGAGCAGCTTCGCACCGTCAGGCGCTTTCTCCGCCCCCAGCGAAGCCGCGTCCACCGTGGCGCCTGCGGCCGCCAGCTCCCGCAGCAGCTTCGCGTTGTTGTCCGCGTCGGAAGCGCCCTCGCCGGCATACCGCGCCGAATAGACGCCCGGCGCGCCGCCGAGCGCGTCGACGCACAGGCCCGAGTCGTCGGCCAACACCGGAAGCCCGGCGGCGGCCGACGCCGCGCGCGCTTTGATCAGCGCATTCTCGTAAAAGGTCGTCCCCGTCTCCGCGATTTCCGGGAGTTCCCCGATCTCGTTCAAATCCTTGACCTCGATGCCGAGCGTCGCGAACGCGGCGCGGAACTCCCGCGTCTTGCCCCGGTTGCGCGTCGCGACCAGCAACGTGTCCCCCGCGCCGATCATGCCTGCACCGTCCCGATTCGAAGTCCCGCTTCGCCCAGCACTTCCCGCTGCATCTCGATCAGCTTCAGGATGCCTTCTTCGGCGACCCCCAGCAGGCCGTCCAGCTCGGCGCGCGTAAAGGGCGATTCCTCGCCGGTCCCCTGAATCTCCACGAACGCTCCGGAGCCGGTCATGACGACGTTCATGTCCACTTGCGCCTTGGAGTCCTCTTCGTAATTCAGGTCGAGCAGCGTTTGTCCCTGCAGCAGCCCGACGCTGACCGAAGCCAGATAGTCGGTGATCGGATAGACGGGAAAAGAAACGGTCTGGGACAGCTTATGTACGGCCAGCGCAAGCGCGATGAACGAGCCGGTGATCGAAGTGGTCCGGGTCCCTCCGTCCGCTTGCAGGACGTCGCAATCCAGCGTAATGGTCCGTTCGCCCAACGCATCCAGCCGGACGACGGACCGCAGCACGCGGCCGATGAGACGCTGAATCTCCATCGTGCGCCCGCTAAGCTTGCCCCGGCTCGCCTCCCGGGGATTGCGCGTCTGCGTCGCGCGGGGCAGCATCGAATATTCGGCCGTAATCCAGCCTTTGCCCTGGCCTTTCTGAAACGGGGGAACCTTCTCGTCCACCGTGGCCGTGCACAAGACTTTCGTGTCGCCCATCTCGATGAGCACCGAGCCCTCCGCGAATTTATTGGGATGAAGCGTTACGGCAAACGGCCGCAATTCGCGGGCCTGCCTTCCGTCGGATCGCATATCGGATATTCCTCCTGAACTCTCGTCAAATCTCTCCCATTTTACCAAAGTCCGCGGACAAAAGCACTCCCGCGCCGCCATGCGGCCCGCCCCGGATTTCACCCGAGGTATATTCTGTTAAAAATGGAAACAACGGGAGAGAGACGATGTTAACGGGACAAGGCGTTAATCCGTTCCGGACGGGTTACCGTTTCCGCATACGAATGCCCGCCGGAATCGGCAAGCTGGTCTGTGCCGTTCAGCGTAATGTGAACTTTCGGCACCCCCGCCGTTTCGGTTACGGTCAGCACGACCGCCTGCACCATTTCCGAAGATACGGTCTGCTCCGGTTCCCAGCCGGCGTCTTTGAGCGACACGCTGATCTGGTCGGTTTCCTTCGCCAGCTGTTCCACGGTCGTATCCGGAGCCATGACGGCGAGCAGATGGCTTTGGTCGGACGGGCCCTTGATCAACTCCTGAAGCGCGGCGCGGCTCTTGTCCTCGGTCCGCTCGACCAGGCGGGTAACCGGAACGAAGTAGCCTTCTCCGTTCTCCGTTTGCGCCGAGAAATACAGCGTGACGGCCATGGAGCGGCTCGCCTGAACGCCCTCTCCTTGCTCGAGGTTGATGCCGAAGTTTCGCGTCAGCACGTCCGCGAGCGGAATGCCGGAAGCGGGAAGCTGGCGGAGCGGCTTGCCGGCGATTTCGATTTTGACCTGCCGTACGCCCGGCAGTTCCGTCATCGTCCAGACCAGCGCTTCGATTGTTTTTCGCTCCTGCTTCGCAGGCAGTTCGGGCAGCGGCTCGGCGAAATTGAGGGTGACGGTACCCGTTTTCTCATCCTTGGTGACCGAGCTTAGCTTGGTCCCTTGGGGCAGCACCGGAGCGAACCCTTGCGGAAGCTGCTCGGCCAGCGCCGGGTCCGCAGTCATCCAGGCGACGGCCTTCTCCTCCTGAGACAGCTTGCTCTTGCCGTCCTCCGGCAGGTTCAAGGTCATCGGGGCCAGATAGCCGTTGCGGTCCTGCAAATACACGGTCAGTTCGTCCTTCCCTTGGGTCGCGGCGTCGGCTCCTTGCTCTTTGGCCTGATTTCCCGTTCCTTGGATGCCCGTTTCGGTCTGTGCCGGCGCCAAGGCCTGCGCTTCCGGCTGCGCGCCCGTCCGGGTATCCGATTGCCCGTTCGCCTGACCGTCCGCTTGCGGAGCGGCCGGCGTTCCCGCCTGCTGCGCCGTTTCCGCCGCCTGCAGCATTTGTTGTTCCACATCCGCCGGCGGCGGGTCGATCGGGGATGCGTTGCGCACGCTTTGCCCGCCAGCCGCACACGCTGTCAAAGGCAGCAGCAAGGCGACGGCAAGCAGCTTGCCTGAACGGCTTTTACGGTCGTTTGGCCACATTACCAATTCCTCCCTGTTGGGGCTATCGGTTAACACCATTCCCCCCGATTGTAGTACTATGTATACGAGTCCCTGCCGTAAGATATGAAAGGTTTGTCCCGGCGAACCGACCGTGCGGCTCCGATGCTTCGGCCGTTCGGTCCGGACGTCGGATGCGGCGTCGATCCGGCCGCGATAGGGGGACGATGAACCAACGTTTGCTGCGGCGGTCCGAACGGCGGATGCGACGGACCCGGTCCGGTATGAGGGAGCTTGCGGCCGCAGCGGCGCAGTTTCGCAATTCAGAGATGGAAGAGGTGCCCGCAATGTCCGATACGAATCTTTATCGTTTGAACAGCAAAGAAGTCGCAAAAGCAACCGAGGAATGGCTGATGAAACGGGGCGTAAACAAGGGACAAATCGGCCAATTGGTCATGCTGCTCCAAAAGGATTATTTCCCCGAGCTCACGCTGGATGAATGCATTGAGAACGTCGAAGCGGTTTTGGCCAAGCGGGAAGTGCAAAATGCCGTACTGACCGGCATTCAACTGGATATGCTGGCCGAGGAAGGAAAGCTGCTGCCGCCTCTGCAAAATATGATTTGGAACGACGAGGGGCTGTACGGCTGCGACGAGATTCTTGCGCTCAGCATCGTCAACGTATACGGCAGCATCGGTCTTACGAACTTCGGATACGTGGATAAGCTCAAGCCGGGGATTTTGAAAAAACTGAACGACCGCAACGACAACCAGATCCACACCTTTCTCGACGACATCGTCGGAGCCATTGCCGCCGCCGCTTCGAGCCGCATCGCCCACCGCAAGCAAGCGGAGCGGGAAGCCCGGGCGGAAGGCGGCGGAAGCGTCTGATCCCAAGCGAACCGCAGCGCGGACGGGGCAACGAACGAATGCATACGGAATAAAAGACGAAGGCGCCCTCCTATTAGGCAGGGCGCCTTCGTCTTTGGATACCGGATTTACGGCACACCGAAACGGATGACAGGACAACCTTCCCCGGGCGTCTCGCTAAATATTCTTACGAGGTGGCCCGTTTCTTCCAGACTGACGAGATGCGCGATGGTTTCGGCCAACCCGAAACGCAATTGATGCGCGTTGCCGCTCAGCCGCGCGCCGAAAACCCGCTCGCACACGTCAAACGGGGTCATCGGCCCCTGCTCCGCGATGATTCCGTACATCGCCTGCAGCCGGCGGTCGTGATGCCGGATAGTGCTTTCGATCCGGCCGGAAAAATCGGCGAACGGATCGCGATGGCCGGGAAACGCCATGACGGTATCGTATGCGCTCAGCCGCTCCAGACTGTCCAGGAACGACTTCAGCGGATCGGGGTCGCCTCCCGGGAGCCAGCCGATATTCGGAGTAATGTCCGGAAGCACCTGGTCCCCGCACAGCATCCGCCGGCCTTGCGGATCGTAGAAGGATACGTGCCCCGGCGCATGGCCTTCTCCTCCGATCGCCAGCCAGTTCGTCCCCGCCATCTCCACCGGCAGCGCCTCCCCGGGTACGATCGTCCGGACGTCTTCGGGATGCGGAAGCACTTGGGACAAGACGCCGGCCAGATGGCCGCGCATGGCCGCAACCCGTTCCCCCGGCAGCCCGAACGCCAGAAACGCCGCAACCAGTTCCTCGGAAAACGTCTCGCCTTCGCCCCACATCCTAAGCGCCGCCCTATGGGCCGATTCCGACATATAGACCGGCGCGCCCGTCCGCTCCTGAAACCATCCCGCAAGCCCGTAGTGGTCGGGATGATGGTGCGTAAGCACGATCGCCGCAATGTCGCGAAAGCCGATTCCCAACTGCGGCAGCAGCTCCTGCCAGCACGCCTCCGCGTCCGCCGACCTGAGTCCGGGATCGATCAGCGTCCAGCCTCCGTCCGACGGCAGCAGGTAGGCGTTGACCCATTTCAGGGAGAAGGGCAGCGGCACCTTGATCCGCAGCCAGCCGTTGCCGTGTTCCGTCACGAAGGAAGAGACGCTCATGCCGGACGCCTGCCCGTCATAATCAATCTCGGCGATTGATCCGGATCGTACGGAGAGCCGTCATAGCCGCCGCGCACCGATTCCAGCACCAGACCCGCCTCGGCCGCCATCTTGCGGAACGATTCGAGTCCGAACAGGCGCACCCGTTCCTCGTAGTTCCGCACGTCGCCGTCCGGAGACGAGACGGCTATCTTTTTGACGACATAACCGTTACGAATGAACCGCTCCTCCCGGATGCGAAGGCCGGTTGGCCCGTCCGTACGCTCCGACAGCGGCACCAGATGGCGTTCGACATAGGCCGCATTCAAAAAATCGATCAAAAATTTCCCGCCGGGGGCCAGTACCCGGCCGATTTCGGCAAGCACCCGCGCATTCTCTTCGTCCTCGAAAAAGTAGCCGAACGAGGTAAACCAGTTCACCACCGCATCGAAAGACTTGTCTTCAAAAGGAAGCTTGCGCATGTCTCCCCTTACCCATCGGATGCTGCGCCCGGGATCGTTCCTGCGCGCATGCGCCAGCAGCACCTCCGACAGGTCTAGCCCGGTCACGGCGTACCCGAGATCGCGCAGCGCCATCGCATGCCGCCCCATGCCGCAGCCGACATCCAGCACGCTCGCCCCCGGCGGAAGCTCCATCCATCCCATCATGGCCTCGACTTCGCGCTGAGCCTGGGCCGAGTCGCGATGGCGGTAAACGATAAGGTAATCCTCCCCAAAACTGTGTTCGTACCAATCGTTGTTCAAGCTTCAACATCCCTTTGCCATAACAATGCCTGTAACCTGCGCATTCGCGCAGCCTTCTTTTGCCGTTCCGTACGATAAGTATAACCCTTTTCGACTCGCGTGGCCAATCACCGACGGACAGATGTCCTCATATGATGGAGTATTCTCGTATGCCCCCGGGAAAGAAACCTAAGGGCGCCGCGCGCTTAGACATTCGACACGGTGGAAGGAGAACCGATGTATGTCCACCCCGAAAATCGACGTCCAGGTCATCAGCTCCGGCATACTGGCCGAAGACGTTCTGATGCTGGGGGAATCCGTGATGAAGAAAGCCAAAATCCCGGCCCAGCAGCAACTGACGCTAAAATTCGGTTCATTCAGGCAAACCGTAACCGTCTTGTCCGTGCCGCGATATGACGGTCTGCGCATCAATCATTCGCTGGCCAATCGGATGGGGATTTTTTCCGGAATTCCGCTAAGGCTGCAGTACCGCCCGGCTTCCCGGACGCTCGCCCTTGGACCTTTGATCGGCGTTTTGGTCAGCAGAGACTTCCCGCAGCAGCCCGACAAGCCTTTCGGAAACATGACGATGTTTTGCCGGGAGCTTGCCTACGCTTGCCGGAACGAGGGCGCTTTCGTATATTTCTTCACTCCGTCCGGCATCGGATCCGGCCATGACGGGGTGGAGGGCTGGATCTACAATTCCGGCTGGCAACGGAAATCGCTGCCCGCCCCGGACATTGTGAACAACCGGCTGACCACCCGGAAGCTGGAAAACCTGCCCGCCGTGCAGCGGTTCATGAAGGAAATCAAGCAACGGTACGACGCGCACGTATTCAACGAAAAGTTCCTCGACAAATCCGAAGTGTTCGAGGCGCTCGGAAACGATGCGGCGCTGCGGCGTTACCTGCCCGAATCCCACTTGCTGCGCCAATATGCGACGCTGAAGAGCATGGGTTCCCGCTATCCGGTCCTCTTCCTGAAACCCGTTAGGGGAAGCCTCGGCAAAGGCATTATCCGCCTGTCGCGGCAAGGCCCGGACGGATGGCAGGCTTTATACACGACGGCGGGCGGCACGAAAAAGCAGACGTACCCGAGCCTGCTCAAGTTTTACTCGTCGATGGCCGCCAAGATGAAGACGGTGCGGTATTTGATCCAGCAGGGCTTGACGCTGATCGACAGCGACGGACGCCCGATCGATTTTCGCGCGCTTACGCAAAAAAATGCCGGCGGCAAATGGACGGTGACGTCCATCGTCGGCCGGATCGCGGGCAATCAGCATTACGTATCGAATTTGGCGCGGGGCGGAACGCTCGCCACCGTCCGGGAAGCCGTGGCCAAATCCAATCTGCCCGCCGCCTACCGGAAAGACGCGTTGGCCCGGCTTTCGCGGGCCGCGCTGGAAATCTCGCGGGGCATCGACACGCACATTCCGGCGCACTTTGGGGAACTGGGGATTGATCTTGCAATCGACACCGGCGGAAAGATCTGGCTGCTTGAGGTGAATTCCAAACCGTCCAAAAAAGACAACACACCATTAAACGAGGGGAAAATCCGCCCTTCCGTGCGGATGATGATTCAATATGCCCGATTTTTGTCCGGTTTCTAACCTGCCGGCGGGCATGCCGGAAAATTGCGGGGAACTCGGCGTGCTCATCTGCGAACGCGACGGGACGCCTCCCTTCGCCGAGTCGGATTTCATACGCCGCCTCATGCGCGCGGCCCCGCGCTACGGACTTGACGTGTTTGCCTTCGCGCCCTGGACCTGGAATGCGGACCGCCGGTCCGTTCAGGCCTGGAGATGGGCACAGGCGAAAGGCGGCTGGCACAGGGAAGAGCGCGCCGTACCTTCGCTCGTCTACGACCGTGCCTGGCCCGGCAATGCGGAGCAGCGGCGGCGGTTCCGCAGCAGCTTGAACCGGATGCTGGGCGCGCATGCCGTCGTTCGGCTGAACGGACGGCTCCCCGGCAAAGCCGAGGTGTTCCGGATCTTGGCGCGCGATCCGCTTCTGGCTCCGCGTCTTCCTCCGACGGCTTTGTACAAGGGGAAAAAAGCGTTGGCCGATTGGCTCGATCTTCATGGGGGAGCCGTGTTTCTCAAGCCTTCGAACGGCTCGCACGGCCGGAGGGTCGCGGCGGTGATCCGTTCCGCCGCAGGCGAGGGCGCCGTAACGATCCGCGGACGCACCTCCGCCAACGCCCCTTTCCGCCTCGAAAACCTAAGCGTCCAGGAGGCGATCGAGCGGCTTCACCGCTGGATCGGCGGCAGAGTTTACATCATGCAGCCCCTTCTTTCGCTGTCGGATGCCGACGGCAATCCGTTCGACCTGCGCGTGCTTGCGCAACGGAACGGGAAGGGCAGGTGGACGCTGGCGGGCATGGCGGTCCGCGCCGGCCGGACCGGCAATGTGACGGCCAACCTGCACGGCGGCGGCGTCCCCCGCCATGCGCGGACGTTTCTGGCGTCGCGCTTCGGAGAGAAGGAATGCGAATCGATGCTGCAAGAAATCCGGCGCGTTTCCGCGGCCGTCATCAAGCGGCTCGAGGAAGCTTTCGGACGGTTCTGCGAGCTTGGACTCGACTTCGGCATCGACCGCTCCGGCCGAATCTGGTTTCTGGAAGCAAACGCCAAACCCGGGCGCGCCGCAATGGCATGCGCCGGCGCCGCCGCGGCTCAGACAGCCATAGAGCGGCCGCTTGCTTATGCCCGATATATCTTGCTTCGACCATCTGGGAGGGTAATTCATGAGTTTGACCTTGTGTAACGTTCACTTCACGCAGCAACCGGAGCGAATCGTCTGGCTCTCCAGCCCCCTCGCGAAGCAACTCAAGCTGAACGGACGCAAATCGATTAACGTCAAGCTCGGCCGGGACGTCGTCCCCGCGAAGGTCCGCACCGTCAAGCGCAAAGGCAACCACGTCTATTTGTCGGCGGGGCTCAGGCGTTCGGTGCGGATACCGAAAACGGGAATCGTTTATTTGACCAACGACGACGAGGAAATTCAGCTCGGTCCGTTAATCGGCATTTTGACCGACAACTCGAATGGTTCCGCGTCCGCTCCGTTCGGCTTGCGAACGGGATTTATCAAGCAGCTTCTTGCGCTTGGGCAGAAAAAAGGCTACTTTTTCGCCTTCACCCCGAGGGATATCAACTGGCAACAGGAAACGGTGTACGGCTGGTTTCTGGACGGCGGCGGAGGCTGGATCCGCAAGGTGGTCCCGCTGCCGGATGTCGTGTACAACCGGCTTCCGAGCAGGCGGGCGGAGAACGGTTCGGCGATCGCGACGCTTCGCGAGCGCTTCGTAAGCAGGCAAATTCCTTTTTTCAACTGGAGCTTTTTCAACAAATCGGACGTCTATTCCCTGCTGGAAAAGGACCCCGAAGCGCTGCAGCATCTGCCGGAATCGGTCAACAACCCGACGCCCGAGCAGCTGAAGGAATTGCTGGAGAAGCATCACTTTCTGTATTACAAACCGACGAGCGGCAGCCTTGGAGTCGGCATCTACCGATTGACCTACCATCCGAGAAAGGGATACTTCGTCCGGTACCGGAAAGGCTCGGGAAACGTGCTGCTCCGGTTTACCTCGTTCAACAGCCTGATGAAGATGCTGCGGGCGCGGCACGGCAGCGGACTGGCGAGTTACGTCGCGCAACAAGGCATCCGGCTGATCGAAATCGACAAATGCCCGATCGACTTTCGGTTCCACATGCACAAAGACGGCAACAACCGGTGGGTCGTCGCCGGAATCGGCGCCAAGAAAGCCGGCCGGGGCAGCGTCACCACGCATATTAAAAACGGCGGTTCGCTGATGACGCCCGAGCAGGCGCTGAACCGGACGTTCGGAAGCCGGGCGCAGACCGTGCTTCAAGAGGCGAAGGCGGTGGCGGTCAAACTGTCGGCGGCGATCGAGCGCAATTACAACCATACGCTGGGCGAGCTGGGTCTGGATATCGGCATCGACCAAGACGGCGAGGTCTGGATGTTCGAAGCGAACGCCAAGCCCGGCCGGTCGATCTTCAAGCATCCGGCTTTGCGGGAGCAGGGACGCGCCTCGCTGGAATATATCCTGGATCACTGCCTGTATCTCAGCAAATTCCGTCGGAAGGAAGAATCCTCATGAACGCCGCCACTTCATCTGCGCCGCTGACTGAAAGCGCCAAGACGGAATCGGTTCCCGAAGGCAAGCCGGTGCTGGCCATTCTGACGATCGACGACGATATCCAGCTGTTCCGGGGCAACCGGCACAATTTTGCCGACTTGATCGAAACCGGACGGGAGCTCGGCTATTTGGCCTATGTCGTGACGGTCCGGAACTTGAAGCTGGGCCGCAGCCGCGTGCTTGGCTACACGTACCGCCGCGAACGCGAGGTTTGGGTCAAGGGGTATTTTCCGAAGCCCCATGTCGTGTACAACCGCATTCCGCAACGGGAGGACGAGAGGCTGCCGCGGGTCCGGAAGAAACTGATGCTGATCTCCAAATATCCGGGCGTCAAGCTGTTTAACCGCCGTTTTTTTAACAAGTGGTCTTTGTTTCAATGGCTGAACAAATCGAAGGCAACGCGGCCTTACATTCCGGAAACGAAGCGGCTGACGGAGCCGCAGGTGCTGACGTCGATGCTCAAGCGCCACTCTCTCCTTTATTTGAAGCCCATACGCGGCAAGGCGGGAGTCGGCATTATGACGGTCAAGACCCAGCCGGAAAAGCATCTGCCCTATCGCCTCCAAATTCAGAACGAAAAAAGAAGCCGGACCTACCGCTGCTCGACAGTGCAAAAGCTGTGGGAACGCATCAAGGCGCAAACCGACGCGCTCGGAGAACCCTATATCGCGCAGCAGGGCATCGCCCTCGCTTCGGTCAACGACCGTCCCTTCGACCTGAGGGCGCTCGTGCAGAAGAACGAGACCGGCAATTGGGAGTTGACCGGAATCGGCGCGCGGGTGGCCGGCAACGCCAGCATTACGACGCATGTTCCCCGGGGCGGCGAGATCGACGAGCCCGAGAAGCTGCTGGTTTCCGTCTTCGGCCGCGAAAGGGCGCAGCAAGTGCTCGCCCAAGCGCGCAACGCCGCTCTCATTCTCGCCCGGCAGATCGAGCGTTCGTCCAAACACCGGCTCGGGGAAATGTCGATGGACCTGGGGGTGGATACGACAGGCCACGTGTGGTTTTTCGAAGCGAATTCCAAACCGATGAAATTCGACGAACCGCACATCCGCAGGAAATCGCTGGAGCGAATTTTTCAATACAGCCAATATTTGTACGGACGCTTGCGACAAACCAAAGAAGGGACTGTCCGATGACATTCGACGGCAAAACCCGTTCCCTGCCGGAGGTGAGCTTGTGTCCAAGCAGCCCGTCCTGGGAATTCTAACGCTTTACTTGAACGACAAAAAGGCGCTGGAGGAACGATCCGTTTACGAAAAGATGACCGCTGCCGGCCAGCGGCTCGGCCTCGACGTCTTCGTCTTCACCCCGCAGGACGTGGAGGAACGGTCAAACCGCATCCATGCGATGGTATACAGCCCGGATACGCGAAGCTGGCGCCGCAGGTGGGTCCGCTTCCCGCACATGATCTACGACCGCTGCCGCATCCAGCGCTCCAAGCGCTTTGAGCAGCTGCTCGCCTTTCGCCGCAAATACGGCCACCTGACGTTTCTCAACCGGCCGCTGCGCAACAAATGGACCGTTTACCGGACGCTGTCCCAAGTCGCGGCGTTCCGCAAGCATTTGCCGGTCACCAGGCCGTTTCAGTCGGCGGACGATGTCCTGCTGCTGCTCAGAAGGTTTCCGCTCGTCTATCTGAAACCGATCAACGGCACCGGCGGACGGGGGATTCTGCGAATCGAACGGCAGCCGAGCGGATTTCTGCTGCAGGGACGCGACCGCCGCCGCCGCATTGTGGCGCCCAAGCGGGTGACGCGCCATCAGTTGGCCGCCGCGCTGCGCGCATGGACGACGAAAGGCGACCGCTATATCGCGCAGCAGGGCCTCAACATCAAGCTGCCGAACGGCCGGGTGCACGATTACCGGATGCTGGTGCAGAAAAACGGCTCCGGCGAGTGGGAGGTGACCGGCTGCGCGGGGCGCATCGGCCCGGCCCGCAGCATTACGTCCAATCTGCACGGCGGCGGGGAAGCGGCGCCGATGAACCGCCTGCTGCAGCAGTGGGTGGGCAGCGAGGCGGAGATCGCGCAAATCCGCCGGACGGCGGAGAAGCTCGGCGTCGATGTCGCCCGCCATCTGGAGTCTTCCTACGGCGCGCTGTGCGAGCTGGCGCTCGATTTGGCCATTGACCGCAGCGGCCGCGTATGGTTGCTCGAAGTCAATCCGAAGCCGGCCCGGGAGGTGTTCATCCGGGCGGGAGAACGAACCGTTTACCGGCAAGCGATCACGCGCCCGCTGGAGTACGCGCTCTGGGTTTACCGCAAGAAGCGCAACCTCCGCGGCGCGGCGGAGGAAGCAAGCGCCTCCGAAGCGGACCGCAAGGTTCCGGACGACCAGCAAGCGAGCCCGATCGACCTGCCGATCGAATCGACCTAGGCGGAAAGCCGGCCTCCGGGTGAACCGGGCCGGCTTTCCGCGTCTTCCGCCATTGCCGGAATGCAGCTCCGCCATTGCCAGAATATAGCGATTGAAAATGGGCGCTTCCGTTCTTCACCGGCCCAGCGGACTGTGGTACAATGATTTTTCATCATAAGATGTTGAGGGATGTTGAGGTGAAATTGCAGTCATTATGAATTCCGAAGTACCGATGAACGTGCCGACAGACACCATGATTCGAAAGCCGCGCAGAACGTCGAAGCCGTCCGTCGTTTCTTTTCTTATGCTGTGGGCGGTCCTGGTCGGGGCCGGCATGGCCGGATCCGTCTGGTACGCCGGCAAGCTGAAGCATCAGATCGCGCAAGACGTGGAGCGCCAGACCGCAGCGCAAATCGAGGCGCTCAAATCCGACTACATAAAGCGGATCGAAGAGCTGAAAACGGGTTACACGGAAGAAATGGGCAAGCTGGAATCCAAGATCGACTCCCTGAACGAGCTGCTTACGTTTACGCAGGATAACGCGAACAGCAAAACCGACAACAGCAACAAGCTGTATACGCAAATCAGCGAGCTGAAGAAGCAGCTCGATCAACTGAAGAAAGAACTGGATGTGTTAAAATGACGGCGCCCGTCAAAAGGATGAACCGGACGCTCCTGCTTGCCTGCGCCCCGTTTATCGGCATGATGGGATGGTTCATGGCCGCCGATTTTTCCCTCCAGATACATTTGGACGATCTGGGCCGGATCGAACGGCCGCGGGATTCCGCCATTACCGAGCAGACCCGGCCCGCCGCGGAGCGTCTCGATGCCGCGGTTGCGAAAGCGTCGGCGATCTCCGCGTCGGTCAAGCGGGTATCCGAGCTGTACGCGAAGACGAACCGGGATATGCAGTCGATGCTGAGCACGGCCAAGGCGCAAGTCGGCCGCCCGGCCGCGATTTACGACAGACGGATCACCTCCCGCCTCGGGACGCCGAAGGACACCGTCCAGTCGGACAAGCTGCGCGCGCAGCTGTTCGCGGTCCGGGCGCAGCATTTCAGCGGGTATGCGCTGAAAGTGAAGCTGAAGTCGGCCGATGCGATGAAGCTTGTGCTCGGCAAGGACAAGCTGGGCGGCGCGGAGACGACGCAGGCGGCCGTCAAGCGGTACGGCGCGGTCGCCGGCGTGAACGCGGGAGGCTTCGCCGACGCCAGAGGCAAGCGTTATCCGCTCGGCACGACGATCGTGGACGGCCAGTACGCGAACGGCTTCGAGGCGAGCCATTCCGATTTGTTTTTTGTCGGGATCAACAAAAACCTGAAGCTGATCGGCGGGAAATTCACCCGCAAGGAGCAGCTCGACAAGCTGCAGCCGATGTACGGCGCGTCGTTCGTGCCGATTTTGCGGAAAAACGGCGTTAACCAGGCCATTCCCCTCAAGTGGCAGACAAGCCCGGCTCGGGCGCCGCGCACCGTGATCGCCAATTACAAGGACGATCAGCTCCTCTTTCTCGTGATCGACGGACGGGACGAGTCCGGCAGCTCCGGAGCGACGCTGAAGGAGATCCAGATGCTGCTCGAACGGTACGGGACGGTGGACGGCTACAATCTGGACGGCGGCGGCTCCTCAACGCTCGTTTTCAAAGGACGCGTCATCAATCACCCGTCCGACGGAAGACAGCGGCCGCTGGCAACGCACTTTTTGTTGTTTTCGTAAAGCGGATCCGAATTGCACGCAAGGGGAGTCGTCGGCGACTCCCCTTGCATTTATTTGGCATGCGAGAAAGCCTGCCAAACCAAATCACAATCATGAAGCGGACCGTATAGACGTTATTTGTTCAGAAATGAGCCGCTTCCTCCTGTTACCGGACCTCAGTTACTTTATTTCATCCCAACACGCGCTTTTCCTTCGGATTTCCGGCGAATAAGGTCGCTCGTGTCCGTTAGCTCGCCGAAATGGCGCCATTTTCCTCTAATAGCGTCTCTCGTGTCCGCACGTAGATGTCGGTTGGCGGTTGTCGAAGCCTCAGCTCTGCTTCCATTGTCAAAAGCGGCTCACCCTTTGACCGAACCGGTCAGGCCGGACACGAAATACTTTTGGAACAGGAGATACACGACCAAAATCGGAATGATCGACAGCAGCACGCCCGCGTTCATCAGCGTATAGTCGGTCGAGTGCTCCCCGCGGAACGACAGCAATCCTGTCGTGATTGTGCGCATGGAGTCCTTCGTAATGAAAATTTGGGCGAGCAGAAATTCGTTCCACGTGGCCATGAAATCCAGAATGACCAGCGTCGCGATCGCCGGCATCGACAGCGGGAGAATGACCCGGAAAAACTTGCCGATGTCGCCGCAGCCGTCGATGAGCGCCGCCTCGTCGATTTCCTTCGGAATCGTCCGGAAAAAACCGCGCAAAATGAGGATGCCGAACGGAATGCCGAAACCGATGTAAATGAGGATGATGCCGGGATAGGTGCTGACCAGATGCGTTTTGTTGAGGAAAATGTTGAGCGGCACGAGCGTCGCCTGCATCGGAATCATCATCCCAATCAGAAAAAAGGCGAACATCGCGTTGCTCCATTTGAAGTTCAGGCGGGTCAGCGCGAACGCCGCAAGCGCCTCGACCAAAATGCCGAGCGGCACCTTGATGACGCTGATGAGCGCCGTATTTTTCATGTACATGCCCATCTTCCCCTGGTTCCAGGCTTTGGCGAAATTGCCCCACTGGAATTTCTCGGGCAAGGCGTAAAACGGGCTCGTCAGCAAATCCGACCTCGATTTGAGGGCGGTGAACGCAATAAAGACGATCGGGACGAGGAAAATCACCGCCAAAACGATCAAAACGCCATATCGAAGCGCCTGGACGGGCCAGGACGGTTGCCGGATTTCCATAGGTGGTTCACCCTCTTTCTGCCGATTACAGGTGCGATCTCTTCGTTGTATAGTAAACGTATGGGATAATGACGACCATCGTAATCAAAACGAGGAAGAAGGAGATGGCCGACCCCGTACCGATATTGGCGAATTTGAAGGTCTGATAATACATCCAGGAAGACAGCACCTGCGTACTCTCCGCCGGCCCGCCGCCGGTCATCGCGTAGATGATGTCGTACACCTTCATCGACGCGATCATCGTGGTGGCGACGACGATGACAAGCGTTTCCCGCAGCAGCGGGAACGTGATATACCAGAACGATTGATAGGGCTTCGCGCCGTCGAGAACGGCCGCTTCGTACGGATCGTGAGGAATCGTCTGCAGGCCGGCGAGAAACAGCACCATCGGCTGTCCCACCCCTTGCCACAGCGCCGCGATGAACACGGCATACAACGCCGTCTCCGGATCCGCCAGCCAGGCGCGCGTCCAGCTTTCGAGGCCGATCGTCTCCAGAAGCTTGTTGACGAAACCCTGCGTCGGATTGTACATCCATGCCCAGCTCGTCGCTACGATGACCCCGGACAGAACATAGGGGAAATAGAAGATGCCGCGGAACACGATGCGGCCTTTGATCCTTTTGTTCAGAAGCAGCGCGAGCATCAAACCGATGCCGATCATCAGAATCAGCGAACCGGCCGTCCACAGCAGGTTGTTCTTCAACGCCCGGGCGAAAACGGAATCGTGAAGGATCAAATCGGCATAGTTGTCCAAACCGACAAAAACTTTGTCGGCGGCTACGCCGTTCCATTTGAAAAAGCTGAGGTAAAACGTATAGAGAGACGGTACGAAAATGACGATCAGGTAGATCGTCAGCGCGGGCAGCAAAAACAGCCACGGCTTCAGCGCTCTTGCGGTCATGCGGTTCTCTCCTTTGTCAAAGCGGGTTGGAGCGATCTTCATTGACGCCCCAACCCGCTCCTTTCGCTTCTGCTACTTGCTTTTGTACTTGGCGATCGCCTCGTCCATCGCTTCGGCCGCCTGCTGCGGCGTCCATTCGTGAAACGCGAGCTTGTCCTGCGCCTCGAACAGCTTTTGGACGACTTCCTGCGGCAGCGCCTGGTCGGTAATGAGGAAAGCTCCGTCGCCCGCGCTGTCCAGCAGCGTCTTCAAGTGAGGCGTTTTTTCCGAGATGTTGACGTTTAACGTCGCCGGCGAGCCGTACTGCTCGATATACTTGTTGACGACCTCCGGACGGGTTAAATATTCACCGAGCTTCACGGCCGCTTCCTGCTTCTCAGGGCTGGAGCCGCCGTTGATCTGGAACATTTCCGCGAAGACCGACGCCCGCGACGGGGTCTGATCGTTCGGGAATTTGAACACATCGTAGTTGTTCGGATCGAAGCCGTTTTCCATAATGTTGCCGTCAAACCACGTGCCTTCATTGATCATGGCCGCCTGCTCCTGATAAAAGAGGCTTTCCGCTTCGGTCGGATCAAGCGAGGAATAGCCTTTCGGGAAGTAACCCTTGTCGGTGTATTCCTGAATTTTCTCAAAGGCTTTAATAACGGCGGGATCGTTCCAGGAAGCCTCCAGACGGTTCAGCTTGTCGTGCAGCTCGGGACCGGCGAAATGCTCGATCAGCTGCTCGGTCAGGCGCATCGTATGCCAGCCGCCCTTGCTTCCGAACGCCAGCGGTACGACGCCGCCGTTCTTCAAAGCCGCAAGCTGCGATTCGAATTCCGCAAACGTCTTCGGCGCCTGCAATTTCAGCTTGTCGTACACGTTTTTCGAATACCACATGCCGAGCACGTTCAGGTGCACCGGAATGCCGGATACTTTGCCGTCATAAGTCGACATGTCGATGGCCGCTTTATTGTAGATTTCGGACCACCTGTGATCTTTTGCGATTTGCGTCAAATCCATCGTCAGCCCGTTTTCGGGATAAAACGACCCAAGCGTTCCGCCCCACGTAAACCACATGTCGGGAAGCGTCTTGGAGCTGGCGGCCACTTTCAGCGCTTCCTTGATCGGATCGACCTCGTACTGAGTCAATTCCACGTCGATGTTCGGATTGGCGTTCTCGAAATCTTTAACCGCCGGTTCGAGCCATTCCCAGCCCGTATTGAGCGCCCAGAAGGAGATGGCGACTTTTTTCTCCCCGCCGTTTTGTCCGTCTTCCGACGAACCGTTATCACCCGAGCCGCATCCCGCGGCCATGACGCCTGCAAGCAGCAGGCTAAGCAGCGCCGAAATCGTCTTTTTCATGATGCTGTCCCCCTTATGTTTATGAAATGCGCCGTATCCGCAGCGCCTGATAAGGCTTGCCCGGCAAATCCACGCGGCATGTGCCCGAATATTCGCCGTTCAGCCGCTCGATCGTCATGTCCCACGTATCGATCCGTTCGATATGGTACCGCTCGCCTTCCGGAAGCTCCAGGACGCGGAACGCCGGCCGGCTTGCGCCGAAATAGACCAGATAGTAATCCGGATCGGCGCCTCCGCCGGCAGCGTCCCATTGGAACGGCACGGCGGTCGGATTGATCGGCGGCCCTTCCTCGATGAGCCGGCGCAGGAAGCGGATGCGCTCCGGACTTTCGCCATGCAGTTCGCCGCCGTGCGACCACCAGATGATGTCTTCGGGATGCACGAACGTCTCCCCGTGCGTCACATAGCCGCCGCGCGTCACCCCCTCCCAGAAGCACTCGAGCATTTTCTCTGCCGTAATGTTGCCCCAGCCGTGATTGAGATTGCCTTCGTACCGGCATTCGTCGACGACGATCGGCTTTTGGTACAGCTCCCGCCACTCCGGAACGAAATACAAATCGTGATGCTGGATGCTGGCGTGCGTGACCCATGGCTTGCCGTGATCGTACCAGTGCAAATTGCTCCGATAGTGGATTTCCGGATGATGCCAGTTGTGAATGGACCGCAAATGCTGGTAGGGGTCGTGCGTTTGCAGAAGGCGGAAAAAACGGTCCCAGTCGCTCATGGATTTGCTCTTCATCAGGTCGTATTCGTTGGCGAGCGACCACCAGATATTGCGGAACGCGGCCAAGCGGGCGACCGCATACCGCAAGTAGAATTCGTCCGTCTCCGGGCTCATCGTCGAGAATCCCCAGCGGTCGTAAGGGTGAAACAGAATCAGATCCGCCTCGATTCCGAGCTTCTGCAGGTCCCGAATCCGGTCTTCCAAGTGCCTCCAGAAGACGGGATCGAATCTCGTAAAGTCCCACCCCAGCTCGGGCGAACCTTCGAACGGGTACCGCTCCGGCTCCTTCCGGTTGTAGTCGTAATGCTTCGGGAAGACGCACATCCGGATTTTGTTGAATCCCGATCGGCTCAGGCTCCGCAGCGTCCGCTCTTCCAAATCCCGGCCTTGGTGGATCCAGGCGTAACACGTCGTTCCGAAAGGGAAAAAAGGGGTTCCGTCGGCGTAGGCGAAATGGTACCGGTTGGCGACGCGAACCGGGCCGCGATTGCCCGGATCGGGGGGGACGCACGTCAAGCTACCCTTGACGCCATCCAGTTCTGGAACGTTGCTTGCGGTTTCGAACGACCATTCGCCCAGGATTTCCGGCATAAACCGGACGCAATACTGCCCGTCGCCGTCGTAGAACCCGTCTACCTCCAGCGTCAGAAAGCGATGCTTGAAGCGGGCCGAAAACCGGACATCGACAAACGGATTGCCGCCCGTCGGACCTTGCAGCCGCAGCTCAAACATGTCCCACCGTTTCGTTTCAAAGGCAAGGCTCTGATGCGGCTTCACTTTCGATCATCCTTTCTTTTCTCTTCACAATCCTCATTCTAAGGATCGGATTCCGGGGACGGTAGCATTCGAAACGGTCGTTTGGTTTGCTCTTTTTCCTTTTTGACCGCGCATCAACGCCATAGCGGATTCGGCAATAGAAGGGATTTGACTTTTCCTACGTTTTTTTGTTCCGGACCGAAATTTCATAAATAAACCCCCTCATGCCTCGCCGGCAAAGGGGGTACAGGAGGGGGGCCGCGTACGTCCGATTCCGTATTCGGTTACTGGTTGCGGTATTCAAGCGGCGTCTTGCCCAGACGCTCCTTGAACAGCTTGCTGAAGTAGTGCGGGTTCGTATACCCGATTTCCGCCGCGATCTCGTAGATTTTCCGGTTGGTTTCCCGAAGCTGCTTCCGGGCGTATTCGAGCTTGTTGCGAATGACGTAATCGCTGAAGTTCTCCCCGATCTCCTTCAGAAAAATCCGGCTCAGGTAGCCGGGGCTGACATGCACGGCGGCGGCGGCTTTGGCCAGCGTAATGTCCTCGAACAGGTGCTTGTCCACAAACTCCTTCGTCTTCCGCACGATAAGATTGTCGCTCTGCTCATGCTGCGGCAGATGCAAAAGCGCTTCCATATAAGCTTCGGGCAGTTCGCTTATCCGCTCGTAAACGGGGCTGGAAGAATAGATTAGGGCAACATGGAGCAGTTCCAGCACCTTCTGCCGGAGCTGTTCCAGATACTTGCCGTGCTCCGCCGGATTGGCCGAATCGGCTTCCCCGGATTTCGCTCGAGCCGGCGCGATCCAGATCACTTCGCGGAAGCCGCGGTGAAAGACGACGCCTCCCCAATCCTTCGCCACATATTCCTGAATCAGATAAAGGATGGACATAAAACGCAGTTCTGCCGAATCGCCGTCCGCTTGAACGGCATCGTCGCGCTTGCGAAACACGACAATCCGAAAGCCCGATTGGAAAAGCTCGTTGTTCAATCCGTCATCCTGCCGCCGCTGCGGAAACGTGTATTTGTCCAGCAGCGACAGATAGTATTCGTTTCGGTCCGCCTCCGCGTCGTTTCGCTTCCCGGTTTGCGCCGACTCCAGCCGTTCCACGGCCTTGCGCAGCGTCTGCTCGATCTCGTCCTCGTCCATCGTCGGCTTGTGCAGGTAATCGACCGCGCCCAGCTTCAGCGCTTCTTTGGCATACGCAAATTCGTCGTAACTGCTCAGGAACACGATCTGCACTTCGGGATAACGCTCCCGGATCCGCTTGGCCAGCTCCAGCCCATCCATCCCCGGCATCCGGATATCGGTCATCACGATGTGGATGTCTTCGGTCTCCATCGCCCGCAGCGCGTCTTCGCCGTTCGAGGCTTCCGATTTCCAACGGATGCCGCACTTTTCCCAATCCATCATATACTTGAGGCCGACCCGGACAATCGTTTCGTCTTCAACGACCAGCAGATTCCACATGGACGTCTCCTCCCGGTTCAAGCGTTTTGTATGGCATGCTGAGCGCAACCGTCGTCATGCCTTCGTCTCTCTCGATTCTCAGCCCGTATTCGTCGCCAAAGCGCAAGCGAATCCGCTCCCGGACATTCAGCAGGCCGATGTGCGCCGACGCCTCGTCCGGCTCCTGACAGAGCAGATTTCGAACCGCCTCTTCTTCGAATCCGACCCCGTCGTCGCGGATCGTGACGGTCAGGCAGCGCCCGTTCCCCTCCAGCTTGGCCGCAACTTCTATGTTCAGCTTCCGCTCCAGCCCTTTGGCGCCGTGGAAGATCGCATTCTCCAGCACCGGCTGCAACAGCATCGGCGGCACAGCCGCTTGAAGAACCTCCGGCGGAATGTTCCAGCGAATATCGAATACGTTCGTATACCGCAAATCCATCAAGGCTGCATAATCCCGAAGCAGCCGTATTTCTTCCTCCAGCGTGACAAGCTCGTTGTCCAGTTTCATATTGGCGTGAAGCAGCTTGTTCAGCGATTGGATCAGCTTCGCAATCTGGGTCGACTGCTGCAAGATGGCCAGCATGCGGATCGAATTCAGCGTGTTATAGAGAAAATGAGGCTGAATCCGCGCGCGCAGCGCATACAATTCCGCTAGCCGTTTCTGCCGCTCCTTTTCCTCGATCGAGTGAATCATTTCGTCCAGCCGAAGCACCATCCGTCCGTAGCTGCTCTCGAGCCGGCCGATCTCGTCCTCCCGCTCGGGGGAGGCGGGCACCGAAAACTTCCCCTTCTCTACCTCGCGCATCGACCGGATCAGCCGGTAAAGCGGCTTGGACAAGCTTCTGGCGAGCAGCCAGGAAATCCCCGCCGCAAGAAACACAAGCGAGATAACGATGACCAAAGTAAAGTTCCGGATCGAACGGCTGCCGCTGAGCATCGCATCCCGATCGACGCCCATATAGATTTTCCAGCCCAAATACTCGCTTTGCCGGAATACGCCGCTGAACGTCCGCTTCCCGTCCGGCATGTCGACCGTTTGTTCCCAGCTTCCCCGTTTTTCCTGAACCCCGACCGATTTCAGTTCCTTCGCGAGCCGCGTTTCGGAAGCATAGACAAGCTGACGCTCCCTGTCCATGACGATCACCTGCACGCCCGGGAGTTCGAGGGAACGGACGATTTTCGGAATAAAATCGGGGGAAATAAAAATAGCAATGACGCCCAGCGGATCGAAGTTCTCGTCGCGAAGCATGCGGGCACCAATGATCGCTTTGAACGGGCTGCCTTTGAACGGTCTGATTTCCTTCACGCCGGTCGTCACGAAACCGCCTTTGCTCTCCAGCACTTCCTTGTACCACGCGTCTTCCCGCACATTCTCGTCCGGGTTGATCGCAGAGGGTCCGTTCATTCGGTATCCGTTAACCGTACCGTTCATTCCATAAATCATCAGGCCGCTGATCGAAGAATTGATCGAGGGGTAAGCGCTCATGAGCCGCGCCATCGTCTTCTGCGCATTAAGCTCGGCCGTTCCCCATTGATCCGGTGAGACATAAGGTTTGTTCAGGAAGCTGAAGAAATCCGGAAGGAAGTACGGCAGCATGGTAAACCGGTCGAAGTCGCTGATTTGGCGCTCGACGGAGGTCATCAGCTGATCGAGAATTACGCTTAAGTCCTGCCGCGTCTGATGTTCCAGCAATTCGGCCGATTTGCGGTACGCCGTCGTTCCGATCAAAAGCGAGGGAATGGTACTCAGAAGAATAAACAGCGTGAACAGCTTGGTGCGGAAGCGCATGTTTTTCCATTTCGCCATCGTTTCACCCCGTCATAACAGCGCTTTCAAGTTCATTTACATTATCATCGGGCTTGATTTTTTGTCAAGGGAATGAGAACGGATGGCACTTGGATCGCTTATGTTCCCCGGAAAGGGAGTTGCCGTTTCCATGATGGCACTTGCGTTCCGAACCGCCAGAGAGCGTTTCCGGACCGACCGGACGCTTTGGTATCCGCCGATTCATGCGCTTCGGTAGCCCGCTCGTTCAGGCCCGCGTTGTTAACGTTTGGCGCATACGCACGGCAAGAGAGATGATGAACCGGTCCGTAAAATGGCCAAAAACCCCGGCCATGCGGCCGGGGCTGCTTAAGCGGCGATGCGGTTTTAGAATAAAGGACGGATCAGACAGTATGCGATGATCAGGACGAACAGCACCGTAAGATGGTTCAGCGAGTAAATAAACATCAGCTTCGCCCATTTGGCCGCGTCCATCTTGCGGTAACCGGCGACGCTGAGCACAAGCCACGCCGCGCTTAGCAAAAACGCGACTCCCGCAAGAAACGGGCTGACGGGCACGAGCAGGAAACTGGACGCGACCAGCAAAACCAAATAAACATTCGTTTGCACGTACGTTCTCCGCATGCCTTTGACCACCGGCAGCATGGGAACGTTCGCCGCCTTGTACTCGTCGTGCCGGCGAATGGCGATCGCATAAAAATGGGGCATCTGCCACAGCAGCATAATGACGAACAGCGCCAGCGCCCCCGGCTGCGCAATTTCCGGCGAAATGGCGGCCCAGCCGATCAGCGGCGGCATCGCACCGGAGAAGCTCCCGACTTCCGTGTTGTAAATGGTGCGGCGTTTTGTCCACATGGTGTAAGGCACGACATAAATAAACAAGCCCAGCAAGCCGAACAGCGCCGCAAGCGGCGAAGCCAGGCCAAGCGCAAGCAGTCCCGACGCCGCCATGCCGCAGCCGAGCAGCAGCGCGGATTTCGTCTTGATCTGGCCGGTTACGGTCGGCCGGCTGCGGGTCCGCTCCATGATAAAATCGATGTCCCGGTCGTACACGTTGTTAAACGCGCCGGCAGCGCCGATGACAAGCGCGGAGCCGACCGTCGCCAGAAGAATGTCGCCGATTCTGTCGAAGAAACGCACGTCGTTTATATAGAGGGCTACGCAAAGCCCAGCGAACATCGCGATCAGATTCGATTTGATAATTCCCGTTTTGATCGTTTGGAAAACAATATGTTGCAGCTCCCGAAACGGCAGCACTTGAGTCGGCTTGATCGATTCCTTTCCCGCGTCGGCCATTCTCATCGAAGTTGCTACCCCCTTGCAATAGTAGTTCACCGTTAAAGAGTAACATATTTTGAGGCGCAACATCGACAAAATGCAAAAAAAGGCACAATAATGTCATGAAGGTGTGACAGCTCCGTTACGAAACCGGATAATCAGGCTCGCGCCGCGCCGTTTCGCGCCTTTACCAATATGCCCGATGCCGGCCGGATTTATTTGCAAAGCGGCAAAAGCCAGAAATCGGGGCGGATCGAGAAAGCCGGCAAGGGCGGTCAATATGCAAAGATCCTGTGAACCGTTAGATCCCAGTATCATTTTTAGTTGCGCATCCGCCGGATACGTAATAAAATAAAGGCAACAAAGCATTATATGGAAAAGGAGCCGTGCTGCAACACGACTCCTTTGCACAACGGCCGCTTTTAAGGGCGGTAGGCTTGCGGATTAGGCCTGGAAATAGACCGTTGTCCTCGTCAAGGGCGGTCTATTTCTTTTTGGAAAAATTTATAAGTGCTATGACAATTGTGACGATCAGCGACAGCAGAGAAATAATAAGCATACCGAAGCTAATCATCAATGTCATAACTTCCTTAATTTCCAAGGCATCACCTCCCTTACGGGAGATTAGCCGACCGCCCTTTCAAGCCTGTATACTGTTGTGCAGGTTAATTATACCAAAATAACCGCTCTCCTCTCAAACTTTTCTATTTTTCTGAATTGAGTAAAGATTCCGATATCCTAAACAAAAAACGCGAGCTATTAAGCCCGCGAAGCCGGTCAAATGCATGAAAAAATCCTTCAATATCCTCCCCTTATTTCGACTCGTCTCAAAACACCTTTTTCTGCTCCCGATCCGCCTTCAGAATCTCCACCGCCTCCTTGAACCGCATCGAGTGCACGATCTCCCGCTCCCGCAGGAACTTCAGGCTGTCCTGAATGTCGACGTCGTCGGTCATATCGATCAGCCATTGGTAGGTTGCCCGCGCTTTCTCTTCCGCCGCGATGTCCTCATACAAATCCGCGATCGGATCGCCTTTGGCTTGAATATAAGTCGCGGTCCACGGAACGCCGCCTGCGCTCTGGTAAAACAGCGCGTTGTCGTGATTGACGAAGTGCGGCCCGAGCCCGGCCGCCTCCAGCATCTCCGGCGTCGCGTCCTTCGTCAGCTTGTAAACCATGGTTGCAATCATTTCCAGATGAGCGAATTCCTCCGTTCCGATATCCGTCAACAACCCGATTACCTTGTCCGGTATCGAATACCGCTGGTTCAAATAGCGGAGAGCGGCCGACAATTCGCCGTCGGCCCCGCCGTATTGTTCGATGAGATAACGTGCCATCCGCGGGTCGCACTTGCTCACTTTGACGGGATACTGAAGCTTTTTCTCATAAATCCACACTGGCGTCGTCCCTCCTGCCACGATAAACTTGCCGCCCCAAACTCGTCACGCTCTACACCTGCCACGGCCAGGGCGTATCCTTCCACTGCCACGGATAACGGGTAAAACTGTGCCCGAACTGCATCAACGGTCCGTATCTCAGCTCGAAGGCATGCGCCAGCTGCGCCCGTTTATGCGCCAGTTGATTAAATTGCTGAATCGCCTGAATGTCGTTCGGGTGCGTGTCCAGGTACAGAGACAGTTCCACCAACGCGAAATCGACCTTCTGCAGTTCCTCAAGCTCCTGCCGGTATCGTTCGTCCCCCCGTTCGGGCCGCTTTTCCGGTTCGTTTTGCTCCGGCATGACCGTTATCCTCCTTTGGCTTTCTGTTTCAACGGATAAGGGCTGTACAACGCGGGCCACAAGGTGCCCCTGCGAAGCGCCTCGTCAAGCGGAAATTGCGGCAAATTCATCGGCTGGAAAGGGATAAACTGGTTGGGAGGAACTACATACCATTTCGTTTTGATGGGCGGGCACGGATCGCATGGACTGACATAAGGGTGCCATTCTCTCCACTGTCCGTCGTGCACGTCGTATCCTCCTTCTTAAGACCTATTCACTCTTCTCTCATGTATATATGACAAAGAACCGGGCGACTTGCCCGTCCGCCCAAAATTATGGTCCCCTTTACCCGTCGAGCGAAGCGGTCCATGATCGGCCTGAAGGCGGCCGTCCGCGGACCGAGGGGCCAGATCGGCTGAATGGTGCGGTTATATGAAGCTTCGATGGTGTAACGAGTTTTAGCGGTTTCAAAAACGGTTTAACCGCATCCTTCCATCGTAAACGCCGTGCTAGTTGCTATAAGACGGCAACTGCACGCGGGATTCGGATCGGACGGAGTATTTGAGAGTAAAAAAACCCGCCGCAGTAACGCGGCAGGTTTTCGCATAGGTGTTCGGTTGTTCGGTTTATAGGCGCTCTTCCTCGCCAGGCGATGGGGAAACGTCCGCTTCGCCGGTTTCGGCAGCCGCGCCCGGCTGATCCTGTCCGGCGGATTTATCCGCCTTCCGTTTGTAAATATGAACGCGCTGCACACGGTGGCCTTTCGTCTGGGACACCTCGAATACATATCCGGAATGTTCGATTTTCCGCCCCTTGGCGATGTTGCCTTCCAAGTTCTTGAACAGCCACCCGCCGATCGAGTCGACTTCGTCGTCTTCGATTTCCAAACCGAACATATCGTTGACGTCTTCGATCAGCATCCGGCCTTCGACGGAAGTGATGTCTCCGCGGACAAAAACGCTCGGCGGCTCGTCGTCGAATTCGTCGTGGATTTCGCCGACGATCTCCTCCAGAATCGTCTCGGCGGTCAGCATTCCCGCCGTGCCGCCGTACTCGTCAATGACGATGGCAAGCTGGGACTTGCGCTTCTGCATCAGTTTCAGCACCTTGCTGATCTCCATCGATTCCGGCACGCTGAGAATCGGGCGCAGAAACTCGACCAGATCGTGATCTTCATCCGGATCGGCCGTAAACAAATCGGCGATATGTACGAAACCGATAATTTGATCCTTGTCGTCGACTGCTACCGGGTAACGGGTATGCCTGGTCGCATAGGCGATCTTCATATTTTCCCGGAACGACAGATTCGTGTACATGCAGTCCATATCCGTCCGGGGAAGCATGACCTCGCGGGCGACGCGGTCCGAAAACTCGAAAACATTGTCGAACAGCGTCATTTCCTCTTTGTCGATAATCCCGCTCTTTGCGCTCTCGTTCATCAAGATCCGGATTTCTTCCTCCGTGTGCGCCGCTTCGTGCTCGCTGGCCGGCTGCACGCCGATCGAGCGGAGCAGCAGGTTGGCCGCGCCGTTCAGCGCCCAAATCACCGGCAGGAACAGCCTGTAAAACATGAGCAGCGGCCAGGAGAGCCACAGCGACACGCCTTCGGACCTTTGGATGGCAAGCGACTTGGGCGCAAGCTCGCCGAGCACGATGTGCATGAACGTGATGACCACGAACGCGATTACGCCGGAAATGCTGTGCACGACGGTGGGATTGGTCACGTCCAGGCGGTACAGGATCGGCTCCACAATCAGCTCCGCAATCGCCGGCTCGCCCGTCCAGCCGAGACCCAGCGAAGCGAGCGTAATCCCGAGCTGGGTCGCGGACAGATAGGCGTCCAGTTTGCGGTTCACCTTCAGTGCGTAGCGGGCTCTGATGTTTCCTTCATTGACGAGCTGGGTCAGCCGGGATTGCCGAACTTTGACAAGGGCAAACTCGGCGGCCACGAAGAAGCCGTTCAGAAACACCAGAACCACGACGACGATCAGATTCCAGATGATGGATCCCCATAGAAATTCGGTATGTCCCAATGATAATCCCGCTCTCTCTCCTGAATTGTATTGCGCAATCATTATGAGTTAGCTATGTTTACAATCGGGCAGCGCGTTTGGTAAATTCGACGTCCTTGTAATACATGTCGCGGACAAGCAAGTTCGGACCGCAGCAGCTTGCGGCCGGGCAATGGCAGCTTACGCTCCGTTGAATCGGGTGCGCCTGCCAGCGTTCGAACACATCATCCAGCTTTTCGGACTGAATGTTGCCGAACGGCGGAATGGAAGCGAAGTCGGTCACGTAGACGTCGCCGGTGAACAGGTTGACGTTGACGCGGTTGCGTCCGTCCGGGTCGTTGCGCACCGTCACGTTGGGCTCCGTCCGAATCCGCTGCAGAAGCTTCCGGTCTTCCTCGTCTTCGCTGCAGGCGAAGAAGGGAAGCGTGCCGAACAGCATCCATACGTTCGGATCGCGTTGATCCAGCAGGCTTGTAATCGCCTCCTTCATCTGCTCCCTCGAGATGACCGGAAGGTTGCTGGCGAACGAGCTCGGGTACATCGGGTGCACCTCGTGCCGCCGGCAGCCCATCTCGACGATCAGCCGGTGAATTTCCCCCATCTTCCGGTAGGTCCGGAAATTGATCATCGATTCGGCGGAGACGAACAAGCCTCCGTCGGCCAGCTTGCGGGCATTTTCCATCATCCGCTCGTACATGCGCGCGGCCGAGTCGAATCCGACCTGCCTTCCGGTGCGGGCGAAACCGACCCGGTGAAAATCTTCCGCAGCCGTGTAGTTGAATGAAATGTGCATGACGTCAAGATACGGCGCAATGCGCTCATACCGTTCGAAGTCCAACGTGACGTTCGAGTTGAGCTGGGACCGGATGCCTCTTGACCGGGCGTATTTCAGCAGCGGGAGCAGAATGTTCTCCACCGTTTCCTTGCGGAACGTCGGTTCGCCGCCGGTCAGGCTGATCGTCTCCAGATGTTCCACTTCATCCAGCCGCCGGAAAATCAGATCCAGCGGCAGGTGCGGCTTCTCGGTCATCGTCAGGCTGTCGCCTACCGCGCAATGCTCGCATCTCATGTTGCACAAGTGGGTCACCGTAAACTCCACGCTGGTCAGCACATGGCGGCCGTACCGCCTTAGCGAGCGGATCGGATCCCATGGATCGTTCGAGGGCGACAATTCCGCCAGGTGTGATGGCGGCGCGAACGGCGCCGGCGCTGAGTGGACTGGTAAGCCATGCATGTCGAATACTCCTGTCATAACGTTGAATTTATTGTTTATTGTACCGGTCGACGTTCCGGAAAGCAAACAAAAGCCCCTGGAAGGACTCCCCAAGGGCCGAAAACATAGAGGCCCAAGGGCGAAAATCACTTTGCCATAGGACCCGGATTCACTTTGGTAATCATGATCGACAGCTGTTTGGACAGATCGATATCGTAAGGCGCTTTCAATTCATTGCCGGCTTCGTCCGTAATAACCCGAACGATCGGCCGGTGTACGCTCAGGGCATTGATGTCGACCACGACCGCCAATTGCCCGGTATTCAGCTGCACCGTGATGCCGAGCGGATAGATCGCCACTTTGTCGCGGAACAGGCTCAACATCTGCGTATCGTACAAAATGCCGCTTCCCGAATACAACGATTCCACCGCCTGATGCGGCAGCATCGCTTCCTTGTAAGCCCGGTGCGTCGTCATCGCGTCGTACGAATCGACAATGCCGATCCATTTTGCGTATTCATGGATTTCGTCGCCCTTCAGCCCGCGCGGATAACCCGAACCGTTGATGCGCTCGTGATGCTGGAAAGCGCAGTGAGCGGCGATCAGCGAAATGTTCGGCTCGTCCTTGAGCAGATAATAGCCCAGCTCCGTATGCCGCTTCATCTCCTCAAATTCCTCGGGAGTCAGCTTTCCGGGCTTCATGAGCACCTGCATGGAGATTTGCGTTTTGCCGATGTCGTGCAGCAGCGCCCCCAGCCCCAGCGTAAGCAGTTCTTCCTTGTTGTAGCCGTTCGCGATCCCCAATAGGGTCGCATAGACGCAGACGTTCAGGGAATGCATGTAAAGGTAGTGATCGACCGTATGCAGGTTCATCAGCATGATCATGGCATCGCGGTTGCGCTGCAAATCGTCCAGCACCATATGCATCACGTTGCGGAGATTCCGCCCGACATACGGATACATCCCGCTTTGACGGCGTCCCGGCTGATCGATCAAATCGCGAAACACGCTGCGAATCGTGCTGAGCGCCTGCCTCTGCGTCTCTTCGTCCAGCAGCTCGGGCACCTCGATGCCCTCTGTCCTTGGATCCTGTATGTACAAATAACGAATTCCGTTCTCGGCCAGTTTCCGGATCAGAGAATTGGTCAGCTCCACTCCTTCAGCCAGAAGCACGATGCCATCGTCCGAGAAGATTTTTTTGCCCAGAACCATGCCCGGGCTGCACATTGAGATCGGCATCATGCGCATGTCCTCAACGGCTCCCCCTCCATTTTTTTCTTTTTCCAATCCAAAGTATTCGAATCTATATTTAATGTAAGAGATTTGTCAATAAACGGCAAGGGATAATGTCGAAAATCATTCGTTCATGACGAAAAACCAGAACAGCGCCGCCAGCGCAAAACGGTACCAGGCAAAATGCTTCAGCTTTACCTTCTGCAGCACTTTCAGGAACCCGACGACGACAGCCCACGCGACGATAAAGGAAACGACGAATCCCGACGCGAAGAAGCGGAAGTCTTCCGCCTGAAAGCTTCCGATATTCTCCAGCAATTCGTAACCCGTGGCGACGGTCATGATGGGAATGGCGATAAAAAAAGAAAAATCGGCCGCCGCCCGGTAGCTGAGTCCGGTAAGCATGCCGGCGGCGATCGTCGCCCCCGACCGGGAAAACCCCGGCCACAAGGACAACATTTGCAGCAGCCCGATGACGAGCGCCTGACGATAGGTGATGTCGTCCATCGTTTCCGCGGTCCGCTTGATTTTGCCGGAATCGTACAACACTTCCGCGACCCACATGTAGATGCCGCCGACGATGAGCGACAGCAGCACCGGATACGGCGAAAACCCCAGCTCCTTGATCGGATGCCGGAGCACGTACGCCATGCCCAGAGCGGGCGCAATCGCGATCAGCACGTGCGTCAGTTGCAGGCGGCGTTTGGGGAACGCCCCGATATCCAGGCCCCTGACCGACTCGGTACGGCGAAACCGCAGCACCTGAGCGATTTTGCTTCTGTATACGAGCGCGATCGCCAGAATGGCCGCGAATTGGATTACGACTTCGAATGATTTCAACTTCTCCGGCGCTTCTTCGTAGCCGAGCAGCTTGTTGGTCAAAATCATATGCCCGGACGAGGATACCGGCAGAAACTCCGTCAGCCCCTCGACGATTCCGAGAATGATACTATCGAACCAATGCAGCATGGCGGTTTCCTCTCCATTCGCCAGAAATAGGATTCATGCGGTCCGTCATCGCCTGCCGGAACGGTGCCACCTAGGCCGTCGGGCGTCCGCGACCGCTTCCGGATCGTTCAATGCGTCCGCCAGGATGTCGCGAATGAATTCCGGGAGAAAATACCGCAGGACGCGGCCCTCGCTAAGCCCTTTATATCCGATCCCGAAAGTAAACATGTCGAGCGTGCCGACCGCATATTCCCGCTCGTCGTCGAGCGGCTCGCCGCCGACCAGCACCTGCTGCACGCGCTCGTAAGGCGGCTTGGTATCGTCTGCGTACACCTCAACCCCGTCCAGACAGAGCGTGCCGAGCACCTTGCCGCGGAATCCGAACCCTTGAAACTGCAGGTCGATAAAGTCGGGCAGCAGGCTTTCCTCCAAAGCCTGGCGCAGCAGCGCCCCTTTGAGCATAATCAGGCAAGGATTGATCGGCGACGGGCATATGGAATGAATATCGCCCTTCGTCACGGAGCCGGCCTTCAGCCCGCGAAGCAGTTGGCCGGCATTGGTCAAGCCGATTTCGGCGCCCGTCGTCTTCCGCAGCGCCGCGGCAAGCAGCGTGCCGAGCGGCGTTTCCCGCGACGGGTCGGAAGGAAGCGGGCTGTCCAGTTCGGCGATGACGCGGTTCATGACGGAACGGGCATCCGCCCCGTACTTGCGGATTAGCGCCTTGGCCTCGGCATCGGCGGGGATATCGCCGGTCGGCACGCATCGCCCCTCGACCCGAATCCGTCCGTTCAAGCCGTCCTTCCGGATGTCGACGACCCCGACGTAGCGGCCGAACTTACCTGCGGCGCATACCGTCGTCCGTCCGATCGTCAGCGGGGTTTCCAGCAGATGATGCGTGTGGGCCCCGAGAATCGCGTCGATCCCTTCGACCTCCGCGGCAAGTCGTTCATCCATCCACAGCCCGAGATGGGACAACACGACGACCGCGTCCGCCTGCCGCCTCAGCTCGGGCACCCAGCGGGCGGCGGCTTCGATCGGGTCCTGCGCCTCCCAGCCCAGCAGGCGGTAATAGTCGTTGAATGCGGCCGTCAGTCCGAGCAGGCCGATTTTGATGCCCTTCTTCTCCACGATCAGGGCCGGAATCATCCATGGCGGCGGGCTGCCGCTACCGGTCCAATTCAAATTCGCGCATACAACCGGAAACGGAGCCCCCGCATACATGCCTTCCAAATGCTCGCGGGTACAGGTTATGCCCTCGTTGTTGCCCAGCGTAACCGCGTCGTAGCGAAGCAGCTCGAGCAGCGCCCGATTGACCGCACCGCCTGTGCCCTCCGTCTCGGGACGAGCGCGATCCAGGAAATCGCCGCAATCGATCAACAGAAGCCGCTCCGGCCCAAGCTCGCGGCGCATCTGCTTGACAAATGTGGCGATTTGCGCCGCTTCTTCAAGATGGCTGTGCAGATCGTTCGTATGAATCAACGTTACCGATGCATCGCGTTCGATGGTACTCCCTCCTTAAGCTCGGGCACGTCAACCGCCGATTTGCGACATGCGTCTGTCCGTCGGCACATGAGACAGCGATTGCCCGGCCAGCAAAGCCGCCATCTCGTGATTTTCGGGTTTCATGTCCATCGCGCGCTCGAACAACGCCGTCAACGCCTGGCTCGACCCAAGGGCAGGACGCACGTTCAATTCATCCATCCAATACAGGCAAGGCTTAATGTAGCCGTCGGCCGTCAGCCTCAGGCGGTTGCAGTTTTTGCAAAAGTGATCGCTGATCGGGTGAATGAGGCCGAACGTGCCGGCTCCGCCGCGAATCCGCCAGTTCTCCGACGGACCGCTGCCGACCGGAGCGGGTTCGGCGTCCAGCTCGTAGCCGAGACGTTCCGCTTCCTCCAGCACCCGCGTCAGCGGCAAATACGAATTGCGCCAATTGGCGTCGTCGTGGCCGATCGGCATATATTCGATAAACCGGACATGAAGCGGCTGCTCGTAGCTTAAACGCAGGAACGTGCCGATCTCGTCCTCGTTGATGCCTTTGAGGAGCACGCAGTTGAGCTTGATCGGCTGAAGTCCCGCCTCCCCGGCCGCCCTGATGCCTTCGATCACGCGGCTTAAATCCCCTCGCCGGGCGATAAAGCGGAAGCGGGCGGCATCCAGCGTATCCAGGCTGATGTTGACGCGGCTCAGTCCCGCTTCCTTGAGCTTCTTCGCTTGCGGCGCAAGCAAGATGCCATTGGTCGTCAACGCGATTTCCTCGATCCCCGGTATGGCCGACAATTCGCCGATCAGCTCGTGGAGATTCGGGCGGACAAGCGGCTCTCCTCCGGTAATTCTCAGCTTGGATATGCCCAGCCGCGCCGCCGCGGCGACGATTTCCACAATTTGAGGGTACGTGAGCAGCCGATCCTGATCCATAAAGGGCATGCCTTCCTCCGGCATGCAGTACAGGCAGCGCAAATTGCACCGGTCCGTTACGGATATCCGCAAGTACGTATGCTTTCTTCCGAAGCGGTCAACCAATTCCGGCATCAGCCAATCCCCTCCTTACTATACATACCATGCTTGTTTGGATGGCTATGCGTGCTATTCTCATTAGCATAACATTTTCGGAAGCGTTATGGTATGCTTGTGTAAACGATAATTTTCTGAAGCTGAATAGAAGGATGACGGACATGGAACAAGAAAACCGACGCTGGCAAATCGCCTTGTTCGCCGGTCTTGCGGAACGGCTGAATACGAGGTCTTTGACGTTGGATATCGAAGCTTCGGCCTTGACGGTCGGGGAACTGAAGGAGCTGCTCAAGCAGCGGTTTCCGGAGCATGCGGATTTGATCTCCATTTCCTTCATGGCCTGCAATCAGGCCTTTGCCGGGGACGACCGTACGGTGTCGGCAAGCGACGAGCTGGCGCTGCTGCCCCCGGTGTCCGGCGGCGAGGAGAGCGGAGCCGAAGAGGAAGCCCCGGCGCTTGCCGAGCGCTTCGCGATCCGCATGGAGAAGCTCGACCCGGACGAGGCGCTGGCGCTCGTAAGCCATCCCGATCACGGAGCCGCGCTAGTCTTCGTCGGCACGACGAGGGAATGGACGGCCGGAAAGCGGACGGTTCATCTGGAATACGAGGCTTACGTTCCGATGGCGCTGTCCGAAATGCGGCGGATCGGCCGGGAAATCGGCGAGCGCTGGCCGGGAACGCTGTGCGCGATCCATCACCGCATCGGCTCCGTCGCCGTTGGCGAGGCGAGCGTCGTCATCGCCGTTTCCTCCCCGCATCGCGACCAAAGCTATGAGGCGAGCCGCTACGCCATCGAGCGGTTGAAGCAAACGGTGCCGATCTGGAAAAAAGAAGTGTACGAGGATGGGTCGGAATGGAAAGGCCATCAGAGCGGTCCCTGGAACCCGCTCGCGTCCCCGGAACATACGGGAGAGGCGGGAAATTGAAAGGCCCGCATGACGAATCCCGCTTGCGTGAAGCAAGCGGTTCGTCCCGATCAGGCACAGGTCTGCGGCGCGATAGGATTTGAACGATAAAGCCCGAATAACGCCTTGCAAAATCAAGGCTTTTTCGGGCTTTTTAACATCCGCCGCCAATCGCTTGTCCCAGGCTGTGGATTGGCTGTAAACATTGAAAAAACGGCGCAGAGCAATGCAAGCAATCCTTGCACCTTCACTGTGACGTTGTCGGCGGAGGGGAGCTCAACGATAACAGGCTCACCCCTCTTTCTTGTGCTTGTTGTCGACGCTACTTCTTCAATGGGGACACAGGATCTCAAGAATTAAAATCTTGGGGAAGCGTACGTTTTCTGGGGAAATGCCTATTCAAGGAAATAGGCAACCGCATACGATGGGTTTGAACCTATTTCAAGGAGTGAATTTCTTGTATTCTCATCATTTCCATCATCATCCGAGCGCGATGGGGCCCATTCACGCGTATCCCGGGCATGTTCACACGGTGTCGTCCATTGATCCGTACGTCGTGGAAGCGCTCAGGCGCTTGATGGGCCGCTGTGTCTGTTTCGAAACGACCCGGGGAGCGATCGAAGGCACCATCCTGGATGTAAAACCGGACCATGTGCTGCTGGAACTGCACGGCGGCCGGCAAGCGTGCGTGCGGATTGCCGAAATCGTTTGGACCATGCCGCTGTAACCACTTAAGAAGGGAACCGTTTGTCGGTTCCCAAATTAGTTGGCAAAGCCCCGATTTCCGGTGCTTTGCCAACTATTTGGGGCTATGGAATTTCATTTCAAATAATCTTTGTTATCAATCGTAAGTCCAGGGAAAACCGTATATTCGGTCAAATCCCTCTCGTTGGATACTTGAATCGAAGTTATTTTCCCGTTAGAGGGATGCGTCCCGGAGAATGTAAAATCCCAATCCGCCACCTTAAGCAAGTCTTTATCCATCTTAGTGATTACTTGAACACGAACGGTCAATTTTGACTTAACATAGGCTACATCACGAAATTTAAAATCTATAATATTCGAATCAAATCCTGAAACAGGCATGATCTCTGACTTGTTAAGTCGGTTTGATGTGAAATTCTCGTCCAATAAGGCAAGTGCCCCTTCCATATCTCGGCTGTCATAAGCAATAAAAAATTCCAAAATTTTATTTCTTGACCATACCCATACCCCCCGATCAATTTCTTGTTCACTTGTCCATGTATCTGGATTTACAACGACGGAATTTTTCGCTGCATCCCATTGGACAACACTATGAAGTTCCTTTGAGACTGTGCTTATGGGAACCAGGACTCGCCCATTAACCACCTTAGGTGATACATCCGTAGCGATAGATTTCCCGTTAATAATCAGCTTTACGTTTCCTGAAGCAAAAACTGCTCCAGTAATACCCAGGACCAACAGTAAACTAAGTGAAACGGATAAAATAATCTTTTTCTTCATTCCAGTACTTCACCCTCTCTTTAAATCCCCTTATTTTTACTATTTTAACAACTATGATTAAATCGAACAAACAGTATTCGATGACAAACGGGGAATCCGGACAAAGTTGAGAAAAAGCATAAGCGTGAGCTTCACCGCTTGATAATGAGGGTGAGTGTCCTTTAAAAAGTTAGGTGAAAATCTTGAATCGGAAAGGATGCAAAACCGGCCTGATGAGGAGCTTAAACACAAGATTACAGCTATGAACAGCGTTACATGATGGAGGGATATCATCGAGCAAAAGCAAAAGAACGTGCTCGAGTGATTTAATCATGCAAACATGAAAGTCACCGCGTCTTGACCAAAGCGCCGCGAACCCATTAACCCCAGGTCACGGCGCTTGTTTGATATGTCCATCATCCGGCTAGATTAACGACATTATTCTCAACCGATATTCTGACATAATTTCGGTTCGGCCATATTTTTGTGGTGACAACCACTTCTTGGTTGCCTTTTTCAAAGAAGTATCCGGAACCCTCTTGTCGGACATAAGTCCAACCTTCTCTGTGCATTCGCTCCTTTATAACTTCGATCGGTTGTTTCACTTTTGTAAGATAAAGTCCATTCCCATTAGCGTTTTCATTCATCCAAGCAATCGTTTTATCAGTTGTATTGAGCGCGTACATGAGTTTTAGGTTGTTGAACCCAATAGTATTTACATATAAAGCGATTACTGTCGCAGCGACCAAGATAACTCCCATGAAACTGAATAAGGCAATTTTCCAACGTTTATTCATAGCTTGGCACTCACCACCTATTCGAAAACGTTGCCATCATCGTATTCGGATTCGTTTCCTGGGTCAAGGGAGAACAAAACGAATTTCGTGTTGCGTTTTATTTGCGTTTTCGAAGAAGCCGTATTCCGTATATAGTTCGAAATCCACTCGCTTGTCCCAATCTTGAAGGAGTGCACACATGCCGTATTTCTTTATGGCCAAAAAAATTGTAGAGGACTAACTTAAAAAGTTCGCCCTCTACACCAATAGAAAAATCTGAGTCGGCACAAAATCGGCACGAGCGATTCTGACCAATTTTTAACCAGCCAAAAATCCCTTGTTGCAGCACGTTTTCGGTGGCTTACCCGATGGAGCCTTCCATTTCGAATTTGATGAGACGATTCATTTCGACCGCGTACTCCATCGGCAGCTCTTTCGTAAACGGCTCGATGAAGCCCATTACGATCATCTGGGTCGCTTCCGCTTCCGACAGGCCGCGGCTCATCAGGTAGAAGAGCTGATCCTCGGACACTTTGGAGACGGTCGCCTCATGCTCCAGCGTGACGTTGTCGTTCAAAATTTCGTTGTACGGAATCGTATCGCTCGTCGACTGGTTGTCGAGGATGAGCGTGTCGCACTTGATGTTCGACTTCGCGCCTTCCGCGTTGCGCCCGAAGGAGGCCAGTCCGCGGTAGGTGACTTTGCCGCCATGCTTGGAAATCGACTTCGACACGATCGTCGACGTCGTTTCCGGCGCGAGGTGAATCATCTTGGCGCCGGCGTCCTGGTGCTGCCCTTTGCCCGCAACGGCGATGGAGAGCACCATGCCCTTCGCGCCGCGGCCTTTGAGCACGACGGCCGGATATTTCATCGTCAGCTTGGAGCCGATGTTGCCGTCGACCCATTCCATCGTCGCGTTCTCTTCGGCGACGGCGCGCTTGGTGACGAGGTTATAAATGTTCGGCGCCCAGTTTTGGATCGTCGTGTAGCGGACGCGCGCGTCCTTTTTGACGATAATTTCGACCACGGCGCTGTGCAGCGAGTTCGTGCTGTAAATCGGGGCGGTGCAGCCTTCCACGTAGTGGACGAAGCTGCCTTCGTCCGCGATGATCAGCGTACGTTCGAACTGACCCATGTTTTCGGAGTTGATCCGGAAGTACGCCTGCAGCGGAATTTCGCATTTCACGCCTTTGGGCACATAGATGAAGCTGCCGCCGGACCATACCGCGCTGTTCAGCGCCGCAAATTTGTTGTCCGTCGGAGGAACGACCGTGCCGAAATACTCCTTGAAAAGCTCCGGATGCTCGCGCAAAGCGGTGTCGGTGTCCATGAAGATGACGCCCTGCTTTTCGAGATCCTCCCGCATCGAGTGGTACACGACTTCCGATTCGTACTGGGCGGATACGCCGGCCAGGAATTTCTGTTCGGCTTCCGGAATGCCCAGCTTGTCGAACGTGGCCTTGATCTCCTCCGGCACTTCCTCCCACGTTTTGCCTTGCTTCTCGGACGGTCTTACATAATACTGAATGTCGTCGAAATCAAGGTCGTCCAAATTGCCGCCCCAACGAGGCAACGGCATCTTGTTGAACTGCTCCAGCGCTTTGAGGCGGAAATTCAGCATCCATTCCGGTTCGCCCTTAATTTCGGAAATGGTGCGGACCACTTCGGGAGTCAGCCCTTTGCCGGATTCAAATACCGCTTTGTGCTCGTCGCGGAACCCGTACTTGTACTCTTCCAGTTCGGGCATTTTTTTCGCCATGACGACCAACCTCCTTGTTTGTCATGATATTGCAGCGTGCCTAAATTTACTCCTCAATGCCTTCGTGTTTGCCCTGGCCGTGTTCGACGCCCTTGCGCAAGGCGTTCCAGGCGAGCGTCGCGCATTTGATGCGGGCCGGGAATTTGTTCACGCCGGACAACGCTTCGATATCTTCGTACTCGTCGAAACGAGCGGGCTCGCCTTTCATCAGGGACGAGAACCTTTCCGCCAACTCGAGCGCTTCGGCCGTCGTTTTGCCTTTGACCGCGTCGGTCATCATCGAAGCCGAGGACATGCTGATCGAACATCCTTCCCCGGTAAAACGGGCATTGCGCACGACGCCGTCCTCGATCTGAAGCTGAAGGCTGATGCGGTCTCCGCAGGTCGGGTTGTTGAGATTGACCGTGACGGATTCGTCGTCCATCGTCCCGCGATTGCGCGGATTTTTATAATGATCCATAATGACGCGGCGGTACAGATCGTCAAGCGGATTCATAGCCGAAAAACTCCTTTGCCTTGATCAGAGCGTCGGCCAGGCGGTCGACATCCTGCTCGGTATTGTACAAATAGAAGCTCGCTCTCGCCGTTGCGCTCACGTTCAGCCAGCGCATAAGCGGCTGGCAGCAGTGGTGCCCGGCCCGGATCGCGATGCCTTCCGCATCCAATACGGTCGCGATGTCGTGGGGATGAATGTCGCCAAGCGTAAAGGTGACAAGACCTGCACGCTCTTCGCGCGGGCCGTATACGGTAATGCCTTCGATCGAGGAGAGCCGGTCCAGCGCGTATTGAACCAGACGCTTCTCATGCCGGTCGATGGCGTCCAGTCCGACCGACTCCAGAAAATCGATCGCGGCCCCGAGTCCGACCGCTCCGGCGATAATCGGGGTTCCGCCTTCGAATTTCCAGGGAATTTCTTTCCAAGTGGAATCGTACAACTCGACAAAATCGATCATTTCGCCGCCGTATTCCGTAGGTTCCATCCGCTCCAGCAGCTCCGCCTTACCGTAAAGGGCGCCGATGCCGGTCGGAGCGCACATTTTGTGGCCTGAGAAAGCATAAAAATCAACGTCGAGCGCCCGGACGTCCACCTTCAGGTGCGGAGTGCTCTGCGCGCCGTCGACCACGATGACGGCTCCGTTGCGATGCGCGATTTCGGCGATTTTGGCGATCGGATTGACCGTGCCGAGAACGTTCGAAACATACGCAACCGAAACGAGCTTCGTGCGCGGCGTGATCGTTTTCTCTACATCGGCCAGGGAAATCGTGCCGTCCGGCTGCAGCGGAATGTACTTGAGCGTCGCGCCGGTTGCCTTTGCCGCCTGCTGCCACGGAATGAGGTTGCTGTGATGCTCCATCGGCGTAATGACGATTTCGTCGCCTTCCTTGAGCACCCGCCGGGCATAGCCGGAGGCGACAAGGTTAAGTCCCGCCGTCGTTCCCCGGTTGAAAATAATCTCGCGGGAGGAGGCCGCGTTCAAAAACCGCGCCACCTTCTCCCGCGCGCCTTCGTAGGCGTCCGTCGCCCGGGAGCCGAGCGTATGGACGCCGCGGTGAACGTTGGCGTTATCCCATTCGTAGTAGCGTTTGACCGCTTCAATGACGCTGCGGGGCTTCTGCGACGTCGCCGCGTTGTCCAGATAAACGAGCGGATGACCGTTCACTTTCTGATGCAGAATCGGAAATTCGGCTTTCAGCGCGTTTACGTCCATTTCATCCCAGCTTCCTTTCGAGAATCCGTTGCAACTGCTTGCGCAGCCCTTCAAGCGGGATCTCCGAAACGACCGGGTCGAGGAATCCGTAGATGATCAGCCGTTCCGCTTCCGCTTTGGAAATGCCGCGCGACATCAGGTAGTACACCTGCTCCGGATTGACCTGGCCTACGCTTGCGGCGTGGCCGGCTTTGACATCGTCTTCGTCGATCAGCAAGATCGGGTTCGCGTCGCCGCGCGCTTTCGGACTGAGCATCAGGACTTTCTCCGTCTGCTGGCCGTTCGCTTTGGTGGCGGCTTTCTCGATTTTCGTAATGCCGTTGATAATCGCGGTCGCTTCGTCCTTCATGACGGCGCGGGTGATCATGTCGCTCTCGGAGGAGCGCCCGAAGTGAACGGCTTGCGTCGTCACGCTCATCCGCTGGCTGCCCGTGCCGACGGTGATGATTTTGGCGTCGGAGCTTGCGCCGTTGCCTTGCAGAATCGACTTCGTATCCGTGAGCGTATTGCCGTTGTGCAGGTCGCCGACGATCCACTCGATGCGGGCGTCGTTGTCGACAAGCGCGCGGCGGTAGGAAATGTCGATGGCCGCTTTGTCCATATGATGCACAGCCGCGTAGCGGACATGCGCGCCGGCTTTGGCGAATACTTCGACCGCCCCGTTATGCAGCAGCGTGGACGCCGTTTCGCCCAGCGAGCCGGCGACGTTCTCCACGAACGACACGCGGCTGTTCGGCTCCGCTACGATCAAAATATGCGGAGCGAACGTCGCCTCCGCGTCGTCGGCGAAAATCACCGCCTGAACCGGATGCTCGATTTCCACGTTCCGGGGAACGTACAGGAACACCCCGCCGTTCCACAGCGCGGCGTGCTGAGCCGCCAGCTTGTGCTCGTCGCGCTTGTAAATCGTCATCAGGTGCTTGCTGACCAAATCTTCATGCGTCCTCGCGGCTTCTTCCAGGCTCGAAAGCACGACGCCCTTCGCTTTAAGCTCGTCGGACAGGTGCGTATAAATAACGGAAGAGTTATGCTGAACGATCAGCGCTTCCGGCGCCTGCTCGGGAAGCAGGCCCGCGATTTCTTGCGGCAATTGCGCAAGGCTTGCCGCCGGCTTGCCCGGCCGGTAGCTGCCCAGCGAATCCAGCGTCCAGCGGTGGATCGGCGTTTTCTCCGGCTTCGGAAGCTCCAGCGACGTCGCCCATTGTCCCGCTTCTTCCCTCCAGGCGACCAGCCATGCCGGCTCGTTCTTGCTGCGGGCGAGAGCGGCTGCCGCTTCGCGTCCGAAAGAGGTGGTCGGTGTACTCATGATTCTAGCCTCCCTTGTCCTCTTACGCTTGGCCAACCGTCTCGTCGACGATTCCCAGTTCTTCTTTGACCCAATCGTAGCCTTCCGCCTCCAGGCGCTCCGCCAGCTCCGGTCCGCCGGATTTGACGATGCGGCCTTGCATCATGACATGGACGAAATCGGGCTTGATGTAATTCAGCAAGCGCTGGTAGTGGGTGATGATCAGGAAGCCGCGTTCCGGCGAACGCATCGAGTTGACGCCTGCGGCAACGATCTTCAGCGCGTCGATATCCAGACCGGAGTCTATTTCGTCGAGAATGACCAGCTTCGGTTCGAGCATCATCATTTGCAGAATTTCGTTGCGCTTCTTTTCGCCCCCGGAGAAGCCTTCGTTCAGATAGCGGTGCATGAACTCGGGATTCATGTCCAGCTCCTTCATCTTGCTCTCCATCAGGCGGATGAACTTGATCAGGGAAATTTCGTTGCCTTCCCCGCGGCGGGCGTTGATCGCGCTGCGCAGGAAGTCGGAATTCGTCACGCCGGTAATTTCGCTCGGATACTGCATGGCCAGAAACAGACCGGCGCGGGCGCGCTCGTCCACTTCCATCTCCAGCACGTTCTCGCCTTCGAGCAGCACTTCGCCTTCGGTCACTTCATATTTGGGATGGCCCATGATCGAAGAAGCGAGCGTGCTTTTCCCCGTACCGTTGGGTCCCATGATGGCGTGCACTTCTCCGCCTTGAATCGACAGGTCGAGGCCTTTCAATATTTCTTTACCTTCAATGGTCGATTTAAGACCACGGATTTCGAACAAACTGGACATTGTGTTATTCCCTCCAGGGTGCTTAATTGTAATTATTTTAATTTGATTCTCAATGATTCTCAACCTTCATTTTATGAAAAGCGAATTGGAAAAGCAAACCGGGCTTGCCCGCCCCCTTGGGGAGGAAACCCGGAATAGACCGAATGTCGGCGATTAGCCCCGAATCGCGCGTTTTATCCGCTCCGCCTGCGCTTCGAACTGCCGGTCGTCGAGCACCGGCCTGCGCCCGCGGGGTTCAATCGCCTCTTCCAATCGAAGCCAGGACTTGCAGCCCCCGTAGCTGTCTCGCTGCGATATTTCAATCGGTTCGTCGAACCGGTATACGCGCAAAAGAAGCACATGCAGAGGTTTCGTTTTCTTCCATTTAAGCCGTTCCTCCGCGTAGTCCGCCGTCCATATATGCAGCTCGTTCAACCGTTCCAGCGTCTTGGAGTCGGTGACTTCGAAATCTTCGACAACTTCGGCGCAGGAGGTCAGCCGGACCTTGCCGGGATGTTCGGCCGCTTCCGCCCGCGTCGCTTCCACGGCGCTGCGGGATTCCGGCTTGACGAGTTCGGGACGCTGATGCTCAAAAGAAGGAAAAAGGTAAAATTCCGGACTCACGAGCTGAAATTCCCGGGTCTCCTCGGCAATGCCGCCTTTGCGCAGCACGATGACCTGCCGGCCTTCCTCAAGCGCCCGCACGGCGACGGCCCATTCCCTGAGCGCAATTGGTCGTTCCATGGAGTCGTTCCTTTCTCGGTCGTTGGCTTATGAATTTATTATAGCACAAGTTGAGTGCCGAAGCCGAAAGCAAGCGGGAAAAAGGCGAAAAAACGACAGCGCCATAGACACCCGGCAATCGGACCGCGTTCATGGTGCGTAGGCAACATGCTTTTGGCGAATGGCGAAACCGTCGGCTTTTGGAAACGCTGCGTTGGGCCCATCCCGCGCTTGGCGGTCGTGATGATTGGTGGTCGCGATGATTGGTGGTCGCGATGATTGGCGATCTCCGTGCTAACCGATTTCGGTACTTTGCAGCCCCGAGCTTGGCAAACTGGGTCCCTGACGTTCTCTGTACTGGAAACGGACACCAGATACGCTATATCCCCTTTTTCGCTTCCCATCGCCTTGTTTGCGGACAGCAAATCCTTTATTTCCGTCAGATCGTCCTTTATCGCCCCTGTTTGCATGGAATAACGTCTCCTGTGTCCGGATCGCCCTGATTTTAACCGCTTCCAGACCGATTAGCGGAACTGTGGTCCGCCGAGCCGAATCGAAACGCTGGGTCGAATTGGTCCGCCCGGCCGAATCGCCGACCCTGCCGCCTTCACCGGACCGGATCGGAGGGATAGCCGCCGTAACCGCTATATTATGGTAAAGGTTTCAGCGTCCATTCGCGGGGGCGGGCAGACCGGACACCCTTAGATCGCAGATACCGGCGCCATGCCGGACACGGGTTTATCGAAGCTTGGCCCGTCCGGGACCCGTATTTCCCGTTTTTTCGGCTTTTATCCGCCATTAAATTGCATTATACTGACTTAAGACGCGATGGACCCAATGACGGGACAGGCAGCACTCTTCTCGATGAGGTGAAAATATGACCCAATATCATCCGTTGACCGAAGCGGAAGCGATCGAAATCGCAAAATCGATTCAAGAGGTATTTCCGACGGGCGAGGGGCTCGAATGCCGGGAGATCGGGGACGGCAACCTGAATCTGGTGTTTCATATTACCCAGCCTGCGACCGGGCGCAGCCTGGTCATCAAGCAGGCGCTGCCCTATGCCAAAGTGGTCGGCGAATCCTGGCCGCTCACGCTGGACCGGGCGCGCATCGAAAGCGAGGCGCTCATTCTGCAGGGCAAGCTCGCTCCCGGTCTTGTGCCCAAGGTGTACAAAACCGACAACGAGCTGGCGATTACCGTCATGGAGGATTTGAGCGACCATGTCATCATGCGCCGCGGCTTAATCGAAGGCGGCCGCTATCCGCTCTTTGCCGGACATATTTCCGAATTTATGGCCCGGACGCTGTTCTTTACGTCCGACCTGGGATTCAACCAGCAGGAGAAGAAGCGCCTGGTCGGTTCGTTCATCAATCCGGAGCTCTGCAAAATCACCGAGGATTTGATTTTCGACGACCCTTATTATGATTCGCCCAACAACAACATCGAGCCGCATCTTCGCGACGCCGCCGAAGCGATCTGGCAGGACAAGGAGCTTCACCTGGAAGTCGCCGTGCTCCGCGAGAAATTTCTGACGCACGCGCAGGCGCTGATTCACGGCGATCTGCACACCGGCAGCATCTTCATTACGCCAGAGTCGACCAAGGTCATCGATCCCGAGTTCGCCTACTACGGGCCGATGGGCTTTGATGTCGGGGCCGTCATCGCCAACTTGCTGCTGAACTACGCCGGACAAGAGCATTGGAGCCCGAACGGGGCGGAGCGAGCAGACCGCCGGGGTTATCTGCTGAACACCATCCGCGACGTATGGACGCTGTTCGAGGAGAAATTCCGCGCCCTGTGGAACGAACACGGCATCGACCGGATTTCCCGCACGGCCGGCTATCAGGACGAGTACATGCGCCGCCTGCTGCAGGACTCCATCGGCTTTGCGGGCGCCAAGACCGTCCGCCGCATTTACGGCCTGTCCCATGTCATCGACATCGACAACATCCCCGACGCCGCCGTCCGGGAGCGGGCCCAGCGGATCGCGCTCGACATCGGCACGGCGCTGATCAAGATCAACCGCAAAGCGGAATCGATCGAAGAGGTCGTCCGCATTGCGCAAGATGCCGTTTCCGCAAGAGGCTGACGCCTCGCCCGGAACGCGAAAGGAGACTTCGACATGAGCACCGACAACCTGTCCGCAGCCTCCAAGGTTCTTCAGTCCGTCCGGTGGGCGGACGGCGTCCTGGAGCTGCTTGACCAACGGCTGCTGCCGGAGCAGACCGTCTATCTGCGACTGAAAACGCCCGAAGACGTATGGGAAGCGATACGCGAGCTTAAAGTGCGCGGCGCGCCGGCGATCGGCATTTCCGCCGCTTACGGCGTCGTGCTCGGCGTTGCCGGCGTCCAAGGAAGCGCCGCCGACGTGGCCGCGGAAGCCCGCCGCCATGCCGATTATTTGGCCACGTCCCGTCCGACGGCCGTCAACCTGTTCTGGGCGCTCGACCGGATGAAAGCCCGGGCGGACAAGCTGGCCGCAGACGGGCTGTCCGCCCGGGAGGCCGTTGCGGCGCTGCTGGATGAAGCGAAGCAAATCCAGGCCGAGGACGAGGAAACCAACCGTTTGATCGGCGAACACGCGCTTACCCTGTTCAAGGACGGCATGGGCGTGCTGACGCACTGCAATGCCGGAGGACTGGCCACCGCCAAATACGGAACGGCGCTGGCGCCGTTCTATCTGGCGCTGGAACAGGGCATGCATCTTAAGGTGTTCGCGGACGAAACGCGCCCGGTTCTGCAGGGAGCCCGCCTGACGGCTTACGAGCTGCAGCAGGCCGGCGTCGACGTGACGCTGATTTGCGACAATATGGCCGGTCACGTCATGTCCAAGGGCTGGGTTCAGGCCGTCATCGTCGGCACCGACCGCGTCGCCGCCAACGGAGACGTTGCGAACAAGATCGGCACCTACAGCGTGGCCGTCCTCGCCAAGGCGCACAATATTCCGTTTTACGTCGCATGCCCGATGTCGACCATCGATCTGTCGACGCCGACCGGAGCCGATATTCCGATCGAGGAGCGCCCTGCCGACGAAATCACGAACGGCTTCGGCAAGCGGACCGCCCCGGAAGGCGTGAAAGTGTACAACCCGGCGTTCGACGTGACGCCCCATGAGCTGGTCACCGCCATCATTACCGAAAAAGGCATCGTCCGCGCTCCTTACGACATCGGCTTGCGCAAGCTGTTCGAATCCTGACCGCATGAAAACGAAGAACCTCCCTCTCCTCATCGTCATGAGGATTGCGGAGGTTCTTTTTTCTGCGAAAAGTGCGGACAACGAGGACTGCGGGAACCGTGCGGGCGCGTGACCCTCAGACTGCAGCCGTCAGGCCGTGCCTGATCCGGATGGCCCCTTGGCCATCAGCGCTACCGCCTCGCGTCCGATCATGCCCGGAACGATGCCGAGACGTTGCGCGGCATGGGTAACCGATTCCAGCGGCGCATCGAGAAGCTGCTCCAACGTACGGACGCCGACGGCGCGGCCGGCGACGATTTCCCGGTCCCGAAGGCGGTCGTTCAGCAGGCCGACGTCGAGCGCTCCGCACATAATGTATCCTTCCCCTGCCGTTACGGCAAGCAGCGTCGTTTTCGGCAGCAGCACTTCGACCCCCAGCGCCGTGCTTCCGTCGATTTGAATGGGGACGAGCCGAATCACCTCGTTCACCTCCGCATTTTCCATTTAGGGAAGGTTTAGGACATCTAGACGATTTCCCATGTTATAGTTTATGATTCTTTTGACCCGATAGGCTCCTGAAAAATACCCATTTAGGGCTATATTAGGCAGCTTGAACGTGGTATAGTTAAGTACACATTGATTGATTCTGTTGCGCATCATGATGGAGGCTTTATACAAAATGCAAAAAGGGAAACCCACCGAGAACGGATCTTTCCTTTTCAAGGTGGATATTCTGGTCCACGCGGCCTCGGAAAGCCTGGCGATGGAACAATTGCTTCGCGGGTTGAACGGGGGCCAATTTTCGGATTTCCGGATCGAATCCGGGGTCCAATTAGGCAAGAAGATTGAAGAGGAATTATCGGAAACGGTTACGCTGACGCCCATTGTAACGGACTCGCTTGAAGCTCGCATCCGTTCCTATATCGAGTCGAACAAGTTGATTCGCATCGTCGTCAACAAGGGCAAAGGGGTCAAACTGGACATGCCTTGCCGGATTATAAACTTCGATCCCGAGCACGAGCTGCTCACGCTGTACCATGTCGACGAGAAAAAAGTATACTCGATCCTGCTGAACGAGGTTGACGATTTTATCGAATGAAAGGTTGAAACGCCGCAGCTTCCGAAAGCTTGCGGCGTTTTCTTTTCTAGTGATTCATAGGCAGGACGCTCTCGCTGAGGAGCAGCTCTTTCATGCGCTCCCGGGGCAAAGGCGGGCTTCCGAAGTAGCCCTGCATTTCGTCGCAGCGATGGTGCCGCAGAAACTTCACCTGCTCCTCGGTTTCCACCCCTTCGGCAATCACCTGCAGCTGCAAATTGTGCGCCATCGCGATAATGGCGGAAACAATCGCGGCATCGCTCGGATCCTGCTGAATGTCGCGGACGAAGGAGCGGTCGATTTTCAGGCTGCCGATCGGAAAGTTCCGCAGGTAGTGGAAAGAGCTGTATCCCGTTCCGAAGTCGTCGATGCTGATGCCGACGCCAAGATCGGCCAGCTCCTGAAGGAAACGGGATGCCCGTTCGACATCCATCGTGATGCTTTCGGTAATCTCCAGTTCGAGATAACGGGGGTCCAGCTTCGTCTTCTGCAGAATGTCGGCGATTTTCCCGATCAGATTGCGCTGGGCGAACTGGCGGAACGACAGATTGACCGATACCGGGATGGGCGTCATGCCGGCATCCTGCCACGATTTGTTCTGCCGGCACGCCTCCTGCAGCACCCATTCGCCGAGCGGAACGATAAGGCCGCTCTCTTCGGCGGCCGGAATGAATTCTCCCGGCGGAACGAGCCCGCGCTCGGGATGCTTCCAGCGGACAAGCGCTTCGACGCCGACGATTCGTCCGCTCGCAAGATCGTACTGCGGCTGATAATAAAGAAGAAATTCCTGATTCTGCAGCGCCTTCTTGATTTCATGCTGCAGCGTAAGCTTATGCAGCGCGGTATGCGCAATATCGGACGAGAACAGCAAATAATCGTTTTTGCCGTTTTCCTTGACGCGGTGCAGCGCGGTGTCCGCCTTTTTCAGCAGTCCGATCGCATCGTCGCCCGCCCCTTGCGTTATGGAAATGCCTACGCTCACCGAAATGTGCAGATGAACGCCCGCGAGTTCGAACGGCTTCTCGAACAGGCGCATCAGCTCGTCCATGCGGCCCGACAGGTCTTCCTGATCCCGCACGTCTTCAAGCAGTCCCGCGAACTCGTCGCCTTCCATCCGCGCCAGATTCCCGGTCTCGGGAAAAAAGCCCGTCAACCGCTCCGCGATCATCATCAGCAGCATGTCGCCGATATCCTTGCCGTACGAAGCGTTGACAAGCTTGAATTGGTCGACGCCCAGATAGCAGACCGCCAACTGGCCGTCCCACTTGTCCGCTCCGGCCAGCTTGTCTTCCAAGCGCTCCGTAAAGTAGCGCCGGTTCGGCAATCCGGTCATATCGTCGAAATAGGCCATAAACCGGATTTTTTCCATCGTGCGCTTGCGCTCGCTGATATCCTGAAAAAAAACGACAATGCCGATCGTTTTTTTCCGCCGCATAAGCGGAACGGTATCGATGTTCAAATCGAGCGGATGCCCATCCTTGTGCAAAACCCGAATTTCCTGCGAACACTTTTCCCCCGCTAGCGTCCGTTCAAACACCTGCATCGTCATGTCGTACGACAGTTCGTCAAGCAGATCGGAAAATGGCTGCCCGGCCAGTTCCTCTCTGGAATACCCGAACATGTCGTAGGGGTCCCTGTTGATGTCCAGGAATCGCCCAAATCGGTCAATGACGGCAATGGCTAACGGATTGTCGTAATAAAGCGAATGAAGAAGAACATTCTGATAAGCCGGATTGTCTGAGCATCCGTTCACGTGGCGCCGTCCTTCCTCCCGTGAGGGAAACATGACAGATTATGTATACCCCCATTATAAAACAAAATGAGAGTTTGCTGAACAAGCTTTTTCCAATTTTGTTGCACCGTGTCGCTTAACGTGTTATTTCTGCCGCGCGGACAACAGGAGACATAGCCAGCCGGCCAGCAGCGCCACGCCCCCGATCGGCGTAACGGCTCCGAGCTGCCTGACGCCGCTGAATACGAGCAAATACAAGCTTCCCGAAAAAAGGATGACGCCCGCAAGCAGCAGCCTGGCCGCCCAGCGGACCCATCCGGGAGACGGCAGCCGTTCGGACAGCAGCGCAACGATCAAAATGCCCAGCCCATGATACATTTGATAACGGACGCCCGTCTCGAAAATGTCAAAATCCTCCGCGGACAATTGCTTCTCAAGCACATGCGCGCCGAAAGCGCCGAACGCGACCCCGAGCAGGGCAATGACGGCGCCGATCGCCGTGTATTTCCGTAACAAGACTCTTCCTCCCCGTGCGATTTTGCCGGCCTCCCGAACCGGCTATCTCCATCATAACCCGCCGGAAGGCCGTTCGACAAATGGGGCGACAAAAAATGCGCAGCTACCCGCGGTTCTTGCCCGTGCGCCTCACGGGGCAAAACCCCGGATTGTCCGCCTCCAGCCGTTCCGCATAGGCGGGGTCCCGCGCGGCCAGCGCCGCAAAGTAGCTGCCGATCAGATGATTGGCCGCCGGAGAACCGTTCTGAAACGGAAGCACGACCGCGCCCCGCACATGGGAATAATAGTACGTTTTTTTGCTTCCCGGCATCCGGAGAATAAACGGCGGCAATTGGGCGACGGCGTCATAGGGATTGGCGATGCGGAAGCTTTTGCGCACCGCGGCGTTAAACGCTCGCGCAAAGCCGGGATCGCCGGTGCGCGGCGCGCCGAACGTGTACGCGGCCAGAAGCCGCCTGCTGTCAAGCGTCGCAAGGTCGAGCGCGCATAAGACGGCCAGCGCGCCGCCGAGGCTGTGGCCGGCCACGTATACCGGTTTGTCCGGAGGCAGAGAGGTTAAAGCGGACACGATCCGGGCTCTGGCCGAACGGTAGATGTGCGTAAAGCCTTGATGGGTTTGCCCGGCCTTATCCCGGTACGGGTAGCGGATTTGATAGGCGAGAGCGTCCGAAACCCAATCCGCGGTCGAGCTCGTGCCCCGGAAGGCGACCACGATGTCGCGATCCGATTCGAGAATGAATCCGAACCGTTCCCGTTTCCGGTCGAACGATGTGGCGTCGACGGTGAAAGCCGTCCGGTAGCCGAGCGGAACGACGAACTGTCCCTCCTTGTGGTTGTACTGCTCATAGGTTTGGCTGCACACCGCCGCGAGGAAAATAGCCCAGGCCGGATCGTAGCCGCCCTTGCGCATGGCAATCCCCCCTTTGCTTCATTTTATTGCGCGAAATTGCGGGAGGTGTCTAAAGACGGGCCGGGTTCTCAGTCACGCCGCCGAAATCGTCGCACAATTGGACCAAGCCCTTCGGGAATTCGCACACATTCTTTCGAAGCAGCCGAATATATTGAATAACACACAGCTAAGCCAATCCCCAAAGGTGGTGTCATGCCATGACTGAACCGGCTTTCATCCTCTCCCGCGAAGACTGGTCACTGCACCGCAAAGGATATCAGGATCAGTCGCGGCATCAGCAGAAAGTTCGCGAAGCGATCAAGCAGAACTTGCCCGATCTGCTGTCCGAGGAAAACATCATTCTGTCCGACGGCAAGCAAATCATCAAAATCCCGATTCGCAGCCTGGATGAATACCGCTTTATCTATAACCACAACAAACGCAAACACGTCGGCCAGGGAAACGGAGACAGCCAGGTCGGCGACGTGATTGGCACGGAGCCCGCTAACGGGCCCGGCAAAGGCGAAGGCGCCGGAGACCAGCCCGGAGAAGACGTCGTGGAGGCCGAAATCTCGATCGCGGAGCTGGAAAATCTGCTGTTCGAGGAATTGGAGCTGCCCTACTTGAAGCAGAAGGAAAAGGAGCAAATCGAGGTTCAGGAAATCCGTTTCAACGATGTCCGCCGCAAGGGCATCATGTCCAACATCGACAAGAAAAGAACGATACTGGAAAACCTGCGCCGCAACGCCCGGGAAGGACGGAAGGAAATTCACGGGATCTCGCCGGACGATTTGCGCTTCAAAACGTGGGAGGAAGTCGTCAAGCCGCAAAACAACGCCGTCATTCTGGCCATGATGGATACTTCGGGATCGATGGGTATTTCATTATTAACTACATAATGGAATAACGATAACGAATGTCGATATGATTGTCCGCGAGCGTGATCTTCTCGATCAATTCATGCAGAATCGTCCGTAGCCTTTCGGTATCATTCACATCGAGAGATAGGAAGTCCTCGATAATGTTCACTACGTTTGCTGTCTGGCTTGACTCTTCGCGGATCGCCTTTATTTGTCCGTCCAAAATGGCTATTTCCTCGTCAATGGTTTGAATCTGCTTTTTTAACGAAACCATCATGCCTTGATATGTTTGATCGTCGAACAAATCACGCTGGCCGAAAATATCGATTTGATCTTTTTGCAATTTCTCCCGCTGCTTTTGTTTGGTCTTCCGTTCATTCTCCAGCCTCGATAAATCCACGCTCCTATCAGCCGAAGCGATGATATTTGAAGTGGACAAAGCAGACAAGCGGCCGCGAACGACACTAATCACCTTCATTTCCAATTCGTCAGCATTAACATTCGCCTGAGGGCATGCATTGCGACCGTATTTGTGATACGTCTTGCAAATATAGTATCGGTATTGTTTGCTTTGAAAGCTTCGCTTTTGGCAGACCATGCCTTGTCCGCATTTTGCGCAAAACAAAATACCCGTTAGGGGATGGTATGCCCTTCGCGGCGTCCTGTGGTGTCCACGGCCAGCCAAGATTCTTTGGGCAGCGTAAAACGTTTCTTTGTCAATGATCGGCTCATGCGTTCCTTCGACAATCGTCCAATCCTTCGGATCGATCTTTACCTGTACTTTTCGTTTGGTCATTTTGCCTGAGTCATCATATTCACGCCTGAGTTCGTTTCGCTTTTTGCCGTAAACCGTATTCCCGATGTAGGCCTGGTTCCGGAGGATTCGTTTGACGGACTCCCGACTAAACGGATTGCCATCCCGTGTCTTTTTTCCGTTTCGGTTCAAGTGTTGCGCGATAAGAAACGATCCAATCCCGCGGTGAACATACATGTGAAAAATGGACTCCACGATCTCTTTGCTGTCTGGATCGATTTCAAGCTTTTTGGTTTCGGAGTTCAAACGATAGCCGATTGGCGCGTCTGTGTTCCAAAGGCCCCGCCTCGCCTTCTGTTTCTTTGCGCTACTGACGCGGGAGGAAATTTTTATACTCTCCTGTTCAGCCAACACGGAAAGGATGCCGAATGTCACGTTATCTTTATTCAAGCTGTCGTAGTTGTCATTGATCGCAATTACACGCACCCCGTACTGCTCAAAAATCCCGACAATCGCCGGGTTTTCTTGCTTGTCCCGCCCGACGCGACTGACTTCTTTAAAAAGAATCAGTTTAAAATCCCCACGTTTGGCGCCGGCTACGGCATCTTTCATCGCTTGCCGTTCAAACACGCTCGTATAGTAACCGGAAACCGCGTGGTCAATGAATATCGCTACGTCCTCCGCGTCGTACTGATCGCCCAAGCGTGAAATGTATTCTTTGCCCTGACTGATCTGGTTTTCGATTGTGTCGCCTTGTTGGTCTGTGCTGTCCCTAGCATATATCGCACATTTAATTTTTTCCTGCATAGTATCCCTCCCATGTTATAGTTAATTTTAACAACATCCATAATGATGAGCAAACAATTAATTAACTAAAAAATAAGGGGCCTACTTCGAGGCCCCCTCTTCTCTTGGTTTTTCTTCGTCCCGTTTGATTTCTACATTCAGAATGATTCCAAACTTCTTTTTGGCGTGTTCCTTGATTCCGGGAACTAGCCAGTCCTCAATGGGTTGGGTTCCGTTTTTTTCAGTGACGGTGAATTCCATGCCCCTCCCCCTTTACTTGCCTTCTTGAATCAATATATTGGGAATCCAACTCGTCTTATTCGGGCTCAATTTCTTTAACGACCGCGATATTAAGTGAAAGGGCCAATTTGTAAAACGCGCGCCAACGAATCTTTGCATAAGTCCCCTCGCTGATAGCCGGCTGGAATCGTACCGTGTAAACGTGATAATCGGTGATATACTGTGCATCAATGGTCATGTAGCGCTCCTCGATCAAAAAGCGCTCCATGCGCGGCAGCCGTTTAACAGCTCTTTCAATACGTTCACAATATTGGCGGCGCCGCTCCTGCTCGTCGACGTTGTAGATCGCTACGTCCGCCGTTTGATCGCCAGTCTTGTTCGTCGCCCCGTGATAACGCGGTTCCGGCGAAGCTGTGATGCTTGCCTCGCGTTCTTCAAACGTCAGATATTTGTAAAGCCGGTACCGTTCCAGCGCGGCCTCAACGGCTTTTTGAGTGGCCTTGCGATCTAGTTCGGGGAGAAAGTCATGTCCGAGGGTTACTTGCTCCAAGTGCGTGCCCCCTTCCTTGCGGAATACCCCGGCCGGCACGCAGCCGGGGCTGTTTGCTTAATTGCTGACCCTCTTAGAACGGCAGGTCGTCGTCGGCAGTAGGCAGCGTGTCCTCGTCGTTCGCTTTTTCAGCGGTCTCGTCCTTTTTCTTCCGGATGCGCTTCGTCCGTGCTTTCGCCAGATCGGCCACTTTTTCGGTTTCCGTGTTCTCGGCTTCTGCCGCTTCTTCGGAGGCGGCCTCGTCTCCCCCTTCGGATGTAGCCTCTGCGTCCTCGGAGGCTTCCGCGACGTCTTCAATTGCCAACTGGTTATCATCGGATACGTCAACCGTACCGTCCGGGTTTACCCTGTATTCGATACCCTCATGTTCGTCTTCGCCGTAATATTCGTCGATGCTAATTTGCGCAGCCTGTATCCGGAGTTTAACGTTCGTGCCGGCATGACGGTACAGCTTGATCGCCTTGTCTTCGCTGTCGCCTTTGATGTTGAACTTCAAAACGGTTTTCTTACTGTCACGCTGCAGGGTAGCGAATTCCGCGGTCGTCTCGCCGGCTTCGCAGCCTTCGACATCAAAAACAACGATCCCGCCGGCCATTTCGACCAGGCTTTGCGCGAACGGCATTTCCTCGCCCTTGATTTCGAATTTCAGGACTTCTTTCTTGTCGTCGCGTTGCATGGATTTGAAAAGTACGTTCAGTTCAACTGCCATGGTTCATATCTCCTTTTTTGAATTTGTGGTTGTGAGGCTCTACAAGCCGTATACAGACATCAAACTTTGATCCGGGTGTTAATGTCCCGGTGAATCCTTTCGACAACCTGCAAAAGCTCAGACAGGGTGCTTGCGGTCGATTGCATGATCTTCTTTTTCAGCAAAAACCGAATCGCGCTGCGGATGTCGGTAAAATAACCGAGGGTCTTGTAAAGTTCGCGGCCGGTTTTGTCTTTGGCCCCGGTGTACTCTTTAAGCACGAATTGAAGATCGTCTGATTCAAGGTACAGGTTGCCTTCAATGTGAACTTTCAATGTCTCACCTCCCGATGTGGTTGTGGGCTTCTACGCGCCTATCTGAGGCATCGTAAAGTTTGGCTGGATAAATTGCCTTGGCGAAACGTTGCGCTTCTGTATCGAACCGATACGAGTTCGTATCACCATAGGCAAAAAAATAGCTACTTCGCTGCCTTCTTCCGCTTCTTTTCGGAAGGACTGAGGATCGCCTGAATGACATCAGCCTCTTCCTTTCGATAACATTCGAGCGCTTGGCCATTCTGGACATCGTGCAGTATTTCGGCGATCTTGGCCAGCACGAAAGCGTCGTTGACGTTGTCGCTCGGATGGATGAAAGAATAGCGATTGCGTACGGCCTCCATAACGGCCTTCTTTTTCTCCTTGTCGGTCAGGCGCCGCTTGCTTCCCGGCTCGCCTTCCCAACCGGTCACACCGACAAATTTTTTAAGCTGCGTCGGGGCCACGTCGATATACTTGATTCCGCGGCGGTGAAGCGCAATGCGAATTCCCCAGCCAAGTCCATACTGAAAATCGTGAGACTGGCTTTTCTTTTTTCCAAATCCGGCATTGTGGGCAAAACCCTCGATTGCGACGATGTCTCCTGGCTGAATGTGTGCCATAATCTCGTCGATCAGCGTCGCCATGCGCTTAGGGTCCTTGTCGCCGACGCCGGTCAACTCCTTTGCCCGCAAAACCTTTCCGGCCGCGTCTAGGGCTACTAATCCAGTCTTGGAACTCGGGTCAATACCGACAACTCGCATTGGTAACGCCCTCCTTAAAGGCCAGACTCCAAGGGATCAGATGGCTGATATGGTGGTATGCTTCGCGTCCCCAATAGGGCTTACGGCCTTTGTAGTATTCTCGCGTTTCATCCAGAATCGCTCTGCGGTGCTCGTTGCACAGCGGCACTAGGGCCCAGGTCGTCGTGGCCTGCCTTGCGCAACTGGGAAATCTGCATATGTCGTTCACATTCTCACCTTCTCCCAGGCACCCTACCGCTTTTGGACCAACGAGTACATGAGCGATAGGGCAAGCCTTTTTTGTGCATTTTTCGGAGTTTTGTTTTGATGGCGTTTTTGCTCCGGCCAAATCGATATGCGATGTCGCTTATCAAGTAGCCGTGCAAATAAAGATTGGCAATATAGCGTTCTTCGCGGGGCGTATAGTTGTCAAACGTGTCGGGGTTATGGCTCTTGCCCCTCCGCTGCAGCTCACGGCAAGCGGCATATTTGAGGTCCAGGCTGCAATCTTCGTACAGCGCGATCTGTAGGAGTTGGTTTTTGGTGGCGGTGGTCAAGTCCAGTCGTTTTTCCCTCATCCGGATACCTGGCCTCCCTGCCCCTCCATCCCCGGCGCGTTGATGCCGGGGATTTTGATTCCAAGTGCGTTCAACGTATCCACGATACCGGCGAGATATTCTTCATCTGCGCGGTTGCCTTCTTCGGTGTTCAGTGCCCACAACTCCCTCACCCGTTCCGCCCCTGTTGGTTTGGTTGTGGATAGGGCTTGTTCATAGAGAGCCTTTCTTGCCCGTTCTCCACGATCTTCGAGGATCGGTGCTGATTCGTCTTTGATGTATTCGTATGTCGTTTGTAGAGCGTACCACTCCAACGCCGCCCGCAGACGTTCGATCTCATCCAACGCCGCAGGCCATCCGGTACGGGCTTCGGCGATGAATCTGGCATTGTCTCGCCACAAGATTCCATAGTTGGCTTTCGCAATCAACCCAAATCCCGGACCCTTTGGTCCCCAAATAAGACTGTTCGAAAGGTTATCGTTCATCCACGGCCCCGGCGTTGCCGCCTCGCATATCGCGCGGTCTTTCGCAAAGTCTCTTTGGGGTTTATTGATGCTCATGGGATTCACCTTCCTTGGATACGAAGTTGGTGCGCTTTTTCGAGTGCTTCGCGAGCTGTGATTTTGCCGTCACGTGCAAGCCTATAGATGGCTAAGATTTCCTGAGCGATGTCCATTCCCGATCCCTCTCCTTATGGGGTGATTGGTTCAATATCCGTTTCCTTGCCGCTCATGGTTGACGCGGTTTTTTTCAACGTAGGCGGTCGCGATCTGGTCCCAAGTAAAGCCGAAACCAATCAAACCGATTGCTACAAACACAAACCACGCCATACGGAAGCAAAATTGCGGATGTGTCACGCCCAAACTGTCCAATGCATGCTGAATGTGTTTGTTTTCTTTTTCCATGTGCATTTTCGATACCCAATAGATCGTTTCAATCAATGCTCCGCCTATTCCGCCATCCAATCCTTTTTCGCGTCTTTCTTCAAGTGCGCCATCCCAGATGTATAAATCATCTTTCCAGCCTTTTTTAACAGCGATGCTCAAGAAAAAATGCAGGCAATCGACGTATTCTTCGAGCAGCGGATTTTTGAATCCCGTTCCTTCGCACAAGACGCAATCGGTAATAGCATCCCAATCCACATCAAACGTCCCGGAACCATCGCACAGACTGCAAAAAGTGCTGTCATCAATTATCCTCGGTTCACGGTCACCGCTCCAATGCTTAAACCCGCGCCATTCGTTTGCAAGCTCCGCGATCTCCACTTGGAGCGCCAAAACCGTGTTCGGCAGCAAGTCGACGCCTTCCAATCCCTTCTCAGCAATGATCCGGGCGTCGAGCTCCTTTTGCATTTCATACATTTGTTCAAGAGTGATAGTCATATCCGATTCTCCTCCTATGGGTGATGGGGGAGGATGTTTGTCCTCCCTGAATATTACTCGCAAAGCCCATATACACTTGAGCAAACAGGCACGTCCTCAAACTCAATTGCTTTCAGGAGATCGTACTGATGCCCACCCCATGTCGTTTTCGACCATTCGACTGCCTCGTGTATCCCTTCGCCTCGCCCCTCTGCGGTGGGAAAAAATGTTGACGCGCCGCGTTTGGAAGCCTGTTTTACGATTGCTTCCCACTGAGCCACACGCTCGATTTCCTCCGGATATCGACGGGCAATTTCAAAAAGCTCGGCCTTGCTGCAGTTGATGCAGGGCATGCAGCCAACCCGTCCCATGCCTTGACGGTACAAAGGATTGGGGTCGATCCCGTGACGCTCATGGATTGCGAAAACATCTTCAACCTTCCAATTGAGCAGCGGCCGGAATATCTCGAATCCTTCCGGGGTGTCCTCTCTTTCAGGCAATTTCGCCCGCGCCGCGCTTTCCTGTGCTCGAACCCCTTGCCAACTAACGACGCGTTTTCCTTCTTCCATCAATGGCAAATAGACTTGGTCGAATACCGGCTCCCTTTTTAGGAACTGCGTGCAGAAACGTGCTTTCGTTGAGGGGAAACGTCCTTTCCAGAGGCACAGGTCCAGAAACGGGACCCCCGTCGGGTGCAGTACCTCAAGCGCTCGCTGGATAATTTCTTCCGAGATTCCTTCTTCCCGCCATTTTGTTTGCACCCATTCCCGTTTCCGGTCGATTTGCTCCTTAAAATCGGCTTTAATCCGCCGGATCGGCCCCAACTGGGATTCGAGATATTCCAAGTAATCATAGGTTAGCGGATGTTCGTGGCCGGTGTCGGCAAAGACGGGGAGGATTTCGCCTTCCGGCTGCTGCTCCAGCGCATGCAGCCACATGGCTGTGCTGTCTTTTCCTCCCGATATGCTCAGGACGTTTACTGTATCCATGATGCTGTCCTCCCTGGGTGGTGTTATTTGGCCTTCGAGCTTCGCCCTGTGAGCCAGTCATCAATAACCTTGATCGCGTACATGATCGGATAAATTTGCAACGGATCGACCGCGTTTCCGAGCGCTTTCAGGCGTGCCGCTCGATTCTTTGTCCCTGTCGCTACTCTCGGCGGCTCCCATGCGTGCTGTGATTGTCCAATCAGCGCCGGTTGCGGGTATGAGTCGATGAAATCTTTCATGTCGTCCAGCGGATTCATACCTCCGTCCAACCAATTGGGAAGCACATCAACACCTCGACCCACTCCGGGTTGAGTTGGCCTTCCTTCGCGCTGTGTCCCTCCCGCATTAATGCACCTGGGATAATATCCCACTCCTGCGCTGCTGGCGGAAGCGTCGCATTCTTCGCGTCGTTCGTTGTCGGCGTCGGCCACATCTTGACCGCCGTTTGAGTGTTCATCCCACCTTCGCCCTTCTCCCCGGCTCCGGTGTGACAGTTCGCGTGCGGAGTGGGCCACAATGAAGACCCGATCTCGTCTGTGACTTGCACCGACGGCACAAGCCGGAATAACAAACGCTTGCGCGGTGTAGCCCTCGTTTTCCAGGTCAGATAGGACGTCGTCGAGCCCCAAAGTGACGTGCCCAGCAACATTTTCGCCAACAAACCAACGGGGCCGGATTTCCTCAAGGATTCGCTTAACTTCCGGCCAGAGGTGGCGGTCATCTTCCGCGCCTCGTCGCTGCCCGGCAAAACTAAAAGGCTGGCATGGGTATCCGGCGGAAATAAGGTCAATTGCTCGACCGTCTCCGATAATGCCAAGTCGCTCCAACTCCTTTCGCGTAAAATCATGAACATCGTCGATGATCGGCACGTCCGGCCAGTGCTTGCGGAGGACGCGCTGCGGGAACGGTTCGCGCTCACAAAAGGCCACCGTCTCCATGCCCGCCCATTCGCCAGCCAAGTCGATGCCGCCGATCCCGCTAAACAGGCTCAATGAGCGCACATAATCACCTCACTCGTCGTCGTCATCCAGCCAGGACGCCAGCGCTGCCTTTTTTGCTTGATCTGGCTGCTGCGGAGGCTGCGGTTCGGGTTTCTTTTCCGGTTCCTGCTCCGGCTCTTGCGGCACCGGGGCAAAATCGTCATATGACCATCCCAATTGCGCGTAGATGGCACGCAACCCCGGGAAGATAAGTACGAGTTGACCGCGGCGATAACGCCCGACCGCATCGGCGACGAAATCATATTTGCGCTGCAGTTCGTTTTTTTCGGCTGGGTCTAGCAGCGGGTCCTCCAACTCGACCGCTTTTTTAACAAGCCAGGAAAGTGACTTTTCGTAAGCCTCGTCATTTTCGATTCGCCTTGCCATTTGTAGCCGCGGCCTCCTTCGCCGGATCAGTTTCGATAAACCGCTGAATCCACCATTCGAAAGCCAAGCGGAATTTGCGCGTTCCGATATTGCGCCCCTTTGCAAAGATGGATTGCACCACTTTCGCGCTGCCGTGCATTTCGCCGTTTTCCCACAAAAAATGAACCACATCGGCATCCTGCTCGATATTTCCGGACTCTTTGAGGTCTGACAGCTTCGGCTCGTCTCGGTTTTCGCTCGATCTCGACAATTGAGAAAGGAGCATGACGACGCATTTCATATGTCGCGCCATTTGCTTAGCGGCGGCGGTGACCCGGCCAATTGCGGCCGCCCGTGTTTCGTTTTTACGCTGCGGAATGTCCATGATCTGCAGGTAGTCAACAACCACTATAGCCAGCTTGCCGTAGCGTTTCTTAAAGCGTCTGGCCGTTGCTCGAACCTCTTGGATCGTGATTCCCGCCGAATCCCGGATAAAGATGGGAAATCGCGAAACCAAATCATAGGCCTGATTAATCCGCTCCCATTCGTTATCTGAAAATCCTTCTTCGCCGCCTTTATTAATCAGGCGGCGATAATTCACCTGCGATACCATCGCAACAAGACGATCGATCAACTCGTCGCGGTCCATTTCCTGCGAAAAAATCAGGATAGGACCAGCATCGGGATTGTTTCTTGCGACGCCATACGCGATCTGCAGCGCCATCGCCGTTTTTCCGGCTCCAGGACGTCCGGCGAGAACGTACAGCCATCCACGCCACAACCCTCCAGACCATTCGTTGAAAAGCTTGAAGTTTGTCAGAAGCTTTTCGGCTTTACTTCGGATGTGTCGAAAATAGCTATCACGCGCCTCCGCCAAGCTGGTCATATTTTTGTCGTCAGCCGGCCTGATCTCATCAACCAGCTCGTCCACCTTTGCAAAATAATCCTCGTCGTCCTCGTAATCGTCCTCGGATGCCGCTATGATCTTTTGCGCAAGTTCGATGCCCCGCCGACGGTGAGCCTTTGACCGGACGATCTGTGCATAAAACCGCGCGCTCGCGGCGGATGGAACCGAACTGGCCAACTCCGTGAGGTAAGACATACCGCCCAAGTCCTCAACCCGATTACGGCGTAAAAAATGGTTCGTAACAGTCAGCGCATCAACCGGCTGGTCGTTGTCGTACAGGTAGCGCATGACGGCAAAAATCAGTTCGTTTCGCTTGGCCGAAAAGTCCCGCGGCTCCAGGAAGCTGATTTCGTCCAATACTTCCGGGTTTAGAAGGATGGAGCCAAGCACAGCAGCTTCGGCAGAAAGGTCAAATGTCTGGCTCGAACTCGTATGGATCACCCCCCTGCTCGATCCATTCTTGGGCAGCAGCAAGCCTGTCGATCATAGATGTGTTCTGCGGCGGCGGTGGCGAGGCATTGTGCGGGCGCCGACGGCTTTGCATACGCAGGGCCAGGTCGGGGAACTTCTCGCGGAGCTTTTTGGCGGAAATGACGTTGACCTGCCAAAACGGGTCAGCGGTCACCCAGTTGATCAAATCGAAGATCACCCGCTTGTCCGAAACGCCATCGATCTCCACCAACTTGCGGAATTCGTCGGCCCACTTTTGAAGATCGGCTTTGGCTATGCTGGCATGGTTGAAACCGATATTCGCGGCCATTTCGGACACCTTGCCGTGGAAGTAAGCAGCCATTTTGTAGTAGGTGCTGTTTTCGTCGTAAACCCGCTTTTGCTTCGGCTTTTTGGGCTTATCCGTCCCGAATGGCGGGTTGTCTGTCCGAATCTTCTTAGGCGTTTTATTATCGCGGGTAACCGCAGGCTCGGGAGATTTCCAGCCCTCGTAGTCCTTATTGAAGGCGATCACCCGCGGCTTACTCCCGCGCCGCTCCTGGGTGATGACGAGAATCCGCCGCTCAAACAGGATTTTTAGTTCCCGTTTAATGGCCACCGGATGGATGCCGGTGACTTCTGCCAAAAAGTCGACCGACATGTCTCGCTCTTTTTGGTGGAAGCCGTATGTGTACCGCCATACGGCCAGCACAATGCGGAACTGCGTGCCGTTCAAGCCGGTTTTTATGATGTTGTCGAATATTTCGTTCGCAACCCGTGTGTACCCGTCTTCAAGTTGGGGCTCGGCCATTTACCTCACCCGCTTTGTGCCGCTTGCTCCCGTTCGAGTTGTGTCTTGCAAAACCCGCTAATGTCCTTCAGCAACTCCGCACCACCCAAATACAGCGCCACTTCCTCGATCGCTTCTTTGGCAAAACCGTCCGGATCGGTGCCGTCCTTCTCCCGCAGCAACGCCCCTTCATACCATCTGCGGATGGCGCGGATTTCGGAATGATCCAGCTTGCGGTTGGTTTGGAAGGTTTGTGGTTCTTCGATGGTGTAGCCGTTGACAAGGGCTTTGAGTAACAAGTCTGCGCCAGAATCTCCGACCGCGTCTTCGCCGGTATTTTGGTACGTGAATTTGCGAATCGTTTTTAAACTTTTGGCGATCCCCAGCGGCCACTTCATGATCGAAGAAATGACATGCGACTCGATGATGATTCCATAGTCGCTAAAATCGCAATTCCGGAGATTTTCAACCGCCTCCGCCACTTCCCGAGGCAGCATCACCTTTTTGGCTTCGCGAACTTCGGCAAGTTCACGCCGCAGTTGTTCACGCTCCCGCATCAACTCCGCCACTTCTTCGCGCCGCTGGAGCAGTTCTTGGTAGAGAGGGAACGGGCAAATGTCATTCTTGTTGATGCGCAATCCTTCGTAAGGCCCGGAGGTGACGAACACCATGTATTCCCCCTCGTCCTTGACAGGAAGAATGGTCTCCATTGGGATTGTGTAGCCGCTGATAAACTTGACATCACGCGCAGTCATGACGTATTGCATTTAAACCACCTCGCAAAAGTAGTGCTTGCCGTTCACGAATCCCTTGCGCCGGAGCGCCGCCTCTACGGTCGCCCGGGCTATGGCCGGGTGATTGTTTTGCCGCGACAGGTGCGTCAGGTAAATCCGTTCACCGCGCCCCTGAACCAGTTTGGCGAGCGCGCCTGCGGCTTGTTGGTTGCTCAGATGCCCGAAGTCGGAAAGGATGCGGGCTTTCACCGAATCCGGGTAGTCGCTCACGGCTACTAGGTCCGGGTCGTGATTGGCCTCGATGATGTAGACGTCCGATCCGCGCATGGCCTCCAGCATATCGCTGTCCACGTGGCCGGTGTCGAGGCATATGCTGACCTTCTTTTCGCCTTCAATGACATATCCGAGTGGATCATAGGCATCGTGATGAGTCCGGAACGCCGTGATTTCCGGCTTGCCCTTTCCGTAGAAATCGAACCGAACAAAATCTCCCGGTGATAAGGAACTGTGAAGCTCTTCATCCACGCCATGAATGTCTTTCCATTCGCCCTCAGCCGCATAGACCGGGATGCGGTACTTGCTCGCGAGCGGTAAACCCTTGATGTGGTCGCCGTGTGCGTGAGTGATGAATATGCCTGCGATTTCATCCGGCCGTATGCCCGCATCGAGCAGGCGCTTTTCAATTTTGGTTTTGGGTATGCCTGCGTCTATCAGGATGACGGTGGAGCCAGACCGAACGGCGATGCAGTTGCCTCCCGATCCGGAAGCGAGGATGTCGATTTTCACGGCTCAACCCCCATTTCCCGGAGTTTCGCGGCGAGCCTATCGCGATGTTCGGTTTCCGTTGCCCACCGTGCATTCGCCGAGGTGAAGCGCGCTCGGCTGGAGCCGGGAGGGAGGGATGCCCTCGCCTCCGCAGCCTTCGCTGCACGCCGTTTGGCCGTCTCGTATTCTTTCATCAGACGAGCAAGATCGGCGGCACGCATTCACTCCACCCCGTCCAGCAGATCATCGTCGTCCGAGGCCAGCGCCGTCTTTTTCGCGATGTCCACGTCCATCAGTTTCAGGAGCTTGGTCAGTTCGGCAACGGTCGGTGTCTCTCCCTTGACGACGCCTGTTTTGGCGATGTACTCGGCGCGCGCCTCCTTGCCGATGATGCCGAGTTGCCGGAACTTGGCCGTCATTTCCTTTCTGAGCGCTTCGATCTTCTGCGCTTCGGTCTCTTCCGGCGCGAGTCCTTCGCGCTGCTCGGTCGTTTCCGGAATGTCGGACGGGGTGTTGGCTGCAGACGCGTTGACCTCGGCGGTAATGTCACGGCGCTGCGGTTCATAGGCGGGGATTTCAGTGGCAGCCGGTTGAAAGTCTTGGTCATTCAAGTCAATGCCGAACTGCCCTTTGTATGCCCGCTTGAGCATGTGCTTTTTGAACATGTCCGGGAAGAAGCCACCGTTCCACATATGGGCGTTGAGACCCTTTTTCATGTGCTCGACTTCTTCGACATCCATCAGCACCACAAACGGCCGGAACCCTTCACGATAGGCGATCGCGTAACCTCCGATGATTCTCCCGCGGGGAAAACCTACTTCGTGCGTGACGATTTCCCAATTATCCCGGCCCTGATCATCTTTATAGCGACGGGCCTTGAAATCGTCGTTTTCGTGGACGAGCTGGACGTCGTGCCCTTGATACCCTTCGACCTGGCGGCCTTTGAAAACGTACCCTTCGGCTTGAATCTGAATTGACAACTTGCCCTTGTAAACGATAGGCGTTACGTGGCCATAGAAAGGGTTGAGGCCCATTGCATCCGAAGCCCGGACGAAGAAGCGGAATTGTTCAGGCGTCAATTCGGCACCAAACATTTGGTGCATGATTTGCACGTCTTCGGAGCTAAAGCTGCCGATCGCTTGGACTGCCGTTTGGTTTTTGGGTTGAATTTGGCTCATGTTCAAAATCCTCCTTTGGCGGCTTCAAGACCGCGCTTGATCTGCTTCTTGGCGTGCTCCCACGCCATCGCTTCTACGGTGGCCGGGTCTTCGCCCGGCTCAACCGTCATAACCACGCCGGCATCAACCTTCAACGATTCGTAGTTACCGAGGTTCTTGGCGTAGGTGTATCCGACGCTGATTTCCTTGACTTGGCTCATGCCTCACCCTCCGTTTCGATCCTGAGTTCTTGATCCGGTACCGCCCGGCCTGTAATAAGCTGGTCATAGACGGCCACGTGGCCGGTGTACGATTCGATGCCGTCGATAAAGACAGGCGTAATAAGTGCGGATTTCTTGAACAGCACGTCAGCTAGTTCCAAGCCCGCGGCGATCTTTTCGCCGGCGGACAGCAGGGCGTAGTCCTTGCCGTCCATCTGGATCGCGAAGTCCGGCTCCCACTCGTCCGTGGTCTTGACGTATTTGAAGAGGCGAATGGAAAGCGATGTGAACAGGCTTTGTACTTTCTCGGCTTGCAACTCCGCCTCTTTGGCGCGATAGGCTTTGATTGCGTCCAGGATGAAGATGGATTCTTTCAGGCTGGTGAGCGTGGCCGCTTCATCGGCGCGGGCTTGCTCGACTTGCGCCTCCAATTTCTGCCGATCTTCTTTCGCTCGAATTGCATCCTGCAGGGCTTGTTTGGCCTCCTGCCAGCGGCGGATTTCTTCGAGCTTTTCAGATACGTCGATGTATTCGAGGACGGCAAGTTCGGCTTCAAGCTCTTTCCGCTGGGCGACAATGCGGTCGTATTCGGCCTTGAATTCGGAGATCCGGCGTTCTTTGTCCGCCTTGGCCGCCTCTACCGCGTCACCCTGCAACGGCTGTTTGCACACGCGACAAGCGTCGGCGATCGGCTCAGATTGGAGGGCGGCAAACTGCTGCTTCATGCGGTCGCGCTGCTCCAATAGCGTCCGGACTTTGCTTTGCAGGGCAACGATTCGGCGGTTGTTCTCGTCGGCGCCCGCCGTCGCCCGCTCGAGCTCTGCAATGGCCGCATCGATCTTCGCGATGTCCACCTTAGCTTCCTCAATGTCCACGTCCGGCGCCGAATCCATCAGTGTCAACTGCTCTTGCAGCGTTCGCGTGCGGCTCTGCGCGGCGATGTGGTCCTTTTCGAGTTTCACTTTCTTGTCACGATGAATCTTTTGCAGTTCGTCGAGGCTGTGCTTTTGGGTCAACTCCGCCAGCTTCTTGGCTGCGGGATTCAGCGGAATTTCCGTCACTTTCTGCTCTTTGCTCGTCCGGCTCATTTCCGCCAAGACTTCGGACTTCGCCGGAGAAACCGTATGTCGCAGGATCATTTTTCGCTGATCGGTCCAGTGGAGGCCGAAGAAGTAAGGCGGATAATAGAGGCTCAGGAATTCGTCGCGGTCGAACAGGCTGGCTACGGCCGCCTCGTACTCCTTGGCCTTGGTCGGCACGTCGTTGATCAAAAACACGTTGTCGCCGCCGTCGATGCCGCGCTCGAACTTGATCGGTTTGCCGTCAACTTCCAGCAGCAGCGCCGCCCGCGTCACGTCCGCATCGTAGTTGACCGGGCGCGGCGACCATTTGCGGCCGGACAGGTCCGTGCCCCACAGCACCCATACCGGCGCGGTTCCGATCGACGTTTTGCCCTGGCCGTTCCGGCCAGAAAGGCGCGTGATGCGGCCATATTCGACCGTCAGGCTGCGGTGGCTGGTGAAGTTTTCGAGCTCCAATTCAATGAAGCGAATGCGTTTCATGCTGCTTCCCACTCCCAGAACCGATTTCAAAAACTTCACCAGTGGCGACATTGATGTCGTGTTCATCATCGGATGCAATGCCGAGTTGGATATACGTCTGATCCCAAAGTTCCTTGCGCTTACGCTTTAGTTCTGCTTGTTGACATTCCCGCGCATGAATGTAGTCCGCGTTTTCTTTTTCAAAAGCATGGCTCAACCTTGAATTGAAATCTTTGGCTCTAATCGTCAATTTCCCATCTACGATATGCCGGCGCAGGAATTCAAGGGCGAACGTACTCTTTTTCGCTTCGTGATCGAAATTGGCGAGTACCGCTTCGCATTGGTGCTTCTTCCACTCATCAAGCAGTTCGCCTGTCACAACGCCAACGAGTTTCCTTTCCTGCTGTTTACCAAGCAGGTCCAGCAATTTTTCCAACATGATTTTTTCCTCCTATGCCCCTTCGTGGTATAATGGGGCTGCCAGATTTGTTTTGGCCGCTCTCTTGGGCGGTCATTTTTCTTTTTCGCAATCCTCGCAAAGTCTGGGAAACCCTTCCGGCTCCCCTTCTTCAATGTAACTGCCGCAGCGTTCACAAAGCGTTCCATCAAGCATCATTTCTGCGATCTCGCCCATTCCGCCGCCTCACAATTCCGCCAATTCCTGCTCCAGACGGGCAATTTCGTTTTCGATTGCGTTTTTGAGAGCAGCTTTAATTTCATCAATGATGCGTTTGTGGTGGTCATTTTCGCCCTGGTAGGACGGATCGAGGTTGAAAATACGATCGTTGTAGTTGTCCAGAAAAGCCACTTTTCTAATGATTAGTAACTTTTCTTTCTTTCCCCTCAACTCATCGATCCGATCCGCGATCTTCCGCCCCTGTTTTGCCCTGCTTTCCAGGTACTCCAGCGTTTTCAGGTCCATGCTTATCCCTCGCTTTCTCGTATTTTTGCTCCAACTCCATGTCCCGGAGTTGTTTGTAGGCGTCAAGGTCATCAATCATCGGTTGCTCTCGCCTGTACGGCGGCTCTCTGAATCGGTCCATCGTCCACCTCCGGCAGCAAACGGTAATAGTCCCGGCTGTATATTTCCGTCACGTCCCCGCGCTGGACGACGATCCGGTCAGACTCGAGCCGGGCGATAGGCCCGCTGACGATGAGCTTCGTTCCCAGCATTTTTCTGTCTTACCTCCTTAAGCCGAGCGTGATACCACTCGTATCTGCGCCGAGCGAACCGGGCGATGTTGCGGCGATTTTCGAAAATCATGCGTTCTTCCAGTTGAAGAAAGTACAAACAAACTTCAACCAGCCTTTTTGTGGACATCGGCATTCACCTCTCTCTACCCTGTTTTGCTACGTCCTCGTATCACTTCCTGTATAAAAAAGAACCGGTCAAATGGGCCGCCGAACACGGCCAGCACACCAGCGATAAATGTAGATCCTGGGGCATTGTAATACGGATGAGAAACAGGCAGCTTCGCGCGCCACAACTGCGTTGTAGAAACGCCGATGGCAGCGGCCAACTCGGTATCCGTAAAATTTTTTTCGTCTGCTGCCTGCAATAGTGCGTCAGTTTTGAGCCTGACCGTGTATTTCATGCTTATCCCTCCTTTCGAAAAAGTGATACGTCTTCGCATCACCAATATACAACACGTCGATACATATTCGCAATAACATGGAACCAAAAAATTGCGTCGACGTAATGCTTATTGTTATAATTCAAACATAATTCAATCTATCGGGAAGGAATGTCGAAAATGTCAAAGATGGATTTCGGCAAGTTTATCGAGTATCACCGAATTGCGAGTGGATTTAAGAGTCAGCGCAGACTTGCAGATAAATCTGGAATTTCGTCGGCAACCATTTCGCGGATTGAGGCCGGTATTCAGAAGCCAGAGGCAGACACGATTAAGACTCTGGCTAAATATTTGCATACAACGTCGTTGGTCGAATTAATGGTCGTTTGCGGGTATTGGGACGAAGATGAATTGCTGGAGCCGATGCGGTTGGATGATGGGACGCCAAAAATAAAAGAAAGCCCATCCTCGTATGACGAGAAGGGGCTTTCAGAAATACCTATTGAGGAATTGGCCAATCACAAACTTACGTACAAGGGTCATGCCCTAACGGACGAACAGAAAACGCAACTTGTGAAGATACTGCAGGCGGCTGCGGAGATGCTTGATAAGTGATGATATTTTCTAAGTAGGCCCTCGCATTGGCCGTGTCGATCCCTTTTGCATCCAGTAGGTTCAGATAGTCCTGTAAGTCGATTGTTTTGATATGTACCACGCCCTCGCAGGAGTGCTTCTCCTGCTTTTTTTCTTTTGCTGTCTCGCCTGTAGCTTGCCGGGCGGGACTTAAGACAAGGTAATCGCCATTTTCCGATCCAGCAGCATGATTCTTTCCACGCCGTCGTCTCCATAAGTGATTGACACGACATAAACGGATTCGTCTACTTTGTAATTGCTCAACGATTCCACGTCCAGAAAACGCTTGGCTCCGGTATCGTAGTTGTAATCAAGGGTGTTTCCGGAGTTCTCAATTCCCTTTTTCCCGTAAAGCTCCATCACAGCATCTTTCGTCATGCCGATCTCAGCGCCGCGAGATGTCCGAAATGAGCCCTTCGCATCCTCATCCATCGTGATCCCGGCGACGACATCCCCTCGGTACATGATGGTTATGCCGTTGTCGTATTCGGTACCAAATTGCTGTTTAGTGCCGCTTCCGAGCACTTTTTCGGCGGTTTCCCGGGTGTCTCCGTAGCAGACTTTTATATTTTTGTCCGCGACCTTGACAACGCACAAGTCGTCTTTCCCGAGACCGTCAGCTTTTCCGCCGTTGCATCCCGAAATGATCGATATGAGCAGTACCCCAAAAACACTGATCTGTGCAAAACGCCTCATCAAATCAGCACCCCCATGAGCTTTTCCTGTATTTTACTTTACAACAAATTCGCTTCCTGCGCAGGTGCTTTGTGAGGGTTGATTGGACTCAAAATCTTTTGGATGTACTGCGTCAGTTGGAGCCGGATTTGAGTCTTTACGACCTCTCTCGTAAACCCGATCCGCTCCTCATATCCGCGGCAGATATAATTGACATAAAGCACAAAGTCGTTTTGCTCGTCGTCTATTATTTTGATCTTCCGCCGCCGCAGTTCCCGGCGCAAGTCCGCCAAATCTCGATTGACGGCCACGATCAGCGCCTCCGTTACCTGGAGATATAGCGGCTTTAACACGTGTAGCGAGTATTGCATGTCTGAGTATTGCTTATCGAGCATGATGACCATATTTTGCAGTACGAGCACGCTCCGAATGATCTCCAATTCGTCCGGCGTCGCTTTGCCGCGCAACTCAACATTCATGATGCATGTCTCCCGACCACCGGCACCACAGCCAGGATTCGGCTGATGCTGAGCGTCCGGTACGATCTTTTGCCCCAATCCAGCACGCGGGCCCGGCCATCTCTTATCGAGTAAACCGTAATCACCCGTTTTGTAATCCGCCCTTTGCTATCCTCGTAGATAACTTCGACGCGACGACCAATGTACTTTTCAATAGACACCTGAATCGCCTCCGAATAAGAACGTTTGTTCTCATTTTAGGGGCAAGGAAATATTTTGTCAATGTTCGTATTTTGTTCCCCTATACATAAGTATAGGTTTGTGATATATTTATATCAGAGCCCAAGGAACGGAGGCGGACGAAATGAACATCGTTCAAATGTACGAGCTGGTAAAAGCGATCTACGAAAAACATAAGGATGAATATTACTACATCGGTCTTCGCTTCGAAAACAAAGACCGGGAAATCGGCGAAGTTTGCGAGAACAGTCGTCACAACGCCGACCGCGAGGACGAACGTGACTTCCCGGCCTATGGTACGCCTGAATACGAGGAAATGGAAATCCTCGACGGCACGAGCGCTTGGAACATGGACCCGAGCATCTACGGTAAACAGTACCATCCCGGAATGTACAGCTTATACGGCATCAACCTTGAAAAAGATTGCCGGAGTTTCTTTTTGGCCGACCACTGCTACGTGATCGCCGGCCACCGCGAAGGCCGCCACGATGACCCCGATGAAAACGAGATCGTCATTAAGGACGCCGTGGTTATCGCTAAAATTTTCTAATCATTGGGGAGGTTGACCTCCCCTTTTCTGGAAATGGAGGAATGAGGAGTGAGCGAAATTTGGACAGGAACCGGCATTTGGGAGGGATGGCGCATTACAACCGATCACGCCGCTAGCTCGCACGGGCAACCGGTACTGGTTGATCCAGACGGTAACGCCTACGGACCTGGCGACATCCGCAAACGCATCTATCAGGCCGATCTTGCTCGGCAGCTAGGCATAACTCGAGGCGCGATCCAAGATAGGGTTAAGCGAGGCACATTGCCTCCATTTGATGGGTGCGACGAGGGCGGCCGGGGATACTGGCACATAGGGACGATCAAACATTTGCTCAATGCTGACAAAGAGCAGCGAGATTAACCCTCCTGCTCTTCTGTTCTCCTATGAAAATTTTGTTCCGACCTATTTACATATTATTATTTGCATGCTATTATATAGACATAAGGAACAAGATGAACAAAGGAGCGGATCGAGATGAAAAACGTTATGACGCGGGCATGGGAAATCGCTAAGGCGGCAGCCAGCATTCACGGTGGCAAGGCATCGGAATACATCGCCGACGCACTGCGCATGGCATGGGCAGAGTCCCGTCGTCCAAAACGCGTAACGATTGAGCTGCGCCAGCCGAACCGCAAATCCAAAACGTGGGTCGCCGCAATCGTCGGCACGCATCCGGTTTACAAGTTCGAGCGCAAGTTCATCAATCCGATCGCCTGGGGCGAAACGACGTGGGAACTGGCCGAAGGTGTATACGAGGTTTGCGAAAACGGCAATCGTTACTTTATCCGGGTCGCTAGTGGCGACTATCGCCGGATCGACGCGAAGGACGTGGTGTAATGGCACGTAAACAAGTCCATCCCGATCAGAGGTTTGATCGCCTGGTCGTCATCCGTGAGACCGAAACGCGGAAGGGCAAGCGATACGCGCTTTGTCGCTGCGAGTGTGGCACGGTGCGAGAGTTTGACATATACGCCCTCCTATCTGGACACACCCGATCCTGCGGGTGCCTGGCGCGAGAAAAGCTTGAACTTGGTAGACAGGCAGCTGACTTGACCGATCAGACCTTTGGCCGGCTGACTGCGAGGCATCAAGACGGCCTGCGGAATGGGATCGTTGTTTGGGTATGTGAGTGTAAGTGCGGCAATGTCGTAGCTGTGCCAGCCCGCGATCTTGTCAGCGGTAATACGACATCCTGCGGCTGCGCCGTGAAAGACTTTGCGAAGTCTCTTAAACAACACAACGAGCAGCATCACACCATCGATGGCGTTTTCGCCCCGCTGCTCCGGCAAAAAATCCAAATCAACAACAAGACCGGAGTCAAAGGGGTATCAATTCAGCGGGACAAAAAGGGGCGAGTGAAATACGTCGCAAACATCACCGTCAACGGCAAACGTATTTATCTCGGTATATACCCCACGATTGAGCAGGCCGCCGAAGCGCGGAAACGCGCTGAGGAACAATGTTACGCTCCCTATCTGGAGCGGTATGAGGAGGAGAAAAAACGTGAAAAGAGACGAGATTAAAAAATGGATCGAAGAAAACCTGGTTATGCAGGACGAGGCCCGGAAGATCACGGGCCAGTCCGTCTCCGGGTTCAACCAGTCTGTCCAAACGGGACGAATCATCCCGTTTGTGGAATTCGGAGATGCGCGCAAAACGCGCCTTTATCTCCGATCCGATCTGGAGGAGTACGCGAAAAACAAAAGAGTCCGTTAATTTTTTTGCCTTACCCTATTTACATATAATTATTTATATGTTATTATTAAATCACAGCAGGGGACGACATACAAAATTAAATCAAAGGAGAGGTTGAAAATGGCAAAAATCTACTACGAGGACATCCTGGTCGGAGAGGTGGTCACAAACCGCAGCTTGACGGTGGATGAAGCGTTGGAGGTAATCGGATTTGACGAGCAAGCGTTTATCGCAGAGCACGGCTTCGACGACATCGACTACAACGATTTTAAGCTTGTGTACTGAGAGCGGAGGGGCTCCGGCCCCTCTCTCCCCCGCCTGATGATGGCCGGATGGTAACCGGCCGAAACGTCCACCCGAGCGTCGCGGGATACCCGCCACGAGTTGAAAACCGCATAAGACCTCACCTTCGGGGAGGCCGCGCGAAAGGAGAAATTAAAAATGAAAGTCGAAAAAGTAACTTCTGTAAAAGGAACCTTTGATGAAGTGTACACCGGGGCGCTGGCAGTCTTCGATGGATTTTCGGGACCTAACATCCCGGACGCTAAATATGTAAAAGAAGCACTCGTCCTTGGTCATTATGGAGCATTGCAAAGCTGGTACGAGTGGGTCTTGCAGGAAGTGAGCGACCCTGATTGGGATGTAGTTAGCATGACGATCGATGAGTCCGAAAGACGCATAACATTCGTCGCGCCCATCGATCGCGTAGACGTAGAGGACACTGTTATAACTGTTTATTTTGATAACGGCGTCCTTTACACAACGGTAGAGTTTGACAAGAATCGCGGCTCAGTCAAACAGGCAGGAGAGCTCATTCGCGCCATCAAATACCATAATCAACTAACGTCCGCCGTTTACACCGTCAAGGACGGCGGAACATATCAGGTCGCTTTTGTGGAATTGTCTTTCGTAGACATCATGTTCTTTAAGCGTCGAGAAAATTTCGAGTTTAACAACATGTGGCAAGACATAGGAAAAGACCTCTTTCCTCCGAGCTGGCCCGCAATAACAGCGGTGACTATGGAGGAATACAATAGACTTATACTTCCTCATGTTCTCAACTTAGAAGGACATGAAGAACGGGTAAAGCGTATCCTTTCCGGCGAGACTACAGCATAAATGACAAGAGCCCCCTTACGGGGGCCATGTCGTTTAGGAACAAGGTTGTTTTAATCCACGCCTCGCTCATGGCGGGCGACATACCTTAAATATATATCCTGCAAAACAAATTGTCAACGGATTCCAAGCAGATCGATCAAAACCGACCAGCCAGCTGTTGCTCGGCCATTTGCACAAGCCGGCGAGTGATATTACCCCCGATGCGTCCGGTGTCGCGAGTGGTCATATTGCCGTAGTACCCGTCTTGCGGAAGTGTAATGCCGAGTTCTTGAGCTACTTCGAATTTCATTTTTTCCAATGCAGCCCGAGCTTGTTGCACGACGAGTTGGCGATTGTCTGCCATGGGCTCACCTCCAAGATTTTCTCCCCTTATTATGCGACCTCCCTTTCCCTCTTATGCAAACATTTACCGTCACAATACAAGCGGTCAGAATGCTAAAATCGGTATATCAATTTTAGATATACGGACGGTGTACACTCCCCATGTTTATTGCTCCAATGCTGGCTGAAAAACGCGAAAAGCCTTTCGATGATGACCGTTACATATTCGAACCGAAAATCGACGGCCATCGTCTTATTCTGTCCATGCAGAACGGCGTCGTTCGGCTCTACACGCGTCACGGTAACGAGGTCACGCGCCAGTACCCGGAGTTGCATAACGTGCCGATCGAGGACGGCTCTGACGTTGTTCTGGACGGCGAGGTGGCCTATATGGATCCCGAGACGGGCGCAATCGAGTTTGAGGGCATCATGGAGCGTTTTCGGCTGAAAAAGCCCTTGTCCATTCGGGAGGCATCGATAAAGCGGCCAGTCCATTATTTTGTATTCGACATCATGCGGTACAAGGGTGAGAACGTCCGCTCGTGGCCGCTCACGGAGCGTAAGGCGCTGCTGAACGAGGTTTTGGAGGATAATCGGTACTACAGCCGTACGCTGGCTGTAGACGGCGCGGGAACAGCGCTATTTGAGGCGATCCTGGGCAAGGAACTTGAGGGGATCGTTGCAAAGCGGAAGGACAGTCCGTATGTCAGCCGACGCGATCCTAACTGGCTGAAGATCATCAATTACAAATACGTCACCGTCCAGATCGCAGGGTACAGAAAAAATCAATTCGGCTGGCTGGCTCAACACAACGGCCGCGCTGTGGGAATCATTGAACTTGCGGTGCCGGCTGCACACAGGCAGGCGTTTTACGGCGTTGCAAAGACGATCATAACCGGTGAGGATCGGGACTTCGTTTATGTGCAGCCGAGCATTGAGGCGGTTGTGCGGTTCCGGAATTGGACCCGGGCCGGGATGTTGCGGGCACCGGAGTTTGTGCGGTTTGTGGTGTAAATAAAAAAAGCAGTGAGATTACTCACACTGCATTTATTATTACGGTTTGATTTTCGTTCTAAATAAGCTTGGATTCAATTGTTGTAATTCCGTGATATCGAGCCTAACTTCAGATACTATCCTTTTTTGTGCATAATCAATCTGAAATTGAATAATTTCACGTAAAACTGATGGATCTAATGTTCTTCTGTCCCTTATAGCGTGATTAAGTTCGGGGAACATATCAATTATGTATAATTCATCCAACTTAACAAAAGACGGTGCAGGGAAAGGAGGGAAGTGTATTCGTAGACGCTTATTCGATGGCCGAGCTAACTTCGCCTCTTTCCCTTTAGTCGATGAAACATTTAACGCTTTGATAAAGGTGGCTGTTGTTTCAATTACTAAGAACGGGCGCTCATAATTACAAACAGTCCCATTGGCAAAGCGTCCTTTAAACCACAAACCGTGACCAGGAATAATTTCCATTAATAAATCAAAACTCCTGATCTTTCGTCCTTATATATTGTATATGCTGAATCTGGCCCGTCAAAAGATTCAAGCAGTGAAATTAAATCATAGGTAATTGTTACTTGGTTTGGATTGTAGTAAAATTTGCGTCCGTTAACTTCAAGGAATTCCGAAAATTCGCTTCCTGCTTCATACGCTTTAATGATTTCAAGAACACTGTCAACTTCATTTTTCCGCAACTGATCTATCGTGATATAAGCATTTTCTTTCCACGAATATCCACCACTAAGCGATCTATCATATGATTCACGCCACGAAACATGTTCATGATTGATATCAGATAGCTCTGACGCAGACAATTGTCCAAAAATTTCCTCGACAGTTTGGAGAGTGTCAAGTTGCTCGCTTGTAAGGTCAATTTTTTGAGAAAGCGCTCTGATTACATAATTTTGGAAATCGTAATTGTAAGGTTGTCTAACAGTTTCAATTACAGACCCGTGTTTAAACGCATAAATTGTATCATCAAATAATGGCTCATCATATTTTGCGAGATGAACTAATTGGGAGAAATATAGCAACTTTTGCAATTTCATATTTCCGTCGAATGTATTTCTGGGTGTATCGTAATTGTTTTTTATAAACCAATAGGCGAATGGTTGGGCACTTCGGTACATAACACTTCCCTCCTTTCACCAATAATAACGCAATTTTACCAGTAGTCAATATCAAACTGAGAACACATGTTCCTAATTTTGCAAATAATTTAAACCATTAATCGCAGCTTATTCTCCTTATTTCTGATTTGACAATAAATTAGTGAAGTTGCATGGCAAAAAGCCCGAGAGCCGAAGCCCCCGGGCCGATCATTAGCGATAAATAAACACCTTTTTGACCTCTCCGTTCCAGCTCACTCGCGCTCCCAGCAACTCAGCAGCCGCCCGTACGCCGACGTACGTTGTGCCATCGATGATCTCGAACACGTCCACGACCTTGCCGTCCACGTATGGCAGCTTGGACTCATTGTCCCAGTGAACCACCTTGCCGAGCGCCTCCCCGAGCTGCCGCAACGGTAAATAGACGTGGCCGTCAATCGCTCGACCATAGCCGGCCAGCTTGTCGTTGACGACGACCTTGATGGTATCCTTTTCGTTGGTCTGCGGTGCGGCCGCCGGTGCCGGGTTCGTGTTCCACCAGCCTTCGCCGCCGTATGATTCGTTCAAGTCGACCGTCGCGTCGGCCAAGCTGACGCCGTTTTGATGCTGCCAGATGTTTGCGCGCGACGACTTCCTGCCCCGGCTCCAGGCGTAGGTCTGCCAGAAATGCTTGGCGGCGCCGCGCCGGGCCATTTCCTCAATGACGGCATACGAGCCGTAAACGCCGACCCGATAGCCGGGGATCGCGGACGACGCGGCGCGCAGGTATGCCTCAATCGCGTCGTAGTCCTTGGGCTGCGCGTCGTAGTCCACGGCAAAATAGATGGCCGTGCCAAGAGGTTGTCCGATAGCGATAGCCTCTTTGAGGGCTTCGGCGCCGTCTACGATCCCCGCAGCTCCGCCCCCCGCCGGCCGATTGGCGGTCGTCTCGAACACGCTGACAATCTGCATCCCGGCGGCCGTGATGGCCTCCGCCTCGCCCCTCGTCAGCCGCTTCCAGGCATACCGTTCCGGCACCAGGTATCGCGCCGCGAAGGCGTAGCCGGATGCGGCAATCGCTTTGGCCGTACTGGCGGTCAGCGGAATCGCGCAATCGATGCCTTTAGCCATGGTTCTCATCCCCTTTCCCCGCCGACCCCGGCGGGTTCAGCGCCTTGTTCTGCATCTGGCCGGCCGCCGCCGCGACCAAGAAGCCGTTAGCCAACGCCAGCGCATACACCCGCCAGTCGCCCGCGTCGGCGCCAATGGCGAGTTGCGCAGCCGTCAGAATGGCCGTCGCGATCACGACCGCGTACAGGTCCGTCGGCAGCCATTTTGCAAAGCAGTCAACAAGCCCCTTGGTATACTGCACGATCAGGTACGTCAACAAAGAAGCTCCCCCCATCGCGGAGAGAGCTTGCCACGTGAAGAGTTGTCCGGATTCCATTTACTCCGTCGCCTCCAATCGATCGATTCGTTTATGAGCCTGCTTCGCTGACTCTTCCACCCGCGTCACGCGTTCGGCCAAGGCGTCAAAGCGCTGCCCCTGTACGCGCTGCTCAACTTTTATGTCCTCGATGCCGCGCTTAATATAGTCCATATCGGACCTTAAAAGCGCGTCCTTGCTGGCCTCGGTAACGACATCCTGCCGGACGGTCCGGGAACGGCCAAGCCAGCCCAAAATGATGCCGCTGATCGCCGCGGCGGCCGAAATCAGAATTGGCAGATTAGATTTATCCACCATCGCACCCCCCAATAAAATAGGCCCCGCGTTATGCGGAGCCTGTTGTGTCATTATGCCGTTTTCAGCGGCTGGCCGTCCGTGCCGAGGCCGAGCGCTTCCAGCGCGTCTTTCACCGCCGGACGAATCACTTCGGGAACCTGGTCGAACGTGCGGCGTCCGGCCACGATCAACGTAGCGTAAACGACAGCGATTGCCATGCGATCACCCCCTCTCGTGCAAAGTAAAAAGAGCCAGAGCAGCAGATTTATCATGCTTGCTCGGCTCCCGGAGTTTGTAAAGCCAGGACCATTTCGTACAGCTCGGCCATCGATTCCATAAGGGTGAGTTTGTCGGATTCGAGTTGGGACACTTGTTCCGACAGAGGTTTCTGATAAACCGGCTCGACTTCCGGATCGTTGGGGTCCGGGTAGGAGAATACCAACTTCGGCTCATCTCCGCTCACGTCCACCCGGTAACCGGAACAGGTAGCAAAATCTTGCGCGTACTGGCCGTATTCCAGTTGCAGCATGCCGACGGTTTCAGGGACTCGCTCGGCGAGCGACTTGTAAGCGGCGAAATCCTGTTCGACCGTCGTTTCGACTACGTCGCCGGAACGCTCGCCAGTGTCCAGGATGATGTTTCCGGTGGCGAGGTCGTAATAGATTCTGCGTCCGATTTGCATATTAATCCTCCTTTATTCAATGGCAATCCATTTCACTTGTAAATTTTGATATTTGGGATAAATGGGCAACATAAAACCAAACCCACCAAGTACATATGCGGCCCCATTTTGTGTCGTAAAGGGATCGAGATATTGCCCGAACATAAGAATATTACATAACCAAGGGTTATCTTGAAAAAACCCATCTTTGTAATAAAGTGTGCCGCTAGTCCAGTTACCTGCGGTATTGTAAAAAGCAACTATAATAGATGGGGTAAACGATATACCGGTAACGAAAATGTAGTTTCTTACCGATGAATAACCGCCATATGAAGTAATAAAATAATTCCCATCACTAGGAAGCGTTTCTACTGAAGCGATCCCGCTCGCCGACCGTCTGCCCACGATGGCCGTGCCGACAACGCCAAATATGGTTGCTCCCGAGACGATGTTTTGAGGCGCTAGGCTGCCATCTGCCGCCTGTAGTTGGGCTGTCGTGACTCGGATTTCCCCATCCCCGGCCCCGCCTTTTTGATAGCCCCTTTCGGGGTATACTGCAAGGTCCCCGTTAGGCCATCTAGCCGTGCCGGTTGCGTTACGGATGCCGGTCAGATTAGGCATGTTCCCTGTGATCTTTTGCCCGTTTACGTATGCCGTCTTTCCGGACAATATGTCCCCTGCGGCGGCGTTGGCGTCGCTTGTATAGGTTCCCGTTAACGGGGCATTATTCACCCATCCGATTTTTTGTCCAGCCGCAATAACATTGGGTTTAGGCCCCCACACTCTAAGCTTTATTTTCGCTGTAGAGCCGTCGTAATATCCCTGTGGAGGGGTAAAGGTAACAGCCATAGCCTGATCTTCTTGGCTAATTTCCGAAACAGAATCGATATAGTTCATTTTGTTACCCGTTCCGTCATCCAGCGTGGACATGGATTGGGTGCTTCCAGACATGTTAGGCATTGTCCCTGTGACAAGCCCGTTTTCCGTTCCGATGGTCTTCCCGGCCAATACATCCGCCGCCGTCGCTGTGCCGTACTCCCCCCCTTCACCCTGTAAGATAAAATTTGTGCCGTCGTAAACGAGCGTATAGACGCCGCCAGATTTGAGATTTCCAGCAGCGACATCGTTCCCGTTTGCCTTCTTGATCGACTTGGCCCCGAGGCCGTTAACGTTAAGCGTCGCCGCTCCTGTGTTGGCCGTATGGATTTTGACGGTCACCCGCATGCCTGCAACAAGCGCAGACGGAGCCGGGCTGAGCGTCAGCGTGTAGGCCGTGCCGGTTCCTGCCGTCGTGCCGTAGCCGAGGTATTGCGACTTGATCGCGGCAATATCGAACGCATTGTTTTCGGCCAACGCCTGGATATACGTGTCCGCCCAATCCTGCACGCTGTCTTTGGTCTCGTTGTCGGCCATGCGCTGCACCAAGTCGCCCACGACGCCGCCGATGTTGGTCCGGTACTCCACTTTTGCTTCCGTGGCGTTGGCCGTCAAGGCGTATTTGTCCAGCGCAATGTAAGTGACAAAGTATTCGGCGGTGGGGTCGTAGTCAGCAGCGGAGATTCGCGCGATTTGGTTGCCGTAACCGTTTGCGTGTGTCTGGATTTTCCACTTAGCGTCTCGTTCGGCCCCTTTGTAAACAGCCAATATCCGATCGACGCGATTCTTTAAGTTCGTGCCGGTAATTTTTATATTATTGATGAAGTATTCCCCTTCGAATAACACAGGAGATGCCTTCTCCCGTGTAATCACGCCTTCCAGCAGCTCCACGACATTCCCGCCTGCATGCAAGCTGATCAAGCCCTCGTAGCCCTCTACCGGCTCCGTAACCGGCGTGGAGAGCTGATAAGACAGACGGTAGTAGTCATAGGCTCCGCTCGTGATCGCGCTGCTCGGCGTCGTCGGGACGGTCGTTACAGCCCCGGAGTTGTCCGTAGCGTTGAGCGGCACCCAGGTCTTGGTCCCTGATCCGTTGTAGGGCTGGCCGAACGTGCCGTTGTTCATACGCCAGCCTAAAAAGTATGCCTTGATTTCGGCGGCGGAAGGAGTGTAAGAATCACCCCATCCGGAGTCGGCAGATGCTATCGTGACATTAAAATCTGCAGCATTTTGGAGCCACAAGTCCGCAGATGCCCAAGAGGATGAGGACACATACCCTACAAGTGGAGCTCCCGTGTATTTGGTAACAAAACCATTGGTACCGGAAATGGCGCCTTGCGGAAAAGCCACCGCTGCAACGCGTTTATAGCCCGTAAACCCAGTCACATGTATCCAGTTTAACGACCCATCCAGTACAACATCCGTCTTCCACCGCCTCGTGACTTGCCTGGTCCGCGTGTCAAAGCTATCTCGCACGCTGCCGTCAATGCTGGATGCGAGTTTGGTCGGGATGTAGGCATAATCGTCGTTACGCGGCTCAAAGGCTGTTGCTGTGCTGCCGAGTTCGAGCTGCCAGTTGGAAAGCTCGTAAGTACCGTTTGTTGCAGCGCTAAATTGCACTTCGAGTGTAACGGCATCCACCGGAGTCGTCACCGTTGATACCCCAACGGCGGCATTAGAAGCAAGGTTTGTCATAGCCCCTGAGGAATTATAGGCATTAATAATTCGAAGAATGCCGCTGCTCGCTCCAGAATAAGACAGCGTATATTGCTGATTCGGCAGACAAGGAACGCGGAATGTTAGGTATTGCCCTGTAGCCGATCTTACCAAGGTAGCCTTGTACGGCTCGCTGATCGACCACGCCGCGTTGATGCTGTATGCTTCCGTACCCGGCGGCAGCAGGTTCTTCCCCGCCTTCTGGATCGCCGATCCCTGAAGGTGCTGGACGCTGTCGACGTAGGGGATAAAGGCGTCGATTTGCTCGGGCGTCGAATACGTCGTGCCGATGGCGTTGTAGTCGGCAGCCGACAGTTCGTACAAGCGGATTTCGTCGAAATAGACTACGCTTGTACCTGAGAAGTAATTGCCAACGAATAACCTGAAGCCACTCCCCATTAGCGTGTTAGCCGTCGGGATCTTGATATACACAAACTGCCAGACCCCTACCTTCGAGGTGTTTGCGTTGACGGAATACCGCAAGGCGCTGCTGTCGTTTGTCCCCTTATCGAACAGCCTGATCGTAGGAGTGCCGCTCGTATACGACTCAATGAACACCCACGCACCGAGAATATACTGCTTGGCGGTATCGAGCGTGAAGTCGTAGTCTTTTCGGGCGTAGGAACTGTTCGCGACAGAAGTTACCCTCATGGAGTTGCTTCCACTTCTCTTCTGGGTAGAAGAGAGGTCGACCGTCCCGCTTATCGTAAACGGCGCCAAGCTCTCGCACCCGCCGTCCTTGCCGAGCAGATTTACGAGCGTCCGACCATACACCGTTGCGGCCAGCGGCGATGCTTGGTCCGTTTGGATCAGGTTGGGGCCGTGCTGGAGGGTGGCGGTGAGAGTGCTTGTCTCGTTTTTGAGCGCCGCAATCGCGTTGTCGACCGTGTCTTTCCGGGCAATATCGTCGGCTGCCGCCGGCGCTGCCACCTTTGCACGACCGGAAGCGTCGCGCTGAATGAGCGCATTTGCGGTAGCGGCGGACGTTGCTCCATGTACGCCGGTCGTCGCGTTGGCGTGCGCCGTCAAGTTCGCCTGCACGGCGTTTGCCTTCGTCGTCGCGTCGGCTGCAGCGGTGGAGATTGCGGCGTCCACCTCCGCCTTGCGGGCGATGTCGTCAGCAGCGGAGGGAGCCGCTACTTTTGCTCTGCCGGAGGCGTCGCGCTGTATGATTGTGCCCGCCGTGGCCGCCGAAGTGGCGCCGTGAACCCCCGCTGTCGCGTCCATATGTGCCTTCGCCGCTTCAAGCGTAGTAGCAGGGGCCGTCCGCCAACTGCTTTTGCCCGTGATCGCTTTAATCATGTAGCCAAGCCAACCGAACAAGCTGGTCAACGAGCCGCTGTCGCCGGCCGGCGCCGTCGTGTCTGTAATCGTCCTGTTTCCGATCTTAGCGTCCGTAACTCCGCCGTCCGCGATGGACAGCGTACGGTCCGCAGAAAGGTCGCCACCGCCCGTTAGCCCGCCGGATGTATTGATTTTGCGCCCAACGATGGCGTGCCCGCTGTGCGGAGCCGCTGCGTCCATATGCGCCTTTGCGTCTTCGAGCGTAGTGGCCGGGGGAGTGAGAGCGCTGCTCTTACCCGTGATGCCCTTGATCAGATTAAAAACGCCCGAAATGAGGGTCGTCAGTTGGCCCGTGAAACTCGGCGTCGCCGTGTCGTTGACCGTTCTCGTTCCGATCTTGGCGTCAGTCACTGCATTGTCGGCGATTTGTCCGCTGCCGACCGCGTTGTCGGCGATCTTAGCCTGTGTGACCGCCTTCGCGGCCAGTTTTGCCGTCGTTACCGACCCGTCCGGATGATCCAGAATTGATGCGTTTTTGTGCTCTTCGAATTCGTTGAACGACGTAAATGCGAGCGAATTGTCGATAACCGCACTCACGTTTGGCGCATCTTGTACGATTGCAACCAAATCAATGTACCGTTCGACCACATCGGGTCCACCACCGGCCGGAATATAATCGGCCGCGCTTCCGGAGTTTGCGTAGCAGTACAATATTTCGCCGACGTCTGGATCGTTTGCAAACAGGCCGATTTCCCGAAAATAAAACCCCGTCGTCAAATCGGCATTCGACAAATATGTCCCAACAATCGCTTTTCCGTCGGGCCGCGGTTGAAGCTTACCGATCCCGAGCGTCATTTTAGGACTGATCAGCCCGTTAAGTGTCGGGATATATTGTCCGCCGAGCTGGCCGTCACCGATCTTGATTGCCGTAAACTGCAGAGGAACACCCGTCTGTGCTTTGGCCTGCAGCACGCGTCCCCTGTTGGTCAGGATCATTTGTCCAAATCCGGCCATTTCATTACACCCCTTGCTCAATAATTATGTAGTCGCCTGTGTGTACCATCCCCCCGAAATACAGGGGCATTGTCGCTTCGGTTGTAATTTGGATCGACTCCAACCATGACCTGGCGTTTTTGACGGAGTTGATCGCGTCCAGAAATTGCTGTGCCCGCTCGGTCGTTGCAGCCGGATCGCTGGTTACGACTCGGAAATAGCCAGGTTGCCCGCCGTATTCGTACCATTCGACGACATCTCCGCTGCCAAACACCGTTGCGATCAGTTCGGTGACGGCAGACGGCGTCCCTTTGCGCTTGTGCCAGCGGAAGCTGTTTTTAACGAGTTCGCGCCGAATCTTCAGATCAAGCGTCGGGTCATAAAAGTCAACGTGCCATTGCCAAGCCAATTCATCGACCCATCGTTCCGGCAGCGTGTCGATCATATGCAAAAGTGCGGTCGCAGGAATGAGCTGCGTTACTTTTTTTAGTTCTGCGTCCAAAGCTTCCGCCGCCGCTCGTACCTTATCGTCGCTCTGCAGATTTGGCGGGATCAGGTCGATAAGCTTGATCTGCTCAATATCAATCATCTTCCAACCCTCCGTAAATCACTTCGATATTCCCCGCAACTGCAATATCAGTGTTGCTGATTGCCGTATACGACGGCGACGTGATCGCAACCCGACGCGCTCCTGCTTGCATGATGCGCCGGACCAGCTCGGACGGGTTTATGTCCCGGCCAATCTTGGATTTTTGCCATAGCACATAATCCGTGACGGCTTGGTTAACTGCCTCCTGAATCGTGGCCGCGGAGGCTGCGTTTTGCGTGGCGATGTAATAGGTCAGTTCGACGTCGTAACTCGAAACATTGGGCGCCTTGACAGTAACTTTGTCTGTCAACGGCCGAATACGTTCATCGTTGACGACATCAGCTACTTGTTCCAGGACGTCACTTGTCGGCAGCTCTCCGCCCTGCATCAGCACATAGACCTCAACCTCCACCGGCGCCGGCGAGTTAACTTTCACATCGATAATTCCTGAGTTGGCCGAACGGGCCCAGTATTCGTAGGCACCGCGCGGCCCAGCGACCGAAAATCGTTCCGGCGAGGTATAGATGCGCTCGCGGAATGCGTCGTCTGATTCCGTTTCCGATCCTCCCGCGCTCTCCGTCGTGTTTACCGCGCTGGCTACAAAGGGGATCGGGTCGACAAGGTTACTGATCTGACCGGGCAAAAACCCGTTGCCCGTAGTTCCTGGTGTGAGACATTCGGCGCTTACATCCACGTACAAAGTGCCAGGCGGCACTTCAGCGACCGCGCTTGTCGCGAAAAACACCTCTCCACCGGGGCTTACGCGAGTGCCGGCAGGAATGATAATCGTGTCTCCAAGCGGGGCCGACATCGTAAAGCGGATCGTCGTCAGCGCCGGAGAAGCCTGTAGCCGAGTCGTTTCCACCATGGCCCCGATATGATCCAGCATGTCGCCGCGAGCATACCGAAGCAGGTTTTGCTTCGCGGTATCGTTAATCAGCACGCGAAGTTGGATGATCTCGTTGGCCACAGCCAACAAAAAAAGCCGTACCGGATCGCCCGGATACAGCTTTCTTTCGCTTATGGCCTCATACACTGTGATAATGTTGTTTTTTATGGCATCTGGGTCGGTATCGACAAGTTGAATGTCGGGCAAATCGAAGATGCTCACAGCTCAACCCCCTCTCGCAATCGTACTCGGATGGACGGGAGCAACCGCCCGTCCAAATTGTCGGAATCGAACGAGACGCCCGTAACCTCTACACGAGGCTCGTTTATTTGCACGGCCTCGATTATCAGAGCGGTCAGCCTGGCCTGCGCCACCATCAATGGGGAGTCTACATCGGATTGGTCAACGCCGAATCCCCTGTCGAGGGGTACGCTGCCCAGCGCGGTCGTGACAATCGTTCTTACGTTTTGCATGATCTCCGTCATCCCCGTCGCCCCGAAATCAATTTCACCCGGCTTTGCAACGACCACATACTCCAAGACTCTCACCCCCATTAAACGTACTCTTTCAGCCGCACGTCAGCGCTGGCCACGAGCAGACGGCCTGCATTATCAAATACCTCCCAGGTCTGATCGACGGAATCGATATACCATTTATTGACTCCGAAAGGCAGCCCGCCGATAATCAATTTTTCGACTTGTCCCGTACGACACATCGTAGTCAAGCGCGCCATCTCGTTGCGCGGCTTAATGCCATACCGGGCATCGAAGTGCATCGAAAATGATATTTCGTCCTGGCCCGGGCCAAGGAACTGCGATTTGGGATTATGGTTGTAGATGTCGTGCGTCGCCCAGCGCGCCGAGCTCGTCCGACGAAAATCTCGGAACGTCCGAAGCAGGCTTGCCGATGCGACGAAAACCAATTTGCCAAAAGTCCCGATCATACCCCGCCCACCTTTCCAAGACAGTACCCGGTCTCAATTCCGGAACCGAGAAACGCGCATAGCACCATGTCACCTACCGCCGGAAACTGAATCGAAATGCCGGCAATTGGAGGCACGATGACCTGCAGCCATCCGGTCACGAGGTCATCTTGATCCTCAATCACAACCCGAACAGCTTTCAATGACTCATCGACACTCGATACGATACCAACGCGAAGCAAATTAAAGCCCATCAATACCCCAGCACCTTTCGCAAGTCTATCCGGGTCTGGTATCCGCCGCTGCCGTCTACCGTATGCGTCGCTGTCTCAACGTAATAGGTATCATCATACCCCCCAAACCCCAAAAGCTTGACCGTAACGCCCTGCACAAGCGCGCAATCACCCATCAAAACCAATTGGGCCCGTTGCGCATCCTTATTCGCCTTTCGGAGTGCCGCTCGAGCTTTGCGGGTGGCTTCAGCTACCGATACAACGCGTTCGTTAAGTTTGAGAACGGGACCCTTTGCGCCCGGTATACTAAACGATCCTTTGATGGTCTTCTTTTTCGAAGTGTCCGTGAATTTGATTTCGCAAGAGGCATAGGCGGCATCTGTCGTTTGGAGGTTGAAAGAATAACTCAGGATGTCGCTTTTGCCGCGTTCAATCGTGCGAGTAGGCTTGACACCCTCATATTTGCGGTCGTCGAACAGCACAAGCCGCCCGCTCGTGATTTTGAGCGACCCGCCTTCAGCTTCCACTCGCGAACTTAGAAAGGCCAGGTCTGTTTCTTGGGACTGATCAATCCGGTCATAAACGACCTCGTCCATCTCGTACATGAGTTTCAACCCGGCCCTTTTTGCAATCTGGCCGGCGATTTGGCGCAAAGTGACTTTCTCCCAGGATTGAGACCGGGGTTCGCTTTTAATCTTCGTGTTCCCGGGATAAGACGCCGCCTGAATCGTGATCGTGTCGTCCGGTCCGGTGTAATCGACACTGTCAACGTCAAACGTCCCACAATAAAGCGTTCGTGTTGTTCCGCTAGAGTACCAGTTTCTAAGCTGGATCGATGCCTTTATGCGGTCCCCTCGCCGGGGGAACCAAGACTTCCGCCAGCGGCCGTCAACATCGGCCAGACTGATCTGCAGATCGTCGGCCCGGCCATTACCCGAATCCGTGTATGAAAAAGACAACAAAAAAGGCTCAATATCGCGAGAGATATTGACGCCCTGATAGGTCAGATCGATGATTGCTTTTCTCGGCTCCATTATTCTTCCGCTCGCCTCCAAGGAGGGAGGTCTTCGGCTTCCGCCGGTGCCACATCCGGGATCATCAACACGACACCGGCACCAAAGATAACCGTCCTCATATGTTCGGGATTAAGCTGCATGAGGTTCGACATTTGAGAGGACGACCCGAACAACTTGTGTGCGATACCATCCCAGGTGTCGCCCTGAATCGTCGTGTATGTGCTCATTGGTGGAAACTAAGCCTCCTGTTTTCGCGCTCATATCGTTGCAAGAATCGCTTGAAATCCTCGTATCCCGACTGTGCTGCTTGCTTCACTTTTGCTATGACTTCCGGCCCGCCGCCGCTTACATTAATCACCGGAGAGTACGAAACGTTAACCGTAGTCCCTTGATCATACCCTATGATGCGACTTGTCTGTTCCAGCAGTTCGCGGGAGCGCTGGCTGCGTTCCAGCGGGATCGCCATTTCCGGGCCCGCCTCGCCGAATATTGACGGCCGAGTTGCTATACCGCCTTCGGCAAACTTCGGCATATCTAACAATCCCGATGTATTATTTTGGGGTGTCTTCGGAACTTGAAGACCGGAGGTTCGATAGAGCACATCGACGTTTATTTTTTTCTCCGCCGGTAACTCATTCAGCTTTTGGTTAAGTTCCGCGATGGTTTGCAACGCCGCTGCAAATTTCGCCTTGCTTTCTTCGGATAGGCTGCTGAATTTCTTTGCTTGTTCTTCTAGCGTGCCGCCAAGGTTGAGCTCGATCAGTTGTTTCTGCGAGTCATACAACGCTTGAAAGCTTTGCTCGGCCGCCTGAATGTCCTCCTGCGTTTGAACCCATTTGTCATAATTTTTACCGTATGCCTCATAAAAGCTCTGCATGTCGGCAACCAGATTGGCCCAGTTACCGCTGTAGTCCTTGCCGGTAATCTCTTGGATTGTACGGGCCAAGTCGCGCAAACGCTGGGTTTGCTCGTCCGACGACAGGCTGCTGTCATTTACGATAGCCTGCTGCTGCTCGACGAATTCGCGATACTTGACATAGGACTCGCGCGCTTGGTTGTATGCCTGATCGTATTTCGTCAGGTTCTCCTGCAGCTTGGCGTATTCTTCTTCGAGGCTTGGGAGTTTGTATTCTGCGTCCGTCACCGACTTTTCCAGTTCCCGGCGCGCCATTTCGCGCTGCACGCCATTTAGTTCCTGGACCAGTCCCAACTGCTCTCGGAATTTTCCACTCTTCGCATCTTCCGCATTCAAGATTTCCGGGTTGAGTTCGATCAGTTCTTTCTCGATCTCGCTCAATTTCCGGCGGGCTTCGGTCAGTTGTTCGGTCGGTGTCTTCGAATCCGCTATTTTTGCGGAGAGGCGGTCGTATTCGGCGATCAGGTTATTCGTCCGCTGGTAATGCTCGTCAATGCTGCTGTAATCCTTAAAGGCGGTGCTAAGCGTTTCGTCCATATGCAGGAGCGCCTGGCGGGCTTCTTCCTGGCTTTTCCGATACGCGATAATGCCAGCCGTGAGCGCGCCGACAGCGCCGACGGCGATACCTACGGGATTGGTAAAAAAGCGCAGCGTCGTGCCGAACGACGTCATGAGCTTATTGGCGCCGCTCGCGCTTTTACCAATGTCCTCCACGGCTTCGCCGACCGAAGCAAATTTCGAAACGAGCGACACCGCGTTTTTGCCGATCATCGCTGCCGGCGTAGCCAAGGCCAAGAATTTGATCAATTCTTTATTGTCCCCGGCCCAATCCGCCAGCTTTTCGATCGTCGGCATGAGGTCTTCGGAAATCGGCAGCACAAGCTCCGTCATCAATTGACGCCCGATCTGCTGCCATTTTTTACTGACCGTGTCGAATTTGACCTGTTCGATATCCTCCATCGTGGACTTGGTCATGTCGAACTGGTTACGAACCGATCCCAACGATGTGATGACAGTGGCTTCGAGGTCTTCAAACTGCGTGCCGAAAAGCGCTACGCCAAGCTGGTTGCGCTGCAAGGGGTCTTTGATCTCGTTGAGCCTCTGAACGACCGCTTGCAAAGCGTCTTTGCCCTGAATAGCCCCTTTTGAGAGACCATCCAGAATGTCCTGGCCGCCGCCCAGAATCATCTGTAATTGTGTAATCGTTTTGCTCGCTGCCTGGCCGCCCTTTTTCAGGTCTTTGAGCATTTCGTCGGCCGTCGATTTGCCGACCTTTTTAACCAATTCAGCATACTGAGCAGACTTCCTCCCGGCCTTGGTCAACCTCGCTACCCAAGCGTCGATGTTATTCGGTGCAAAAAGGACCGCAAGCGCATCGCTGGTCGTCTTGCTGCCGTCCTTAAGCCTGATATTAAACTCCTTGACGGCGTCGCCGACTTTGTCCAGGTTAAACGCACCTTTTTCAAGGCCAGCCGCAAAAATGTTGAACATCTCGTCGGCCGAGTAACCCAAGGCTGCAAACTGCGGCGCATACTCGTTCGCGGTATCCAGCAATTCGCCGGACTTGTCGAGCCCCTTCTGTGCACCCTGCGCCAGGAGGTTAAATGCTTGCGTCGACGTAATGCCAAAGTTGCGCATCATCGTGTCGGCGGCCTTGACCGATTCGGTAACGTCTTCGCCGAACACGTCTCGGAAAAGGATCGCCTCTTTGGTCATTTGCTCCAGCGCTTCGCCACTCTGCTGCGTTACCTGTTTTACCGTTGCAATGGAGTTCGTGAGGTCCTCGAAGCCTTGCCCAACCGGCAACTCGTATAACGATTCGGCAATGCTCCGAAGTTCTTCCATTTCTTCCGCGCTTGCGCCTGTGGCCGCTTGCAACTGCGCCATGGAGTCATGAAACTCAAAAACAGCGCCGCCGATCCCTTGGACGGAATCAGCGACGCCTTGAACAATCGCGAAAGCTCCAGAATACTCGGCGACGCGTTTCAGTACATCTCCGAATGTTCGCGTATCCTCGCCCGCGGAACGGATTGCTCTCTCCGCTTCGCGTGCTTCCTTGCTTATGTGTCCAAACGCATCATTGCTGCTGATTTTACTCAGCACTCTGTCCAGACTTTCAAGCCTGTCAGTTGCAGCTCCGAAGGACCTTCGAAAGGATGACTCCAACTCCGCGTCCAGCCTGAACGATACTTCAAATTCTCGTCCTCGATTAGCCACTCTTACCGCCGCCTTTCCACTTCGCCGCTAATTTCATCCATTCTCCCAATTCGAATACAGGGAGAGAGAGAAAGAAGGGAATGGGCGTGTAAGTAGCTTTGGACAAAATCACGGCCATATCCCGCACGCCCAAATCAGGAGTTAGGCCGACCCGATCAAAAAATTTTGAGCCCGCAATGTTACCCGCGTGAAATCCTTGGCATAGAGCGATTTAATCAGTTCGACAGGCACGCCGGCGGCTCGGGCAGCTACGATCGCCTGATAGGCTTTGTCAGACTCCCTAAAGAACAACTGGGAGCCCTGCGATGCTGCATATTGCCGATCACAATTAAGGATGTCCTCCCCCGTCAGCCGATCGAAATCGAGATTGATCTGCGTGTACTCTTGACCGTCAAATGTAATCGGCCGCCTGAGCGTATACACGCTGTCAGCGGCCGTTTGTGCTTGATCGCTCATGTGATTTTCGCTCCTTACAGTCCAAGTTGCGAACGTACGTTAGCCAGCATGTCAACGCCGTCCACCTTGAAGATAAAGTTAAATTTGTCGAGTTCGAGTAGCGTGACGCCATCCTGCACGATCTTGATGTATGTCACTTCGAGCTCGTTGGAGGACCCCATCGGGTTAGCCGCCTGGAAGTTTCCGAGGTTGCCAGTCTTCGGAAGCGCTCTGACGCTTACCTTAAGGCCAGCCGTCCGGATTGTTCCTGAGCTCGAGTCGTAAACCTGAATGGACCCCCGGAAATCAAGCGCGTGCGCTTTTTGCTGAAGCAGCCGAATCGTGCTTCGCTCAACAGTACGCCAGTTAAGCGTAACCGTCATGCTGCCAAAATGACCGAGCGTAGGGCTGTCAATTTCCCCAGCAATGCCGGCGCCGCTGATCGTTTGGGTCATGGCTTGCAGGGTGGGCAACGTAATGTCAGAGGCACCCAAGTATTCATTGCCGTCACGATATACGGTAAAGTTGATCAGCTTCTCAGGAATCTGCATCTGCGCCATGGTCTATCCCCTCCCTTATTCCGCCAAGGTGCTGAGATAAGAAGTATCGTATTCGACAATAAAGTCAATTTCACGGGCCGGAGACGGCGGTGTAACGTAAATGTGGAAACGTACAATGCCGTCCATAATGTCGGTTTGCGGGTTTTCGTCCGCCCGGAACTCGACACGGCCACCGAGAAGCGCGCCAATGGCTGTCAGGCCATTAAGCCACAGGTTAAGGCTATCCGTGACCGCCTCCGTCAACCGACGCGTGATCGGACCGTCAAGTCGCTGCCAATAGGACAGGACGACCGTATTGGTGATCCAATCCATCATTCGGCGGACCGGGATAAACGCGTCTTTCGGGTCTGTGTTGGCCGGGTACGCACCGGTACGGTTACCCCATGCCTTCCAGCCACCGACGAAGTTGAGCGCCGTCACGATCCCCTGGCCGTTAAGGTAAGCAGCCTGATCCGGCCCCAAGAACAAGGGCGTGCCGTCTGCAAGCACAGAAGAGTCTGCCCGCAACGACTGGTTGGAGGGCGATACATACGGTATCCCGGTATATGCCGCATCCGTTGCGCAAATCACGCCCGCAAGCTGCGTCGAAAGATGATATGTCTTGTCTCCGAGCTTAACCAACGGGTACGTGTTGATCTGCCGCTCGGATGTATAGTTGTTGCTTTCTTTCCACGCTGCCACGTCCGTATATGCTTGATCCGCCGGAAGGTCGGTCAAGGCGATTGCCTTAAACAGACCATTGACGTTGCCAGCTTTTGCGACCATCACGGCGCCGACCGCCGGCTCGTGCGAATATCCGGGAGCCAAAATCATCCCCGGGACCATCCGGAAGCGAGGGAATACCTGATCGATCAGTTCAAGCCCCTTCGGGTTTCCGCTGCCGTCGATACCGCCGATAATGTCGGAGCTGGTTACTGCTGCCGGATTGAGCTTGTCATAGCTGACCGAAAGCGTCGTTGCGTTGGACGGGATCAATCCGGCTGCCAAACGTTGAATGACCAAGTTTCCATCATCATCATAGTCAAGCGTATAGTCCGTACCCAGGAGGTACGTCGTCTGGCCGTCGTTGGATTTAACAACAACGGAAGATTTCAAGATGCCTTGCTTTTTGACCGTCGCCAATCCGTTAACCATCGTCACGGCCTCATCGGAGACGGAAGTTTTATGCGTCGCCGGGTCCAGTACATTGACCAGCACAACCGGGGACATCGCAAAAAGCGCAAAATGCGAATGGATAAATTCGCTCAGCGAAAAGCTCCAGTCATTGCTGTATCCGAACGCTTCGACAGCCTCGGCGTAGGTGTAGCACAGTACCGGCTCATTGACCGGCGCTTTACTGCGCTTAGACAGGTTGATCGGCGCCGTCCCGAACACAACCGGGACAGTATCGACGGATGTAGGCGGCGTGATCGTGGTAGGGATTTCGTTGACATAGACGCCGTGCTTGTAGGCCATCAATCAGCAGCTCCTTTCAATTCCCGGAACGTTTTGTGTTCCAGAGTTCCGGGCGTGTTTACCCGCTTTTTTACGGTTGCCAGCTCACTAACCGGAACGATCAGATTTTGCGCATCCGGAAATTCGGCGATCACGCCCGCCAAATAGGCGGGCACGCCGTCGCGGAATACCGTGTACTGCTTAAGCCGACCACGCTGGATGTTGGGTCCGACGTAGATCAGCGGTTCCTCCGGCCTCGTCTTTTCCGGCTTCGAGGCTGTTTTCTTTGCCTTTTCAGGCTTTTCATTCCCATGGGAATCGGATTGCATGGATGTCATCTCCTTTCGGTTGTTCAGTAGCGCTTTGTACGGTCCATATCGTTTTTGCCTGTCCAACCCAAAGCGGATAAGGTTGATCCTCCGGGATTTCCCATTCATAGGGTTTTCCGATTACAAAACGATTGTTGATCACGCGCTGACGGAAAAGTTCGATCCTTACATGCTCCATCAGGTTCAGAAGGTCATAAGCGCCATCCGGATGCAAAAATCCATCCTTTTGTCCGCCTTCGTTGTATACGCCAAAAGCCAACGTGATCCCGACGGTAGACATCGTCGTGGATGCAGGTTCGAGAACAGGATCGTTGCCACCTGTGATACGTGCGACAATGTACGGAAAATCGATTTTCTCGGGCAGTTGCGGGTTTTTAAATGGCAGATACCACTCAAACACCCTTGGGGCTGCGTAAGCTTTGTCAGCGCCTTGCGAAGCCGCATAATTTTGCACAACTTGGCGCAGAAACTCGGCTACCGACTGCAAAAGATGAAATGCCGTCATCCTTTGAACCTCCCAAGTACCCGGTTAACCTCGTGATCAAGTCGCAGCGCCATTCGGCGTTCTGCTTCCAACTGCAAATGTTCGGCAATTCCGGGTTCGCTGAGCATAACCGGGATCGCCGGACCGTAAAGTTCTCCGATCGGCAGCCGTTTCTTCCGCTCGCGCCGGAACACGCCGATGTGGCCGCTATCCATCTTTGCCACGAACGCCCCAGGAATGGGCTTCTTGCCGCCCTCTTTTTTGACTGCTGCTCGTAACACCTTCGGCTGCTTTGCTGGCGGCTGAGATGGCGTCGTGCGAAACCTAATCAGCGGAATGCTCGGGCCGCGGGACGTAAGCAACATTTCGAGTCTGGCCGGATTAGCCTTGGTGACTTTGATCGTTTTCAGCACATCGCCGTGTTTGACGTAATAGATTTCCCGAACCTTCCGCGCCGCTTCTGTTTTCATGCCCGCGGAGACGCGATTGATAGCAGACGCAAAAGCCTTCGGCATGTTTTGCACAACAAACCGAAGGCCAATGGTCGCCTGCTTAAGCTCTTTTCGAGTGGAATTGAAGGAAATCACGTCAGGCTCGCCTCGATTTCTACCGCCAGAATGCCCATTTCGGACGACACGCGCCGAACAATGTATGGGTTGAGGTCTACCGCCGTCTTCCCGATTTCGAGCACTTGGTTTTCAACCGGGACATATCCGAGGTCATCAAGCCGCATATACAACGTGATTTTCGAAGCGTATGAGCCGTCGGCATCCGGATAGAGCGAGCCCTCACGCTGATCACGGTCAATGACAACATCGATTTGTTGCGGTTCAAAGCCGGTCGATCTGATAAAGACCGGCTCCCCGAACTCGTCCACGTTGATAAAGGTCGTCAAGTTATCCCTGGCAACGTAGTCCCTGAAGTTCATTCTTCGTCAGCCTTATTGTAGAATTCGGCGTATTGCTGCAGCCGAGTTTCAGCGTTCGAACCCGGTTCAATCCCGAGTTCGATCAGCAATTCCTTTTGTTCGCTGGCGTTCAGGCTTTCGAATTCTTCGACGGTCAGCAGCTCGACGGTTTCCATTCCGTCGCCTTGTTGGCCACCGGGTTGCCCTACAAACGCAGGCGACACATAGGTATCGATCAGGTGGGCAACGTCTTTTTCGTCTGCATCAAAAACGGAGCCTTTTTCATAAAAGGCTCCGTTATGCTTAATGCTTCCGCGAATCACTTCGAAGCGCATAAATCTGCCCTCCCCGCATCAGGATACCGTGTTGATTACGGCCCAAGCGCCGACATCAAACGGTTTCGGAATCGGCCGCGACTTGACGACGAGGCTCTTGGTATCCGTGTTACGGTCCACATTGACCTTTGCGACACGAGGCGCTTCGACCGTGACAAAGTTGTCCGAATCCGGAGGGATGATCGTGTTTGCGCCGTACAGCATTTCGCCGATGTTTTCAGCGGCCACAATGACCTTATCCTTATCGATGTAAGGTTTGAGCGTCTGAGTCTGCTCATCATAGTACCAGGCGAGGTACGTGTAGAGGTCGAGGCCAAGCTCCGTCAAACGCCCAACGTAAGCGTAACCATTGCCGTTTCGGATATTGAGTTGCGGGTTGATTTCGCCGAATTGAGCAAAACGCAAATCCAGCTTTTTCATAAAGTTATCGTCTTCCCGCAAGTACATCCAGGCATTTTCCCCGAGAATTGCGACCGTCGGGTTGTAGCCGGCTTGGCGCACCAGCGTAACAGCTCTGAGCAGATCGGCATATTTATTCGATGCGGAATTGCTCCACTGAGACGTACCGGTGAGATTGATCACGTTTTCCAAGCCGTAATCGATCGTGTCCGTCCTTACTTGCGTTGCGGAATCGTCGATGTAGCCTGTTGCGGTGACGCTGCCAGTTTGCATAGCTTCCGCGATCATCAATTCCTCTCGCCGAACGATCATATCGTCCAGCTCGTTGTAGTCTCGCTCCATAATGGCGAGTGCTCTTTCTTCCGGAGTCAAGCCGCCGAAAACCGGCTCACCGGGAAGTCTTACCTGCAGCAAATCGACATTATACGGCGCCGAAAGGTTGATATACGGCGGCGTGTAGATTTTGGTTTGATAGCCTTCTCGGCGAATATTTACCGGATTGCTGCCCTCGGCCACAAGCGGAGCTACGCGCTGACGGTTTCTGTAAAAGTCCATAAGCACGTGTTTGGTCGCGAAGGTAGAAAAGCCCGGAAAAAATCGATCCCGAAGGAACGTCGTAACCGGCATCCGCTTTTGAAATGCCGGTTGCATTGTCTGCGGCTCGTAAATGCTGATGTTACCACCGGAAGCAGCCGCGGCATTTTGAGGGCCACCTACAAAACGATTCTGCAAAAAGCTTTGCCTGATTTTCAAAACTATCACCCTTTCGATTAATAGTCGGTGCGGAAGTGGATTCCCACCGAACGAAGCTCGTCCTTGTGGTTGGCTACCGTGTCTCCATCGGCCACGTACAGCGCATCATAGTTAAAGATGCCGGTCTTGTATGCGACGGCTACGACATCAGCAAAAGAGGTGTCCACCGTCTCGGCCAAAACATATTTGGCCGTCTGGCTGCCGTCCGATGCGGTTTTGTCGACGAGTTTAAACTTCCCGTCTGCGCTAACCTCGCCGATGACAGCACCGACTTTAAGGACACCTTGACCGCTTGCCAGCGTCACCGAAGTCGTCAGGGCCGGGACTTCCGTTCCGGCGAACAGCGTTTGCAGTTCAACACTTGCGAAATCAGGCATTCAGATTACTCCCTTCGAATGTTCTGCGGCCGGCCGGCTTGCGAATTGGCCGCGAAAAAGTTGAAAATCGTGTTCACATCATTGACATTGTTCAGGTCGAACTCTTTCTCCGAGTTTTGCGGCTGCGGCGCCGGCTTCACACCTTCAGTTCCAGCAGCTTTGTTCGCTGCGACCGCGGCGCCAAAAAGGGCGTTGTTGATCATCTTTCCTTCACGCATTGCCCGCAGCGCGAGCTGTTCTGCCGTCATGGGGTTTTCGCCGTACTTGGCTTCGTTGACAAGCTCTGGATCGATGTTTGCGGCGATCTCGTCGATAGCTTTAAGGCGCGCGCGCTCCTGGGCTGCCAGGTCGACGGCAGGAGAGGCATTGCTCGCACCACCGATAGGGGTAACGACCGTGCCCGCCGTCAATTGCACGGGCGTATTGACTCCAGCCGTGACAACCGGATTCGGTGCTACATTTTGGGTTTGGGTCGTTTGAGACACGTTCCCCACATCTCCTTTCTTTTTGAGCAGTTCGTTTTTGATTTTTTCAACGACGGACTGCGGCAGCATTTGCGTTGTCGCAGACGCGACGGCGCTCAGTTGCCCGCCCTCGTCGAACATGATTTCGTCGATAAACTTATAAGCCAGGGCGTCTTGCGCGTTTAACCAGGTTTCTTTGTTCATCAGGTTAAGCAGTTCGCTTTGCGTCATGCCGGTTTTCAGCCGGTAAGCGTTCGCGATCCCGGCGTCTACCGTTTGCAGGAAGTCGGCCGAATGGCGATGATCGCGCTTATCGCCAATGGTGATCGTAGAGGCGTTGTGAATCATCAGTTGAGCGGTCGGAGACATCGCGACTTTTTTTCCAGCCATTGCAATCACGCTTGCCGCGCTGGCCGCCACCCCGACGATTTTGACCGTCACGTCTGCGGCGTGTTCTTTCAGCATCGTGTAAATTTCCGACCCGGAAAAAACGTCGCCGCCGCCAGAGTTGATAATGACCTCCAAGTCATCGCCGTTCGCATCTGCGATTGCTTGCGATACCTTGCGCGGGCTTGTAGCCTCCCATTCGAGCCAGTCGTAAATATCCTGGTAATCATTCGGTATGATGACGCCCTTAATCTCTACCCTCGTCGGCATTTTTGTTTTCACCTCCTTCATCAGAGCTTGCTGTCGTGCTCGTCACACTACTCGGCAAATCTCGCGCAACTTCATACTCTCGACGCAGGACCTCAACGTTACTGTCGTAGTCGGAGCCATTGATCTCCATGGCCTCGCGCTCGTGCGTCGAAAATTTGTTAGCGATCCGCATCGCCGCCGCTTGGACCTCTTTGACTGGGTCGATTTGACCGGGGCTAGGACCGATCCAAATTGCTTTGCTCCAAAGCTTTCGGCGCGCTGGGTCAGAAAAAAAACCGGGCGCCTGGATACGTCCAGTTGCCACGGCTTCAAAAAGCCATGTCTCATAAACTTGTTGGCAAAAGTCGTGTGCGAACCAGTCCCGGCGATCCCGGAATGGCCGCCATGCTTGCAAAAGTGCGGCCCGGCTGGCTGAGTAACTGGAATTAAACACTCCAAGCAGCATTTCATATGGGATGTCAAGGGTCGCACCAACCAACTGCGCCATCGACCTCGTAAACGTCTCAAACCCGGATGTCGGATGCTTTGGGTCGCCGAACGTTATGTCTTCGTTCGGTCCTAAAACGTTAATCGTCCCAGGCCCCATCTCGTAAGATGCAAGCCTTTCCTCTGGCGGAATGTCCAAACGATCCTCTTCTGGGATGCTTTCGCCCAACGGATTTGTGTTTTTCGGCCCCTCCGTCTTGATAAAGGCTGTGAAGAAACTGTTAATAATTGCGGCCGCAATCTCCGCCTCGGTGTAACGGCTCATCTGCTTGATCTGTTCGATGACCGGCGCCAAATACGGGACGCCTCGATATTGCTCTGCCCGCTCCGGGTCCATGACAAACAAGACGTTCGGCAGCCCGCTGACCCTGTTCAGCGCGTCCACGCGGACCCATTGGATGGGTTGACGCGTTGGTAGCAGACTGTTAGGGTGTTTGTTGCTGATCCAATACGCTATCACTTTTCCGGCCGCGTCCGTCTCAACGCCGTTTTGAATTTTTCGACCGTCGTTAAGCTCAACATAGTCCATTGTGACAAAGTTGCTCAAAGCCGGACTGAGGTGTGCAGGAACGTATTGGTTCGGAGTGCTGAGCCTGTCAGCCTCTATCAAATGCAGCCGCAAGAGATATGGGTTTGTTCCCTCCGGTCGATCCGCATACTTAACGATGGCGAGCGAGTCGCCGTTAAGGAGCCATCCGGTCAGCATGATTCGCTGGGCATCGTAAAAGTCGTTGAGCCCCGTATTGTCGATCTTGGATTCCGCCCAGAGTTTAAATTCAAACTCGGTGCGATCCTCCCACTCCTTTGCCTGTTCGGGCGTCAGACCCAGCGCGCGGGCGTTGATCTGACATTTTAATTCAAGTCCAGACCCAAGGATGTTAGACTGGTTTTTCTTAATCGCACTCGTTCCGAGACCTCCGGACATGTAAAGGTCACGGCTGCGCTCGCGCAGCAGCGCTAGGTTGTTGCCGATGTCCTCTTGCGGGCTGCGGCTGGTGCTTATCCAACCTTGCATGGACTTCTTCCGGCGGCTGGCGCCGCTGTGCGAGTACCCGCTGTTCAAAACTTGGCGCATTGCCCCAAGTTTGAGCCTGGCGGCCTCTCGCCGTAGCGCGGCGCGCGGAGCAATTAATTCAATCGCTCTGTCAATGAAGCTCACAAGTCACATCACCTCCTTACAAATCACGGTAAAGAATTCGATAGGCTTTGCGTTTCTCCGATCCTGTCAGCGCGTTCTCCAGCTCGTCCTGCTGCCGCTCCAGGTTATCGATCTCTTCCCGGATTTGTGCCAGATTCGCGCGGGTGAGTGACCGGCCGGCGATGCTATACGATTGCGAACCCTGGAGTATTGCCGCCTCCGCGGCGTAATACATTTGCAATCGTTGCTTCACCAGTTCCAGTCGGGCTTGTATCCGTTCTTTCCGCATGTCATCACCTACCAAATATTCGATTTCTTCACGAAGACACGCTTTTTCGCGGCTGGTGCCGCTTGTGCAGCAGGCTTCGGCTTCAGTAAAACGGGTTCGTCAAGGTTAGGATTCAGAATTTCGAGTGCGGCCGTGTTGTAAACCCGAAGGTCAAACGGTTCGTTCCGATCCCGGACCTTTACCCATTCGTAGTACGCCACGCCCATTCTTTTTCGAAGTTGTTTCTTCTCGGCCGTCAGCCCGCGGAAGTAATCCAGCGAGTATCCGCGGCCGGTCGGGAAGTGGCAGTATCCTGGACCGGCGTGCTGTACTTTCAGATCGGCGAACACCTTCGACTTACCTTCATCTACGCCCAGCCGGAACAGGATCGCTTTCTCTCGCTGCGTCTCCGTATGCCCGGCAATCAGCGGGATGTATTCACCGTTCCGCGAGCCCTGGCCCTTGATCGCGAATATTCGGCGGTGTGACCGCGGTGCGCAGAAACGATAAACTTCGGTCGTAAAGTGTCCGCCGGAATCGATACAGGTTATCGCGATACCAAGTTGTCGACCGTCTGACTTTGACCAGCGGCGGGAAAGGTACTCGTCGAGTTCATTCCAAATTTCGGGTTGCCGCAGGTTACCGTAAATGACGTGATATTCGATGCCCCACGATTCTTTGCCGGGGCCCCAACCCATGACCTCAATTTCAAAGCGATCATCCTGCACGTCGACGGCTGCCGTCAGCACGCGGACCTTTTCCGGAACTTCGGCGCCGTAATCCTCACAGCGTCCGAAAAGCGTCTCTTCTTCGAGCTTTTCGCCTTGTTCTTCCCACGATTCACCCAGGACGGTATTCGTCCATACCTTGAGCGCTTCGGTTCCGTCACGATTGGCGACGAGGAAGGAATGCACGACGTCATACCAGGACGACCACGGGCTGACAAGCTGATTAAGATGGAACCCGCGGCGCTTGGAGTGCTTTTTCCGCGCGATCCATTTGCCTGTCCCGCGCTTCCACTCCTTTTCCGTGTGCAGCGCCCCGCATTCCTTGCAGGCATGCCGCACCGACTTGATTTCGAAGTCGCCATTCTCCTCTTTCTCGTACTCAAATTTAACTTGCTGCCAGGTCAGCGGTTGGTACTCGCCACAACTCGGGCACGGAAGGCAATATTGCTCCATCGTGCTGTCGTTATATAACTGCTCGATTCGAGAAGCGTCCTTGATGGTCGGAGTCGAAACGAAGATATGCTTCTTGTTGTGGAAAGTCTTCGTTCTCTGAACGGCAAGGGAAATCGGATCGCCTTCCTTGCCAGCGCTGACCGGATACCTGTCGACCTCATCACAAAGCAGAATTCGGATCGGCCGGCTCGATAGCGATGACGGCGAATTTGCCCCAACGATTGCGATGTATCCGCCGGGGAAACTCTTTTCGGAAATCGTATTGCTGCTATCTCGACTCTTCGCCTCTCCGACCTTGTCCCGCAGCCGTGGGCTGGCTTCGATCATTACTGAAAGGCGTTCTTTGGAAAAGGTTTCGACCAATTTGTCTGTCGGCAACACGTACATGATCGGCGCCGGGTCATAATCGATGTGATAGCCGACCATGTTCAGCAAAAACTCCGTTTTGCCGACCTGAGCCGAGGCCATGATCGCGACTTCTTCGACCTCCGGGTCATTGATCGAATCCATGATCTCGCGCTGATACGGCGCCCGGTCCGTTCTCCACGGCCCCGGCTCCGCGCTCGTTGCGGTGGTCAGAATGCGGTACTGATCGGCCCATTCTGACGTCGACAACTCCGGCAGCGGTGCCCATTGTTTGCAAAGCCGGCGGAAAAGCGCAACTGTCTTTTCGGCAACCAAACTATTTCCCCGCTTCCGCCGGATCGTAGTTCGAAAGGGCCGTCAGCACCGCGTTTATTTCCTTCCGGATTTCCCGCTCTATCACCGCTGCCGATTCGTGCTCCAATCGCGGCGCAAGTTTGCTCGGGATGACCTGCAATTTTGCCTTTGTCGTCAAGATCAGATCGGACACGAGCAGCTCGACATCCTTTGCCGAGTGCAATTCGCCGCGCAATCGTTCGAGCTCCAAGGCAGCCCGCTCTTTTTTCAAGCGCTCGTGTTCGGTTTTTTCGTCGATGTACCGAGGCTTTCCCGTGTCCTCCTTGCCACCGCTGGCGTACTCGATGTACGCTTGCACGGCTTCGCCGAGGACGTATTTGCCGCGATCAACTTGCTGCAGCACGCCCTCCTTCGTAAGCTGCCGTATCCATTGCGGCGTTTTCCCGACAACTGCGGCAAGCTCGCTCGTCAGGACCGTTTTTTCATGGATTTCGACCCCCTCCACTTTCGTTTTTTTGTTCGGCATCAGCATCCCTCCTACTTTCGTTTAAAGCATCAAAAAATGCTGGTATGATTTTGGACCGCGTATTTCGGTAGCGAAATTTGCAAAATGCGATTTATTGGCTGCTCGTTTACCAAAAGCGAAAGTGAGTTTGAAAATTTGAAACTAGACAAAAATCGGGGTCGCCAGTACCCGCACCCATTCCCCTTCGCCAGAAGGACCCGTGCATGTGGTTGTCAGCCCCGTGTGGCCGTTTTGAGCGCTTCTAGCATTCGAAGGGTGTATTTATACCCATCATCCATCATCGCGCCTTAAAACAGGCTTTAACTTGTGTTGTGAACCATGGCCAGCCCATCTCCTTCGGTTGGAATTGGTTTACAGATTCCCGTTCTCGTGCTAAGATAAAAACACACCGCTCGGGAAGCATCCGGCGGTGTTTTGCTTTTCATACAAAGGGACCATCACCCGGCGCCCTTGTGGATGACGGCCCATCAAGGACCACGCACAGTCATCAAATGGGAGACCTCCTAACTCCCGTGCGTGGTGTATGTGATGCGTCGCCAATCGTCCGGCTTGATAGACGCAGCGACGCTAATCACCTATGCCAGTTTGGCCGCGAGTTTTGTTTTGGCCCGCTTGATGTATGTGCTGACGCTGCTTTTGCTGATCCCGTGGATTGCAGCAGCCTCGCTGATTGATAGACCGAAACCGTAGACGGTCACGAATATTTCTTGCTCGCGTCGAGTCAACAGGTTTAAAGCTTCGTCGATTCTCCGCCGGTCCTCCGCAGTTAAGCTCGATTCGCACTTTATGGCGTTGTGATCGATGAAGATGTTGAGCTTGTCCGGCGGAACAAATACGGTCCTCTGCCATCGCGACAAGCGATTGATTGGTCTTGCTCTGCTGGGGTAACTGCCAGTAAGCAAACATTCGACGATGGCTTCGCAACTGGTGATCATCGATTGAATACGTGATCGGTCAGAACCGTTCTCGCATTTCTCGTATGCTTCTTGCAGCGAGAGAATCGTTTTTCGATAGCTTTCGATCATGTCATCCAACCCAATCACCACCAGCTTTTTTACTCCTGTCAAAAAAAAGAATTCAGGTAGATATATTTATTTGTATCTTAGTAGCACTATGTAACTTGTATTAGATACAGTAGCGTATATAGATATATATATTTCTTTTATCTTTAGCGTCGGCGCTCTAATGTAGGAAAAAAATTTTATGGTAACAGATTCGTTCCCATAAGTGGTAACAGATTCGTTCCCATAAATTCCGGTTATGGTAACAGATTCGTTCCCATAATTATAGGAGCGGATTCGCTACCATAAGGGGGAACGAATTCGTTCCCATAATCGCATGAGCGTGGGCGCATTTATTGCGGCAGCGCCCGAGCCGTCCCGATCCGCACCTTATCCGCTGGGATCACGGCTTCAGGAGGTGGCAGCGACTCATTGACCTTTGCCCCGGTCACGAGACTTGTGCCCAGGCTTGCTGCTCTTGGGGAGGCGCGGAGTAAACGAAATTAGCGGCCTAAAAGGCCGCTGCGGGATAAGCATTTATTAAATTAACCACGATACAAATATATCACGGCCAAATTGCAATGACATGCAATTTTGCCTTTTTATTTCCTCAAAATTCCCATTCGACTTCATGATTTGCCGGAGGTGTAGCGAACACCATTCATACCCGATTTGACTCATCTCCTTCTCGGCGCAGCCGTTCGGCCAGCACGCTTTTGTATCGCATCAAACGCGGGAACCTGTAGCAACTGACATTCTTTTTGGTTCGATCACGCAATCGATCAAAGCGAAGTGTACTGTACTCGTTCACTTTCTTGGTGTAATATCGAATCCGTTCCACGTTCGTTTTCATTTCAAACTCCCCTTTAGTTAATTATGAATGTCTCGTATCGATGGGGAGCTTCGAGAAGTACTGCGCCCGGTCTTTTTTCTTTTGGATGACCCGGTTTCTGCGGCGGCAGTACGAAAAGGTGGAGATCGTCTTCATCGCCCATCACACGGAGGCAAAGGAAGTGACCGAGGAGGAGTTTTTCACCCGCGGCGAAAGCGGCGGCACCATCTGTTCCTCCGCGTATATCAAGGCGCTGGAAATCATAGACAGCCGGTATCCCCCGTCGCGCTACAATATCTATCCGTTCCACTTCTCGGACGGCGACAATCTGACAAGCGACAACGAGCGCTGCGTGCGGCTGATCAAGGAAATGCTGACCCGCTCCAACATTTTCGGCTACGGCGAAGTGAACCAGTACAACCGCAGCAGCACGCTTATGTCGGCCTACAAGCATATGGATCACCAGCAGTTCATCTATTACATCATCAAGGAAAAAAACGAAATTTTCAACGCGCTGAAGACGTTTTTCCGGAAGCGCGAGGCGGTGGTGTAAGATGCGGGGCTGTCCCTCGGGTCTTTCAAGACCTTATGGGATAGCCCCGTCCATTTTGCGCACGGATGATTGCGCACGGTACGGCTTATGGACCAACCTCTTTCCAAAACAATCGCAGAGCATCCGGCGTTTTGGGCTTACGGCCATTTGACCTTTGCTGCCTTCGGAGTTAACACGCCGGCCGAGTCAAGAATGTCATCAATGGAGTAATCATCTTCAACTTCAATGGTGTCATTATCCAGATCGATTTTCACTTTGCTTTTTGTAATATTCATTTTCGTCAAAATGGAACGGAGTTCATTGGCCGTTTTAACATAACGGCAACGGATAAAAGAAGGAAACACCTTAAGATGAAACCGGCTTGTTCACCCTCACCGCACAAACCGCCCGTTTCGGTTTGTGTTTATAACCTCTTGCCGTTATTTGTCACAGCCGACTTGCGAAAAAAATCAAGCGAGCCGGAAAAACGGCTCGCTGATGCGTGTCGGAGGGAATGAGTGAGGTTGTTCCGGGATGCCCCGGTTTCGCTTAGCGAAGCACAAAAGCCGTGCGGCTGTGCCCTTCCTTCGTTTTCGTCACTTCCAGCACCGCCGGAAAAGCCTGCTTCAATTCCTGAACGTGCGAAATGACGCCGATCATCCGGCCGGATTGCTGCAGATCGGCGAGCGCGGCGATCGCCTTGTGCAGCGATTCTTCGTCAAGGGAACCGAAGCCTTCGTCGATGAACATCATCTCGATGGACACGCCGCCTTGATGCGCCTGAATAACGTCGGCCATGCCCAGCGCGAGCGCGAGCGACGCATTGAATTTCTCGCCTCCGGAGAGCGACTTGACGTCGCGGTTTTGCCCGGTGTACGCGTCGTAAACGTCGAGGCCGAGGCCGCTTTGCTTGCCCCTGGCTTCCAGCCGGTCGCTGCGCTGCAGGACGTATTGGCCGTCGGACAGCTGATGCAGCCTGGCGTTGGCCGCCGCCAAAATCTGCTCCAAATATTCGATCAAAATATAACGTTCGAAGGACATCTTGAGCGGGTTGTCCCCTTTGAGCGCCTGGTACAGATCCAATACCCGCTCCAGCTCGGACTCCGCCGCCGCATAGCGCTTGTTCGCATCCGCGATCGCGCTTTGCAGCCTCTCGGCCGCCTCGGCATGGCGCTGCGCCGCCTGCTGTTCGGTCAGCGCCTCCTCCAGCTGCCGGACCAAAGCTTCCAACTCGCCGGACAGCGCCTCCGTGTCGGCCCTTTCCTTGCCCGCCAGCTCGCGCGCCAGCGCCTCGGCTTGCCGGGCGGTCGCGGCGTACTCCGCTTTGAACGCCTCGATCTGCGAACGCAGCGCTTGCCGCTCTTCCCGGCTCAGCTTGGACGCGGCGTAGCGTTCCGGCGTATCGAACCCTTCCTTCGCCAGTTCCTCGGCGAACCGCGACGCCGCCTCCCGCTCGCGCGCGGCCGCCTCTTCGAGCCGGTCGGACAGCTGCGCGAAGTTCGCCTTCTCCTCGGCGAGGCGAAGCTGCGCGGCGGTCAGCCGTTCCCGCGCCGCCTTCCAGTCCGCCTCGAGCCGCAGAACAAGCTCGCGCTGCTCCGCAAGCGCAAGCGAAAAGCGTTCCGGCGCCCGCAGCTCTTCGGGAATGCGCGCAAGCTCGCGCTCCAGCACCGACTGCTTGGCGGCCCTCTCGACCGCCTTCGCCTGCGCTTGCGCGGCGGCGGCCTCCTTCTCCGCCTGATCTTTCGCCAGGCGTTCGTCCAGCTTCACCGCCTCTTCCCGCAACTCCGCCAGCTTCGCGGCCAGCTCCTGAAGCCGCTGGATTTCCGCCTTCAGCCCAAGCCCTTCCCGCTCCGTCTCGGCGAGCCGCTCCGCCAACCCGTCCGTTGCAACGCCGTATTCGCCAAGCAAGGCCGAGCGGTCTTCCCAGCCGGAACGGGCCGCCGCCGCTTGCGCCTGCACCGCGCTCAGCTCCCGTTCCACCGCCTGGAGCGCTGCTTTGGCCTGCTGCAATTCCTCGCGGCTCGGCACCGACGCCGCGGAAGCCGCCTTGGCCGGGTGCTCCAGACTGCCGCATACCGGACAAGGGCTTCCGTCGTGCAGATGGGCGGCCAGCAGCCCCGCCTGCCCTTCCAGCCACTGCGCTTCCAGCCGCTCCGCCTTCTCGCGCAGCCGCCCGGCCGCCTCGGCCCGCTCCGCTTCGAGCCGCTGCGCGTTCTCCAGCCGGACCGCCAGCTCGCCGAGCTCCTTCAGCAGCCGGTATTGTTCGCGCACCCGATCGCGCCGCTCCACCAGGTCCGGCAGCTTGGCCGTTTCCGCTTCGATCGACCGGATCCGCTCCGCCAGCTTGCGTCTCGCTTCGCGCAGCTCAGCAAGCTGCCTGTCCGACGCCTCGATTGCGGACAAGAGCCGCTGTTCCTCCGCCGCAAGGCGCTCCACCTCCCGGCGGTTGTCCTCCAGCGACCGGACGGCCGGCTCGAGGTCCGCAAGCCGCTGCAGCGTCCGCTGCGCCTCCGTCCGCTGCGGCTCCCGCGCTTCCTCGCGCGCGTACCGCTCTTGCGCCTCCTGCGCGGTCCTCTCCGCCAGCGCCAGCTCCTCCCGCTTGCGTTCCAGTCCGCTTCGCCTTGCGGCCAACTCCGCCTTCGCTTGGGCGGCCTGCTCCTCGTACGCGGCGATGCGGCTCGCTTTTTCCGCCCAGCCCAGCTTAAGCTCGCGCTCCGCCGCTGCCTCCTTGCCGCCCTCGAGTTCCGCAAGCCGCCGCTGTTTGGCTTCCCATTCGGCAAACCGCCCGTTCAGCGCGAGCGCTTCCCTCAGCCGCGCCTCCTGCGCCTGCCGGGCTTGCAGCAGCTCCTCCCGCCGCAGCCCGATGTCCGCGGCCAGCTTTTCGTAATAAACGCGCTCCTGCTCGAGTCCGTCCATCACCTGCGCCGGGCTGTAAACGTCCTGCCGCAGCGTTGCGGCCAAATCGCCCTCTTCGCGAAGCGGCAAGACGTCCTTCGCCTGCGCCAGGACGTAGTCCAGGCGTTCCTTAAGCGTCCGGACTTCGTCCTTCAGATCGCGCTGCATCCGGTAAAAGCGCTCTTCCACCCGCTGGTACAGCCCCGTCCGGAAAATCCGGCGCATAATCTCCTCTTTGTTGTCCGTATCCGAGGTCAGCAGCTTGCGGAATTCGCCCTGCGGCAGCATCACGATTTGGCTGAATTGGTCTTTATTCAGGCCGATGATCGCTTCCAGCTTCGCGTTGACGTCGGACACCACAAAGCGGTCGACGCAGGGCACTTCCTCGCCCGACGTCGTCTCGTACAGCTCGACCCGGCCGCCGGTCTCGTTTTTGTTGGTTCCCTTGCGGTGCGGCATCTGGCGGAACACGCGGTACGTGCGGCTGCCGACGCCAAACACGAAATCGACGGACGTATGCGTCCCCTCGTCGGCAAAATGGCTGCGAAGCATTCGCGCCTCGGCCCGGTCCTCGCCGCTTGCGCTGCCGTACAAGGCGTAGCAAATCGCATCGAAAATCGTCGTCTTGCCCGCGCCCGTATTGCCGGAAATGACGAACAGACGGCGATCCTCCAGCAGCGAGAAATCGATCGTCTCCTCGTCCCGGTACGGCCCGAAAGCCGTCATCGTAAGCCGGATCGGCCTCATGCCGTCTCTCCCTCCTCGGCCTCTTGCACAGCCGCCGTCAGCGTTTCCGCAAACAGCCGCTTTTTGTCTTCGCTTAACGGGAGGCCCGTTACTTCCTCATAAAAAGCGGCAAACAGCCCGACCGGATCGGACCGTGTCCGGCTCGGCGGGACGGCGGCTTCCGGCTTGTCCGCGTCCGCTTGGGCCGAAGTAATGGGCCTGCGCTCCACATGGAGCGCGTTCGGATACACCGCCCGGACCTTTTCCATCGGAAAAAGCACCGGATTTTCGTTCAGCAGCGTAACGAATATGTAGTCGTCGGAAGGAGCGTGCGTTTGCAGTTCCTCGATGGTCGCCGTCACTCTGCGCATATCCCGGAGAGGGCGAAAGCTCCGCTTGTCCACCTTGACGCTGCCCGTCCCGTCCATTTCGACCATATAAAAGCCTTTGTTGTGCCGCTCTTCGGATATCGAATATTTCAGCGGCGACCCGGCGTAGCGGATCGTCTCGCTGGATACGTAATGGGCTTCGTGAAGATGCCCGAGCGCGGTATAGTGGAAGGGCTTGAACAGCTCCGCCCGAACGTACTCCGCTCCGCCGATCGAAAGGGGCCGTTCCGAGTCGCTCGTATTCGGCTGCGGCTGTCCGCCGGGGGTCACGAAGGCGTGCGCGACAAGCACGTGCCGGGCGCCGGGGTCCAGCTTCGCCTCGATGCCGCCGATCACCGCCCGCATCGCGTCGTCGAACGTCCGGATCGAATCGTCCCCCAGCATCTGCCGCACCATGCCGGGATCGGCGAACGGCACGAGGTGGAAATGAACTTCCCCGTAAGCGTCCCGAAGGACGACCGGCTTGGGGTCCGGCTGAAGACGCCCGACCAGATGAAGCCCCTTTTCCTCCATGATGCGGGTGCCGAAGTTCAGCCTGTCCGGGCTGTCGTGGTTGCCCGCGATCGCCAGCACCGGCGTCTTAAGCTCCAGGACGATCGTTCGGAACAGCTCGTCCAGCAAATCCACCGCCTCGGTCGGCGGCACCGCCCGATCGTACAAATCGCCGGCGATGACGACGGCGTCCGGTCGCTCGGTCCGCACCGTCTCGACCAGCTGCCGGAGCGCGTAACGCTGATCTTCCGTCATATAAATCCCCTGCACCAATTTGCCCAAATGCCAATCGGCCGTATGGATGAATTTCATGTCAGGATCACCGCCTTTTGATCACGATTTGGTTGCCGTGCAGCTTCGCCGTGCAGTCTATTGCTCTATTATACCTTATTTTCTCCCCGCCTGTGTCCCGGCCTATGAAAGACGCCCAGAACCCGGGCGCGTCAAGCGGGCGGTATCCGGTCCCCCGGGTTCAACACGGGCGCGTCCGCACGAACCGTGTCCGGATATTTGATTCCGCTGCCCGTATTCAGCGCGACGACCGTTTCCCCGCTCTTGATCCAGCCGCTCTCCCGGAGCTTGCGGGCCGCCGAGAAAGCGGCGGCCCCTTCGGGGCACACGAAAGCCCCCTCCAGCCGGGCGATTCGGGCCTGTTCCTCAAGAAGCTCGGCGTCGTCTACGGCAATCGCGCAGCCCTCGGTTTCGTATACCGCTTCCAGAACCAGAAAATCCCCCAGCGCCTTCGGCACATTGATGCCGAAAGCGGCCGTCCTGGAATCGGCCCAGAACTCCGATTCGGACTTTCGTTCCTCCCACGCCTTCACGATCGGCGCGCATCCCGCCGCCTGGACCGCGACGAGCCTCGGGAACTTGTCTCTTTGCACCCAGCCGAGCGCGGCCAATTCCTTTAACGCTTTGTAAATGCCGATCAGCCCGACGCCGCCCCCGGTCGGATAAAGAATGACGTCGGGCAGCCTCCAGTTCAACTGTTCCGCGATTTCCAGGCCCATCGTTTTTTTGCCTTCGATCCGGTACGGCTCCTTCAACGTGGACGCATCGAACAACCCGCGCTCTTTCGCCGCCTGAGCCACCATTTTTCCGGCATCGCCGATCAGCCCGTTCACCAGGTTCAAATTGGCGCCGGATATCGCGCATTCCTTTCTTGTAATAAGGGGCGCCTCCACCGGCATGACAATGGACGCCCGGATGCCCGCTCTGGCCGCGTATAAAGCCCATGCCGCGCCGGCGTTGCCGTTGGTGGGCATGGCAAGCTCCTTCACGCCCAGCTCTTTCGCTTTGGATACGCCAACCGCAGCCCCCCGGGCCTTAAAGCTGCCGGTCGGGATCACGCCTTCGTCCTTCATCAAAAGCCGTTCGATCCCCATATCGGAGCCGAGACGCTTCATCGGCAAAAGCGGGGTCATGCCTTCTCCCAACGTGACGATGTTTCCCGGATCCGACAACGGAAGCAGCTCGTGGTATCTCCACAAATCGGGACTCCTTCCTTTCAGGCTGCCGGGAGTCCACTCTTTTTTTAAGGCCTGCAAGTCATAATCGGCCAGCAAGGGGGACCCGCAAACGCATAGTTGCCGAATTTCGGTGGATGCGTATGGCTTTTGACATTTGGGACAATATAGATGGCTCAAATAGCTGAACGGCATATCAATCGTCCTTCCCTTCATCCGCAATTTCTCTCCCTTTCCGATCTTATGCGCGTTGCCGGGATGCATGGCTTACGTCCGCGCGGTTCAACGCCGGCCGCCCCAACCGCTTGCACAAAAAAAGAAGCGCATCGCAACGAACGGCGGCTTGATTCGCTGCAATGGCTTCCTGCGGGCAGGTCAGCTTATTCCAATGCGGCTCTTACGGATGGGTTTAGCTAGAACATAGCATTCGATCGATCCGATTGCAACAAGCCCTGAATCCCGAAATCCCGAAAATGACGATCTACCCCAGCTCAATCTCTTTCTTCAAATATTGGGACAACGTTCTGGCGATTTCTTTCATTCCCGATACGTTGGCCGCCGCTTCGGCTTCCGCATTATAGTTCGTATTCGTGTTTACGTCATACGTATACGCGACGCCCGCCGAATCGGTAATGAATTCGATGCCGGCGAAGCTGATGCCGTTCTGCTGCAGAAACGCTTCATACTTGGGAATCAGCGGGCTGTTGAAGCCGCTGATCACCTCGAATTTGGCTCTTTTTTCCGCCTTCTCACCGACCGGACAGTACCGGTCGCCGATTTGGCACGCATCCGCCGGACACAACTGAAACCCTTCCGACGCGTCGACCCGTACCGCATAATAAAATTTGCCGTCGATAAATTCGCAGCGGGTAATGAATTGGTCCTCATTCCGGATATACTGCTGAATCAGGGTAATGCCGTCAACCGATTCTTCATAGTCCGGCCCGAACACGTACCGCTCCAGCTCGGCCACATTGTCGAACAAGTGAACGCCGAGCCCTTTGCCCGCGCGGTTGTGCTTCGTAATAAAGGTGCGGTACGGAAAATGCCGGGCGGCCTCAACGAGCGCTTCCTTGCCGGAAGCGGCAACCGTATACGGCGTTCGGATCCCGAATTTGTCCAGTTCGAGATATTGCTTGATTTTGCTGATTTCAAGCTCCAGCGCTCGGCTCGTATTCAGCACCGTTCTGCCGTGATGCTCCAGCCAGGCCAGAACATTGGCCGTATATTCGGGAGCATACCGATGATTCCTTGAATGGGAGGAAGCGCTCATTCGATTGTAGAACACGCCGCTCGGGGGCTGCTCGCTGAGATCGAACTTCCCCTCGTGCAAATGCCAAAATTCATGAGGAACCCCGAGCTCCTCCAGCGCGCTTCGCAGCGGAACGATCCAGCTTTCGTTTTCGTGGATAATATACGCTTTGGACAACCGTGTCAGCTCCTCTCATTCCGATAGGTTCGAACTCAATCGCGCAATGAGATTCGCCAGAAGCTTTGTGCGCGGAACAAGCGATTCGATCACCAAATACTCTTCTTTGCTGTGGGCCTTTCCTCCCCTGGGACCCAGAGCGTCGATCGTCGCCACTCCCAGGGCTGCCGTTAGATTGCCGTCCGAACCCGAACCGACCTTTTTATCCGCAACGGCTTCCCCTAATTTCAGCGCCTCTTCCTGCACGACTTTAAGCAGCCGCTCGGAGGCTTCCGTCTTGATCATCGGAGGTCTTGTTATCCCGCCTTTCAGCTCCAGGGAGGTTCCGGGAATATCCGCGCGCGAGCATATTTCCCGGATGCGGAAATCCAGTTCTTCCGCCTGCTGCTGCGTCTCCATCCGGACATCGATATAGGCGTAGGCGTGCGGAGCGATCGTATTGCTGGAAGTGCCGCCCCCGATGACGCCGACGTTGACGTGAATTCCCTTCTCCGGATCGGTCAAGGCATGCAGCTTGATAATTTTATGGGCCAGCTCGGCGATTGCGCTCCGCCCCTTTTCCGGTTCGGCCCCCGAATGCGCGGCGACTCCCGCGACCGTCAAATAATATTTGCCGCCGCCTCTCCTGCCGGTAACCAGCGTTCCGTCTTCATCGCTTGGCTCGACAATCAGGGCATATTTTTTCGATTTCGCCTGCTCCTCGATCAGCTTTCTGGAATGGACCGAACCGACTTCCTCGTCGCTGTTCAGGATGATCTGCACATTTTTGTAGCTGTCGCTGCCGGTTTCCATCAAATGCTTGATCGCATACAGCGTCGTAATCTGGCTGGCCTTCATATCATATACGCCCGGGCCGTAGGCATACCGCTCATCCCGCGAAAAAGGGCGCTGCGCTACCGTTCCCTCCGGAAATACGGTGTCCATGTGCGCAATGATGAGAATCTCCGGATTTCGCGCCTCCGGATGGGCGATCAGAAGATTGTTGCCGCGCTCCTGTTGCTCATCGACATAGACCCGAAAGCCCAGCGCCTCATATTCCCGGGCCAGCGTACGGCCTACCCGGTCCACGCCGTCCTTCAGAAACGTTCCGCTCTCGATATTCACGATTTCCTCGATCAGCTTCAGCATTTCCGCCTCTTTGGTTTTCCAGTCTGCCGCCGACATCGCACGACTTCCTTTCCCTAATTTTAAGTAGATTCGATTAATCCCCATATAGATGGCATTGGACCCTGTGGCCCGAAGAGACTTCCCGATCCGCAGGCTTAACCTGTCTGCACGGCTCCGCGGCATGCGGACAGCGGGTATGAAACACGCAGCCGGACGGCGGATTCACGGGGGACGGAAGTTCTCCCTGCAAAATGATCCGCTCCCGCTTCAGCCGGGGATGCGGCGCAGGTGCCGCCGACAGCAAAAACCGGGTATAGGGATGGAGCGGACGGGCAAACAGCTCATCCGTCGGGGCTTCCTCCACCAGATTTCCCAGATACATCACGCCGATCCGGTCGGCAATATGCCGGACAACGCTTAAATCGTGGGCAATAAACAGGTAAGACAAGCCGCGTTCCGCCTGCAGTTCCATCAGCAGATTCAAGATTTGGGACTGAATGGAGACGTCCAGCGCCGATACCGGTTCATCGCATATGATAAGCTTGGGGTTTAAGGCAAGCGCCTTGGCGATTCCGATCCGCTGCCGTTGCCCTCCGGAAAATTCATGAGGAAAACGGTCCATATGCCGCGAGGAAAACCCCACTCTGCCCAACAGTTCAAGCGCGCGTTCCTTCCGCTCTTTTCTTGTCCCCTGCTTGTGAATGGCCAAAGGCTCGGCCACGCTGGACCAAATTCGTTTCTTGGGATCCAGCGAAGAGTAGGGGTCCTGAAAAATCATCTGCACCTTCTTGCGCAAAAACGCCAATCGCCTGGACGGAAGGGAAAAAATGTCCTCGTTTTGAAAAAACGCCTTTCCCCCGGTCGGCTCCGTTAACCGCAAAATCGTTCTTCCCGTCGTGCTCTTTCCGCTGCCGGATTCGCCGACAAGACCGTAGGTCTCCCCTTCGTAAATGGAGAAGGACACATCCTCGACCGCTTTGAGTTGTTCTTTTCGCCAACCGTGCCGGGATCTGACGCGGAAGGTTTTGGACAAATGTTCGACTTGAAGCAGAGGATGCTCATGCGGTGACGAGTAAGCCGGACCCATCGCTGCCGCCTCCGTTCGCTTGAATGTCTTTGTAGTGCCAGCACCTGACCCGGTGGCCGGGCTCCGCCTCTTCCAGCGAAGGAGCCTTCGACCGGCAAAGCTCCGTCGCAAACGGACATCGCGGGGCAAACCGGCAGCACGCTTCGACCTCATGCATGGCCGGGACGGCGCCGCTAATTTCATATAGCTTTTGTTTGCGTCTCCCATCCAATTGCGGAACCGACTTCAGCAGACCGGACGTGTAGGGGTGCAGCGGACGATCAAACAGCGTCGTCACTTCCGCCTCCTCAACGACTTCGCCCAAATACATCACGATCACCCTCGAGCACATTTGAGCGACAACCGACAGATCGTGCGTAATCAGCATGATTCCCATTTGCAGCTTCTCTTTCAGCTCATTCATCAGCTCGAGGATTTGAGCCTGAATGGTCACGTCAAGCGCCGTTGTCGGTTCATCGGCAATCAACAGACGCGGCTCGCAGGACAAAGCCAGCGCGATCATCACCCGCTGCCTCATGCCTCCCGACAGCTCATGCGGATAGGACCGCAGTCGTCTTTCGGGGTCCGAAATTCCGGTCAACCGAAGCAGCTCCAGCGCCTTTTCCCTCGCCTGCCGCCTCGAGGTACGCTGATGCAGCCGGATCGCCTCCATGATTTGATCGCCGATCGTATACACGGGATTCAACGAGGACATCGGGTCCTGAAAAATGATCGAAATCCGGTTGCCCCGAACCTTGCGCATCTCTTCCTCGGACAATTGCAGCAGGTCTCTGCCTTCAAAAAGGATTTGTCCGCCATACTCCGTCGTCTTTTCATCGAACAAACGCAGAATCGATTCGGCCGTGACGCTCTTGCCGCATCCCGATTCGCCGACAATGCCCACCGTCTCTTCCGGATCGATATGCAGCGATACCCCGTCTACCGCTTTTACGATCCCCTGCTCCGTCGAGAACTTCGTGGTCAAATGTTTGATTTCCAGCAATGGCGCTTGACTCAATCGGAACGCCTCCTTCGCCGCCGCACGGCATTCTTCCGTTTTGCAAAGCGCTTGTTCGATCCGGCTCCGGGATCAAGAAAATCGCGCAATCCGTCTCCCAGCAAATTCAGTCCCAGAATCATCAAAATGATGAAGACACCGGGAAAGACCGTCATCCACCATGCTTTGAAAATGACATTTTTTCCGTCCAGCAGCAGATTGCCGAGACTCGGCTCCGGAGCGGGAATGCCGGCGCCCAGAAAACTAAGCGAAGCTTCCGTCAAAATCGACACCGCAAATACGAAAGAAACCTGCACGATCAGCGGAGACAGGACATTCGGCAACATATGCAGCCCCATTATCCGAAAAACGCCGGCGCCCTGCGCCCGCAAGCCTTCAATAAACGTTTTTTCCTGCACCACCAGCGCGGCCGACCTCACGATTCGCGCAATCGAAGGAATATAGACAATCGTCAGCGCCAGAATGACATTGCCCGTCTGCGGCCCCATAATGGCGACAATGGAAATCGCCAGCAGAATGGACGGAAAGGCGTACAAGCCGTCGCAAATTCGCATGAAAATATGATCGCAAACCGGGGAATACGCGGAAGCCAGACCGACCAGAAGGCCGATCGCGCCCGCGATTGCGGTCACGCTGGCGCCCACGAGCAGCGACACTCGGATCCCGTAAACGACGCGCGTAAACACGTCGCGGCCCAACTGGTCGGTGCCGAACAGGTGCTCGCCGCTTGGCGGCTGCAGCCGGTTCAGCGTCTCGATCGAGTAGGGATCGTAAGACGTGGTCCACGGAGCCAGCAGAGCAAGCAATGCGACCACGCTCATGATGACGGTGCCCGTAACGAGCAGAGGATTGGAGAAATAACGCCGCCACGCGATCCGGCCCCTTCCCGGGGGCGCGGAAACAGCGATAGGCTCAAGAGAAGCCATGCCCTTCACCTCCCCCTGCCGCCATTCAGCTTCACGCGCGGATCCAGCAGCCCGTATAACAGATCGATCGCCAGATTCAGCAGCACATAGGTTACCGTGATGAGCAGAATGCTTCCCTGAATCACGGCGAAATCCCGGCGCTGAATGGAACTGACGATCAACTGCCCGATGCCGGGAACGTTAAACACCGACTCGACGACGGAGGCGCCCGTAATCAAGGTCCCGAACGTTTCGCCGATCACCGTCAGGATCGGAATGAACGCGTTCCGCAGCGCATGCTTGTAGGTCACGACGCCCGGTTTCAAGCCTTTGGCCCGCGCCGTTTTGATGTAGGGCTCGCCGAGCGCCTCAATCAACGACGAGCGGGTCATCCGCGCGATCAGCGCGGCCTGCATGAACCCGAGAACCATGGCCGGAAGAATCAGATAGCGCAAATGATTCCACAAGCCGCTGCTGATGGGCGCGTATCCCGCAACCGGCAGCCATTTCAGCTTCACGGCAAACAGAAGAATAAGAAACAGCCCCAGCAGGAAGCTGGGAACGGAGATCCCCAGAAGCGAAAACCCCATTACGGCCTGATCCGTCAGCGTTCCTCTTCTGCGGGCGGCGGCAATTCCCAGAAGTAAAGCGATTCCTACCGCGATGGTCTGAGCCAGAACGGCCAGGGACAAGGTCGGCTGAAGCCGGCTGAAAAACGCCTCGGTCACGCTCATGTCCATAAAGATGGAATCGCCGAGATCGCCGGTTACGACGCCGCCGAACCAAACGAAAAATTGCCGGTACAAAGGCAGGTCCAACCCGAGGCGGGAGCGCAGCTCCGCTACGCTCTCCTCGCTGGCCTCGTCGCCCAGAATGACGCTCGCAGGATCGCCGGGCGATAAATGAATGAGCAGAAATACGACGACCGCTACGACAATCAAGACAGGCACCAAAGACAAGACGCGCTGAACAATATATTTGGTCATGATGATCTCCTTCAGTGACAGGCCTGTTTGAACAACGGGAAAACCTCCTGCTTAACGGGAAAGCGACACATTCCACAAAATCGGTCCGATCAAATCGTCAAGGCCTTTGACATGGTCCCTGATGGCGACCAGATTTTGAATATTGCCGATTTTGACGATCGGCAGGTAGTCCCAAGTTACCCGGTTCAACTCGTCGATCAGCGGCTTGGCCTCTTCAATCGAACTCGACGCCTGAATTTGATCCAGCAAGCGGTCGATCTCCGGACTGTTGGTCCACCCCGGATAATCCGCTTTGGAATCCAGGAACGGATATTGGTGGATCGTCGCCCGGGTCGCGAAGGAAACGGCAAACAGATCAAAGTTGTTCTCATCCTTGCGCCGTTCCTGAACGGTCGGCCAATCGTACACATCCAGCCTGGATTTGACTCCGATAGACTTCAGCACCTCCTGGGCCACGACAGCCAGATTGTACTGCTCCGGATAATCCCGGGTCGTCAAAATCACGACTTCTTCCCCGGCATATCCGGATTCGGCAACCAGCTTTTTGGCCGCTTCGATATCGTGCAGGTTGTACTTGTCCGACCCTGCCGTGCTGTACCAGTCTTTCTGGGAAGGCAGCGCCAAAGACGAATCCAGTTCGAAGAAGCGGGAATCGCTATACGCCGCCGTAAGCGCCTCTTCATTGTTCAGCGCGGTGTTGAACGCCTGGCGCAGCTTTTGATTGGCGAATGGCCCCGCTTTTTTGTTGAATACATACGCGACAATGCCGCCCGGGCTGAAATAATTGCTTACGCCTTCCGTCGCATCGATCTGATCCGCATTATCGAACGGCACGCCAAACGCCACATCGTATTCCCCGCTCAGAATGCCTGCAACCCGTGTCGATTCATCCGTTACATAGCGGAAATAGATATCGTCCAGGTAGGCGTACTTCTTTCCGCTCAGCCCGCTCGGTTCCGCGTCAACGGCCGAATAATCGGCGAATTTTTTCAAATGGACATATTGATCCGTCTTCCATTCTTCCAGCTTGTAGGGCCCTGTCCCGATGTATTCCTTGATGCCTTCCGGTCCTGCGGACTCAATGACCTCTTTGGGCATAATTCCCGGAAAAGGAGCGGTATCCGCAAGAACATAGAGGGCGACGAGCGAAGGCTTTTGCAGCGTCAGTTGAACCGTATATTCATCCGTTTGAAGGAACTTGGCACCCTGCAGATTGGCCTGTCCCTGCGTGGAAGTGGACAACCACTTCTCCATCGAGGCGACCACATCTTCCGCCTTCATCTCTTTTCCGTTATGGAAATGAACGCCTTTGCGCAGATGAAAGGTGTAAACCTTGCCGTCCTCGCTAATCTCGTAGGATTCGGCCAATTGCGGCACCACTTCGTAGTTTTTGTTCAACGTGACCAGCTGCTCGTAGATATTTCTCGCCACGTCTCTTGTCGCCTGATTGGTCGTCAAATGCGGGTCCAGCGTCGCCGGATTGGCCGGATACGCCACATTCAACGTTCCCCCGCCGGCAGGCTCGCCGGACGGTTGATCCGATTGCTGCGAAGATTCGCTGTTCGGGTTCGGCTGCTGCTGACGGTTTGACCCGGACTCGCAAGCCGCTAGCAACAGCAACAGCCCTAACGCAAGACTAAACAACTTCCATCTCGATCGGTGCATCAAGAACAACCCCTCCATAAATCCAAGAAACTATAGTATTCCTCTTGGAATTGTTTATATAATAGTAACATGGAACGCCTGATTCGAATCTCCAATCATCGTAATAGCAACCATTACATCTATTAATAGCTAGGCATTTGGGGGAAGGGGATGGAGATGGATATTCAATATTTCATCACGTTTCGGGCGGCCGCCCGCAGCCAAAGCCTGACCAAAGCCGCAGAGCAATTGAATTATGCGCAGCCTACCGTCAGCGTCCAGATCAAGAAGCTGGAAACCCATTTCGGGGTCAAGCTCTTTGAGCGCAACAGCAATAAATTGAAATTGACGGATGCCGGCTGGAAGATGCTGAAATACGCGGATCAGATTGTGGAAGGGTACTTGGGGGCCGAGAATGTCTTTACGCCGGGATCGGCAATCGACCTGACCATCGGCACGACGGAGACGCTGGCCGCTTTTCTGCTTCCGCCTTATTTTCAGAAATTCCGCAAAAAGTATCCCGATGTCAGCGTCACTTTCTTTCCGGCGCTGGACGAGGCCAACATCCGCAAGCTTAAAAACAATGAAATCGATCTGGCTATCGTTCTGAACGCGCTTGTCTCCGATCCCGATCTCCGCACGTTCCCGATTCGCCATGAACCGTTCGTTTTTATTTGTCCCCCCAACCATCCGTTAAGCGGGAGAAACGACGTGTCGATTCAGGAGCTGCACAACAGCTCGTTTATCTTTACGGAGAAGGGCTGCAATTACCGGGAGTCGCTGGAGCGGTCGATGAACGAGCACGGCGTCGCCTATAAGACCGTTACGGAAATGGGAAGCATCGAGGGGATTAAACAGTGCGTCATTTACGGCATGGGCATCGCCATGATTCCGTTAATCGCCGTTCACGAGCAGCTGCAGCAGAATTTGCTGTCAAGCTTCTCGCTCCGGCCAAGCGCCATTCAGCCGTTCTACTCGCAAATCTTGATATCCCGAAACAAACATATATCCGCGCCGATCAACGATTTGATCTCTTTGCTGTCCTCTGAAAGCCTCGGCTATTAGCTTTTGGTCTTCTCGGGTCTCGGGGTCCCGCGTTCCGACAAAGACCCGGCATAAAAAAATCAGCCGCCGCTTCGAAAGCGGCAGCCGATTCGGCGTATGTTCCCGCAAAAAAAAGAAGCCGGTCGTTCCGTTTCGAAACCGCCGTCGATCTCCTCCCCCGACCCGGCGCTCTCCGTGGTTTGGGGCCCATTCCGCCGCTCGTCCTTACGCTTCTAAAAGTCTATTTTCCGAATCTCGTCCGTTCAAGGCAAACGAAAAAACGCCGGACATCGGGGGCCGGCGCGTGCCGGAGCGGGAACGCGTTTACGATTCATAACGGGTATCCGAGCAACCTCGGACAGGCGCGAATGGTCGAAGACCCAACGCGGATATTGTTCTACTGGCGAAATCGATCCGTTCCCTTTTCAAGACGCCTTGCACAGCCGATCGCGGTCCTTTCGCTTCAGGACGAACCCGAACCGCCCGCATTCGTCAGCCACTTCTTCAACTGGCCGATCGCGCGCCGCTGGATGCGGGATACGCTCATTTGGGAGACGCCCAACCGGTCGGCGACGTTGCGCTGGGAGAAGCCGTGCTCGTAGAGCAGCACGAGAACTTTCCGTTCCTCCGGCTTAAGCCGCATCATCGCTTCGTCCAGGTCCAGCTTGCGGTCGACATGGGCATATTCGTCCGTCGTGGCGGCGATGAGGTCGCCCAGCGTCGCGCCGTTCTCCTCCTCGGACACGGGCACGTCAAGGGAGACATAATGATAGAGCTCGCGTCCGGCCAGCACTTCCAGCGTTTCTTCCAGACTGATGCCGAGACGGTCCGCGATCTCCTGCACGTTCGGCGAACGCTCCAATTCCATGGTGAGCTCGTCGACCGCTTGCTGGAGGATCAGCCCTTTTTCCTTGATTCGGCGAGGCACCTGAACGTACCAGGACTTGTCCCGCAAAAAATTTTTCATTTGTCCGATAATGCTCTTCATGGCATAGGGCTCGAACGGCATCCCGTAATCCGGGTCGAACAGCTTCAAGAGCCTGAAAAGCGTCATTCGCCCCACCTGTACGAGATCCTCAAGCAGATCGGGCCGGCTCCGGGAGATTTTGTGGGCAGCCATCTGAACGAGCGGCTCGAACCGGCGCACCAGCTCGTCCGCCAATTCGGCGGAGCCGCTGCGTTGATATTGGCACAGCATGTCCATCGCGTCGTCGGGCAGACGCGCGTTGGGGGTTACATTCATAACGTCTGCGCCTTTGCGGCCGTCCGCCTTTTCGTCAGCACGACGACCGTGCCCAGATCCTGGCACACTTCCACCTCGTCCATCAATGCTTGCATCAGATAGAGCCCCAATCCGCCCGACCGGATCTCCTCGATGGACTTCCCGTGCAGGTTGGATGTTTGCATTTCGCCGGTTGGTTGAAATCCGCCTCTTCCGTTATCGCGAACGGAAATCCGCAAATGGTGCTCGGTAGCGGCAAAATCGATGTGAACGACGCCTTCGGGTTCTTCGGCGTAAGCGTGCAGCACGACATTATTGCAGGCCTCGGAAACCGCTACCTTCATGTCCTCGATATCCTCGTAGGAGAAATCAAGCTTTGCGGCAATGCCGTACAGCGTCAAACGAACCAAATCCACGAATTCGGCTCTGGCCGGTACCGTAAGCGACACGAGCGCATCGTTGATCATCGCGTTGTTTTCACCATTCCTTCTTCCTGTTTGCTGTTGACGGTTAAGCGCCTTCGGCCGGCGCGGGCGTTACATTCAAAAACGGGCTGATTCCCGTAAGGTCGAACAATTTGCGCACGTTTGCGGGGACTTCTTCGACGGCGAACGCTGCCTTGCGCGCATGGCGGGCTTTGACCATCCCGATCAGGATGCCGATTCCCGTGCTGTCGATATACTTCAAATCGCGCAGATTGAGAACCAGCTTGCGGTCGGACAGCTCCAGGAAGGGCTCCATGGCGTCGCGCATCTTCGAAGCCACCTCCAAATCCAGTTCCCCCGCCACATACACGACGGTTTGGCCTTCGCGGTTTTCCGTCCGGAACTTGAGTTTATCCGTTTGCATACAGGTCCCCTCTCTCCAAAAAAACAGGATCGTTTGTCATTACCCTGCGGCGCTTGGGATGAAACAGAACCGATGAAAGGCGGGCCGGCAGCCCGAGCGCGTCCGGAGATACGCCGAATAACGGCGGAATATGTCGAACCGAGGTCTGCTCCAGTATCTATGATAGCATGCTTTCGGGTCTTGTCACGTCATTCCGGAAAATGGATGCGGCCGCGCCGGTTCGATTCGATCGGAGAGCGGTGCTTCCAAAAAAACAACCCGGAGCCGCAGGCGCTTCATACGCTTGCGGCTCCGGGTTTTGCCTTTTCCGCGGACGGCCCTTCTTCGCTTGCCGCGCTACTTCATCCCGGTAAGCGCAATGCCTTGAAGAATCCGTTTTTGAAACACCAGAAAAACAAGGATGAGCGGAATGACGGACACGGTCGCTCCGGCCATGATCTGAATCCAGCCGCTGTTGTCCTTCAGCTCGCTCGAGAAGTACACCATGCCGACCGGCAGCGTATACTTCGTCTCCGTCTGCAGGACGATAAACGGCCAGATGAACTGATTCCAGCCCGATATGAAGCTTAAAATCGCCAGCGTGACGATGGCGGGCTTCACGAGCGGAACCGCGATATGGGCAAAAATCCTCCACTCGCTCAAGCCGTCGATGCGGGCGGCGTCCAGCAGCTCCGAGGGCAGCGACTCCATAAATTGCTTCATCAGAAAGATCCCGAACGCCGTAATCAGCCCGGGCAGCAGCAACCCGGCGTACGTATCCGCCAGATGCAATTGCGACGCCAGCAAATACCACGGAATGATCAGCATCTCCGTCGGAACCATCAAGGTGCTGATGATGAAGAGAAAGATGATTTTTTTGCCGGCAAACGAGAACTTGGCAAGCACGTATCCGACCGCCGTATCGAAAACCAATACCGACGCCGTCGTAATCGCCGCCACGGCCGCGGTATTGGCGATCCAGCGGCCGAAAGGGGCTTTGGCAAAGATATCGGCGTAGTTGCCGAGCGTCGCCGGCGAAGGAATGAGACCCGGGTCGAACAAGTGTTGAGGCAGCTTAAGCGAAGAGGTCACCATCCATACGAAAGGAAACAACGTGATCCACACTCCGGCCAACAGCAGCGCGTACCGAATCGCTGCGGACATTCCCCGCCCGATGGAACCGCGCCGCGCCTGATCGGCTGCAACCCGACTCAACCGTTTCCCCTCCCGTCAATATTCGACTTTCCTGTTCAGGACTTTGAGCTGCAGCAGGGTGAACGCCAGGATGAGAACAAACAGAACGACCGTGGCCGCCGATGCGCTGCCCATCTCGAAGCTTTTGAACGCCAGCTTGTAGATATGGAAGACGAGCGTTCTCGTCGAGTTCAGCGGACCGCCGTCCTGCGTCATGCTGACGATTTGGGCGAAAGCCTGCAGGTACGAGATGCCCGCGATAACGGCGGAAAACAAGATGACGGGGTTAAGCAGCGGGATCGTAATATGCCGGAACCTGCGCCAGGGACCTGCGCCGTCGATATGCGCAGCCTCGTAGTACACGTTGGGGATTCCCTGCAGCCCGGTGATGAAAATCAGCATCTGAAAGCCCACGCTCTGCCAAATCATCGAAAGGGCGATGACATAAGGCGCCTGATGCGGGGATTGCAAAAAAAGCTGGGCGTCGAGGCCGAGTTTCAACAGCGCGGCGTTCACCCAGCCGTTCGGCATCAGCAGCCAGCGGAACACCCAACTGACGGCGACGATGCTGGTGACGTACGGAATGAAGTAAACCGTCCGGAAAAAGCCGCGAAACCGGGTTACGCTCTGCAGCAGCAGCGCGACGGCCAGTCCCGCCGCAAGCTGTCCGGGAACGCCGACGGCCACGAACAAAAACGTATTGCCGATCGATTTGCGAAACACTTCGTCCGCGAACAGGCCCTTGAAATTGGCCAAGCCGACATAAGGCTTGTCGGGCGACAATACATCCCATTCGCGGACGCTGATGTTAAACGAATACACGATCGGCACAAGCCGCGTGCCGATAAAATAAAGCAGCGGGAGCGCCAGCATAAGATAAATGAACAGGTAGCGCTGCGTCTTGTAGGTCAACCGGATCGACAGCAGCCTGCGCCCCGCCCGCGCGCTTTGCCGGATGGCATTCGCAATCACGCGCTCAAGCCTCCCTTTTTAGCCTTATTTTTGATCCGCCTTGGCCCAATACTCGTCATACAGCTTCTGCGTTTTGTCCACGAGGCTCCGGAACGCCTTCTCGACGGGCACATTTTTCAGCAGCACTTCATTCGTTGCGTCGACGAACAGCGTTCGTTCGTTGGCCTCGTCGATAAAGAAGTGCGCTTTGCTGTTCTCCAGTTGGGCGATAAACGGCCCCAGCTTCTCGTCATGCAAATATTTGTCCTGCGAAGCGACCGCTTTCTGCGCCGGAAGCTCGCCTACCTTCTCGACCCACTGCTCCTGAACCTCCTTGCTGGTCAAAAACTGCAGGAACTTGGTGGCGGCCTCGAGCTTGGCTCCGGACACGTTGGCCGGTATGGCGTTCGCCCAGAACGAGGACGGGGCCGATTTGCTCTTGTAGGAAGGCAGCGGAGCAATGCCGTAGTTCAGGTCCGGCGCATCCGTCCTGAGCGAGCCGAGGCGGAACGAGCCGTCGATGTTCATGGCCGCGTGGCCGGTTTTGAAGGCGGTCGCGTCGTCCGTGAAGACGCCCGTCGTGCCGACTTTATGCTTGATCGCAAAGTCGAGCAGGTATTGGAACGCCTCCAGTCCCGCCGGCGAATCGGCCCATAAAAGGCGGCGGCGGTCTTCGCTCAGATCCTCCCCGCCCGCCTGATGCAGCAGGCCGTCGCGGTACCAGTGGTGAAGCTGCGCGCCCGGCTCCCAGGCAAGGCCTTCGACGACGAATTGCCCGTTGGCATCCTTCTCCGTCAGTTTAATGGCCGCCTCCACAAGCTCCTCCCAGGTGGCCGGAGGCTCCGCGATATTCGCCTTGGCGAACAGATCCTTATTGTAGAACAGCGCCAACGTGCGAACGGCCGTCGGAATCGCCCAGTAGCGGCCGTCGATTTTGGCCGCGCTCACCAGCGGATAATAATCGCTCTCGATGCTCGCCGCCGGGAAAGCCGATTCGGGAAGCGGCTGCAGGAAGCCGGAAGCTACGTATTGGGGCAGCCATCCGTAGTACAGGTTGATCACGTCCGGACCCTTGCCGGCCGGAACGAGCGTGGCGACCTTTTCATTGTACTGGTCGTACGGGAAGTTCGTCTGTTTGACGACAATATTCGGATTTTGCTCCTGGAACTGCTTGATCAGCTCGTCAATAAGGGCGACCTTGGCGGGATATTCATATTGCCAGTATTCGATCGTAACCTTTTCCTGCTCGGATTTCGGGGAGGACGAAGCGGACGATGACGAACCGGAGCCCGGCGAAGGGGAAGCCGGCCCGTCCGCCTGTTTTCCGCCGCCGCAAGCGGCCGGCAGCAAAACGAACGCGAGCGCCAAAATGGATAAAGCTTTCGCATAACGGGAATGGGTTGTCATAATCGGGCAGTCTCCTTTTGTTCGGATACGGGTTCGGATTTTGGTTCGGATTTGAGTTCGGCCAAGGGAACGGACGGCTCCAGATTCAGCAGCTTTCGGGCGTTGTTGCCGAAGATGAGCTCCATCTCCGCATCGGAGAAGCGAAGATCGCGCGCCACGCGCGTCTGTTCCTGAAGATAGCGGTAGTTGTAGCCGCGGGGAAAGCCGAGCGAATCGGTGCCGAAGATGATCCGTTCCGGGCCGATCAGCTCGTACGTCTTGCGGAACAAGGTCTCCAGCGTCAGCTCGTACGGCATCCAGCGGATCCATTGGTTGGAGCCGGACGTATCGACGTACACGTTCGGACAGCTCCAGCACAAATGCAGCAGCTCCTGGAAATAACCGCAGCCGAAATGCGGGATGATGAACGGAATGTCCGGATATTGGCGGGCCACGTTAAAGATGGAGAGCGGATTGATGTTCAGATGCCGGACAATCCCTCCGGCATGGCCCAGCAGGCCGAAATGAATCAGCACCGGCAGCTTCCGTTCCGCCGCAAATGTCCATACGGGCGTAAGCGACTTGTCGTCGAACGGAATTTGGGTCAGCGGTCCGAACAGCTTGTAGCCTTTGAGGCCCAGCTCGTCGACTGCGCGCTTTAACTCCTCCGCGGCATCGGGCCGTTCGATGGAGTGGGAGGCGAAGCCGGTAAACCGGTCCGGCGCCTTGGCGATCTGCTCGGCCAGATCGTCGTTGGTCCAGCCGGTCAGAAAATTGAGCCCCCCGATGCCGTAGCGGTCCAGCTCGTCCTTCCACCGGTCGATCAGCGGCCGGTTCGCCGCTTCGGGATCGGGCTCGGAGATCCGGAAATCCCACGTCAGGCGCATCCGTTCGGACCGCTCGAGGCCGTACCGGACAATCTTTTCGTGCCTTTCGTGCGCGAACGGATAGTCGTAAGGCAGATGACCGTGAATATCGAACACTTTGAAACCGGCTCTAAACAAAGGTATCACTCCTCCTGTCGGATGGTCCGATTTTGCCGCATCCCTCGGGCTCCCCTTCTAGGAGCGAAGCCATTCGGCCAGAATTAGGTCCAGCTCCTTCAGCTTGCGCTCTAGCGCGGCGCGCGTGCTGCGCGTCCATTCGTACGCCTCCGCCTGCCCCGCAGCCTGCACCGACAAAGCCCGGGCCACCTCCTGCGGATTCGGGCCGCCGGGAAGGCTGCGAACGGCGACAAAATGCCAGGGATCGAGCGCCTGTCCGAGCTCGTCGCCGCTTAGGCCCAGCGGCCGGCCAACGACCTTCAGCGCCGCCTCGTTCAGCATCTCGACCGTAAGCTCGCGCACGGTGAGCCCTGCGGCATCCGCTTTTTGAACGAGCGCCGCCACGACGGTGTGCGCGGTCCGAAACGTCAAGCCCTCCTTGCGCACAAGCGTATCGGCCAGCTCGGTCACGGTGGCGAAGCTGGCCTCCGCCCGCTTGCGCAGCACGTCCCGGTTGACCTCCAGCGTTTCGATGATCCGCGCTAGCAGCCGGCAGACCGCCTCCAGCGTATGCAGGCTTCTCCAGGCGTAAGGCTGCAAGTCGTCCTCCGTGTCGACGATATCGCCGAAGGGCGTATTGTGGATCATCGTCAGCACCGTCGCGGCGTCGCCCGCGCAGCTGGACAGCAGGGAGCGCACATGCTCGACGGATACCGGATTGCGCTTCTGCGGCATGATCGAACTGATCTGAACGTACGGCGCCGCCACCCGCACGGCGGAAAACTCCTGCGTTCCCCACAGCAGCAGCTCCTGGGCGAACCGGCCCAGATTAAGGGCAGCCAGCGAAACGGCGGCAGCGATCTCTCCCACATAGTCCGCTCCGCTGACCGCGTCGTACGCGTTCGCAATTACCTCGTCGAAGCCGAGCAGCTCGGCCGTCCGCTCGCGGCTGATCGCGAAGCCGGACGTGGTCAGGGCAGCCGCGCCCAGACTGCTGCGGTTGCAGTTGGCATACGCGGCCCTAAGGCGCCTGATGTCGCGTCCGAGCGAATCGGACACGGCCGCGATATAGTGCGCGACCGTTGTCGGCTGCGCTTGCTGCGTATGCGTGTAGCCGATCATCAGCGTGTCCGTATGGGCGCGCGCCAAGCCGATCAGCCGCTCCTGAAGCGCGAGGGCGGAATTCAAGGCGGCCAGCAGCTTGCCGCGCAGCACGAGCCGGTAAATGGCGATGCCCATATCGTTGCGGCTTCGGGCCAGATGCAGGTTGCCCGCCACTTCGCCCGCCAAGGCGAGCAGTTCATGCTCCACTTCAAAAAACAAATCCTCAAACCGGCCGGTATAGCGGTTGGACCGCAGCTTCTCCGTATTCAGCTCCAGCAGCGCCCGGGCGATCGCTTGGGCATCCCGTTTGGTCACCAGACCTTGCTCGTAAAGCATGATCAGATGCGCCTTGTTTACGGCGATCATCGGGTCCAGCAGCTCTTTCTTGGCCTGATCGTAAGCCGGCTCGAGCACAACTTCGGCATACGTTTTCCCAGGAAAGCGCGTCCCTTCCTCCGCTCCCCGCTCCTGTACGTCCTTCACCTTTTTCACTCCTGTCCGGCCGGGCTTATCTACCTCCAAAAAAACAAAAGAGACCAAGCCCTAACGGGCATTCGGTCTCCAGTTGTCCGGTAGATATGATAGGGGCCGTATTTTTTCCAAAGAAACCTGCAGCCTAAGCCGCAAGCCGATCAAATCCGATAATACAAACCGGTTATGTTGTCATTTACTGGATTTTAACACCGCTTCCAAGGAGCGTCAATGCATTTCCTAATAGATCATTCCTATATTTCGATAAAAAATCGTTTGCGCCGGCCGTTCACCGGATTTTCCGGTAAATCCGGTATTCCTCGTTCCACGTCTCGTAGCAGTCGGCGTATCGGGTAAAGGCGATCGACTCCTTGCCGCCCAGAATCAGAAAGCCGCCCTTCGCCAAACTTTCGAACAACAGGCCGTGCACGCGGTCGCGAAGCTCCGAATTAAAGTAAATCAGGACATTGCGGCAAAAAATGACGTGAAACTCGTTAAACGACTGGTCCGTGACCAGATTGTGCTCCGCGAATACGATCCGTTCGTGCAAGCGGCGTTTCATCAGCACCAGATCGTGCTCTCTCTCGCAGTAGTCGGAAAAATCCGACTTGCCGCCGGCCAGCTCGTAGTTTCTTGCGTACTGGCCGCATCTGTCGGCGGGGATGATGCGCTCCCGCGCCCGCCGCAGCGCGCTGCGGCTGATGTCCGTCGCGTAAAGGCGGGATTTGGCCAAAATCCCCTCTTCCTCGAACAAAATGGCGGTCGAGTACGCCTCCTCGCCGGAAGCGCAGCCGGCGTGCCAGACGCGCACGAAGGGAAGGCGGCTTAAGATCGGCGCGATCCGCTCCCGGAGAAAAAGGAACAAGCCCGGGTCCCGGAACATCTCCGTCGCCGGGATGACCAAGTCGGACAGCAGCCGTTCGAACGAATCCCGGTCGTGCAGCACTTTTTCCTGCAGCGCCGATATCGTGCCCAGACGCTCCAGGTTGATCCGGTGCCAAATGCGGCGGCGCAGCGACGGGAAGGCATAGCGGCGAAAATCGTATCCGTACCTGCGGTAAACCCCTTCCAGCAGCAGCTCGATTTCGAGTTTTTCCAGCTGTTCGTCGGCGCCGGGCAATTGCTTCAGTTCGGCGTTCATCGGGACAACCACACCTTTAGCAGCGACAGCAGCCGATTGACCTGTACCGGCTTGGCCATATAGTCGGACGCGCCCGCCTGCAGGCATTTGTCCCTGTCGTCCTTCATCGCCTTGGCGGTAAGCGCGATGATCGGAAGGCCGCTCCATTTCGGATGCCTGCGGATGCGCGCTATCGCTTCGTAGCCGTCTATCTCCGGCATCATGATATCCATGAGCACGAGATCGACCTCCTCGGCCTGATCCAGAATGGCCAGCGCCTCCCGGCCGTTCTCCGCCGACAGCACGCGCAGCCGATGATGCTCGAGCAAGCTCTTCAGCGAGAAGACGTTGCGCTCGTCGTCGTCGACGAGGAGCACGGTCTTGCCGGCCAGAACCGAGTCGCCCTGGCGCTCTTCATCGCCAGCCGGCCCGGTATCTGCCGGCTCCGCACCTGCCGGCTCCTTCGACGTGCCGTCGGCAAGCGGAGCCGTTCCGGCTTCCGTTGCCGCTTGCGCTTCCGGCGCCGTTTCGGCCTCGGGTTTCGCTTGCGGCAGCGGGAACGAAGCCCCGGCCCGTTCCTCCGCGGCTTCGCGGCGATCCGGCGGGCCGTTTTCCGCTGCCCCGGCCGTGGAGGAGTCCGATTCCGGCAAGAATGCCGCGCTCCCCGCCTCTTTCCAGTCGGGACACCGCTCCGGCAGGTACAGCGTAAAGGTGCTGCCGCGCCCCACCTCGCTCTCTAGCTCGATGAAGCCCCCGAGCAGCGCGGCAAGCTCCTTGCTGATGGTCAGGCCCAGTCCGGTGCCGCCGAACTTGCGGCTGGTCGTGCCGTCCGCCTGGCGGAACGCCTCGAAGATCACCTCGCGCTTGTCGGGCGCAATGCCGATCCCGGTATCCTCCACCGCGAACGCGATATAAGGCTCGGCTTCCCGTCCGCCCAGGTTCTCCCGCTCCGCCTCGGTGCATTGGCGGATATGCAGCTTGATGGAGCCTTCGAGAGTAAATTTGAGCGCGTTGGACAGCAGGTTGCGCAAAATCTGCTTCAGCCGGTGCCCGTCCGTAAGCAGCACCGGAGGCACGTTCTCTTCCATGCGTATGGAGAACTCGAGCCCTTTCTCCGCCGCGATCGACGCGTACGTGTCCTCCAGCGTCGCCGTAATGTCCTCGATCAGCGTCGGCTCCGGATGGATGTCCATTTTGCCGGAGTCGATTTTGGCCAAATCGAGAATTTCATCGATCATCTTCAGCAGGTCGTTGCCCGAGGATTGGATCGTCCGCACGAAGCTGAGCTGCTTCTCGGTCAAATTCCCTTCGCTGTTGTCCTCCAAAAACTGCGCCAGAATAATCATGCTGTTCAGCGGCGTCCGCAGCTCATGCGACATGTTGGCGAGAAATTCGGATTTGTACTGGGACGCAAGGGCAAGCTGCCTCGCCTGGCGCTCCAGCTCCTCGTTCGCTTTGGCGACTTCGCGGCTTTTGCGCTCGGTTTGCCGGTTTTGCTCCTCCAGCTCCAGCGTTTTGACCGTCAGTTCCTGGCTCGTATGCTCCAGCTCCCGCTGCTGCCGCTGCAGGCGCTCCTCGGAGAGCTTCAACTGCTCCCGCTGCCCCTCGAGCTGCTCGTTCGTCTGCCGGAGCTCTTCCTGCCGGGAACGCAGTTCCTCCGACTGCACCTGAAGCTCCTCCGCCATCGCCTGCGTTTCGCGCAGCAGTTCTTCGACCCTCTGCCGAGACCGGATGTTGGCTACGATAAAGGCAAACTTCTCGCACAGCTTGTCCAGCAGCTCGCGCTGGATGTTGCCCGCCGGCTGCAAATACGCCAGCTCCACCGCGCCGATCGTCTGCCCGTTCATCTTGATCGGGTGCAGCAGAAGCTGCACCGGATCGGCCTCGCCAAGGCCGGAGCGGATGCGGATATACCCCGGCGGCAGCGGTTCGACCGTCATCGGCTCGCCCGTCAGCACGCATTGGCCGAGCAAGCCCTCTCCGGGACGGAAGGCCGGCGGCCGCTCGTCCGTCCCGCGCTCCGGCTCCGGATTGGCGTACGAGCCGGCGAGCACGAATTTGCCGGCCTCGTTTTCCTCCCGCAAATACACGGCGCCGTAAGACGCCCCCAGCACGGGAGCGAATTCGTTGACGAACGAATGGGACACCGCATTCGCATCGGAGAAATCCTTGAGCAGTTCCGTCGTGCGGGCCAGCTGCGCGTCCATCCAGGCCTGCTGCTCTTTCGCCTGCGCGTACAGCCGCTCGCGGTCCTTCTGTACCTGCAGGTCCATGGCGATCTGCCGGAACAGCCGGGCGAGCTCGCCAAGCTCGTCCTTCGCCTTAATCTCCAGCCGGGCGAACCCGCGCAGCCGGCCCTGTCCGAATTTTCGCGCCATAAGCGCGAGCAAGTTAAGCCCTCTTGTCATCCGGGGAAAAATCCACGCAAAAACGCCCAGCCCGGCCACAACCCCGGCCAAGGCAAGTCCGCCCGCCAGGCGGACGGAACCGGCGTAAAGCGCCTCGGCGCGCGCCTGCTCCTCCTCCATTCTCCCTTGTTCGAACGCCGCAAGCGCATTCAGCGAATGGACGGCGCTCTCCTGGCGGAGCCGTCCCTCGTTTTTCTGCAGGGCGCGCGCTTCCTCGTACTGTCCCCGGCTGATCAGCGACGCGAACCGTTCGAGAAAATCGAGATAACGGCCGCTGTCGCTGGCGACCTTGTCCGCAAGCTGGCGCTCGTCCGGACGAAACGCCGCCGTTCGAAACGCCTTCAGCCGCTCCGAATAGTCCGCAATTTGCCGGTTCAGTTCTTGAACGGCCAGATCGTCGCTGTCCTGCATTCGGAGCAGGATGTTGTTGACCGAGTTGCCGGACGCGTTGACAAGCCCGCTCAGGTCCGCGACATGGCGCGCCTTGACGAGCGGGTCGCCGTAGAAGCCTGTCAGGTGCTCGTTCATCCGGGTCATGCGGTCGTAGCCGAATGCGGCGAAGCCGACGAGCAGCAGCAGCATAAGGCCAAAGCCGGCCGCTAATCGCGTTGTGATCCTCATATGTTGGCAGCGGCTCCTTTCACGTCGACCCGAACCAGGCAGCGGTCGTCATGGCGTTTGTCCAGCGAATCCTGCCGAAGCAGCTCCCGGATGGCGTCTTCGTCATCCCCCGCCTGCGCGAGCCTTTGGACGAGAACGTCGATTTTGGCGTCAAGGTCCCCCGGAAAGAGGTCGAGCAGCCCGTCGGTATAGAAATGGATCGCATCGCCCGGCTTCAGCATCACCGTTTCGGTCCGAATGTCCAGCGTTTCGAACAAGCCGATCGGCGCGCAGGTCGCGCCCAGCCGCACCGTCGCCGTTCCGTCCCGGGGAACGATCAGCCCGGGCGGGTGCCCCGCGTTTACGACCTCCACGATCCCTTGCCGCAAATCGATCCGGGCGCAGATCCCGGTGCAGTAGTATTGGACAAGCTCGTTTTCGTAATGAAGCTGCATCAGCCGGCGGTTGACTTCCCGGACGATCCGCTCGGGACCGGCGTGCGCGTGCATCAGTTCTTTTAATACGGATGCCGTGAACATGCTGATCAGCGAAGAGGAGATGCCGTGTCCCATCGCGTCCATAACGGCGATCGTCAACCGGTGCGAATCCAGCGCGTGCCAGGCGTACAAATCGCCGGCGAGCTGGTCCGAAGCGAGAAAGAAGGAACGGACGCGGTACAGCTCGCCGTCGATCGCCGGAGGAAAAACGGCCTCCTGCACCTGCCTGGCCAAATTCAGTTCCTCGCGCAGCCGCATATCGCGGTCTTTATGCCAGTCCAGCTCGCGTTTCAACCGGAGCGCGGACCGGATGCGGGCGAGCAGTTCCACCTTGTTGATCGGCTTGGTGACAAAATCGGTGGCCCCCGCGTCCATCGCTTCGGCCAGTTTGCGGGAATCGCCGATCGCCGTCACCATAATGACCGGAATATCCCGCAGCTTCTCGTCCTCCTGCAGCAGGCGGCAAGCCTGAATCCCGTCGATGGCGGGCATCATGAGATCGAGCAGGATCAAATCGATGGAAGAATGGGCGCCGGATCCCGTAGCGAACGAAGACCGCAGCATCCGCAGCATCTCTTCCGCCGACGATGCGGTGACCACATCCTCGTATCCGGAACGCCTCAGCATTTCCTGCACGACCATCACGTTCATCGGATTGTCGTCAACGACCAATATGCTCATGCTCGTAACGGCTCCTCATGTAGAATCCGCATTTTTATATGGGTCAGATCAACAGGCAAATCAACATTTATAGAGTAGATCAACCCCGCTTCGGCGTAAAGCGCAGAAACGCCCCAATTCGCCCGCGGCGCGCCAGCCATATCGCCCTAGCCCCGGCCAGCGGCCGCCCGCCTCTTCCTTACCCCTCCTCCCGAAACGTGAAACAGCCGCTAGCGGCTCGGCTCCGCCCGAATGGCCGGCAGCGGGCTCCCGTCCCGTCCGGCGTCCCTCTTTTCCTCCGCCCGGTGCGGCCGCAAAGCCGCGTTTGCCCGAAGCGCGGAGTGTTTCGCTTTTGATCGCATGGGGTTAATAGATAGACAGGTGCCCGATCGAGGGTAACAACGAATATACGGAGGCTGATCTACATGCAAGCATTGCTTCTTGCAGGAGGATTGGGAACCCGGCTGCGGCCGCTGACGGAAAATATGCCGAAGCCGATGGCTCTGGTGGGCAACCGGCCTTGGCTCGAACATTTGATTCTCGGCTACAAGCAGCAAGGGGTTACGGACTTCGTCGTTGCCGTCAAGCATTATCGCGAACTCATCGAGGCTTTCCTGGGGGACGGCTCCAAATACGGAGTCAACATCGAATACGCCGTCGAACGGGACCTGCTTGGCACGGCAGGTGCGATCAAAAACGCAGAGCATCTGCTGCACGACCGGTTTATCGTCGTCAACTCCGATATCATTCACCAAGTCGATCTCAGAGCGGCGCTGCAGTTTCATGAACAGCACGACGGAATCGCCACGATTTGCCTGACGGAAGTGGAGGACCCGAGCCAGTACGGCGTTGTGGAATTGGGTCCGGCGGGGCAAATCCGTGCCTTTGTCGAAAAGCCCTCGCGGGAAGAAGCGCCGTCCAACCTGATTAACGCGGGCATTTACATTATGGAGCGCGCCGCCCTTCATCATATTCCCGCCGGCAAGGCCGTTTCCATCGAGAAGGAAACGTTCCCCTTGCTCATTCGCAACGGAAGCGGCCTGTACGGCTTTAGAATCGATGGCTACTGGATGGATATGGGAACGACGGAGCGGTACCGCCAGCTCCATTGGGATTTGCTGGACCGCAAATTCCCGCTGCCGATCCATGGCAAGCAGATGGACGGAAAGGCGATCTGGATCGGGGAAAACGCGGCCGTCGGCCAAGGCGTCCTGCTCGTGCCTCCGGTCATGATCGGCGACAACGTCATCCTGGGCGACCGGAGCATCATCGGCCCTTACGCCGTCATCGGCGACGGAACCCGCATCGGCAAAAACGTCCGCCTTTCCCACAGCATTCTCTGGAACGACTGCAAAGTCCGCGCCGGCGCGCAGCTGAAGGGCTGCATCTTCGGAGCCGGCATGCGCGTCGGTCCGCATATTTTGCATCAGGCGGTATGCAACCGCGTCTTGGAGGTGCAGCAATGAACCGGGAAGCGTTGCGAATCGGTTACGTAAGTACGTATGTGCCGAAAAAATGCGGCTTGGCCACCTATACGCACCATCTCCGGGAAGCGGTGTCGGCGGCCAAAGCCTCCCCCTATCCCGACCCGGTCATCGCCATGTGCGACCCGGAGGAGATCTCCGCTTACGGCGATTCCTTCTTTTTTCCGCTGCTGAAGCAAGAGAAGGAAGCGTACCGCAAGATGGCGGACATTATCAACCGGAGTTCGGTGGACGTCATTTCGCTCCAGCACGAATTCGGCATTTTCGGCGGGGAAGCGGGAGCGTACGTGCTGGAATTTCTCGATAAGCTGAACAAGCCGGTCGTCACCACGTTCCATACCGTCTTCGAGAAGCCGGCCGAGCCGTACGCGTCCGTTCAAGCCGAGATCGCCGCCCGAAGCGAGCATATTCATGTCATGAACCGCCGGGCGATCGGTTACCTTCACGATCATTTCGGGATTCCGCTGCAAAAAATTTCGTTCATTCCCCACGGCACCCCGGTTCCAAACGGCAAAGAACGCAGCGTAACCCGCAAGCAATTCGGCTGGGAAAACCGCAAGGTGCTGTTCCAGTTCGGCCTGCTGAGCCGCAGCAAAGGCATCGAGTCGCTGCTCGAAGCCGTGGCCCGTGCGGTAAAGGCGGTTCCGGACCTGCTCTATGTCATCGCCGGGCAGACGCATCCGGAAGTCCGCAAGCAAGAAGGCGAAGCGTACCGCGAGGAGCTGCAGGCGCTCATCCGCGAGCTCGGGCTGACGCACCACGTGCGGATGATCGACCGCTATTTGCCGGAGGAAGAGCTGACCGCGCTCATTTCCGCGTGCGATCTGTACGTTACGCCGTATCCGGGCATGCAGCAAATTACGAGCGGAACGCTGGCGTACGCGGCCGGGCTGGGACGGCCGATCCTGAGCACGCCTTACAGCTACGCCAAGGACCTCGTCCAAGGCTGCGAAGGGCTTCTGCTCCCGTACGGGGATACGGAGGCGTGGAGCCAAAAAATCATCGAGCTGTTCACCTATCCGGAGCTGCTCGCGCAATACGAGAAATGGATGGCGGACATCGGGCGCGACATGCACTGGCCTCAGGTGGGGGCGCAGTACCTGGGGCTGCTGGAGAAAGTGGCGGCCAAAAAAGCGTGGAGCATGGCGGATGTCTGCTGAACAAAACGTGAGCTTGCCCGGCGGTGCGCCGTCCTTTCGCCATCTGCGCCGCATGACGGACGACACCGGCCTTCTCGAGCATGCGCTCGGACGGATTCCCCGCCGCAAGGAGGGGTATACGACCGACGACAACGCCCGCGCGCTGTGGGTCGTCACCGAATGGCTGTCGCCGGAGCGGGCGAAGCTGCTGACGCCGGACGACCGCCAGCGGTTGGCGTCGCTGGCCGATATTTATTTGGCCTTTATGCTGTGGTGCCAGCGCGACGACGGCTGGTTCCACAACAATATCGCGTACGACCGGACGCCCGAGCCGGAGTTTGTCTCCTACGACTGCCAGGGGCGGTCCGTCTGGAGCTGCGCCGATGCGTGGATCCGCCTTCCCGGCCAGCAGCGGGAAACGGCGTTCGCTCTGTTAAGGAATGCGTTCGATACCATCGGCCGCATCGATTCGCTTCGCGGACAGGCGTTCGCGCTTGCGGCCTGCGCCCATCTGCTGGAAGCGGAGGACCAGGAGCGCATCCGGTTGCCGCAAGGCTGGCGCGACCAGCTTCGGGCGCACGTGGACCGGCTGGAGGAAGCGATTGTTGCGGCATTCCTCAAAACTTCGGACAATGCCTGGCGCTGGTTCGAGCCCGCTATGACCTACAGCAACGGGGTTCTTCCCTGGTCGCTGCTGCGCGCGTACCGGATTACGGGCCGCACGAAGACGCTGGAAATCGGGCTGGACAGCTTGTTCTCCCTGCGGAAGGCCATGACGGCCGAAGGCGGCTGGTTTCGCCCGATCGGCAACGAGAAATGGCACTCGCGCGAAGCGACGAGCCAATGGGACCAGCAGCCGCTCGAAATGTTCAAGCTTGCGCTGGCGCTTGACGAAGGCGCCTCCGCTCTGGAACTTGCGGCGAAGCGGGGCGTATCTCCCGATCTTTCCGGGCTGTACCGTTCGGACGCTGCCGCCATGCAGACGGCCGCGGCGAAAGAAGATGTCCGGACGCAACTGGAAGCCGCAGCGTCCGTTGAGGAACTTCGCCAAGCTCGGGACCGCTGCCTGGCCTGGTTCCACGGGGACAACGATTTGCGGGTCCCGATGGCCGATCCGAGCGACGGCTCCTGCTTCGACGGCTTGCGAAAGAGCGGCCCCAACATCAACTGCGGCGCGGAGGCGGTCATCTCGTATCTCATGACGGAAGCGCTGTGCAGCGATCGCCTGTCGGAAAACCGCCAGCAGGCGTCATGACTGGCGGCCTGTTCCCGCTTGCTTCTCCGGTTGCCTCAGTCGCCATTAACCAGCCCCCACCTTGTTGTCCAGGCGGGGGCTTTTTTGACGCTTACGGGTATGCGGGCGCTCAGCCGCTATGTAGTCCGCCCAGTACCCTACATCGCCCACAGTCGCGACGCTTAACCGCCATGTAGTCCGCCCAGTACCCTACATCGCCCACAGTCGCGACGCTTAACCGCCAAGTAGTCCGCCCAGTACCCTACATCGCCCACAGTCGCGATGCTTAACCCCCATGTAGTCCGCCCAGTACCCTACATCGCCCACAGTCGCGACGCTCAACCGCCATGTAGTCCGCCCAGTACCCTACATCGCCCACAGTCGCGACGCTCAACCGCCATGTAGTCCGCCCAGTACCCTACATCGCCCGCAGTCGCGATGCTTAGCCGCCATGTAGTCCACCCAGTACCCTACATCGCCCGCAGTCGCGACGCTCAACCACCAAGTAGTCCGCCCAGTACCCTACATCGCCCGCAGTCGCGACGCTCAACCGCCAAGTAGTCCGCCCAGTACCCTACATCGCCCGCAGTCGCAATGCTTAACCCCCATGTAGTCCGCCCAGTACCCTACATCGCCCGCAGTCGCGATGCTTTACCCCCATGTAGTCTGTCCAGTACCCTACATTGCCCACAGTCGCGATGCTTAGCCGCCATGTAGTCCACCCAGTACCCTTCTTTGCCCCCATTCGCGGTGTTCACCTGCCAAGTAGTCCGCTCAGTACCCTACATGCTCCTCCGATGCGAATAAAGGCGATGCATACGGAAACCGTCAAGTAAAAGCCATATATAGCCGCATAAAAGATAAAAACGCCGGCGCGCCGGTGCGTGGCCCGGGCGGCCGGGTGAACGGGTGGCGGCCGTTCGGACTTTCAGCCGGCGGAAACGCCGAACAGCCATGCCCCGCCCGCTCGAAACGGGGAAAGCATGGCTGTCCGGACTACCCTATCGCCGCACCTATCCGTCTTAAGCTTTAACCGTTCACCCTGGCCAGCGTATAGCGGTTCGGGGGAATCGGCACGCCCAGGTTGCCGCGAAGCGTATCGGCTTCGTATTCCTTGCGGAAAATTCCGCGCCGCTGCAGAATCGGAACGACCAGGTCGACGAAATCGTGCAGCCCGCTCGGCAAATGCGAATGGACAATGAAGCCGTCGGCGGCTTTCTCCTCGTACCATTGCTGAATCAGGTCCGCGACCTTCTCCGGCGTGCCGATGAACTCGCCGCGCGGCGTCGCGCTGCGCAGCGCGACCTGGCGCAGCGTCAGGTTCTGCTCCTTCGCGATCCGTTTGATTTTGTCCGTGTTGCTGCGGAAGCTGTTTTTCCCCACATCGCCGATGTCGGGGAACGGCTCGTCAAGCGGAAATTGCGAGAAATCGAAGTGATCGAAAAACCGTCCCAAATAGTCGAGCGCCTTCTCGATCGTGACCAGATTGGCGATTTCCTCGTATTTGCGCTCGGCCTCCTCCTCGGTGCGGCCGATGATCGGGTTGATTCCCGGAAGAATCACGATATCGTCCTCGGATCGTCCAAACGAGACGGCCCGCTGCTTGACGTCGGCGTAGAACGCTTTCGCCTCCTCCAGCGTTTCGCTCCCGGTGAATACCGCATCCGCTTTCTTGGCGGCCAGCGTCTTCCCGCTCTCCGACGATCCGGCCTGGAAGATAACCGGACGCCCCTGACGGGAACGGGCGATGTTGAGCGGTCCCTGCACGGAGAAGTACTTCCCTTTATGGTTGAGCCGGTGCATTTTGGCCGGATCGAAAAACACGCCGGATTCCTTGTCCCGGACAAACGCATCGTCCTCCCACGAATCCCACAGGCCGTTGGCGACTTCAAGAAACTCCTCGGCGATCTGGTACCGCTCGTCGTGGGAAGGGTGCGGCTTGTCGCCGTAATTGAGGGCCGAGCCTTCCAGCGGGGACGTGACGACGTTCCACCCCGCGCGGCCGCCGCTGATATGGTCGAGGGAGCCGAATTGCCGGGCGACCGTAAACGGCAGGCTGTACGAAGTGGACAGCGTTCCGACCAGGCCGATCCGGGAGGTAACCGCAGCAAGGGCGGACAAAATCGTCAACGGCTCGAAGCGGTTCAGAAAATGGGGGATCGATTTTTCGTTGATGTACAAGCCGTCGGCGATAAACACCAAGTCGAACTTGCCTTCTTCGGCTTTCAGCGCCTGCTTCCGGTAAAACGGAAAGCTGACGCTGGCGTCCGTCGGCACTTCGGGATGGCGCCAGGCCGACACGTGACCGCCCACTCCGTGGATCATGGCGCCCAGCTTCAGCTGCTTTCTCGCCATCGCAACTCCTCCTTATTTTTATAGAAAAGCCGACTCCTTCAGCCGCAGCCGGTAGCATTTGACCCATGTGTGCCCGTTGCTGAACTCCTTGTCGGGAGCACGCTCGAATCCGAGCCGCTCGTACAGCTTCACCGCCGACGCCATCACGTCCGACGTATGCAGATAAAGCGTATCGCTGCCCCACTCGCGGGAACGGCGCGCGCATTCGCGAAGGATGGCCGTCGCCACGCCCCGGCCCCGGGCGTCCCGCGCGACGCCGAGCAGCCGGACGATCGGCCCTTTTATGCCGAGCTCCGGCAGCCCGTAGGCGGCTTCGGAGGAATCGAACAGCAGCGCGCTGCCGACGATCCGGCCTTCCCATTCGGCGACGATGCGCGCCTTGGGGCCGTCTTCTTCAACGGATGCCAGGATGGATTCCTTGTAAGCCGGCCATCTGTCGGACAGCGCCGCTTCGTACTGGCTGTAAGCTTCCAGAAGAACGCTGCGGATCGACGCTTTGTCGGCTTCTTCCGCGTCCCGAACGACCAGCGACGAATGTGCGGCATTTACCGTGTTTGCCGTATCCGCCATGCGTCCCGCCTCCTAAACGGCGTTTTCCGTTCGGCTGTCGGCCGGAGCGTCCCCGAGAATGCGCTCGATCTGCCGCAGATGGGTCTGCAGGTGCTCCGCGAAGGAGCGAATCACTTCGGACAGCGTGACCCGCTGGCCGCGGATATTAACGGCCGACTTTTCGCCGTATTCGGCGGGAATCCGTTTGAACAGCAGCCGGTTATATTTGACAAGCGCCTCGAAAAAATCCAAAATGTCCGCCGCCGAGCTTTCGTTCGCCCGCGAATGCAGCACCCATGCGTCCTGGTCGAAGGCCGGCAAGCGGGCCGCCGAATCGGAGATGATCACCCGGATGCGGTACGATACGACGATGTGGTGATCCGCCAGATGGGACAGCACCTCGGTCACGCTCCACGCATGGGGCGAGGGCTTGTGCGTCAGTTGCGCCTCCGTAAGGCCGGCGACCGCTTCCCGCAGTTGACTGATCGAATTTTCATACCATTGAATGTCCTGCTCGCTTAAGCTCATGGCGTTCCCTCCTGCAAAATGGTGGAATGGTCAAAGCGCGAAGCCGAAAACAGGCTTAAATCGTAGCCGGGGTCGCCCCGAACGATCCAATCGGCCAGAAGACGGCCGACAGCGCTCGAGAACTTGAAGCCGTGTCCGGAGAAACCGCCGGCAAGCCACACATGGGGATGCTCGGGATGCCGGTCGAGGATGAAGCGTTCGTCCGGCGTCAGCTCGTATTTGCACACGGCGCCGCGATTCAGCTTGCCCGCCGCCAGCGGCATGAAGGCTTCCAGCGCCCGGCGCAGATCGCCCTCGTCCTCAGGCTGCGCGCCGAACGGCTCGAGCCTTTGTCCCGGCTTCCACGGCAAGCCGGCGTCGTGCCTGCCGATCTTCAGCCCCGCTCCCCCGATGCTCGGAAATCCGTAAAAGCCTCCAAGCGGAGAGGCGAGCGTGAAGCCGGGAAACGAGCCCGCTTCGAACAACGGCTCGCGCGAAGCGAACCAGCCGACCGCCTTGCGGACCGGGCGGATCGGCAGCGCCACGAACGGCTCCAGCGCCGTGAACCATGCGCCCGCGCTCAGGATCGCCCGGTCCGCGGAATAAGCGCCTTGCGGGGTATGCGCCGTCACCCCCGCTTCCGCCGCCTCGACCCGCAGGACGGGCGCATTGGGCAGAAGCTTCGCTCCTTCCGCTAGCGCGAGGCGCTTGTAGGCGGCGACGCATTTTTCGCTGTACAGGTAGCCCGCATCGGGTTCGTACATGCCCTCATAAGCGTCCGGCAGCCGGATGCCCGGCCAGCGCCGGCCGATCTCCGCCGCGTCCAGGCGCTCGACCTTCACGCCGGCCGCCTCCGCATCCGCGATCCGCGCGTCAAACGAGTACAGTCCGGTATCCGCCATATTCAAGACGCCGGACCGCACCAGCAGCCGTTCCCCCGTCTCCGCCTCCACCTCGCGCCACAGCCGGTCGGCCGCAAGCGCCATTTCGATGTAGACGGGACCGCCGGCGTACGCATGGCGAATCAATCTCGGCTCCCCATGATGGCTTCCGTTGGCGTGGGGAGGGTCGAAGGCGTCGATCAGCAGCGTCCGCACGCCCTCGCGCGCCAAATAATAGCCCGCGCTCATCCCCATCGAACCCGCGCCGACGACCATGACGTCGTAATGCCGGCCGCTCATGCCCGATCCCGCCTTTCCCCGGTTTCTTCCCCCGTCCGGGTCAGGCGGAGCAGCGCTTCCTCGGCCGCATTCGCGAGATAGCTCGCCGCGAGCGGAAGCGCGCGTTCGTCGACGTCGAAGGCGGGATGGTGCCATTCGTGCGGACCGGACGTGCCGATAAACGCGAACACGCCGGGCACTTCGCGCTGATAAAACGCGAAGTCCTCTCCCGCGGGAGACGGCACGGGCTCGACCGCCGTCAGGCCCGCTTTTGCGGCGGCGGCCGCCGCGGCTTCGGCCCAGTACGGATCGTTGATCACGGCCGGCGGCCCTTCGATCCAGCGAACCCGCACGCCGGCGCCGAACGCGGCCGCCACCCCGCGCGCCACCTGCTCGAACCGCTCGCGAACCAGAAGGCGCACGTCGGGGTCGAACGAACGCAGCGTGCCTTCCAGCACCGCCTTTTCCGGAATGACGTTCCAGCTCGTTCCGGCCTGAAGGCGCGTCACGCTCACCACCGCGCTCTGCAGCGGACCGACGTTGCGGCTGACGATCGACTGCAGCGCCGTCACCAGCTGGGCGGCGGCCACGATCGGATCGACGGAAGCCTCCGGTACGGCCGCATGGCTCCCGACGCCGTGCAGCTCGACGACAAAGCCGTCTGCCGCCGCCATCAGCGGCCCCGCCTTGATCCCGATTTGCCCGACGGGCAAATCGGGCTTGTTGTGAAGGCCGAAGATCGCCTTCACCCCTCGCAGCGCGCCGCTGGCCAGCACCAGATTGGCGCCCTGCGCTTTCTCCTCGGCCGGCTGGAAGATCAGCCGCACCGTCCCCGGCAATTCCCGCTCCCGCTCCTTCAACAGAAAGGCCGCTCCGAGCAGCGCCGCCGTATGGAAGTCGTGCCCGCATGCGTGCATCTTTCCGTCATGGCGGGAGGCGAACGGAAGGCCCGTCTCTTCCCGGACCGGCAGCGCGTCGATGTCCGCCCGAAGCGCGACAACGGGACCGCCGTGCAGGCCTCCCGCTTCGGCGACCAGCCCGGTCTTAAGCGGAAAATCCGCAATCCGGACGCCGGCTTCCGCGAGCCACGCGCGGATCGCCTCCGTCGTCCGGAACTCCTCGTGCGACAGTTCCGGATGCGCATGCAGCTCCCTGCGGATCGAGACGAGCTTGGCGTTCCAATCCGCCAACGGGTATTTAACGTCCGCATTCCCGCTCATACGCGTTCCCCCGCTCCCGCCGGCAATTCGGAGAAAGCCTCCTTCAGCAGTTCAAACGAGCGTTTGCGCTTTTCAAAATCCTTCACGGCGGCCGTGACGATAAACTCCTCCACGCCCAGCCGCTCCGCAAGCTCCAGCAGCCGCGCGCGGACCGTATTCTTCGATCCTTTCGTGACGTTGGCCTCCTGAATTTCGATCGTATACGGCTCGTCTGTCTGCCTGCCGAACTCCTCGGCATGCTCGACCGTGCTAACCGTAATCGTTCGTCCGCTTTCCAGCCGGATCTTGACGTTTTTGATCGCTCCGGCCAGCTCCTCCGCCTCCGCGTCCGTCTCCGCCGCGACGACCGACAGCGCCGCGATCGGGCGGGGAGCGGCTTCGCCCGCGCCGTTAAAGCGCGAGCGGTAGGCGGCAAACGCGGCCTCCGCCGTGCCGATGTCGCCGTTGATAAACAAGGCGAAAACGTACGGGTGCCCCGCCGCCGCGGCCAGTTCCGCACTCGCCACGCTTGTGCCCAGCACGTACAGCTCCGCGGGCCGGTCAACGGCAGGATAGGCCTTCAGGCCGTACAGCGGATGGTCCTTCGGCAGGCGGTCGTGCAGATACAGCTCGAGTTCGGCCAATTTCTCGGACAGGGGAGCCGGATCGGTCACCCCTTTTTGCAGCGCCTGCGTCGAGTTCGGCAGCCCTCCCGGCGCCCGGCCGATGCCCAGCTCCACCCTTCCGGGGGCCAGCGCGGCGAGCACGTTGAAATTTTCCGCCACTTTGTAAGGGCTGTAATGCTGCAGCATGACGCCGCCCGAGCCGATGCGGATGCGCTCGGTTTTGGCCAGCAAATACGCGATCAGCACCTCCGGCGAAGAACCCGCCGCGTGGCTGCTGTCGTGATGCTCCGACACCCAGAAGCGCTCGTAACCGAGCTTCTCGGCCAGCCTGGCAATCTCCAGCGTATGCCTGAACGCATCCGTTGCCGTTTCCCCCTCGAACCGGAGGCTTTGATCCAAAATGCCCAGCTTGATTGCCATGTTCATCCGTCCCCTCCTGCGGTTAAATCGAATAGCTCCCTTCGGGCGCAAACCGGCTCAGAAAAAGCCTCGTTCTCTCTTCCTTCGGCCTTGCGAACAGTTCGCCGGGCGGACCTTCCTCGACAATCGTTCCCTGGTCCATAAAGACGACGCGGCTGGCCACCTCCTGCGCGAAGCTCATCTCATGGGTCACGATGATCATCGTAATGCCTTCCTTCGCGATGTTGCGGATAACCGCCAGCACCTCGCCGACCAGCTCCGGATCGAGCGCGGACGTCGGTTCGTCCAGCAAGATCGCCTCCGGCTCCATCGCCAGCGCCCGCGCGATGCCGATGCGCTGCTGCTGGCCGCCGGACAACCGGCTCGGATAGGCGTCCAGCTTGGCGCCGAGCCCCACCTTCTCCAGCAGCCGGACGCTGCGCTCGCGGGCTTCGGCCTTCGGCAGCTTCCGGACGACGGTCAGCCCTTCCATCACGTTTTCCAGCGCGGTTTTGTGGCGGAACAGGTTGTACTGCTGGAAGACCATCGACGTTTTGCGGCGCAGCGCGAGCACCTCCTTCCGGTGCGCCCGGCCGGCGGCGACCGCCAGATCGCCCACGATCACTTCGCCCGACGTCGGCTTCTCCAGAAAGTTAATGCAGCGCAGCAGCGTCGTTTTGCCCGAACCGCTCGGTCCGACAACGGCGACGACTTCTCCTTTTTCCACCTTCAGGCTGATGCCTTTGAGCACCTCCTGCTTGCCGAACGATTTCCGCACCTCTTTAAGCTCGATCATGGATCATGCCACCCCTCCCCGGTTGTATGCGCCAATCCGCCTCTCGATCCGTCCGCACATCCGTTCGATCGCGATCGTCAGCCCCCAATAAATGAGCGCCGCGGCCAAATACGATTCGAAAAATTTCCAGTTGGTGGAGGCGACGATTTGCGCCTTAGCGTTAATGTCCACGACCGACACGGTAAAAGCGAGCGTCGAGCCGTGCAGCATGCCGATGACCGAATTGGACAGGTTGGGCAGGCTGGCGGCAAGCGCCTGCGGGAACACGATGCGCCGAAGCGCCTGCGGCGTCGTCATCCCGAGCGAATACGCGGCTTCCAGCTGCCCCCGGCTGACCGCCAGCATCCCGGACCGCACGACCTCGGACAAGTAAGCTCCCGCCGTAATCGAGAATGAGAGGTAAGCGAACCCGATCATCGGAATCGAGACGGAACGGAAGCCTAAGCCGAGCAGCTCCGCCAATCCGTCGACGACATAGGGAAGTCCGAAGTAGATGAGAAAAAGGTGGGTCAACATCGGCGTGCCGCGGATAAACGTAACGTAAGCGGACGCAAGCCGATGCAGGACCGGAACGCGATAGATCCGCAGCAGGGCGGCGGCCGTTCCGATGACGAAACCGCACGCGACCGAGACGAACGTAATCAACAGCGTCGTCGGGATCGCGCCCAGCAGCCGTACGAACGCTTCGACGATAAAAGCTCCGTCAAGCTTCATCCGCGCGCGCCTCCTTCCAGGGCAGACGCATGGCGGAGCTGCCGAACAACCGTCTTCTGCGCCGTTCTTTGAACGGCAGGGAAGGCTCGGCATTCTCCGGACCCTCGTATTTCAGCAGCCTTCGCTCGGCGATTTGGAACAGCTTTTGCAGGATAAGGCTGATCACGAAATAGATCGCCGCGAGCGAAACGTACGCCTCGATAAAATGCCGCGTGGCCGCCACCAGCGTCTGCGCTTTTCCCGTCATCTCCATGACGCCAAGCGAGAAGGCCAGCGACGTGTCTTTCAAATTGGCGATGACCTGGTTGGCCAGCACCGGCACCGACACGGCCAAGGCTTGCGGCAGCACGACCCGGACAAACGCCTGAAATCCGGTCATGCCGATCGCATAAGCCGCTTCCGTCTGCCCCCTGTCCACCGCTTCCACCGCCGCCCGGACCGCCTCCGAAATGTAGGCCGCGCTGTGCAGCGCATACGTCAAAATGACGAACACCAGTACCGGCGTCCGGGTCACATCGATATGGACGAGCTTCAGCAGCTCCGGCAGGCCGTAGTAGATCAGAAACAGCAAAATGAGAATCGGCGTTCCGCGAAAAAAGGAAACGTACAGCTGGGACAGCCGCTGCAGCACAGGCACACGGTACAGCCGCGGCAGGGCCACAAGCACGCCGATCGCAAGGCCCAGCGCCATCGACGCGGCGACGATCAGCAGCGTCGTATGCAGACTGCTCAGCAGCTTCGGGATAAACTCAAAGACGTAGCGAAGCTCCGGTTTCTCCATCCCGCGTTGCCTCCTTTCTCATCAAACTCGGAAAAGCGCGGCGGTTAACCGCCGATCTGGGTGAAGTCCTGGCCGAACCATTCCAGACTCAGCTTGGAAATGGCCCCCTCCGCCTTCAATTCCCGAATCGCTTCGTCAATCCGGTCGGCAAGCTGCTGGGATTCGGGTTCACCCTTCCGGAAGACGAACAGAATATCGGCTTCGCTGAGCGTCTCGCCGACGGTCTTCAGCTTGCCTTCGGGATCGATCAGCGGCAGCGCGAAGTCGGCGGCAAGCGTCGCATACACGCGGCCCGACACGATCTGGGGCACCGTATCGTTGGCTCCCCCGTTCTGATAAACGATGTCGATCGCGTTGTTATGCTCCTTGTTGTAATTTTCGAGAATCGTCGCTTCGGCGCTTGTCGCCGTCGTCAACACCTTCTTCCCTTTGAGATCGTCCAGCGTGCGGATGTCGTCGTGATTGTCCTTGGCGACGACAATCTTGTTTTTCCAGGCCGCGTAAGGCTCTTTGTTAAACAGGTACTTTTGTTCGCGCTCCGGGTTCTTCTCCATCTCATGCGCGATGAAATCGATCTTTTTCGTCTCCAGGCTGAGCAGCAGATTGGTGAACTCCATCGTTTGCAAATCGAACGCATACTCCGGCAGGCGCTCGTCGATCAGCCTGACCAGCTCGACATCGAAACCGGTCAGCTTGCCGTTTTCGTCGATGAAGCACACTTTCGGAAACTGCGTGCCCGTCCCGACGACAATGCGTTTAACCTTCTGCGATGACGGAGCGCTTTCGCTTGCCGCTGGCGATGCCTTCGGAGAAGCCGCTACGCCGCCGCTTTGGTTGCCTGCGCCGCAGCCGGCCAGCAGCGCCACGAACGTTGCGGCTGCCAGAACGGACGAAACCAGCCGGTGAGATGCTTTCATTTGAACCCCTCCACGTCAATGTCTAATAATTCCTACATGATAAGTGAGATTTTATTGGAATCCAATGTATCACCCGGCGGAACGTCCGTCAATGCGCTGCGTAATAGAGAAAATCTATCGATCGATGCATCATTTTAATAACCGCTCATCTTCATAACCGCTCACCGGGACAAGGACAGCTCCCGGCCGATTTGCAGCAGTTCCCGGACCAATTCCTCGTGTTCCCCCTGCGGCGCCACGATATTCGTCTGCATGGAAATGCCCGCCGTCTCCGGAAAATCGATCGCAAACAGCTTGCCTTCCGCGACCTCCCGCCTCACGCACAGCGACGGCAGAAAGCAGATGCCCACTCGCTCCATGACCAGCTTTTTGGCCATCTCGGAATTGTCCGTTTGAATCTCGACGTTCGGCGGCTGCCGGAGCGTTTCGAAAATGCGGTGGATGCGCTGCCAGTCGAGCGCCCCGCATTCGAAAAAAACGAGCGGCTGATCGCCGATGGCCTCGATGGTAAGCGCCTCGTTTCCGATAAACGGATGATCCGCATACACGTGAAGCCGAATGGGGTCCTCGAAAAATTTGACGGAGGTCAGGTTCGGATGGGTAACGTTACGGACGAGGCCGATGTCGACCTCCTTGTTCAGCACCTTGCCTACCAGTTCGTCGGTGACGCCGGTTACGAATTTAAAGCGGAGACGGGGATATTTCTTCTTCAGCAGAGGAAGAAGCTCGGGAATGACGTAATTGGATACCGAGACGGTGCAGCCGATCCTCAGTTCGCCCGTCAGGCGGCGCTTTTGCTGCACATGCTGCTTTCCTTTTTGATACGTCTGGATAATCTGCTGGGCGTAGGGAAGAAATCGTTTTCCCTCCTCGGTCAGCACCGCCTGCTTGCCGATACGGTCGAACAGCCGGCAATCCAGTTCCCGTTCCAGCGACTGGATGCGCGCCGTAACCGAAGGCTGCGACAGGAACAGCGCCTCCGCGGCCCGGTTGAAGCTTCCGAGATGAATGACGTAAACGAACGCTTCCAAATTTTCAATGTTCATTCCGCTCCCCCAATTCGCAAAAAAAAGAAGCCGCTTCCCGCGCGAATGAGAAACAGCCTCCGGTGGTCCGGTCGATTGTTATGTTTATAATTCCGATTATTTTAGTCTATATTAAACCCGCCGACGCTGCTCGTCAAGGATGAGCGGAGCTTAGAGGAAACCGTCCGCATGGCGTTTCGGCTCCGTTATCGGCTTCCGGCAAGCTTACACGACGGAAATTCCGTATCCCTGAAGCTCATCGACGAATTGGCGGCGAAGCGCCGCCTTCTCCGTTTCGTCCAGAAAAGCGGCGTCTACGCCGTTGACGATCAATTGTCCGATCTCCTGCAGCGTGAAGCCGAACTTTTCCATCAGCAAACCGTATTCCTTCGTCATATTCGTATCGGATACGGTCAGATTGTCGGTGTTGACCGTGACGGCAAGGCCTTGCTCGACATATTCCCGAATCGGGTACCGGTCCCAGCCGGGCGACGCCTTCGTCTGGATGTTGCTGACCGGACACATTTCCAGCGGAATGCGGCGCTCCTTGACCAGCTCCAGCGTAGCTTCGTCTTCCTTCGTCCGCACGCCGTGGCCGATCCGGCGGGCGCCGAGCGCAAGCAGCGCGCCCCGGACGCTTTCCGCCCCCGCCGCTTCGCCCGCATGAATGGTGATCGGCAAGCCGGCCCGAATCGCCGGAGCGAACGCCTCCTTGTGCTGCTCGGGCGGATAACCGGCTTCCGGTCCGGCCAAGTCGACCGCGGCCACGCCCCGGTCCCGCAGACGAACGGCCGCCTCCACGACCTCCCGGTTGGCCGCGACCGGATGGTTCCGCAGGCAAGCGGCGATCACGCGCCCTTTCACGCCGAAAGCCGCTTCTCCCCGCTTCAGTCCCCGGACCGCCGCAAGCAGCACTTCGTCCACGGTCAGCCCTTTTCCCCGGTGAAGCTGGGGACCGAGCCGCACTTCCACGTAGCGGACGTTATGCTGCGCCGCCTGCTCCGCCAGCTCGAAGGCGGCTCTCTCCAGCGCGTCTTCGGTGTGAAGCACTTGGGAAACCCAATGGAACTTGCTCAAATAATCGACGAGGCTCCCGCATTCCTCTCCGACGCTCATATAAGGCCGCATGCCGTTCGCGCCGGCAGCCGGCAGCGCAATGCCCTGCGCTACGGCGAGCTCGACCAGCGTGGAAGGCTTCACGCTTCCGTCCAAGTGAACATGAAGATCCGTTTTGGGAAGCTTGCGCAATAGCTCCCTGTCTTTCGCCTGCATCAGGTCTCCCTCCCTGAGAAAAAGCTTGCCGCCGACGCCGCCGCGCGGCTTTGTGTCCGCCGTTTTTCATCTCTTGTTTTTGCCTTATAATGAAGGCAAGCCGGTCCGGGCGATCGGAACGTTTCCGGTTGCGTCAAATTACCTTACATAATTAAAGTAAAGTGTACTTGTATCTGGAAAATATGTCAATGTTCCTGCTCGTTATTTCGCCGAATCGATCAGCCTGAAGTCGTCATAATGGAAAGCGGGCGCGACCACGCAGGTGACGAATACCGGTTCGTCCGAAAGCGGCGTAGCCGTCTGCCAGACGCCGCCCGGCACGAGCGCTTGCGGCCGCTGCCCCTTGGCGATGTCCATGCCGAGCACGATGCGTTCCTGTTCCTCGGGCTTGTCCCCTTTGCCGCCCAGCGTAAGCAGCAGCGGACCGCCGGAATGGTAAAGCCACAACTCGTCGGACAAAACCGTATGCCACGCGGATACTTCGCCCGGATGCAGCAGGAAATAGACGGAGCTTGCCGCCGCCCGGGCAGACGAATAGCGGGAACCGAGCGCCTCGCGCGGAATTTCGAACGAGGCCCGCCAGATTTCCTTGTACCATCCTCCCTCCACGTGGGGCTTTAGATCGAGAGCTTTGACGAGCGGGGATAACTTCTGCAATTGCGCCATGATGGTTTCTCTCCTTGGACTTGCTTTTTATATTTACGTTAGAGTGTATAGAAATCCGGCGCAATGTCAATAAACATGCCAAAACGAGGACAGCTTAAAAAGGAGAATGAAAGATGCCCGTATACGAGCTTGACGGAGTAAAGCCGACCGTTCATCCGACCGCCTATATCGCCCCCGGCGCGCGGATTGTCGGCAATGTGGAGATTCAGGCCCATGCCACCGTATGGTTTAATGCCGTGCTGCGCGGGGACAGGGAAAAAATTACCGTAGGCGAAGGAGCCAACGTTCAGGACGGCGCGGTCGTGCATACGGACCCCGGATTTCCCTGCACTATCGGCCGGAACGCGACGATCGGCCACCAGGTTGTGCTGCACGGCTGCACGGTGGAGGAGGACGCCGTGGTCGGCATGGGGGCGACGGTGCTGAACGGCGCCGTCGTGCGGGAGGGGGCTTTTGTCGCCGCCGGCAGCCTGGTGCCCGAGGGCAAGACGGTCGAGAGCCGGATGCTCGTCGCGGGCGTGCCGGCAAAGCCGCTCAAGCCCGTGAGCGAAGAGCTGCTGCAGCGGGCCGGACGCGGCTCCGCCTTTTACCGGAGCAACGGGGCGATATACGCCCGGTCGCTGCGGGAACTGCCGGAAGCCCCATCGTCCGGTTCGCAGGCGGCAGCTCAGCCGCCGGATGCCTCCCGTTCATAAAGCCGCAACCGCAAGCAGCGCGAGGTGCGCTGGATAGAACGACAGCCAGAGCCAGCGGGGAACGCGGATCGTATCCAGCCGCTTCAGCAGGATTTTTCCGTATGCGAGAAGACCGGTCGGAATGATGCTGAACAGCTGGATCCACCAGCCGTTGTAAAGGAAATACAGCAGATTGAGCCCGAAGTGCGCAGCCACCCAATATTCCCGCGGCAGATATCGGTAAATCAGCACAAACGCCAGGCAGTAGGCGCCGTACTCGAACGGAAGCAGCTCCAGCAACGCCGCCGCGGCCAAGACGACCGCCGCCGAAATCAACCGGCTTCCCTTGAAGCGGTCCAGCGCGGCCAAGACGATCAGGCAAACCGCGAACGTGCCGATGACATTGATCCGCGCCCACTGGAAGGCCAGCATATACGGAACCTGCGATACGGCGGCGAGCGCGGCCAGGCGCATCGCACACCGCTTGACGCTCCGGGTGCGGCGGTAGCCGAGCGCAATCCCGAACGCGTAGAGCGGAAAGGCGATCCGTCCGATGATTCTCAGCAAGGGCTGGTCGGGGAAAAAAACAAAGCCGATATGGTCGACAAGCATCGTCAGCATAGCCGTAATTTGCAACGGCGACACCCCTTATCCGTCCGGTTCGGCTCCGAAGGCCGCAGACCGGCGCATAGCGCTTTGCAACTCGGCGCCCCGGGAGGGCTTGCCTTCGGATCAAGCCCTCCCGCGTTCCGCTTCCTTCAAGTCTTTCGCCGCGTGCGCCGCCGCCTCGTCCAATCCGAGCAGCGGGGACGGAGCGCCGACATGATAGACGTGCAGAACGTGCAGCGCCCTCGTGCATACCGTATACAGCAGCTTGCGGTCCTGCTCCTGCCCGTAGCGGGAAGCCGAAGCGTCCCATACCAGCACGGCGTCAAACTCGATGCCTTTGGACAAATACGAAGGCAAAATCGAGATGCCGCGCGGCAGCTTCGCCGATTCGCCGCTCACCAGCGTCACCGGCACGCCGTCCGCAAGCCGCTCCTTGATCAGAGCCGAAGCGTCGCCGGCTTCTCGAGCCGTCTTGGTGATGATGCCGACCGTAGCGTAGCCCGCTTCGAGCAGCGCCTTCGCGTCGGCGGCGACGCGGTCCGCCAGTTCGGCGGCGTCGGCGCAGCCGGTCACCGTCGGAACCTCCCCGTCCCGATGGAAAGGAGCGATCGCGGCCGCATCCTCGGGACGCAAGATGCGCTTGGAAAACGCTACGATCGGCTCGGTCGAGCGGTAGCTCGTCGTCAGCCGCCAGACGGCCGTATCCTCCGGAGCGACGAGCCGCGTCCAGCCGTTGAATCCTCCGCTCTCCAACGCCTGCGCATAGATCGCCTGGTTGAAGTCGCCCAGCACGGTGATCCTGGCTTTCGGAAACCGCCGCCTGAGGAAAGCCGCCTGAAACGGCGAGTAGTCCTGCGCCTCGTCGACGAACAGATGGCGGACGTCCCCTTCGACTTTGCGGAAGCCTTCGAGCGCTTCCAGCACGTACAGCAGCGGAGTCGCATCCTCGTGATCGATCGTTTTGCGCCCGAGCGTCTCCTCCGCCCGCTGCGCCATCCACTCCCAGCCGTCGGGCAGCTTGCCGTCCGGCGAGCACTCCGCAAACAGCGACCGGCTGCGAAACAGCTCGAGGTACGTGCCGATCGGATCGATAAAGCGGAACGCGCGCACCGCTTTGCGCAGCGGCTCGATCAGCCGCTCGGCCGCGCGGCGCATGAGCAGCTCGGTCATCCGCTCCTCGTCGTTGAACGCGCCGTCGTGGAACCCGCCTTCGCGCCGGATTTGCACGTACGCACGTTGAATTTCCTCCTCGTCCGCCAGCTCCGCCGCTTCTTCCAGCCATGCTTCGCCCATCTGATGATCGACCCAAACGGTCAATTGTTCGTTCAGCCAGCGCCGCAGCTTCAGCATTCGTTCGCCGAAATCTCCCGAAGCGTATGCGCCGTAAAAACGTTGCGCGATTTCCTCGCTCGACACGATCGTGTCCTTGCGGAAGCGAAGCGGCCGGAACTTGACGCCTTCCTTCTGCAGACGCGCCAGATAGTTGCCGACGGTCTGGAAGAAATGCTCCGACCCTTTGTACCGCACGGCCCGCTCCCTCGCTTCGCCTTCCGGCGACCCTTCCAGGGCGGCCAGCGTTTCGAACTGCGAGAACAGGTCTTCCACCTGCCATCTGCGGCCGAGACGGGCCTCGATCAGTTCGCGGAACGTCATTTGCCGCATGTTGGCTTCGCCGAGATCCGGCAGCACGCGGGAGATGTAGCCCTTGAAAACCGGATTCGGCGAGAACAGCACGATTTGGTCCGGCGTGAGCGTCTCGCGGAACCGGTACAGCAAATACGCGACCCGTTGCAGCGCCGCCGACGTTTTTCCGCTGCCCGCCGCGCCCTGCACGATCAGCAGCTTGTGCTTCTCATCGCGGATGATCCGGTTCTGTTCCTTCTGGATCGTCGCCACGATGCTTTTCATCGACGTATCCGAACGCTCCGACAGCACCGCCTGCAAAATCTCGTCGCCGATCGTCTCGTTCGTATCGAACACATGCTTGAGCTTGCCGCCGCGAATGACGAACTGCCGCTTGAGCGTGAGCTCGCCCGCCACTTCGCCGTTCGGGGTCGCAAAAGAGGCCGGACCCGGCTCGCAATCGTAGAATAGGCTCGAGATCGGCGCCCGCCAGTCGTAGATGTAAAAGGTTTGGCCGTCTTCGCCGACCAGCGAGCTTCTTCCGATATAGATTTTCTCCGCTTCTCCTCCCGCTTCGGCAAAGTCGATTCGCGCAAAATACGGATTATCGCGTTGCTTCGCCAGCCGTTCGGCCTCGGCCGACGCCACCTTATGGCTCCGTTCGCGTTCGGCGAGCAGTTCGGCTTGCTGGACGATGCTGGTCCACGTCTCCCCAAGCTCCGTCGCATCGGAGAAGTTGACCGTCACGTCATCCCAGAATTCCTGCCGGATGCCGACGACGTCGCCGCGCCGGGCGCCAAGCACCGCCAGCTCTTTCCTGAGCCTGGCGTCCACTATGGCGAGTACGTCGTTTAACCGTTTCGTCTCCTCCTCGCGGATGGACTGTTCGTTGGACACGCTCTCTCTTCCTTTCCGTTGCAATTTTGCGATATCCCTTGTTGTATCACGCCCCGAGCCCGAGCGCAAGTTCAAACGGCCATTTGCGGCCCGCCAATTTTGCGCGGCGCGCGCCGATATTTCCCGGGAAAAGCCGTAACGGTTCGAAATGGACCCTTTAACCGCCGGGCCGGCTTGTCAACGGCGGTCATATGCTGTAAGGGAGACGACCGACGACAAGGAGGCTTATCATGACCCGGACCCGCGTTAAAACGTACCGCCATCGGATCGGCAAAAACCAATACCTCGTCATTCAAATTTACCCATTGGCTTCTGCCCATGCCGATACGGGCAATGCGCTGGCCACCAACGCGCTGAATATCCAATTTCGAAACAGCCGCGGAAACGGCGCAAATAGCGGCGGCAGCCCTGCTTTCGGAAAGGGGGTGGGACGTTATGAAGCGCAAATCTTCCTCGAACAAGCCAAAGTGGAACAACGGCAAAACGAAAGTCAACGTCGGCCAATCCGCTCGCGCCTCGATCAATCAGGGCGGCAACGCGATCTCCATCAATGCGAGCGATATCGGCGTCGTACGCATACGTCCGCAATAACGAACGACCGTCCCGGCAGGGGCGGCGATTTTGATTGCGCAGCTCATTTTTTCCGCATTTCTTTTTCCGCCATTCCATTATAATGGAAGAAGAAACCATCCGGTCAAACTGATTCGGCAAAGGGGTGCCCCGTTGAAAAAGTGGACGACGACCTTCGTTTATTTGCTCGTTTGCGCCATTCTCACCCGGTTTATTCCGTTTTCATCCTTTTTCCGCAACGTCGATACGCTCGTGCATGAATTCGGCCATGCCGCGGTCACGCTTCTGCTGTCCGGGCGCGTGCTCGCCGTCGAGCTTCATCCCGACCACAGCGGCCTTACCCGCTCGCTGCTGCAAGGCACATGGAAGTTTATCCCCGTTACGCTGGCCGGCTATATCACCGCATCCTTGTTCACCTTGCTTTTGTTTTACCTGTACCGCCGCAACCGGCTCAAAGACGGACTGATCCTGTCGATCTCGATCGCGCTGGCGGCGCTCGTCTTTTTCGTCCGTTCGGGCTTCGGCACAACCTGGCTGCTCGGATTTTCCGCGCTCACGTTCGTCGTCCTTCTCATCGGCAAAACATGGTTGACCAAATTCTATTATTTGCTCATTGCGTTTCTGTCGCTTGACGAATCCGTGCTGGGGCCGGCGTTCCTGGTGGCCGGCTCGCTGACCGATCCGGCCTCTTCCGGCGACGCCTACGGCTTGCAGCGGCTGACCGGCATTCCCGCCGTCGTCTGGGCGCTGCTGTTCCTTGTCGTCTCCCTCTTTTGCGCCAAAGCCGCGCTGAGCCACTTTATGCGGACCGGAACGCGGCATCGGACGCCGTAAGCCGCGTTTGTCCCCTGGTCACATCCGGCGCTCTGCCCTCATATACATAGGGTGGAGGACATTTTGCCATTGGGAGGGGGCAGGCTGCCATGAGCTACGAACAGGAACGAAAGGAACTGGAGAGGGCCATTGAAGAGATCACCGAAATCGCCCAAGGCTTCGGGCTCGATTTCTATCCGATGCGGTACGAGATTTGTCCGCCGGACATCATCTATACATTCGGCGCCTACGGCATGCCGACCCGGTTCAGCCATTGGAGCTTCGGGAAAACCTTCAACCGCATGAAGATGCAATACGACCTGGGCCTGAGCAAAATTTACGAACTGGTCATCAACTCCAACCCTTGCTACGCTTTTCTTCTCGACGGCAACTCGGTCGTGCAAAACAAGCTGATCGTCGCCCACGTGCTGGCGCACTGCGATTTTTTCAAAAACAACGCACGCTTCTCCGCGACCAACCGCGATATGGTCGAAAGCATGTCGGCCACCGCCGAACGGATCCGCCAATACGAAATCGACTACGGAACCGACGAGGTGGAAAAATTTCTCGATGCGGTGCTCGCCATCCAGGAGCATATCGATCCGGGCATCGTGAAGCCGCACGGGATGGACAAACGGCAGTACATGGAATGGCAGCGGAAAGAAGTGAAGGAGAAGCCGCGGCGGAAGGCCGCTCCGTCCCCTTACGAAGACCTTTGGGCCTTGGACGAGCGCGTTTCGGCGGAGCCGAAGCGCGAGCAGAAGCAAAGCCCGGAGACCCGCAAATTCCCGCCGCAGCCGGAGAAAGACCTGATCTGGTTCATCCAGGAGTTTTCGCCGGCGCTGGAGGATTGGCAAAGGGACATTATGTCGATGCTGCGGGAGGAAATGCTTTACTTCTGGCCGCAAATCGAAACGAAAATCATGAACGAAGGCTGGGCAACCTTCTGGCATCAGCGGATTATGCGGGAGCTGCCGCTTTCGAGCGAGGAGACCATCGAATACGCCAAGCTGAATTCCGCCGTCGTGCAGCCGTCGCGCAGCTCGTTGAATCCGTATTACCTCGGGCTGAAGATTTTCGAAGATATCGAGAAGCGGTGGGGACGCGAGCGGATATTCGAGGTTAGGGAAATGGATTCCGACCCTTCCTTTTTGCGCAATTACTTAACCAAGGAGCTGACGGAAGAGCTCGATCTGTACGTCTTTGAGAAAAAAGGAACGGATTGGACCATTACCGACAAAACCTGGGAAAACATCCGCGACCAGCTCGTCTTCTCCAGGGTAAACGGCGGGTTTCCGTATCTGGTCGTCACCGACGGCGACTGGCAGCGCAACGGCGAGCTTTACCTTACGCACCGCTACGAAGGAATCGAGCTCGATCTGAAATATGTGGAACGGACGATGCCGTACGTCGTCAAGCTGTGGGGCAAACCGGTTCATCTGGAAACGTTCGTGGACGGCGCCAACGTCCTGTTCAGCTGCGACGGCAAAAAAACAACCCGAAAAAACGTTTAAAACCGTTCTTTGGGTCGCAATCTAACTTCTATGGAAAGGAGTGGATTGCAACCCATGACGTCAACCGATCAACCGGCTAAGCCCAGCCGTCCGAACCAATTTCCCCCGCAGCATCAGGACCGCCAGCCCGGGCTGGAAAGCGACATGACTCCGCTCCCCGAAGCGGAGTCGCCCATCTACAAGCCCGCCGGCAAGCTGTCGGGCAAGGTCGCCGTCATTTCCGGCGGGGACAGCGGCATCGGCCGGGCCGTCGCCATCGCGTTCGCCAAGGAGGGAGCGGACGTGGCGGTCCTCTACTTGAACGAATTTACCGACGCGCGAGAGACGCAGCGGCAGGTCGAGGAGGAAGGCCGCCGTTGCCGCATCCTGGACGGGGATATCGGCGATCCCGCTTTTTGCGCGAAGGCCGTCAAGGAGATCGTGCAAACGCTGGGCAAGCTGGACATCGTCGTCAACAACGCCGCCGAGCAGCATCCGCAGAACAAGCTGGAGCAGATTACGCCGCAGCAGCTTGAGCGGACGTTCAAAACCAATATTTTCGGCATGTTTTATTTGACGCAGGCTGCGATGCCGCACCTGAAATCCGGCTCCGCCATCGTCAATACCGCTTCCGTCACGGCCTACCGGGGAAGCCCGACGCTGCTGGACTACTCGTCCACCAAAGGGGCCGTCGTCGCCTTCACCCGCTCGCTGGCGCTGAACCTTGCCGATCAGGGCATCCGCGTCAACGGCGTCGCGCCCGGACCGGTCTGGACACCGCTGATTCCGTCCACCTTCGACGCGCAGCAGGTGGCGAAGTTCGGCTCCAACACGCCGCTGAAGCGCGCCGCGCAGCCGGACGAAATCGCCCCCGCCTACGTATACCTGGCGAGCGAGGACTCGTCGTATATGACGGGACAGATTTTGCACGTCAACGGCGGCGAGATTGTCAACGGGTGACGGGAGCCGCTTTCGGGGCTGTCCCAAAAGGAAGTCTGCTCTCCTGACGGACAGCTGGCTTGAATGGCGGTGCAAGGGGGTTATCCCTGCATCGCCATTTCTTGCTTTCGGTCTATGGCCGATTTCTTGCGTAAACTTCATTTGCCCAAACTCCCTCCAGCTCGATTCTTTGCCGCCAACCCCGACGATAACCCGTCATGTAACGGACAGACAATCCGTTATGAAAACCATTTTGCGGGAAAAACGAATGGTTGCGGACAGGAGATCCGTTAATCCCCCGGAAAACCGTAAAAAGGCGCATGTTTTGCGTGATTAGCGGAACCTGTGTCCGGAGTTGATTGATTTCAGCGGTTTTGGGGCCGTATAACGGAACGGTGGTCCTATGTTCCCGGACAAACGGGTTCGCGGACGGGTTTGCGGAAGGCCGGACCCCACTCGCTAAACGGCCCGCCGATACCCGCTCACCTGGGAGCGTCAAGGGATCGGCAAGAGCCGTATCCCTCCAGAGCCGCAATCCGCCGTTGCCCAGATGCAAACCAGCGGACAGCCGGCAAGCCCGGACGCGCATCGGACCCATCTTTGCCGCTAGCCCCGCTGCTCGCCCGCCATGCAGTCCGTCCAGTACCCTTCTTTGCCTCCAACCCCACTGCTCGCCCGCCATGTAGTCCGTCCAGTACCCTTCTTTGCCGTCAGCCCCACTGCTCACCCGCCATGTAGTCCGTTCAGTACCCTTCTTTGCCGCCAACCCCGCTGCTCACCCGCCATGTAGTCCGCCCAGTACCCTTCTTTGCCGCCAACCCCGCTGCTCACCCGCCATGTAGTCCGCCCAGTACCCTTCTTTGCCGCCAACCCCGCTGCTCGCCCGCCATGTAGTCCGCCCAGTACCCTTCTTGGCCGTCAACCCCACTGCTCACCCGCCATGTAGTCCGCCCAGTACCCTTCTTTGTCTCCAACCCCGCTGCTCACCCACCATGTAGTCCGCCCAGTACCCTTCTTTGCCGCCAGCCCCGCTGCTGACCCGCTTGCAATTGCCGTTATAGCAACTGCAATCCACCGACCGGTCCGGTGTTGATGCCATACTGTGCTAATAAAAATAAACCTCCAATCCCCCACTTTTACAGAGGGATTGAAGGTTCATTTTTTATATGGCACTGGATAATCGGGCAACCCCTTTTAGGACAGCTCCCATAACCGCTGCGCCGAAAATACGGCCAGAAGGCCAGTCCGGCGGAAAGAAATCAGTGCGCCGCCTCTTTTAATTTGACCGCATGCCAATCGGTCCGGTAAAAGCGAATCATGACGGTAAGCCCAAGAACGGTAAGGAACGTGTACAACGACAGCCAGGCGCCCATGCTGCCCCAGTCGAGCACCATAATCAACAGATAGGCGAGCGGCACGAACAGCAGGAAATTCAGCGCCAGCGAAGAGCGCATCAGAAAGGCGGTATCGCCCGCTCCGCGAAGCCCGCCGGCATAGAAATTGTAAAACCCGTCGAAAATTTGCAAATAGGCCGATACCTCGATCAAATGGGCCGCGACTTCGTAGACCGCCGGGTCCTTGCTGTAAATTTGCGCGATCGGAATCGCCCAGATCAGCTCGGCCGTGCCGAGCAGAAACAGGAAGATCGAGCCGAGAACGGCGGTATCCGTTCCCGCTCTGCGCGCAGCCAGCGCCTCGCCCCTTCCGATCGCCTGCCCGACGAGAATCGTCGCCGTCGTTCCGAACGCGAACGCGGGCATAAAGCCGAACGACATGACGTTCAGCGCGACTTCGTTCGCCGCCAGCGCCTGGTCGCCGAGTCTGGCGACGAACATGGTGAAGATGTACATCGACACGCTCATCGAAAATTCCTGAAGCCCCAGCTTGCCGCTCTCCCGAAAGACAAGGCGCAGCTCGCTCCAATCGATTTTCGGCCGCGTTCGCGTTCCGAACTTGCGATGCTTCAGTCCCCAGAAAACGAACATGCAGCAGGCGAGCTGAAACGCTTCGCCGATCAAAATCGCGTAGCCGTTGCCGGCCAGGCCGAGCTCCGGCAGCCCCCATTCGCCTTCGATCAGCGCGTACGTCAGCAGAACCATCAGCCCGTTGCTGGCGAGAGAGATGACCATGGGCGACCGCGTATCGCCGACGCCGCGGAAAAATCCGTGAAACATGAAGCTGACGATGCCGAGCGCCTGGGCCCAAAACCTGAGCTCGACGTACTGTCCGCCCGCCGCCACCAGCTCGTCCGAACCGCCGCTTAAGGCGAGTACGGCCCTGCCGCCGCAAATCCCGGCAACGGCGATCAGCACGGCGACGGCCGCGCTGGCCGCCAGCGCCAGATACGTGCGCTGGATTCCTTTTTTCATTTCGCCCGAACCGTAGTTCTGGGCGACCAGGTAATTCACCGTGTGTCCGATTCCCGAGAAGAGGGCGAACACGTTGTACATGATAATGTTGGTTACGCCCACGACCGCAATCGCGACGTATCCCAAATGGCCGACCATAATCAGGTTAATGGAACCGGTGACCGTTTGCGTGGCAAAAGAGAAAAATGAAGGCAGCGCCAACAGCAAAATTTGCGTCCATTTGCGAAAAAGATTCATGTCCGTATGAATGCTCCGTTCAAAAAGATGGGCGCTCTTTTTTTCAGTTTGACCGAACCGCTTCCTGCTGTCAACTCAGGTTTCGCGCCGGCCGGACAAACGAAAAAAGGCTGCGCCCTGAAGCCGGGCGCAACCTCGACGCGCAATCTTAATCGGAACCGAACAATGGTTTGGAAAAAGGCTTGTATTTGGAAGGGGTCTCCTTCACCAAATGATGGACTTTCTTCACGTTCGCCTCGGAGACGGTCGCAAACCGGCTGTCCTTATCCCAGGGATAATCGAAGTAGACCTTGCGCGTTTTCGGGTCGAACGCCTGCGCCAGATGGAGATTGGCAAGATTCGTCCGGTCCAGCCGCTCAAAGCCGTGTTCCTTGAACAGAATGTACAGCTCTTCCAATGTCGTCGGATAATAATAGGTGTCTTCCTTCGTCAAAAAAACCGGTCCATTGGGCGTTGGCTTGACAACCACGATATCCATCAGATCCAACGTACAGGGCCTGCCTTCGCGGTCCAACAACCGGATTTGCTCCCCCATGGCTTCGATCCCTCCAAAAATACGCCTGATAGTGCTAGATTAAGTATCCGTCATCCGCAGATTATGAAATATTTGCCATAATTATAGAATAATGACTCTCTTATTGCAACCGTCCATACGAGAAATCTGAAAAAATGTGGATAAATTAATCTTTTTGTCAATTAGACGATGTTAAACCATCAGCGGTTCAACAGGCTGCCCACGTATCGTAACAGTTCATTGGCGCAAACCGGGCAGTAGCTGTGCTCCTCGATGAGCCGCTTCGTCACTTCGTTGATCCGCTTGAGCTGATTTTCATCCGGCGTCTTGGTTGAGGTCGTAATCTTCACGATGTCCTTCAGGTCGGCAAAAAGCTTTTTCTCGATCGCCTCGCGCAGGCGCTCGTGCGTGTTGTAGTCGAATTTCTTCCCTTTGCGGGAATACGCGGAGATCCGGATCAGGATTTCCTCGCGGAACGCTTTTTTCGCGTTTTCCGACACGCCGATCTGCTCCTCGATCGATCGCATCAGCCGCTCGTCCGGGTCCATCTCTTCGCCGGTAAGCGGATCTTTGATTTTGGTCCAGTTGCAATACGACTCGATATTGTCCAAATAATTTTCAAACAGCGTGCGGGCCGACTCTTCGAACGAATAGACAAACGCCTTCTGGATTTCCTTTTTGGCCAGATTGTCGTATTCCTGGCGCGCCACCGAAATGAAGTTCAGGTATTTCTCCCGCTCCTCTTTCGTGATCGAAGGATGCTGGTCGAGGCCGTCCTTGAGCGCCCGGAGCACATCCAGCGCATTGATGCAGGGAAGGTCGTGCTTGATCAGCGCGCTCGAAATCCGGTTGATGACGTACCGGGGATCGATTCCGGACATCCCCTCGTCGGCGTATTCGTTTTGCATTTCCTTCAGGTCCGCTTCCTTGAAGCCCTCCACTTCCTCGCCGTCGTACAGGCGCATCTTTTTGACCAGGTCCATGCCCTGCTTCTTCGATTCCTTAAGCCGGGTCAGAATCGAGAACACCGCGGCGGACCGCAGCGCATGCGGCGCAATATGGATGTGGTTCATATCGGACTGCTTGATCAGCTTGGCGTAAATCTTCTCTTCTTCCGACACCTTCAAGTTGTACGGGATCGGCATGACGATCATCCGCGATTGAAGCGCCTCGTTCTTCTTGTTGGCGATAAACGCTTTATACTCCGATTCGTTCGTGTGGGCCACGATTAACTCGTCCGCGCTAATGAGAGCGAACCGCCCGGCCTTGAAGTTGCCTTCCTGCGTCAGCGACAGAAGGTTCCACAGAAACTTCTCGTCGCATTTGAGCATTTCCTGAAACTCCATCAGCCCCCGGTTGGCCTTGTTGAGCTCTCCGTCGAACCGGTAAGCCCGGGGATCCGATTCCGAGCCGTATTCGGTGATCGTCGAAAAGTCGATGCTGCCCGTCAGGTCGGCGATATCCTGGGATTTCGGATCGGATGGGCTGAACGTACCGATGCCGACGCGATTTTCCTCGGAGATGAACACCCGTTCGACCGGCACCTTCATAATATCTCCATCAAATTCCGTTCGCAAGCGCATTTGGCAAGACGGACAAAGGTTGCCTTCGATGCGCACCTTCAGCTCCCGCTCCACCTCCGGCCGCAGCTCGTGCGGGATCAGGTGCAGCGGCTCCTCGTGCATCGGGCAACCCCGGATCGCGTAAACCGCGCCGCGCGGCGTTCGCGAATACTGCTCCAACCCTCGCTTCAGCATCGCGACGATCGTCGATTTGCCGCCGCTTACCGGACCCATGAGCAGGAGGATCCGTTTGCGGACATCCAGCCTGCGCGCCGCCGAATGGAAATATTCTTCAACCAGCTTTTCAATGGTCCGGTCCAGCCCGTAAATCTCGTTCTCGAAAAATTTGTATCGCTTACGGTCTCCGATCTCCTCGACGCCCTGCGCCACAATCATGTCGTATACCCGGGCATGTGCGGTCATCGCCGGAGTTGGATCGCGGCGCAACAGCTCAATGTAATCCGCGAAGGTTCCGGACCATGCAAGCCTCTCGCTTTCAGCCCGGTACTCCGCGATCCGTTTGATTATATCCATGCCGCTTCCTCCCTCGTTCTCTGTCTCTCCCGTTACGAAACGTATTACATAAGTATGCGGCTAGTTCGACGATCTTGCTCCGAAAACGCGATGAAAAATACCGCGGCCCTTCCCATGTCAGCTTTGGACGGCGCCGGGACGCGGCTCGGCCGGAAAAAAGCGGCGTTCGTGCTATAATGTAAAAATCATCGCGATTCGAAAATGCAGGAGGCCGTTTATCCGTGGCAGTCAAGCGGGAGACCGAACTGTATGCGCCGATCAAAGCCTTTTTCGTCCGGCGCGGCTACGAAGTGAAGGCGGAAGTGCTCGGCTGCGACCTGGTCGCGGTCCGCGCGGCGGACGCGCGCCCCGTCATCGTGGAAATGAAGAAAACCTTTACGCTGCCCTTGCTGCTGCAGGGAATCGACCGGCAGCGGACCGGCGCCGAAGTATGGCTTGCCGTCGAACGGAACCGGGCCAAGAAAGGGGCCCGCAACCAGCGGTTTCAGGAGCTGACCGCGCTGTGCAGGCGGCTGTCGCTCGGGCTCATCACCGTCACCTTCTACAAGACGAAAGAACCCGCCGTCGAGGTGTGGTGCGAGCCCGGCCCGATCCGGGCAAGCGCCGGTACGGCCGCCGACCCGCTCAAGCCGCCGCCGGAGACCGCCGGTCCGGCCGGCTCCGCCTACGGCCTTGCCGCGGACGGCCGCAAACGGGCCGGCGCGGCAAAGATTATGAAAGAGTTCGCCGCCCGCAGCGGCGACTACAACACCGGGGGCAGCTCGGGGCGCAAGCTGGTCACCGCCTACCGCGAGCGGGCGATCCGCTGCGCCCTTGCGCTCCGCTGCCATGGCGAGCTTCCCCCGCGGGAGGTCGGGAGACTGACCGGCGCCCCGGATGCCGCCCGGATGCTCCGGGACAACCACTACGGATGGTTCCGGCACGTAAGGCGCGGCGTGTACGGATTGACCGACGCCGGGCACGCCGCCCTGGACGAATACGAAGCGGTCGCGTCGGTCCTGGCGGCCCGTTACGAGTGGGCGGCCGGCTGGACGGCGGCAAGAGCGGCCGCCGGGGAAGTTTCCGCCGCCAGCACGGACGGCGGCGAAGCCGCCGCTTTCGGGCGTGCGCGAGGGACTGCCCGCGCTCCCGGCTCCAAGCCCGAAAACGGCTAGCCGAGCCGGGCCAGCATCTCGTTCACCGAAGCCTCGAAAAGCTTCACGCCGGTGCGAATTTGCTTTTCCTCCGTATGAACGGCGGTTATCCTCAGCTTGCAGCGGTCCGGCTCGTCGGCGTAGAACGCGCTTCCCGGCTGAAACAGCAGGCCGTGCAGCCATGCCGCCCGCAGCAGGACGTCTCCGTCCAGCCCTTCCGGCAGCGAAACCCATACGTGCATGCCTTCCTGCGGCTCCGTCCAGGACAGCGACGGCCATTTGTTAAGCTTCAGCTTTAATTGCTCCAGCAGCAAGCCGATTCTGGCGCGGCAGACAAACCGCTGCGTCGCGAGCAGCGGCTCCAGCGTTTCCGGCAGCACCAGATCGGCGGCGGCCCGCTGATCGCGGAGCGCAACCTGCGCCGGACCGCCGCGGCTCGTCAGCATCCGGAGCCGCTCGTCGCCGATGCTCCGGCAGGCCAGCCAGCCGAGCCGCAGATCGGCGACGAGACCGGGAGGCAGCTCCCCGACCGAGCAGAACGCGGCGCCCGCCTCCGCTTCCGGATCGGCTCCCCGGCGGCCCGGAAGCAGCAGCGCCTGGCGGTCGTCCCGCAGCAGCATCACGCCCGCATCCCGGCATCGTTCGGCGAGCGCGAGCCGCCGCTCTCCGCTCCAACCCCTTCCCTCCGGATCGGTACACGCGACCGCCGCATACACGAGCTTCGGACGATATTGTTTGAGCGCATGCGACAGCGCCTCCGGGTCCATGCCGTCCCGATCTCCGGGAACGGATACCGGAATTGCGCCCAACCGATTAAAAAGCTGCAGCGCCGAACGGCTGGTGGGCCTTTCGACAAGCACCACGTCCTGAGCGCGCAGCAGACTTCGCGCCAGCCATTCGATCGCGGCATCCGCGCCTTGCGCGATGAAGACCCGGGACGGGTCCCCTTCCGCGGCCGACCGGGCCGCCTCTTCGGCGATCCGCTCCCTCAGCGCGCCCAAGCCTTGCGCTTGTTCGTCCGCCTCCTCCTGTTTATTCCTTTCGGCAAACCTTTCGGTCCTCTCTTCCCATTCCCCGGCGCCGATCAGCCCCTCCTTGGGCCATCCGCCCATCCAATTGATGATTCGGCTCACCGCAGCTCCTCCTTCATGCGTTTAAAGGAGTTGACGCGCAACGATGCAGAAAAGATCTCCTTTCGTCGATCCGGTTAGAGTCGTTTCCGCGAATGCGGGCGCACCCCGGACAAGGACGGCGCAGCCGCTTTTCTCGCGTCTATCTATATGTATGCCGGACAATCGCAATATTTTGCGTTTTCTTTTTGCCTGGTGTTGGTTATAATAAAGAAAGTCCAGTGGAGGTGTGGAACATGTTTCTGGGGATGAGCGATAAATTCTGGGTTGTCATTCTTGTGCTGGCCATGCTGCTTACCGCCATTCTGACGGCAGCTTATCAGGACGACAAGACGAAGGGGCTGTAATCGCAAGTTTCTTTCGGCTTTGTTCTTTTGCGTGGATCGGGAATGTCCATAAGGGGGATTTAAAAACGCCGCGCCAATGCCCATGAAGGCAAGGTCGATCCGGCGTTTTTTGCGTTGGATGGAAAGCACATGCCAAAGAGCCGTCCGCAAGGCCGGGATTCGGCGTTTCGGACGACTCCAGAAAAAAGGATTCGCTTAGCGGCAGACCCTACAGCTTCGCCATTTCGTCGATGCATTGCGCGCAAACGTAGCGTTCTTTGAATTCGCCCACGGATTCCATCGAACCGCAAAATACGCAGCGGGGACGATAGCGCTCCAAAATAATGTGGTCGCCCTGCACCAAAATTTCGACAGGATCCCCTTCATTCATTTGGTACCGTTTGCGCAGCGATTTCGGCAGCACGATGCGGCCCAGTTGGTCTACCTTCCGAACGACTCCAGCAGGTTTCAACGTACTTCCTCCCATTCATTTCCCGGTAATCTTGGCTGGTTATTCGCATTAAACCGTTAACCGTCTGTTACATTTCGATAGGAACAAAATCGATTCCTTCCGGCCGACGGATTTGCTTAACATTATACAAGATTTCAATAAATTTTGAGCGATTTCGTCAATTTTTGTCGTATATTTTATTGCAGCTCGAAAAAACCGTTTTGCCTAAGCGCCTCGTATACGACGATCGCCGCCGAATTGGCGAGGTTCAGCGAACGCACCTTGTCCGTCATCGGCAGCCGCATGCAGGTGTCGGGATTTGCGTCCAGCAGCGCTTGCGGCAGTCCCTTCGTCTCTTTCCCGAACACGAAAAAATCCCCGTCGCGGAACCGGAAATCGCTGTACCGTTTTTGGGCGCGCGTGCTGGTGTAAAAAAAACGCCCTTCGGGATATGCGGCCTGAACCTCTTGAAAGGAATCGTAATACGTAATGTCGACGGCATACCAGTAATCCAGTCCGGCCCGCTTCAGCTCGCGGTCGTCCGTCGAAAACCCGAGCGGACGCACCAGGTGCAGCCGCGTTCCGGTCGCAGCGCAGGTTCTGGCGATGTTGCCCGTATTGGCCGGAATTTCCGGCTCCACAAGCACGATGTTCAGTGCCATCGTTTGCCCTCCTAGCGGTTAGATTCGCAGCTTGTCGCGCATGCAAAGACCGCGGCCAAGGCGCCGCGGTCCGAAAAGGGGTTACGCTTTGAACGATGGGCGGTTAGCCGTGGCGGCGCTTGAATTCCGCCATGAATTCAACCAGCGCCTGCACGCTGGCCAGCGGCACGGCGTTGTAGATCGAAGCTCTCAGGCCGCCGACGCTCCGGTGCCCTTTAAGCCCGACAAAACCTTCCGCCTCCGATTCCTTGACGAACAGCTTCTCCAGCTCCTCGCTTGCCAGCCGGAACGTTACGTTCATGATCGAGCGGCTGCCCGGATCGGCGAACCCCCGGTAAAATCCGCCGCTTTGATCGATCGCTTCGTAGAGAAGTTTCGCTTTGGCCCGGTTCGCCTTCTCGACCGCGGCGGCTCCGCCCTGCGCTTTGACCCACTTCAGCACGAGGTTGGTCATATAGATCGCAAACGTCGGCGGCGTGTTGTACAGCGAATCGTTTTTCGCATGCGTATCGTAGCGGAGCATCGTCGGCACCGGCATCGACGGGTTGCCGATCAAATCTTCGCGGATGATGACAATCGTTACGCCCGAAGGACCGAGATTTTTTTGCGCCCCGGCATAAATGAGCCCGAATTTCGAAACGTTCAGCGGCCGGCACAAAATATCGCTCGACATATCGGCGACCAGCGGCATCGAACCCGTGTCCGGATATTCCTGCCACTGCGTGCCTTCGATCGTCTCGTTCGAGGTCAGATGGACATAGGCGGAATCCGGAGCGATTTGCAGCTCCGCAGCCGACGGAATCCGGTTGTATTTGTCTTTCTCCGAGGAGGCCGCGATCGCCGTCTGTCCGAACAGCTTCGCCTCCTTGATGGCCTTGCCCGCCCAACTGCCGGTGTCGATGTACGAAGCGACTTTGCCGGGCTGAAGCAGGTTCATCGGGACCATCGCAAACTGCGTGCTGGCTCCTCCCTGGATAAAAAGCACCTTGTAGCCGTCCGGAATCCCGAGCAGTTCGCGAAGCAATTGTTCCGTCTCCCGGTGAACGCCTTCGTACACCGCGCCGCGATGCGACATTTCCATCAGCGACATGCCGTTTCCGCGGAAATCGACAAATTCCTCCTGCGCCTGCTGCAGCACTTCCAGCGGAAGAGCGGCCGGGCCGGCGTTAAAATTATAGGCACGATTAGCCATAGGATTCCCACCTTGTGTAGTTTCATAATAGGCTTATCATAACAAAGCATCACGAACACTTCAACCGGGAAAAAGGCCAAAAGCGTGGCAATTGTACGAATTTCCGAACAAACCTACCGACATTTACGGATAACCTTCGTTTTTACGGTCGGGTCTTGAAACTTGCCTTTGCCAATAAAAAAGCTCCCGCCAGGGGAGCTTTCGGCTTTGTTTCGAACGGTTCCGATTAGCAGTCGAAATACAGGCTGTACTCGTGCGGATGAACGCGGATGGAAACGGCTTTCGCTTCGGCGCGTTTGAATTCCACATAGTTTTCGATGAATTCCTTCGTGAAGACGCCGCCTTCGGTCAGGAACTCGTGGTCGGCTTCCAGCGCGTCGAGCGCTTCGTCCAGCGAGCCCGGTACGCTGCGGATTTCTTTCTTCTCTTCTTCGGACAGTTCGTAGATGTTTTTGTCGTACGGACCGTAGCCCAGCGCGCTCGGATCGATTTTGCGCTTGATGCCGTCCAGGCCGGCCATCAGCATAGCGGCGAACGCCAGGTACGGGTTGGCCGTGGAGTCCGGCGTACGGAACTCGATGCGGCAGCCTTTCGGCGTTACGGCAGCGACCGGAATCCGGATGGCCGCGGAACGGTTGCCTTTCGAGTACACGAGGTTAACCGGCGCTTCGTAACCCGGAACGAGACGTTTGAACGAGTTCGTGGACGGGTTCGTCAGCGCGATCAGGGCCGGCGCATGGTAGAGAATGCCGCCGATGTAGTTCAGGGCCAGCTGGCTCAGGTTCGCATAACCGCCTTCTTGGTAGAACAGCGGCTCGCCGTCTTTAAAGATGGATTGGTGAACGTGCATCCCGCTGCCGTTGTCGCCGAAGAGCGGCTTCGGCATGAAGGTTGCGACTTTGCCGTATTGGCGCGCTACGTTATGGATAATGTATTTGTATTTCAGGAGGTTGTCGGCCGTCTTGGTCAGCGTGTCGAAACGGAAGTTGATTTCGCCTTGGCCGGCCGTAGCCACTTCGTGGTGGTGGCGCTCAACGCGCAGTCCGGCTTCCTGCATCAGGCGAACCATTTCGCTGCGGATGTCCTGTTGGGAGTCTACCGGAGCGACCGGCACGTAGCCGCCTTTCACGCGCACTTTGAAGCCCAGGTTGCCGCCTTCTTCCTTGCGGTTCGTGTTCCAGGCCGCTTCTTCGGAATCCACGAAGAAGGAAGAAGAATTCATCGTCGATTCGTAACGAACGTCGTCGAAGATGAAGAATTCCGATTCGGGCGCGAAATACGCGGCCGAGCCGATGCCCGTTTTTTGCAGGTATTCTTCCGCTTTTTGCGCGATGGAGCGCGGGTCGCGGTCGTAACGCTTGCCATCCGGCGTATGGATGTTGCTCATTACGATCAGCGTGGAGTGCGCGGTGAACGGATCGATATATACGGATTCGGTATCAGGCATCATAACCATATCGGACTCTTCGATGCCGCGGAAGCCGGGAATCGAAGAACCGTCAAAAGCGACCCCATTTACAAAGGTGTCGGCGTCAACTTCGGATGCGGGCAGCGTAATGTGATGCGCGCGGCCGGACAGGTCCACAAAGCGGAAATCGACAAATTCAATGTTTTTTTCCTTGATCAGTTCCAAAACATTTTGTACGGACATCTAGATTTTCCTCCCCATTTCCGAACATTAAGTCCGCAAGAGCGTCTGAACGTTCAACTTTTACTGAACTTGTTGAGGTTATTATAATTCTCGCTTTAGGGAGCGTCAATAGTTATGTAAGGTATTTTTTGTGGAAGTGTTAGCTATCCTGACACTTTTCAAAAGGCGGGGAAATCGTTGTAAACGCCTTCATTTTGGGGCGTGTGGAGGCGGCAAGCTTGAAAAATGCGGCATTATCCGCTGTTGTGCGGTTTGAAACGAGGATTGCGCCGCATGGCATTCGTATCCGCTATGGAAATATGTTACATTTCCTCCATTGAGCCCGTTTCCGAATGATGGTTTGCCCGGCTTGGCGGGGCTCCTCCTTTAATAACGGACGCTCCCCGCCGTTGCCGCCGCGAACTAGCCGAGGAACAGCTCCGCAAGCAGTTCGTAGCATCTGACCTTCAGCCGGAAATCGGACATGATGCAGGTCACCATGATTTCTTCCGTCCTGTAGCTGTCCGCAAACGCCAGCATTTGCCGCCTGACCTTGTCCGGACCTCCTACGATCATCCGTTTGCGGTTGTCGAGAATCCGCCGCTTCTCCCGTTCGCCGTAACGGTAAGCCAACGCTTCCTCCGGCGTCGGATGGAGCGGCCCGTATTCCCCTTTCTCCTGGCGGAGCAGGCGCAAGTCCATAGCCGCAGCCTCCCGCTCGGCCAGCGCGTCCGTATCCGCGCACAGGACAAAGACGCAGACGGTTGCCTTCGGTCGCCCGCCGAGCGGACCCGCCCGGTAATGCCTGCGGTAGTCCCGCACGGCGCCCTGCCCTCCGGTTCCGTTGATGAAATGCGCGAAGGCGAAGCCCGCTCCCAGACGGGAAGCAAGCGCCGCGCTGTACCCGCTCGAACCGAGCAGCCATATCTCGGGAGCGGTCTCTACGCGGGGCATGGCGTGAAGGCCCGATAAGGGATGCCCGGAAGGCAGCGGATCCCCGAGCTCCAGGTAAGCGGCCAGTTCCGCAAGCATGTCCTCCATGCGGGCTTCTTTCCGCCCGGCTTCCCCGCACTGCAGCGCCTTGGAGACGAGCGGCATCCCGCCGGGAGACCGGCCGATTCCCAGATCGATCCGGCCCGGATACAGCCCCTCGAGCACGCGAAAGTTTTCGGCGACCTTGTACGGGCTATAGTGCGGCAGCAGCACGCCTCCGGACCCGACCCGAATGCGCGACGTGTTCGCTCCGAGGGCGGCAACAAGCACCTCGGGCGACGAACCCTCCAGCCCCGGCGCGTGATGATGTTCCGACACCCAAAAGCGCGTATACCCCAACCTGTCGGCGACTCTTGCCAGCGCAACCGTATTTCGCAGCGCTTCGCCGGCCCGATCGTTCGGACCGGGAGCCGACTGATCCAGCACGCCCAGCTTCAGCTTTGTCATTCTGCCGTCCCTCCCCTCGTCGTACGTCTATGCTTCGCGAAGCCGATCCAGAATCCCGCACGCTCCATTACTTAGGAACTAAACCCGATTTGCGGCTCGGGACAACGCAAAAACCACGATCGGCGCATTCGGCCGCCTCATTCAACTGGCCCATTCATCCGGCCCATATGCACATTGTCGCAGAAAAAAAGCTATTCCGCCCGCTCGCCGGCGGGATGGCGGAATAGCTTGATGGTGCGGACGTTATTTTTTCCAGGTTGCAAACGCTTCGGCCGGGGCCTTGACCGTATCGAAACGTTTGCCGACTAGCGGCGCCAGCTTCTCCAGATCCTTGAGCAAGTTGGCAAACTGGTCCGGGAACAGCGACTGCACGCCGTCTCCCGTCGCGGAGTTGTCCGGATCGGTGTGCATTTCGATGATCAGCCCGTTCGCCCCTGCGGCAACGGCCGCTTTCGTCATCGTTTCGACGAGCTCGCGGCGGCCGGTCGCATGGCTCGGGTCGGCGATCACCGGCAAGTGCGAGAGCTGCTGGATAACCGGAATGGCCGCCAAGTCGAACGTGTTGCGGGTGTACGTTTCGAACGTGCGGATGCCCCGTTCGCACAGCATCACGTTCGGGTTGCCGCCGGCCAGAATGTACTCCGCGGCATTAAGCCATTCGTCGTAAGTGGCGCTGAAGCCGCGTTTGAGCAGCACCGGCGTGCGGACCGTGCCGAGCTTGCGCAGCAGGTCGAAGTTCTGCATGTTCCGCGTGCCGACCTGCAGAATATCGGCGTATTCGGCGCACACATCCACGTACTCCGGGGTCATGACTTCCGTAATCGTCAGCAGCCCGTGTTTCTCGCCGGCTTCCTTCATCCACTTCAAGCCTTCCACGCCGATGCCCTGGAAGCTGTAAGGGCCGGTCCGCGGCTTGAACGCGCCCCCGCGCAGCACCTGGCCTCCCGCCGCCTTCACCAGACGGGCGATTTCATCGATCTGCTCGGGCGTTTCGACGGCGCAGGGGCCGCCCATGACGACAAGATTGTCGCCGCCGATTTTCACGCCTTTGATTTCGATAATCGTATCGTCCGGATGGAAATCGCGGCTGGCAAGCTTGTAGGACTTGGAAATCTTGATGACGTTCTCGACCCCTTTCATCGAGCGGAGATGCTCGGCAAGATGCGGGTCGGCTTTGCCGATGATGCCGATGACCGTGCGGTCGGTTCCGCGGGAGACGTGCGCCTGCACGCCGCTCCTCTCGATATGCTGAACGATTTCCGCAATCCGCTCTTCGGATATGGTAGGGGAAGTAATGACGATCATGACGTTCACGCTCCTGAACCTTTTTACGCTTATACGCTTCAACGCTTGTTTGCTTTGACGCTTATACGCTTTTAAGTGATAAAGCAAATATAGCCGAAAAAACGCCCCATGTCAACGCCCAAAATGCGAAGACGCGGGGCACCGGAAGAACTTATAGAATGGCATTGCCGCTTGCATCCTGCCGTCTCGACTTGCGCCTTTCCTTCCGTTTCGCCTTGAACGCATTGACGCTGTACCGGATCGGAAAATAGCAAACCGCCGCCAAGATCGCGCCGTCGATCATGCCGCCGACGATGAGCTTGAGGTTGATCAGCAGAAGATGGTTCGCCCATTCCGGCAGGAAGGAAACATGCACGTTAAAATGCTTGGGCAGCACGAAGCCGCCCACCATCGCGTTCGGGATCGTCATCGGAACGTAAATGATTTTCCCGAACACGAAACCGATCAAAGCCGCCGCCAAATGGCCCCTGAGCAGAAAAATCAACGGAAAGACCAGCAAAAACGAAGTGCCGTAGGTTGGCAAATTGAACATTTCCACGAACAGGCCGACGCCGAAGCCCATCGCGACCGAGGACGCTCCGCCCTTGGCGCGCAGCAGCTTCAGGTATTGATATTTCAGCAAACGCTGTAATTTACGCAAATAACGCATGGAGGCTCCCTTTCTGTCCGAGGTGCTTCCCCATGGATTAAGTCGATTTCTCCCGAATCGTCGGCAAAAGCTTTTTCATGTTCACCGTGCGGCGAATCTCCCAGGTTTGCGGATCGTTGTGGTCGTACTGCTCCAAGTAGGCGATTACTTCTTTCGTCAGCGGCGTCGGCGTCGATGCGCCGGAGGTGACGGCTACCTTGTTCACGCCTTCCAGCCATTCGCGCTTGATCTCGGTCACGTCGGCCACCCGGTAGGCGGGCACTCCCGCGATCTCCTCGGAAACCTGGGCCAGCCGGTTCGAGTTGTTGCTTCGCGGGTCGCCGACCACGATGCAAAGGTCCGCGCCTTTGGCCTGCTCGGCGACGGCCTCCTGTCTGACTTGCGTCGCCAGGCAAATTTCGTTGTGGATTTCGGCGTGAGGATACACTTCGAGCAGTTTGGCCATCAAATGCTTAATGTCCCACTGCGACATCGTCGTCTGGTTCGTAATAATGATCCGCTCCGCGGAAAGCGCCAAATTGGCGATGTCTTCTTCGCGCTCGATCAGATGAACATGGTCCGGAGCGATGCCGATCGCGCCTTCCGGCTCGGGGTGGCCTTTCTTGCCGATGTAAATCACCTCGTAGCCGTCGGCCACCTTCTCGCGGATCAGATCGTGCGTCTTCGTGACGTCGGGACAGGTGGCATCCACCGTCGTCAGCCCTTTCTCCCGGGCAATCCGGCGAACTTCGGGCGAAACGCCGTGCGCGGTAAAAATGACCGTGCCTTTGTCCACCTTCTCCAGAATTTCCAAACGGTTGGGACCGTCGAGCGTAATGATGCCTTCGTTCTTGAACGCTTCCGTCACATGCGTATTGTGGACGATCATGCCTAGAATATAAATGGGGCGCGGCAGATCCAGGTTGCGCGCTGTCTGCAGCGCCAACACCATGGCATCGACCACGCCGTAGCAATACCCGCGAGGTGAAATCTTTATTACTTCCATGTAAGCGCCTGCTTTCCCGCCCTTGTATTGGATTGATGCGTCTTCGCGGGGGAGCCGCGGAAATGCTCGCCGGGAGCGGACCGCGCGCACGCTTGCCGCAGCGAACGCAGCTTCTCTCCCCCGCTTCATTCCCGTTCCTGCCCCTGGCGATTCTCCCCTTCAGGGAGGTTAGGGCGTTCCGTATGTTCTATTATATCGCATTCTGTCGGCTGGGAAAAGTCGACGGGAAGCCAGACGATGAAGCGGCTCCCTTCGCCGAGCTTCGTCCGAACTTCCAGCGTAGCGTGGTGCATGTCGGCGATCCACTTGGCGATGGACAGCCCGAGTCCGGTGCCGGCCGTCTTGCCCCGCGATTCGTCCGCGCGGTAGAACCGGTCGAAGATGTGCGGCACCTCTTCCTTGCTCATGCCGATGCCGGTGTCCGCCACGACCAGTCCGACCTTGTCGCCCGAACGGACCGCTTCCAGCCTGACTTCGCCGGACGGCGTGTACTTGAATCCGTTCTCGATAAAAATAAACAGCAATTGCAGCAAATAATCGCGGTTGCCCTTTACCCATACGCCGTCGAGCGCATCGAGCGGTCCGACGACCCATTCCGCTTTCCGCGGCAAAAATGCCGCGCGCCGGGCCGCTTCCTCCGCAAGCGGACGCAGCGACAGACGTTCCATCGGCATGGTGTAGCCGGCATCCGCCCTCGCCAGCGCAAGCATATCGTTAACCAGGCGGCTCATCCGCCGGGCTTCGTCGGCAATATCGTGGATCGCTTCCTTCGACAGCTGTTCGCGTTCCTCCGCGGTCAGGGCCGGAGCGCCTTCCGCCTGGCCGCCTTCGCCGCCCCATATTTTGGCGAGAAAATCGACGTTGCCGCGTATGGTCGTAAGCGGCGTGCGCAGCTCGTGGGACGCGTCGGAAACGAATCGCCGCTGCGCCGCAATGGATTCTTCCAGCTCCTTGTACGCGCGCTCCAGCCGTTCGAGCATATGATTGAGCGTCCTCCGGAGCCGCCCGATCTCGTCCTGGCTGTCGCCGGGAATCCGGGTGCTCAGATCGGATCCGCTTTGAATCCGTTCGGCCGCGGCCGTCACTTCTTCGATCGGCTGCAGCGCCTTGCGCGACAGGAACATGCCGAGCGCAAACGCCACCAGGACGCCGGCCAGGCCCGACAGCCACAAGATTTGGCGCAGCAGCGCCAGCATCGCCTCCTCCTTGCCCATGTACGAAGCGATCTGAATCAGGCCGATTTTGTTGCCTGCCAAGTCGTAAACCGGCTTTTCCAGAATGTAAAAAGGTTCGTTGTCGATTTTGTATGACAAAAAACGATATTGAAATTTCAAGTCGCTTAGCGCCGGATACGGAAATTCATAGGTGAGCAAATTCGTGGTTTTGTCGCTCACCACGCCGCTCTCGTTTTCGATGTAGCTCACCAATTGCGCAAAGATCGTCGAGCGGTCAAACCGGTTCGAAGTTCGCAGCCCCAGCGAAAAATCGGGAAAGGCGCCTACCCGAAATTCGCCTGCAACGTCCCATAGGCGGTTTTTCAAATCCTGCATGGTATTATGGTATACCACATAATAAACCAAAAATCCGAACGCCACCATCGTTAAGGCGAGCAAACTCGTATACCAAAGCGTCAGGCGAAGGCGGATGGACATAGCCTAGTTGTCTCCTTTCAGGACGTACCCCGCACCTCTCACCGTCTGAATGAGCCGGCTGCCGCCGTGTTCCTCGAGTTTTTGCCGCAGCATCGCCACGTAAACCTCCAAGACGTTCGATTCGCCGCTGTAATCATAGCCCCAGATGCGTTCCATGATTTGATCGCGGGAGAGCACCCGCTTCGGATTTTGCATAAAAAAATGCAGCAGGTCGAATTCCTTGGCGGTCAATTCGATGCGTTTGTCGCCGCGGATCACTTCGCGGGAGTCGACGTCCAGCAGCAGGTCGGCGTAGCGGAGCTGGCGGCTCTCCTCCACCTGCTCCGGGTTGCGCCGAAGCAGCGCCCTTACCCGCGCGTTCAGCTCCTCCAGGGCAAACGGCTTGATCAGATAATCGTCGGCGCCCAGATCAAGGCCTTTGACGCGGTCCTGCACGTCGTCCTTTGCGGTGAGCATCAGAATCGGGGATTGGATCCCCGCCGCGCGCAGGCGTCGGCACACTTCCCACCCGTCCAGCTGCGGCATCATCACGTCGAGGATGACCAGATCGGCATGGCGGCCGAGCAGCACCCTAAGTCCTTCCTGCCCGTTGGAAGCGGTCGTCACTTCATACCCCTCGAACGCCAGGCTTCGGCGCAGCAGGGAGGTGATTTTCTCATCATCATCGATCACAACGATATGCGGTCTCATGGCGGACTCCTCTCTGAATTCGTCTATCGGACAACTTAAAACAAAAGGACAGCCGCGGTAGACTGCCCTTTTGCGCGATTCTTTCTTACTCTGCGGACTGCTGCGCCTTTTCGTACTCGTTCCTGTCGCCGATCGTGACGGTCAAATCCAACTTTTTGCCGCCCCGGACGATGTTGAGGGTGATCTTGTCGCCGACTTTCTTGCTTTTGATGACTTTGATCATCTCGTCCGGCGTCTTGTAGGACTTGCCGTCGATGCCGGTAATGACGTCGTATTGGCGCAGGTCCCCTTTGTACGCAGGGGAGTTGTACAAGACTTCTCTTACAAGCGCGCCGTCCGTGCTGTCAAGACCGAGCTGTTTGGCGGTGCTTTCCGTCAGCTCCTGCAGGCTCGCGCCGATGAACGGCTCCGGTTCCTTCGGAATTTCCGTATTGGTCTTCAGGTTTTCCAGCACTTCGCTGATCGTGCTCGTCGGAATCGCGAAGCCGATGCCCTGCGCTTCCGAGCTGACCGCCGTGTTGATGCCGATGACTTCGCCGTTCAGATTCAGCAGCGGACCGCCCGAGTTGCCGGGGTTGATCGAAGCGTCGGTTTGCAGCAGATGCTTGTATTCGCGCGTGCCGTTGCTGTCCGGGATGCTGATCTCGCGCTCGTTGGAGCTGAGCACGCCGACCGTTACCGTATGGTCGAAGCCGTACGGGTTGCCGATGGCCACGACCCAATCGCCCATGTTGACCGCGTTGGAGTCGCCCAGCTTCAGCGTCGGGAAATTGCTGCCTTCGATCTTCAGAACCGCAAGGTCCAGATCGTAGCTGGAGCCGAGCAGCTTCGCCTTGAACGGCTCTTCGTATCCGTTGACGGTCACCCTGATTTCGGAAGCGCCGTCGATCACGTGTTCATTGGTCAAAATATAGCCGGTCGAGTCAAAGATGAATCCGGAGCCCATTCCCGTTTCCTGGAGCGAATTGCCGCCGTCGCCTTGGTAATTCGGCTCTTCGCCGAAAAATTGGCGGAAGAACGGATCGTCGAACAAGCTGTTGCCCGGCCGGGATTGCACGTTGGCATACGTTTCGATCTTGACGACGGCCGGACTTGCCTGCTCGAAAATTTGCGCGATATTGTTCGGCCGGACGACGTCCGCCACATTGCTGGCTTTGCCGCTTGTCGTCTTCGCCGATTCAGAGGAGCCGGAAGTCTCGCTCGTCGAGGCGGTCAGCGCCTTGCCGCCGAACCAGTTGTAGCGGTCCGCCGAGAACATCAAGCCGCCCACCACCAGCACGCCGACCATAAACGAAGCGAACATCGCCAGAAACGGCGAACGGCGGCGCTTCGTCGTCACGTCCCAGTTGCGTCCTCCCGAGACGGTAAACGGCCGGTAATCGCGGCTTACCGGAACCGGGTGCCGCTGCTCGCCGTCGCCGTTACCGCCGCTGCCGCTGCCGAAACCGGCCGATGCGCCTTGAGAAAACGGCCCGTACGTAAAGGCGCTCGAGCCGGAAGGATTCGACGAATCTTCCGAACCAGAGCCGCTCAGGCCGCCGTAATCGCCGCCGGAAGCCGAAGCGCCGTATCCGTTGGAACTGTACGGACGAAATACCGTTTCCCCGTTCGCTTCCGCATTTTCTGCCGAAATCTCTTTGGCCTCGTTGTGCGCACCGGACGCCTCTTCGCGTCCATATCGAAATCCGAACAAATCGTCGGTTTTTCTGTTTTGATCGTCCATAGCCCATTCCTCCTTGTTGAAATTCGCGGTGCTTATCTTAACCGCTGCGCCGCATCTCTCGTATGCTTCTATCTTCGTCTGGTTTCCTTAAAACTATATTAAAACGAAATGAATTCGAATTAAATCTTCAATAGGCAAAATGGGCAAAATCATCGTCAGCCTCTATCTCTGTTCGGCAAAATGCCGCACAGTGAAGCGCAAGCGAATCCAATTGCCTTCTCAGCACTTAAATCCAAAAAACCAGCCCAAGCCCGTTTTGTAGTTGCCTTCTACGCAACTGCAGGCTATCTCATCCGTTCCCCCGAGCCCAAAACAGGATGCAATTGCCTTTTCGGCACTTAATCGGGGCCATCTGCACAAAACGGCCCTGCAATTGCAGAAAAAGCAACTGCAGGGCTCCGCCGTCCGTGTAAAACGACTGCGCCGCCTTGTCCGGACACACCCGTTTTCGCGAATTCCATACGGAAGCCGATAAGCAGGCATCTTAAACGCGGACCCGCGGGCTTCCGGCTGCCGAGGCGATCGCTATGAGACTTACCCCGGATCGCGAGATTCGATTTCCCGCAGCCGTTCGCGCGCTTTTTCGATCCATTCCGGCTCGATGTCCGCGTCGCGGTCGGCAGGATCGGAAAATTGGTCAAACATCGCTCCGAACGTCCGGGGCTGCGCTTCCGGATCCAAGCCTTCATTGTAAACATGCTTGAGCACAAAAGGCTCACCGAATTGAATCTTCGCGTTGATATCTTCCGACTCGCTGTCCAAATTGCCGCTGGTCACGGAAAAGGGCAAACGAAGCCACACTTTTCCCGCATCGTCCAGCGCGCAGTCGAACGAGCCGTGCCGATAATCCCAATTGCCGCTTAGCGTAAAGCCCTTGCCGGCCAGTTCGCGCTCTGCCGAGGCATATTCTCGAATCTGTCCGGTCAAACGGGAAGAGATGGCGTACATGCGGGGACAACCCCTTTTTTATTATAGCATATCCGCAATCCGCCCGTTTTATCCGAAATGGAAGGTTATGAACGCACCCAACCTTTTCGGTGGGCGTAGATGGCAAGCTGCGTCCGGTCTTCGACTTCGCACTTCATCAGCAGATTGCTGACATGGGTTTTGACCGTTTTGACGCTGATGTGCAGTTCTTCGCCGATCTCCTTGTTGGACTTTCCTTCCGCAATGAGCAGCAGCACCTCGCGCTCGCGATCCGTAAGCCCGTCTCCGCCCTCGTCCACCGTACGCTGCCGCAATCCCCGCGCAAGCGCCTGCGATACTTCTCCGCTCATGACCGGCATGCTCCGGGCGGCTCCCAGCAGCGCATAGATCAACTCGTCCGCTGAAACGCTTTTCAGCACATAGCTGACGGCGCCCGCTTCGATCGCTTCGACGACTTTGTCGTCCTCCAAAAAGCTGGTCAAAATCACGATGCGCAGTGACGGCTCGATTTCCAAAAGCCTGCGCGTCGCTTCGACGCCGTCCATCTCCGGCATCATCAAATCCATCAACACCAGATCCGGCATCCGGCCGCCGTAGCCGCCCCGGGCCAGCGCCTTCACCGCCTCCGCTCCGCTTCCCGCCTCTCCGATCACTTCAAACCGGGAATCGAGCGACAAATACGTTTTCAGCCCCGCCCTGACCATGGCATGATCGTCGACGATCAGCACGGAATAACATTGGTTGTCCGCAGTCATGTGGCGCGAATCCCCTTTTCATTGTCATGTTCGTCCGGCATTTCCGCCGCAAAAATCGGAAACGAGACGCGAACGCAAGTCCCCGCGCCGGCCTTGGTCACGATTTCCGCATCTCCGCCCAGCTTCTGCGCGCGTTCCCGCATCGTCGACAGACCATGCCCTCCGGCCCGCACCTGGTCGTGGCGGAAGCCGCAGCCGTCGTCCTCGACCGAAAGCGTAACCTGCCTGTCGGTTGTGCCCAGCAGCAGCCTTACCGCCTTCGCCTCGGCATGTTTGACGACGTTCGCCATCGCTTCCTGAATGATGAGGAACAATTGATGCTCGATTGCCTCCGGAAGCCGCTGCTCAAGCTGCATCTCAAGCGTGCCCTGCAATCCGTTCTGGCGGCAGTAATCCGGAAACCAGCGGTTCAGCGCATCGGACAGCGTCCTTCCCTGCAGCTCCAGCGGACGAAGCTGGGCGATCAAGCCGCGCATCTGACGCTGTGCCATCGCCGACATGTCGATCAACTGCCGCATGACCTGTTCGGCTTGTTCCGGATTTTTCTTAAGCAGCATCGGCAGCGAAGACGCGGACATGTGCAGCGCGAACAATTGCTGGCTGACCGTGTCGTGCAAATCCCGGGCCAGCCTTCTACGCTCTTCCAGCACGGCCGCTTCTTTGGACGTTCCCTCTTCCCGAACCTCCTGCTCCCCAAGCCGCTGCAGCAGCTTCAGCCGGTCTTCCAGCTTGGCCAGCATGCCGTTAAATTCGCTATACGCCTCGGCAAACGCATCCGCCGATAGCTCCGGCAGACGCACGTTCCAATTGCCCGCCGCCGCCTGCTTCATCGCCAACTGCAGCTGGTCGATTCTACGCTGCGTTCTCAGCCCGAGCCGGTACGCGAACGCAATGGACGCAACCAGAATCGCCGCCGCCCAGCCGATCCACCACTCCGAATCGGCTGCATCCCCTTTTTCCCAATGCAACACAATGAACACAAACGACAGGATCGCCGATCCGGACGCCGCCGCGAAGATCGTCCATTCCCACTTGCTGCCCCGTACAAGCCGCATCCCGTTCAGCCCACCTTCGATACGCGGACATCGCCGATAAACGTGCTCACGACCAGCACGATTTGCTTGTCGCAATCCCGGTATCCCGGCGTTTCCACCGACACGTGGTTAAACAAGCCATCCCGCTTGTGCTCCAGCACCTTGACGTCGCCGATCAGGCAGTTGGACTCCACCCGCACGCCTACGGTAAAATCGTTCGGCACGAACACCTTGACGTCGCCGATAAACGAAGAGACGTTAATCCTCGTTTCGCCGTAAGGAATCTGGGCCCGCGTCAGGTCGATTCTCGTATCGCCGATAAAATGCGAGATATTCATCGGCCGCAGTTCGAAATAGCCGTCCCCGATATAAAAGTCGCCGATAAAGCGGCTGTAATTGTGACGGTCTCCGTGCCAGCAACCGTGATCTCTCCATTCATGCGGTCCAAATCCCTTCCATCCGTGAGGGCCGTAGCCTTTCCATCCGTGAGGGCCATATTTCTTCCACCCGTGCGGCCCATGTTCCTTCCACCCGTGATGCCCGTGATTCTTCCACCCATGCTGCCATTGGGAAGGCTCCTCCTGCTTGACATCCTGCTGCCAATTCGGAGCCGATTCCCGCTGGTTCTGTTGCCCGCTATCGGAAGGACGCGGAGGACTTTCCGGAGCAGGACCCGTTTCTTTACCGCCAAACGATGGGTCGCCGTTCAAGCTGTCGTAAGTCGGCGGCGCGGGCGGCGGCCCCATCATGGGCTCCGGCGGCGTCACCGGGTTCCATCCGGCGCTGCCGTCCCAGTCATGCGGTTTTTTCGGTTTGTTGCCCCGAAAGATCAGCATAAGCCCGAACAGAATCAGCGCAAACGGCCCGATCCCCCGCAGGAGGTCCCCAAACTCCCATTCGAACCAATCCAAATTGCGTCCGAGGAAAAACACGCCGATCAAAATAATGAAGAAGTTCCACCAATACCCGCCTCTTGGCTGCATCAATAAACCATGAACGCCCACCAAGATCACGAAGACCGGCCAGAAGGTTCGGGCCAAATCCCCGAAATCGACATCCAGCACGCCGATCTGGTCGAACAAAAAAACAACCCCGATACCGATCAGCACGATCCCCCAAAAGATACGCTGAAGCAGCGATTGCACCATGATAGCCAGCCTCCGTCGTACTCGTTATGAACTCGCCTCGTTTACGAAATGATCGTACACAGCTTCATTATAACGAATCGCGCCAAACCGCCATAGCTGCGCGGGGCGGAACGCGGGCTCGGTCCAGGGACGGAGAAGCAGGACCCCGGCGAAATGCGCAATAAATAACCGACAGCTTTCACCTTCCGGAAAAGGTCGAACGCTGTCGGTTTGACCGGATCGAGGCTATGTACTTCTCGGTTGCTCTTGGTTCTGGGCCTTGACTTTCGCTTTGCCGCGATGAATGCGCGCCTTGACCGTGCCGACCGGCACATCCAGGGCAGCCGCAATTTCATCGTCTTTGAAACCGTAATAAAACTTGTAAAGCAGCAGCGTCCGGGTTGCCGGGTCCAGCCGCCCCAGCACGTCGGACAATTCTGCTATCAGCTCCGGGCCGTGATAGGAGTGAGATACGTGCTCGTACTCCTCGCAATTGTCAGCCAGCCATTCGGATCGGTGCGCGCGATTGGCATTGGAGGCCAAATTCGAAGCGATCGTTTTCGCCCATGGAATGAGCTTGCGGCTCTCCCTCAAGGTGTCATATTTCTCCAAAATTCGAACCCACGCCTCCTGAACGACATCCCCCGCATCGTTTTTGTCATACAGTCGGCTTCGGGCAGCCTTCAACATTTGTCGGTACAGTTCCTCAAGCATTTCTTCTTCCATAACGGCATTGCCCGGAAATGCTGAATCTCGCAGGAAGTACGTCATGGCCAACGGTCACTCCTCGGAGAATACGTTTCCACTTTTCTCCATTGTACCATATTCGCGTCTTGAGGAGAATAATTTCCAATTTTACTTCCCGGAATTCGACAATTTTTTATCCGAATCGATTGTGCCCAAAACCGGAACGCCTTCGGGTGAAAAAGCGCGTCCCGCTTTTCCGGCGGCGACGAATTGGCTCCAAGCCTCAAGCATCGATTCGGTCGCTTTGCCTTTTCCCCGATAGATGACCTGCACATCGACCGTTCTTTTCCCCCATTCCCGGAACACCTGACGGGTCGAAGGAAAATACAAATCGATTTTATAGCCTTTGATCCGCGATCCGGTATCGGCAACCAGTCCGTAGCCGTAGCCGGGAATGAACAAGAGCGTGCCAATTGGGAACAGTTTCGGATCGGCCGCGATGGTCGATACGTGACCTCTTCGAACCTTCACGCCGGAAAAGGTGATGCCGTATTGCGGGTGGCCCGGCCGCTTGCCGGTGGATTCGAATCCCGCCGTATAGCCCGTCGCGACAACCCGCACCGTTTGGGCGGCGGAAGCCGGTCGGACGGTATCCGTCTCCGGATTCCGCACGGCAGACGCCGGACGGGAACGTTCTCCGGGAGACGGTTGCCTGCGTTTGGAAGTCTCCGGAAGTTCAGGCTCTGCGCCAACCGCAGCCGGCTGCGCAATGGCCCGCTCATCGCGCGCATCCGATTCGGCCAGCGCCGGAACCTGGTCCGCCGCGCTTAAGGCGCACGCAGCCGGCGTGCCCAGCAGCGCAAAGCTTATGGCCAGCGCTGTCCCGCGCCGAATCCAGCCTTTCGGGGATACAAAAAAACTTGCTGACATGTGGCTCACACCTCTAAGCGGTAGGTTGCCCCATGCCAGCAAGCGCTATGCGACGGCTCCCGCTATGCCGTACGCGTGGCGCGTATTAGTTTAGTCCACGCGTTTGGATGCGATCTCCGCGGTCGCCCTTGCGATGAACTCCGCGAGCGGCTGCGCTCCCAGATCCCCTTCGCCGCGCCGTCTGACCGAAACGGTGCCCTCGGCAGCCTCGTTCTGGCCGACGATCAGCATATAAGGAACTTTCTCGAGCTGAGCCTCGCGAATTTTGTAGCCCAGCTTCTCGTTGCGCAGGTCGGTTTCGGCGCGTATGCCGGCTTCCTGCAGCTTTTCGGCCGTTTCGCGGGCATAGGCGTCGAACGCCTGGCTGACCGGAAGAATTTTCGCCTGAACCGGAGACAGCCACAGCGGCAGGGCGCCGGCGAAGTTTTCGAGCAGAAACGCCGTCATCCGCTCCATCGTGCTGATAATGCCGCGGTGGATGACGACCGGACGGTGCTTTTTGCCGTCTTCCCCGATATATTCAAGCTGGAACCGCTCCGGCAGCAGCACGTCGATTTGGGCCGTCGACAGCGTCTCCTCCTTGCCCGTAGCGGTTTTGATCTGCACGTCGAGCTTCGGCCCGTAGAACGCGGCTTCGCCTTCCGCTTCGAAAAACGGCAGATTCAGCTCTTCCACGACTTCCCGCAGCATCCGCTGCGTCGTTTCCCACATTTGATCGTCCGGCCAGTATTTTTCGGTGTTCTTCGGATCGCGGTAGGACAGGCGGAAACGGTATTCCTTGATGCCGAAGTCTTCGTATACGCGCTTGATCAGGTTGACGACGCGCTTGAATTCGTCCTTGATCTGATCCATCCGGCAGAAAATGTGGGCGTCGTTAAGCGTCATCGCGCGGACGCGGTGCAGCCCCGTAAGCGCCCCGGACATCTCGTAGCGGTGCATCGTGCCAAGCTCGGCGATACGGATCGGAAGATCGCGATAGCTGCGCAGATCACTTTTGTACACCATCATATGGTGCGGGCAGTTCATCGGGCGCAGCACCAGTTCCTCGTTGTCGAGCGCCATCGGCGGGAACATGTCCTCTTTGTAGTGCTCCCAGTGGCCGGACGTTTTGTAAAGCTCGACGTTGGCGAGCACCGGCGTGTAGACGTGCTGGTAGCCCAGCTTTTCCTCCAGATCGACGATGTACCTCTCCAGCGTGCGGCGGAGCTTGGCGCCATAAGGCAGCCAGAGCGGCAACCCTTGTCCGACCTGCTGAGAGAACGTGAAAATGCCGAGCTCCTTGCCCAGCTTGCGGTGATCGCGTTTCTTCGCTTCCTCAAGGAAGTGCAGATGCTCTTCGAGCTGGCTTTTCTTCGGGAACGCCGTCCCGTAAATCCGCTGCAGCATCTTGTTTTTGCTGTCGCCCCGCCAATAAGCCCCCGCCACGCTCAACAGCTTGAACGCTTTGATGCGGCCGGTGGAAGGAAGATGGGGTCCGCGGCACAGATCGAAAAATTCGCCCTGGTCGTAAATCGTAATGACCGCGTCCTCCGGCAAGCCGGCAATCAGCTCCAGCTTGAGCGGGTCTTCGAGCTCCTCGTAAATGCGGATGGCTTCTTCCCGGCTAACGACCCGGCGGACGATCGGCAAATCTTCTTTGACGATCTTCTCCATTTCACGCTCGATTTTCTCCAGATCTTCGGGCGTAATGGAATGCTCCAGATCGATGTCGTAATAAAAGCCGTCCTCGATCACCGGTCCGATGCCAAGCTTGACGGCTTTGGCGCCGTACAGGCGTTTAAGGGCCTGGGCCATCAGGTGCGCGGTGCTGTGCCGCATCACTTCGACGCCTTCGGCCGAATCCAGCGTCACGATTTCAACCGTTGCCTCGTTTTCGAGAGGGGTGTTCAAATCGACAACTTTGCCGTTCAATTTGCCGGCGACGGCGTTTTTTCGAAGTCCGGGGCTGATCGAAGCGGCGACATCGTCGATCGTCGAGCCTTCCGGATATTCCCGGACGGCGCCGTCCGGCAGCTTAATCTGTACAGCCATTCCTGCATCCTCCCTTAGCGCATAAAGCCTTGACACGCACAAAATGCATAAGCCCCGAGAAAAGCCAAAGACAACAAAAAACACCCGCCCCCAAAGGGACGAGTGCCTGAATTGCGTCTCGTGGTTCCACCCTTGTTCAACCGGCCGCCCGTTCTTCGCGTCAAAACATGCGCAGGCTTCCGGTTCTCAAGCATGCTTAACGGTCATGACCCGGCAGCGCATACTGACGGCCGACGCCAAAAAATGGCGTGACGCGTTCCGCGCTGCGGCTCGAAAGGGGTCGATGCCGGCCGGTCCGGAAGGAACTTGCAGCCTAAGGTTCCTCTCTCTGAGCCGTCCGTATTCCGGCATCGTTGTCTTTCTCATCGCCGATATCCGATTTGGCTTGCGATAAGCGCGCAAGGCTGTTGAACGGAATTATACCTTGGCCGCGGTTTCCCGTCAAGTCGGCTGCTCCGGATACAACGCGGCCCGTTCGCCGAAAATGCCCATCAAGGTGCGGATGACCTGCGCTTCCGGCTCCCGCGTATGAATGTACAGCCGCCGCGGAGAGACGGCAAGCAGCCGGCTGACAAGCAGGCTTTCCACTTCGAGCGAGTCCCGTTCCGCTTGTTCCTCGGAGGTTTCGGCCCAGTTTGGCGCCTCCTTTTCCAGCGGACGCAGCTTCTCATCCAGCAGCCTGAAGGCATGTCCGCCGCCATGAAGCACGTGCACTTCGGGAACGCGAACTTCCTGCCACTCGACCATCGAGTGCAATAGCGACACGAATTCCTCGTACTGCCGATCCATCAGCCTTTCCTCCGCCACCGTTGCCGCCGCTTCTTTTACTTCCGCTTCGTAGTCGCGCAGCCTGAACCGGATGAAGCCTTCCAAATGAAGAAATTCGTTCTCGCGCAAATACGCCGCGAACTGCTGGGCCAGCCTGCGGATCCGCTTGTCGCGGCCCCTTCCGGCAACCGCCTCGTCCGCTTCCGGTTCCCCGTCCAGCAGGCCGATCGCTTCCGAAATCATGACGTCAAGCTCGATCGGGTTGCGGAATCCGTATTGATTGTGCAGCAGTTGACGGAGCTGAGCCAGCTCCCTTTCCATTACCGTATATTCAGCCAGCACGTGGCCGGTCCGGTTGCAAAATTCATCCCTGCCCTGCCCGATTTTCAGGCAGCATCGGATAAGCCCGCCGTCGCCCGGAAGCTCCCACGGTCCTTCCCCTCCCTGGCCGGCCAACCCGGCGAACGACTGGTTCAACATCGCGGCCAGTCTTTCGGACAGCCCGCTCTCTGCGTCCGCAACGATCGTCCATACGTCCATTTTCATCGATTCCGCCTCCCGCAGCCCCTTTTTCTAACTATATGGTGGCCGATTTGGGGATATACGATCTGCAAACGGGCATGGTACATTTTATAAAATGACGGCTCGGCCGGAAGCTTTGCGGGGGTACGATGCGAAGGGTACGGCAAATAAACGCGCCGCGACAGCGAAGAGGCCGACTTCATCCGGCATGAATCCGTCTTTTGGACGGAACGTATGCCTTTCTTTGCCGAAAGCGCGGGTAAGCACCATGGCTGGCGGCAAAGTAGGGTACCGGGCGGACTACATGGCGGGATTACCGCGCAAACGTTGTGTCTGACATCCTACTGCGTGCTTAAACCCTACTGCAAAAATAAAAAACCGGTCCGCCGCAACAGATGCGGTGAACCGGCTATCATGGCTGCCCGCGACCGGGTCAGCCTTTTAATTTTGCATCACGAAATCCTTCGCTGCCTGTTCGTTTCCGTGATAGACTTTCAAAATCTGATACTGCGTGTTGCGCTGCGCGGGAATTTTGCCCGCTTCGCGGATCAGCCTCAGAATCAGCTCGATGTTCACTTTGTGCGTCGTGCCGGCGGCGGAGACGACGTTTTCCTCCATCATCGTGCTGCCGAAATCGTTCGCGCCGTACGAAAGCGACAGCTTGCCGATTTCCGGCCCCATCGTCACCCAGGACGATTGGAAGTTGTCGATATTGTCGATCGCAATCCGGCTGATCGCCAGCGTCTTCAGATACTCTTCCGGGGTGGCCTTCTCCCGCTTCAAGTTCGTGTTGTCCGGCTGGAACGTCCACGGAATGAACGCGAGAAAGCCGCGGGACGGATAACCGTTCCTCAGGCACTCGTCCTGCGCGTCGCGGATGCGGAGCAGATGAAGCGCCCGCTCCTCCATCGATTCGCCGAAGCCGATGACCATCGTGCCCGTCGTCGTCATGCCCGCCTTGTGCGCGGCCGTCATGACGTCCATCCAGTCGCGCCAGCTTCCTTTGAGGCGGCTGATTTTTTTGCGGGTGCGGTCGTCGAGAATTTCCGCGCCCCCGCCCGGCAGCGAATCGAGACCGGCCTCGTGAAGCTGGCGGACCACTTCGTCAAGCGACAGTCCGTTCGATACTTCTTTCATCTTGTGGATTTCCGCGGGCGAAAACGAATGCATCGTAATTTGCGGAAACCTGGCCTTGATTTTTCGCAGCAAATTCAAATAGTACGAAAAAGGCAGGTCCGGATTCGTTCCGCCCTGCATCAAGATTTCAGTGCCGCCGACGTCGACGGTTTCCTGAATCTTTTGCAGGATGACTTCGTCCGGCAGCACATAGCCTTCTTTCGATCCCGGCGCCCGGTAAAAGGCGCAGAAACGGCAGTAAGTGTCGCAAATGTTCGTATAGTTGACATTCCGGCCGACGACAAACGTCGTAATCGGCTCGGGATGGCGGCGCAGCATCAGCTGATTGGCGACGTGACCCATTTTTTCGATCTCGTCCGATTCGAACAGGGCGATCACGTCCTCAAGCTGCAGACGTTCTCCTTTCAGGGCTCGGTCCAAAATGGGGTCCACCGTGCTCATTGCGATTTCCTCCCTCTCCATGGTCTGCATCTGGCACACTCGTCTTGATCATCGTAGCACAAAAAAACCGCAACGGCCACCGCTTTCTAAAAGTAAGCAGCGGCAGTTGCGGTCTCAACGTTATTTTCCGGTTGCTTAGCTCCCGAAATCCATAGCCTGATCCAAATCGTCGATCAGATCCTGAACGTCCTCCAGCCCGACCGAGTAGCGGACAAGACCGTCCGTGATTCCTCTTGCGTGCCTTACCTCCCGGGGCATGGCAGCATGCGACATCATCGCCGGATAGGACAAAATGCTTTCCACCGCGCCGAGGCTGACCGCCACCAGCGGCAGACGGACGCGGCTCAGCAGCCGTTTGGCCCGCTCCCCGTCCCCGACGTCGAACGACACGACCGCGCCGAAGCCAAGCGACTGCTTCGCATGGATGTCCCGGCGGGGGTGATGTTCGAGCCCCGGGTAGTACACTTTTTTCACGGCCGGATGGGCGTCCAGCCACCGCGCAAGCGTGATGGCGCTGCGCTCGCTCGCTTCCATCCGCACCCGCAGCGTCTTCATCCCGCGCATCAGCAGCCAGCTTTCCTGCGCGCTCAGCACCGCGCCCAGCCCGTTTTGCAACTGCTTGACGCGGCGGCCGAGCGATTCGTCGGCGGTTACGATCAAACCCGCGAGCACATCGCTATGCCCGCCCAGAAATTTCGTGGCGCTGTGGATGACCAGATCGACGCCGTGCTCGATCGGGCGCTGGTGATAGGGCGTCATGAACGTGTTGTCCAGCATCGTCAACAGCCCGTTCGCCTTCGCCCAGCCGGCCACCTCGGCGATGTCGGTAATTTTCAGCGTCGGGTTCGACGGCGTTTCGATGTACACAGCCTTCGTATTGGGCTTAAGCGCCGCTTTCACCTGTTCGAAGTCGGTCATGTCCACGAACGTGGATTCGATGTTGAGCCGGGTCAGCACCGTCGTCAGCAGCCGGTAGGTGCCGCCGTACACGTCCTCCGTCACGATCACATGGTCGCCCGCGGACAGAAGCAGGAACGCCGTCGAGATCGCGGCCATGCCGGAAGCGAACGCGAAGCCGCGCGCTCCGCCTTCCAGCACGGCGATGTATTGCTCCAGCGCTTCCCGGGTCGGATTGCCCGAGCGGCTGTAATCGTGCGCCGGAGGGTTGTCCAGGTCAAAATGATGGAACGTCGACGCCTGAAAAATCGGCACGCTCGATGCGCCCGTCGTCTCGTCGATTTCCTTGCCGAAGTGAATCAGCTTGGTCGCAAACTGCGTCTCTTTCTGTCCGTTGCGGGATTCGTGCTGTTTGCTCATGGTCCGTTACTCCCCTTCGATTTCGCGCAATGCCGCATCGATTGCGTTGCCCAGGTCGGCGATCAGATCGTCGATATGCTCGATGCCGACCGAGAAGCGCAGCAGACGGTCGTCCACGCCCACCTTGCGGCGGATTTCCTCCGGAATATCCGCATGCGTCTGGACGGCCGGATAGGTCAGCAGCGATTCGACCCCGCCGAGGCTTTCGGCGAAAGCGATCAGCTTCAAATGACGCAGAATCGGCTCGACGGTTCTGGCGTCCTTCATCCGGAACGAGAAAATGCCGGTATGGCCGGAAGCTTGCCGCTTCTGAACGTCATGGCCGGGGTGATGCGGCAGCGCCGGATGGTAGACGTCCTCGACCGCCGGATGGTTCAGCAGCCACTCGGCAAGCCGGACGGAATTGTATTGATGCCGTTCCATCCGCAGCGCCAGCGTCTTCATCCCTCTCATGAGGAGCCAGGAATCCTGGGGCCCGAGCACGGCACCGATCGAATTGTGCAGGAACGCCATCTGCTCCGACAGCTCCTTGCCCTTCGTAACGATCAGTCCCGCGAGAACATCGTTGTGCCCGCCCAAATATTTGGTTGCGCTGTGAATGACGATATCCGCGCCCAGCTCGATCGGCCGCTGCAAAAACGGGGTCATCAGCGTATTGTCGACGATCGTCAGCAGCCCTTTGCGCTTCGCCCAGGCGGATACCTTTTCCAGATCCGTGATCATCATCAGCGGATTGGTCGGCGTTTCGATCAGCACCGCTTTGGTCGCCGGCGTATAATGCGCCTCCAGCGCGTCCAGATCGCCCGTATCGACGTAGGAGGCGGTCACGCCGAAGCGCGACATGATTTTCTCCAGCAAGCGGTACGTACCGCCGTAAAGGTCCAAAGAGACGATCAGGTGATCGCCTTGCCCGAACAAGGCGAAAATCGTCTGCAGCGCCGCCATGCCGGAACTGCAGGCGAAACCGGCGTCGCCGCCTTCCAGATCGGCCGCTGCGGCTTCGAGAACGGAACGCGTCGGGCTTTTCGTACGGGCATAGTCGAACCCGGTGCTTTGACCGAGCTTCGGGTGACGGAATGCGGTAGCTTGGTAAATCGGGTAGCTTACGGCCCCAGTTACAGGATCATTCTGAGAACCGATCTGGGCCAGGCGACTTTCGATGTTCATGAATCAGCGGCTCCTTCGCGAATGATGGGTTATAAAGAAAGGGCAGGCAAACGCGTTTAAATGCCCTCCCCGAGATCGTAAGGCGTTTCTTGGTACACGTAATAGTTCAACCAGTTGGAGAACAACAGGTTTCCGTGCGCCCGCCAAGTCGACAGCGGGAACTTGGTCGGATCGTCGTTCGGAAAATAGTTCTTGGGCACGTCGATGCGCAGCCCCTTCGCCTTGTCGCGGTCGTATTCCCATTTGAGCGTAAGCGGATCGTATTCCGAGTGCCCGGTGACGAAAATTTGCCTTCCGTCGACCGTCGCGACGATGTAGACGCCGGCTTCTTCCGATTCCGACAAGATTTCAAGCTGCGGTACCTTTTCGATATCCTCGCGCCGCACTTCGGTATGGCGGGATTGCGGGACGTAAAACAGTTCGTCGAACCCCCGCAGCAGGTTTACGTTGCGTTTTTCGATCGTATGCGGGAAGACGCCGAACAGCTTTTTCGGCAGATCGTACTTCGGGATGCCGAAATGATGGTACAGCCCCGCTTGCGCCGCCCAGCAAATATGGAAGGTGGACGTGACGTTGCGGGCGCTCCAGCTCATAATGTCCTTCAACTCTTCCCAGTAGGTCACTTCCTCGAAAGGAAGCTGCTCGACGGGCGCTCCGGTGATGATCATGCCGTCGTAACGCTGATGGCTGATGTCGTCGAACGTTTTATAAAACGTCGCCAAATGCTCGGGCGACGTATTTTTGGACGTGTGCGTCTTCGGATGCAGCAGAACGACTTCCACCTGCAGAGGCGTGTTCGCAATCAGCCGCAGCAGTTGCGTCTCGGTCGTCTCTTTCGTCGGCATCAAATTGAGGATCGCAATCCGCAGCGGGCGAATATCCTGCTTGTAGGCGACACTTTCATCCATTACGAAAATGTTTTCGCCGGCAAGCACTTCTTTCGCCGGCAGGTTGTCGGGCACTTTAATGGGCATGTCGCTTGCCTCCTTCGGTCGTATCCTGCGGCGGAATCGAACATGAAAAAAACCCTTTCCTGAGAAAGGGCCGTTGTCGGTGTTCACACGTGCGCCTCTCTCATCTCTCAGAGACGCGCGAAATACGCTCGTCTCCGCAAGAATTAGCACCGTGCGTCGCCGTGGACGCCGGTTGCCGGGCTTCATTGGGCCAGTCCCTCCGCCTGCTCTTGATAAGATGGCTAACCTATTCGGTTGTCGATAAACTATCCCTAATGTACCCGAAAAACACAAGACCGTCAAGCGACTTGACCGCATGAAATGTTTCTTGAAAGGGACATTGCGGAAGATTATACTTAGGACGGATTGAACGCATAATACTACCTTAATCGAAGGGGGGAGTCGGTCATGGAAGGCGATCACCCGGGGCCCAGTCGCATTTGCCATACGCTTGTCCTAGAGCAGGACCGCAATCCGCCGCTGAGGAAGTCCGCGGCCGTCTTCGCCGCCGGCTTCCTCTTTCCGCTTGCGGATCGGCGTCCTGCATGACCATCATGCCAAGGAGCGATCTCCGATGAAAATCCGACTTGTGAACAAGGGCGTCTTTACGCCTGTGGAAGACATCTCCCAAACGCTTGTGCCGCCGGCGGACGGATTTTATTGGATTGACGCGAACATCGAGGATTTGGTCGATTTGCAGCCTCTTTTCGGCATTCACGATCTGGCCGTGGAGGACTGCATGTCGGAGGAAGAGCAGCGCCCCAAGCTGGAAGTTTACGAAAACCATTATTTTATCGTCATCAACAGCATCCGCTTCGACAACGAGGAAATCTTCCTGCGGGCGCTCAACCTGTTTCTCGGCCGGCACTACATCATCACCGTTACGCGCCAGAAAATCAACGAGCTGCGCACGATCAAGCCGATTCTGTGGGAAGAAGAGGTCAACAGGGCCGACCGGATGCTGTACCATCTGGTGGACATTGTCGTGGACAATTATTTTCTGGTCGGAGACCGGATCGAAGCCCGCATCGAAGGCCTTGAGGAAGACATCCTGATGCATACGAAAAAATCGCACCTGAACGAAATCATCAGCCTGCGAAGTGAAATCTTGTGGCTGAAGAAAGTGCTCGGTCCGCAGCGGGACGTGATCGGGGTATTGAACAAGCGCGATCTTCGGCTCATTGACGACGAGCTGCAAAAATACTTCGGCGACATTTACGAAAACGCAGTGAAAATTTATGAAACGTTCGAAACGTACCGCGACTTGATGGGCAACTTGCGCGAAGCCTATCAGTCCAGCGTCGCCAACCGGGCCAACGAAATCATGCGGGTATTTACCGCCCTTACAACCATATTCATGCCGCTTACCTTCATTACCGGCGTGTACGGGATGAACTTCGATTACATTCCGGGCATGCACGAGCGCTACGGCTCCGTTGTGTTGTTGATCGTCATGGTTCTGATCGGTTTCGCCATGTTTTATTATTTTCGGAAAAAAGACTGGCTTTGAACGCACTTTTGTGACCGTAACCCATTCGGACATCTGTGCCGAAACGGGCTTCCCGGCCGGCGTACTTCCCGCATATGTGCGGGAAATACGCCTTTTTATTTCAACCGTTGATTCGCAGCCGCCACGCACTGGTCTTATACCGCTTTCGATTGCGCGTCGCGGCGAAGCCGGATGCGCAGCAGGCGGAGCTTCTCGTACACCCGTTCCGTTTCGCTGCCGGGCTCGGTCTCGCCATATACCCGTTTCACCAGCGGCTTCAAGTACCGGTCGCCCAGTTCCTTTATCGCCTCCGCCGCTTGGGCGACCTCTTCCTGCGAAATTCCGGCCGTTTCCTTCTCGACCAGAGCCGATACGTCGTACCCTTCCTCATCCAGCTTCTCGATCCGCTCCAGCAGCAGGCGGCGCGAAAGCTTCAGCTCCCGCTCCAGATCCGCCAGCGATTGGCCCTGCCGGATGCCCGCCAGCAGCTTGCGCTTCTCCTGGACGAGCGACAAGCTTCTTTCGTATTTCTCCTCCTTTTGGCGGTAAGACCATTCATCCCACGCTTTGGCGTCGATCCGCTGCGCGACCCAATCCAGCGGAAAGCTGTGCTCCCTCGCAAACGGCCGCAGCAGTTCCACCAGTTCGGCGCCGTACCGCTGCGTCTTGAGCGGCCCGAAGCCCGGAATCTGGCCGAGTTCTTCCAATGTCCGGGGAACGTAGACGGCCAGCATCTGAAGCTCGCGGTTGGTTGCCACCAGATAGACGGGCCGATTCTCTTCCGCGGACTTGGCGCGTCTCCACTGGCGCAGCGCCGCAAGTTCCGCTTCCTTGTCGAACATATCGGCGTAGCATTGAATAAGCGACGGCAGCGCCGGCTGCCGCTCCCAATGCGGGATGTCCTCCAGCATGCCGTCCATCCGCGGACGGAAGCCTTCCCTCATCCGGCGCGCCACTCCGTAGCGGAACGTCGCAAGCAATTCCTCCCAGCTGGCGCCCTCGTACCAAATCTCCTGTTCCGGCTCTCCAAACTCCGGCAGCTGCTGCCATCCTGCCGTCCACATGCCCTCCTCTTCGCCGATAAAAACTTGCCCCCGTTCCGCGTCGGATAATCCCGTCGCCCGTTCAAACCGATTCAGAAACACGATTTCCATTCGGATTCTCCTCCTTGTCCGCTGTAAGCGGCGTAATGGCAAGTTCCGGCCTTGCCATGCGAGCAAGAAAAAAAGCACCTTCCGCCGCATGGGCGAAGAGGTGCTTCCTAAGATAAATGGTTGCCCGCTTTTTCACTCTAAACCACGTCTATCCCTTACGTATCAATGGTTCTCGGCATTTTCTATTGCCCGTTATTGCCTTGTTCAAAACAAGCAAAAACATACCAAAATTTCCCCCATTGTGGGCAAATTGTGGGCAGTTGTGGGCATAGAAATAGCCCCGGTTGAGTGCCGGGGCTCCCTCATATCCCCCATGCTTGTGCGATCTCTTCGACGGCCTCAACGATCCCGGTACGGATGCCGTCCACCGTCATCGGAAATACACCCTGCCGGCCGGCGCACGCATACCGGTACGTCACGATATCGCCATCACGGTGTCCTCGGCTGTCCACCCATATCCGATGTTGCCGTAGCTCGTCGCGGGACCGCTGCAGCTTGGACCGAAGCAGGTACGTCAGTCCGTCGTGCATTCGCAGACGCAAACCGCGCACAGAGACAGACGGCTGCGTCTCGAGCCGCACGCGCTCCCGGTCCATCTCGGTCACTATGTTTTGTAGGAGTATATGCCTCCGGATCAGCTTCAGATTGTCTTCGTTGGGTTGCATACCGTCCGCCTCCAGAACATTTGTTCTTATATTATTCCCAGCTCAAAAATTTGTCAATGTTCGTATTTTGTTCCCCTATACATAAGTATAGGTTTGTGATATATTTACATCATAAAGAACAAGGGAGCGGTTAAGATGAACATCGTCCAAATGTACGAATTCGTTAAAAAAGTGTACGAGGAAAACGAGGACAAGTATTTCTATATCGGTCTTCGCTTCGAAAACAAGGAACGGGAAATCGGCGAGGTGTGCGAGAACAGCCGCCACAACGCCGACCGCGAGGACGAACGTGACTTCCCGGCCTACGGTACCGAAGAGTATTGGGAAATGGAAGAACTCGACGGCACGAGCGCCTGGAACATGGACCCGAGCATATACGGTAAACAGTACCATCCCGGAATGTACAGTTTGCGGGATATTAACCTTGAAAAAGATTGCCGGAGTTTCTTTTTGGCCGACCATTGCTACGTGATCGCCGGCAACCGCCAAGGCCGCCATGATGATCCGGACGAAAACGAGATCGTCATTAAGGACGCCGTGGTTATCGCTAAAATTTTCTAATCATTGGGGAGGTCAACCTCCCCTTTTCTGGAAATGGAGGAATGAAGAATGAGCGAAATTTGGACAGGAACAGGAATTTGGGCCGGATGGCGGCTTACGACGGATCATGCTGCAAGCTCGCACGGGCAACCGGTACTGGTTGATCCAGACGGTAACGCCTACGGACCTGGCGACATCCGCAAACGTATCTATCAGGCCGATCTTGCTCGGCAGCTAGGCATAACTCGAGGTGCGATCCAAGATAGGGTTAAGCGAGGCACATTGCCTCCATTTGATGGGTACGACGAGGGCGGTCGAGGATACTGGCACATAGGGACGATCAAACATGTGCTCAACACTGACAAAGAGCAGTGAGGTTAACCCTCCTGCTCTTCTGCTCTCCTATGTAAAGTTTGTTTCGATCTATTTACATATCATTATTTACATGTTATTATATAGACATAAGGAACAAGATGAACAAAGGAGCGGATCGAAGATGAAAAACGTAATGACGCGGGCATGGGAAATCGCTAAGGCGGCATCCAGCATTTACGGCGGCAAGGCATCGGAATACATCGCCGACGCGCTGCGCATGGCATGGGCAGAGTCCCGTCGTCCAAAGAGCGTAACGATTGAGTTACGCCAGCCGAACCGCAAATCCAAAACGTGGGTCGCCGCAATCGTCGGTACACATCCGGTTTACAAGTTCGAGCGCCGCTTTATCAGCCCGATCGCCTGGGGCGAAACGAAGTGGGAACTGGCCGAAGGTGTATACGAGGTTTGCGAAAACGGCAATCGTTACTTTATCCGGGTCGCTGGTGGCGACTACCGCCGGATCGACGCGAAGGACGTGGCGTAATGGCACGTAAACAAGTCCATCCCGATCAGAGGTTTGATCGCCTGGTCGTCATCCGTGAGACCGAAACGCGGAAGGGCAAGCGATACGCGCTTTGTCGCTGCGAGTGTGGCACGGTGCGAGAGT